>Ga0182011_10003957_pt1 | contig 11988 bp, 3 predicted proteins | sample 711E1DmetaG_FD_120481 | JGI IMG/M metagenome (GOLD analysis project Ga0182011, IMG submission 120481) | Permafrost microbial communities from Stordalen Mire, Sweden - 711E1D metaG | ecosystem: Environmental > Terrestrial > Soil > Wetlands > Permafrost | place: Sweden: Stordalen | collected... | reverse complement strand
CCTGGCCTACATTCTGGCTAACGGCCCCGACGGCCTGCGCCAGACCACGGAAGACGCGGTGCTCAACGCCAACTATATGCGCAAGAAGCTTGAAGACGTCTACGAGCTGCCCTACAAAACGGCCTCGATGCACGAGGTGGTCTTCAGCGACAAACGGCAGGCGGCGCGCGGCGTCAAGACTGGCGACATCGCCAAGCGGCTTATCGACTACGGCTTCCATCCCTACACGGTCAGCTTCCCGATGATCGTCCACGGCGCGTTGATGATCGAGCCCACGGAGAGCGAGTCCAAGGAGGAGCTGGAGCTGTTCATCGAGGCTATGCGCTCCATCGCAAAGGAAGTCGAGGAGAGCCCGGAGCTGGTCAAGACCGCGCCCCACTCCACGCGCGTCTCCCGGCTCGACGAGGTGCAGGCGGCAAGAAAGCCCATTCTGCGCTGGCGGCCTGCGGAGTAACAGCCCTGAAAGGCGGCTTGTGCGCGCACCGCTCACTTCGCAGTTGGTTTGGGAGGTAGCAGCCGATGATTGGATGGTTCCCCGGCAGCGGGAATTGGCCGCCGGGGAGTAAAGGCCATCTACGGTTGAACAACCTTGGGTTTCGCGGTGTGGCCGTGCATCTTCCGGATTTCACTCCCCGCCAGCAGATACGCGCCGACTCCATAGGTATAGCTTGCGGAGGCGCTGAAGGGCGCCGGCTCGGGGCCGGTTTGCTGGATGCAGCCTAGCCGCCCGTCGGCGTACACATGATGCACCAGCCCGGCCCACGCCTTTTTCACCACCGGCTGGTATACCTTTTTATCCAGCCATCCCTGATTGATGCCGGCCGCCAGCGCATAGGTAATAAAGGAGGAGCCGGACAGCTCGGGCAGATCGTAATCGCCGGGGTCGAGCAGGCCCGCCCTCCAGAGCCCATCGGGCCCTTGAAGCTCGGCCAGCCTTGCCGCCATCTCCTTGAACTGCGCGATGTATTTAGCGCGCGCCGGATCGTCCTGGGGAAGGTATTGCAGGGTTCTGACGATCCCGCCCATGACCCACCCTTCTCCGCGAGACCAGAACATCTTCTTTCCGTTGGCCTCGGTCCGGGTCCAATACGAGGTGTCGCGCATATAGAGATGCTCTTTGGGATCGTAGAGGCGGTCTGAGGTCTTGGCCCACTCCTCGTCGAGATACGTGATGTATTTCCGGTCGCCGGTGGCGGCATACATCCGCGCCCACAGCGGCGGCGACATGAAGAGCGCGTCGCACCACCACCATTCAATCTCCTTGCCGGGTCTCTCCGATGTTCGCGGGGCGAGCAGAACCGAGTCCAGCACAGCCTTTGTCGGCTCGATCATCGCCGGGTCTTTCTTTAACAGGTAGAGATCCAGATAAGCCTGTCCCACGCTCTGATCGTCGGCATTGGGGCGATTCCCACGGAGTTTCCACTCGAACTTCTCTCCCATGACCATCATGGCGTCGCGGTATTTCGGCTCGTTCAGCGAGTCGGCGGCGGCCAGGAATCCGACGTAGAGTGCGCTCCAGGTCCATACGCGGTCGAAGTAGGGCTGCGATCGCGCCAGTTGCCAGTCGGCGACCTTGCGCATCGCCTTGGCCACGGCCGCGGGCCTGGTGGAAGTGGACAGATCGGTCGCCATCGGGCCGGGATTGTCCGGGGCGTCGCCGAAGTGACGCATCTCGTTGTTTGCAATGGTGGCCTGCTGCCGCGCGTTGGGCTGGTGCTGCGCCAGCCCCAATTGTTGTTGCCCAAAGACGCAAATGCCCGCCGCGGCGGCGAGCATGAATGCCTTGCCTCGAATCGACATGCGATGGCCCCGATCTTGGATTTGATATGACTCCGGCTCCGGATGGGCGGAAGTTGCGCGCCATCCGGAGCCGGGGTTGGTGAACGATCAAGAGGTTAGAAGTTGAAGTGTCCGGCGAATTGGAAGTCGCGCGGGCCGGGGTTGGCCTGGGTGCCGATGATGCCGCCGAAGGTAGTAGATCCAACGGCCCAACTGCCGCTGGGGGCGCCCATGATTGGATGGTTCAGCGTGTTCAGGCAATCGGCTTCGAGCACCAGGTTCAGGCCTTCATGGATGGGAATGGTGCGGCGCAACCCGGTGTCGATGTCCCAGATATACGGCGCGCGCAATTGGAAAGCGTGATTCCGGGGAGCATTTCCGAGAAGATACTGGTTCGTGCTGGCCGTGGAGACGTTCTGCGGAGTTTGGAACGCGGCGAGATCGAGGTACTGGATTGGTTTGCAACCGGTTTGACCCACCGCGTTGATGCCCAGATTGCAGGTATTGAAGCCGTTCGGTCCGCTGCCCCACTTCCCGTTGATGTGGGCGCTCTTGTTGGGATATGAGGGGTTCAGGTCAGGCATGCACTGGCCCTGCCCCGGATAAGTAGTAGCCGTGCATCCGGACCAGGTAACTCCGATGGGCGCACCCTGCGTAAAGGTATAGATGCCCGAGAGTTGCCATCCGCCCGCGGCCCAGCGCACGATCGGATTATTGCTTCCGATCTTCCCCTTGCCGAAGGGCAGTTGATAGACGCCGAAGGCGTTGATCTTGTTGGGGGCCGAGATCACCGTGTAGCTGCGGTCCATCCGATCCTGCGCCCAGTTCTGGCCTCCGCCGGAGATGGCGGCCGCCGGAATCGCAAAGCCGCTGCGGAAGCTGCCGTCATCGCCGATGTTCTTCGAGAAGGTGTAGTTGAAGTTGAAGGTCAACCCGTGGCTCATGCGCTGATTCAGGCTGACCTGAATGGCCTCGTAGCTGAAGTTGCCCACATTGCCCCAGGTGTCGGCCAGCGAGGAGTATTGCGGGAATGCAAGCAACATCTGCTGGATGGTAGCCGTAGCGCCGGCACTGCCTAAATTCGCCGCGGTTTGAATGAACGCAGGGGCCGGTATGCCGGGCATGGCTGCCTGGGCGAGAGCGATATTCGCTGTCGTCGCCGGCGCAGTCAGGATCGGCTTAGTGCCGGTGCTATCTTTAACGGGGCCGAGACCGGCAAGATATTTGGGATCCAGCTGGTTGACCCAGTATCCGCGCGCATTGGCTCCGTTGCTGCCGGAGTTGATGATGAAGTGGCTTTCGTTGCCCACGTAATTGATGGAGAAGGTCAAATCCGGGGTGACGCTCCGCTCAAAGCCCGCGTTCCACATCACGAACTCCGGAGCGCGCCCGGAGAGATAGGGGTCGGCGTATCCGCTGGGGGAGCCTACGGCGCTCTTGAATGTGGTGCCGGATGCATAGAAGCCGGTAGCCGACTCCTGGGCCGCGACGTTTGGCGCGGGGGCCGCGGGATAGGCGTAGCCCTTCCCGAAGAGGTCGGTGTTGGCCGCTCCGGCCGTGGTGAAGCCGGCGCTGTTGTTCAGATAGTAGGATGGCCCTGACGTCAACCCGGCATTTGTGACCTCGGAAGCCGAGCCGGCCGTCATGTTAAAACCGAGTTGTCCGGTGCCGCCGGCTGCGCCGCCGCGTCCACCAACGCCGCCGGCCTCAGAGTATACCTCCGCAAAGCCTGCGCGGAGGACTGTTTTAGGATTGATTGCATAGGCCAGCGAGACGCGCGGCCCAATGTGCTTCCAGTAAGTTTTCACCGGCGTCTTGCAGCCGCAGCTTACCGCCGCTCCGCCCCAGTTGCCGGCGAACTCCAACATGCCGGGAGAATTGGTCAGCGGGTTGGTGAGGCCTGGATTCATGTATGTCCAGCGATTCTGCGCTTCGTGGAACGGGGGCAGGTAGTCCCAGCGGAATCCGATATCGAGGGTCAGCTTGGGCGTCAGCTTGTAGATGTCTTCCACATAAGGCGCGAACGGCTTGAACCGTCCGGCCAATTCGCTTACCGGGTGCAGGCCAAGGCTAGGCGGTGGGCTGCCGGATGCCGGGGAATTTCCCACCGCGCCCAGCAGATAGCTGGCGTAGGAGTACCCGTAGGGGCTGGTGGCCGTACCCATGGAGCCCGAACCGCCCGGGCTAAGCGAACTCCCGGAGAATTGGGCTGTCGAGTATGCGTTGAAGGCAAGGGCGAGAGTGCCAGTGAAGGTGGCCGGATTCGCGTTGTTGTCATCCTGGAACTGATAGGTCAGGCCGAAGGTCAGCGAATGCTTTCCTTTCAGCCACTGGACGTTGTCCGTGATGGCGTAGTTGTTCGGCGTGGTGAGCTGAGTGGAGTTCGAGTCGTTGGTTTGGCTTGAACCGATGCCTGTGAAGGCACTCTGCACGGTGCCAAAGCCCGACGTGGTTGCAAATTGCACACTGGGGAACTCCTCCCCCGCCTGGCCCTGTGGAACATTGGTGATTCCATAGGCGGACGGTGCGAAGGCCGAAATACCTTGCGTGTTGTTGTGGATGTTCTGGAAGAACCGGGTAAAGGACATCTTCAACTGGTTGACCAGATTCGGAGAAACGGTATACGTATCGCCGATCACATAGTCCTTGGGATAGGTGGCGGCCATGTCGCCGCCGGTCCACGGCAGAGGCAATAAGGGAGCCCCCCAGTTGTTGAGATAATTCTGGACACCCATTGCTCCAACCGACGAGATCCGCTGCTTGGCGCTCAGATCGTAATCGACACGCCAGTCGATGGCATGGTTGTCATAACCGCCTGGCTGGCCTTGCAGGTAGTTGTTCGTCAGGACACTGGGGTTGGATGGCGCCGGCAACCCCTTCTGCAGGGCCTGGGCGATGGGAGAGATCAGGTTCGATGGAATGACATTGTTGGAGACCACGCCGCTGCCCGGCTTCGGGGCTGATAACGCAGTCCGGGTGCAGACGCTGCCGACGCAGCTATTGGAGAGCGGGTTGAAGAGGAAGGCCGGATTGCTGGCGCCGGTTCCGCTTTGACCCGCAACAGGGTTGACGGGCGAACTCGCGGAGGTGGTCACCAGTTCGGTAAAGTCGCCCTGTACCATCGCAGCGGTCGGAATGGTGGTGAGGGAGTAGCTGGCGCCCTTGCGATAGTGATACTTGTCGTAAGCCGCAAAGAAGAAGACCTTGTGCCCAGTATGGGGTACAAAGCCACCGCCGGAGACGGACAGTTCATTCTGATGTTCGATCGGCTTGGGAGCCTGAAGCGTATTGCCCAGAGCATCCTTTATCGTGGCGGCCTTGGCCGTGAAGGACCATGTATCGAAGGCCGTGTTGCGCACAAAATCCGACGCCTGCCCGTGGAATTTGTTGCCTCCGGACTTCATGGTGAAGTTCTCCGCGCCGGCGCCCATGTATCCTGCTGGAGGCGAGCTGGTCATCAACTGGAACTGATCGACGGCTTCCACAGGCATGGTGAGGGAGACCAGCCGGTTGTCGCCCTGCTGGGTGACGGTTTCGGCCGGCATGCCGTCCAGATAGAGCTGGCCCAGGTAACTTCCCGTTCCGCCGACGATGGGCAGGCGTCCGCCGTTGTTGGCAGCCTGCGCGCCCGGCGTGAGAACGCCGAAGGCCGTCGGATCGCGCTGCTGCGAGCCGGTCATCTGCAAGGGCAGGTTCGTATAGGTCTCGTTCTCCATGGTGAGGCCCAGGGTGGCATCTTCCGTATGCAGCACGGGCGGCGCCGCGGTTACGGTGACGGTCTCCTTGGCCGTGCCGACGGTCAGCACGGGATCGAAACCGAGGGTCTGGAGAGCGTCCAGAATCAGGTTCTCTTGCACCAGTGTCTTGAATCCGCTGGCCTCAACCGTCACGGTGTACGTGCCAGGAGGCAGAGGAGCTTCGGTGAAGAAGCCTGAAGAGGAGGAGATGCGCACTGTTGCAATGCCCGTGGCATTGTTCTTTGCGGTGATCTTGGCGTTGGCGATCAGCGCGCCGGTCGCATCCTTGACCGTGCCCACGATAGCGCCTTCACCGGCGGTTTGCGCCGCGGCCTGCGAGGCCGCCCATCCCAGGCAGACGATCAGCCCGAGCAAGATTGATATTGCGCCAACCCAGCTTCCGCTGCGCTCGCGCCGGACATTCGATGTGCCGGTAAACCTGTTTGTTTTCATACGTCCGCTTGGAAAGCCTCCGTGAGTGATTATGGGCAATGACCCTCTTAAGCGCCGTTTAAGACGTTTTTAGGCGCAGTTCAAGGAGCCGGTCAGACCACGCCAAAAGCTAAGGCATCCAGGCAAGGAAAGTCAATAGAAAAATAATTTTCTTTTCGTGCCGCGAGAGCGCCGTTTCAGGGAAGCGTCTTCCCCTTCGATAAAGCGATTTTTGAGAGAAACGCGCGCCGAAGCGCCGGGCCGCGGAGCCGGCGATGGGAACAGATGGACGCAATCGGGCACGGATTGTACACGGCGTCGTCAAAGCGCCGTCTCTCGATGATCGCGCAAAAAAACTCGGGCGCGAGTATTCGCGCCCGAGTCAGATGCGGCCAAAGACGAAGTTAGAAGCTCAGACGCCCCTGGAACTGGAATCCGCGCGCATCGTTGCTGGCGATTCCCAGTGTCCCGAAGGTGGCGCTGGTGGGGTTGACCACGATGCTCTGGTTCGCGAAGTTGTTGCCGAATGTGACGTGATTGGTCACGTTCGAGCAGTCCACGCGAAACATGAGCTTGACGCGTTCGGTGATGTCGAAGGTGCGGTTGACGGACATGTGCAGGCGGAAAAGGTCCGGGCCGCGCAGGCCATAGGGCGCGACACGGGCCGTATCGCCGATGGTGTTAGGTTGCGTGTTGCAGAACGGGCCTACGCTGCTTGCGCAAGGCGCGGTTCCCGCGGTTCCCGTGTTGTTGTTGGTTCCAACTCCCGCCGCGGTGCTGCTGATATAGCCCTGGATGTATGAGCGGGAGGCGAAATTCGAGACCGTTAATCCGTCACCCCATTTGCCATTGATGCGTGGAGAGCCGGTGAAGTTCGGGTTGTAATCCATCATGGTCTGGCCCTGGCCGAAGTTCTGGGGCGTCCCGGCGGCGCTGCCCACGATGGGCAGAGGCAGGCCGGAGGAATACTGGGATATGGCGGAAAGCTGCCAGTTGCTCGCCGCCGTGCGCACGGCAAAGTTGTTCGCGCCGATGCCGCCTTTGCCGAAAGGAAGTCTGTAGACGCCGAAGACGGTGAGCAACTTGGGCAGGTCGCTCGCGCTCCTCGAGCGGTCGATGCGGTCTGCCTTCCAGGCAGTGCCGGTGGCCATGACCGAGGCCGGAATGTCCCAGCCGCTGCGGATTGTGCCGGCATCGTCAAGAGCCTTCGAGTAGGTGTAGTTGACGGTGAAGGTCAGCCCTTTGGATACGCGCTGATTCAGGCTGATCTGCAAGGCGGTGTAGCCGGAGTTGGCCGAGTTTACGCCAAAGGTATCGTTGACGCCGGAGTACTGCGGCATCCAGGTGAGCATATGGCCGATGCTGGCATTTGAGCTGACGCCTGCCGCCGCGGTATAGGCGGCATACGGCACAGCGGGCAAACAGTTGCCGCAGGCCGCATTGACCGTGGCGATGTTTGCCGCGGTTGCGGGCAAGCTGAGGTTGGCGGCGCCTACCGTGGAAAGGTACGTGGGGTTGACCTGATTGGAGTACCTGCCGCGTAGGTTGTTGTTGCCGGCGAGGAAGTGCCCCTGGGTGCCGACGTAGCTCACCATGATGGTCATGGCCTTGGTCAGTTCGCGCTGGACTCCGAAGTTGTAGAAGCCAACCTGCGGAGCGCGGCCTCCGAGGTAGGGATCGGCGTAGTTCTGGGCCGACGCAGCCGCGTACCCGCCGGTCTTGCCGTAGCAGGGCGCAATGGTCTGGCCTGCGCAGACATAGTTTCCCGTAAGGACGCCCGCCGAGGCGGCGGTGATGTTGATGCCGGTCACCGTCGGGAAGGCGAATCCCGCGCCGCCGTAAGTGGAGTTGGGCCCGGTGACGTTGCCGCCGCCGGAAGTGGGAAACGCAGGATTGCTGTTGAGGTAAAAGGACGCGCCGGCGGTGCTGTCGGTGAAAGGCGACTGGACGAGAAAACCGTTCAGGCCTGTGCCGTCGTTCCCGTTTGAACCGCCGGTTCCGCCACCGTGCGTGTACATCATGGCATAACTGGCGCGGATAACCGTTTTGTCATCCAGGGCATAGGCGAGGCCGATGCGCGGACTGATGTTCTTGTGCCATTCGCTGACCGGGGTGCGGCAGTTGCAACTGACGCCGGCGCCGCCGTAATTGCCCGCGAACTGAAGCGCGCCCATGTTGCCGGTGATGGGATTGGCGATGCCTGGGTTGAGGAAGGACCAGCGGTCCAGCACTTCGTTATAGGTGGGCATGTAGTCCCAGCGCAGGCCAAGGTTCAAGGTCAGCTTGGAGGTGGCCTTGAAGTCATCCTGGAAGTAGGGAGCGAAGGGCTTGTATCGTATGCCAAACAGCGAGAAAGGCTGCTGGGTAATGGTGGGGCTGGCCATCGCGCCGAGCATGAAGCTGGCGTAGGAGTAACCGGTATTGGAGACAAATGTGCCGGCGTTGTTTGCCGTCAAGCTGCCGGTCTCGTTGGTGCTATAGGCTAGTGTCGCCTGCTGGGAGGTACTGTCCGCGGAGTCGGTATTGTCCTCCAGCCACTGGAACTCAAAGCCGATGTTCATGGCGTTAAGGCCCTTGGTCCACAGCACGTTGTCCACAAACTCATAGGTTTCCGAGACGCTGGTATTGGTTTCATCGTTGCCGCCGGTACAACTGCTGGAACTCCAGTTGCACGGGGCGTTGGAGCCGCTGAAAGTAACCAGGGGAAAGTCCAGCGATGCCTGGCCGGCGGGAAGGCCGGCGATGCCGGCGGCGGCAGGCTCCCACTGGCTGGTGCCCATGGTGGCGTTTCTGATTGGCGGGCCGCCGAAGTACAAGTATCCATACCTGAACTGGTTTACGATCTTCGGAGTGATGGTGTAGGAGTCTTGCACCTCGGTAAAGTGACCCTTGATTTCGGCAAGGAAGGTGTCCAGATACGGCAACGGGAGCACCGACGTCCCATTGAAAGGCACAGAGGTGCGATCGCCGTCGGCGAACAAGACGAAGAGGCGATTCTTGTCGGAGATGTCGTAGTCGCCGCGGACGGCCCAGAGCCAGTTGTTGTTTCCCGTGGGATTGCCGCCGAGAAGGTTGTTCGTGATGGCGCCGACCGCCGTGTTGGTGGCTGTCGGCAAGAACTTCTGCAAGTACTGCGCCTGGGGCGAGAGCTCCCCGGCCGGGATCACATTGGCGCCGCCGGCGTTGACCAGTACCGGATTGCCCGCCGCCCCGTTGACGGCGCCGGGACCGTAGCCATATTGATAGCGGCAGGGGCCGTTGGTGCTGTGGGCGGTGCAAAGCGTTTGCGAGGTCGGGTCATAGATGGGATAGCTGATGCCGGCCGTGTTGCCGAGGCCGCCCGTGGTGCTGGAAACCGGGAGCAATTCCCGGAAGTCTCCCTTTTGCATCAGCGCGGTGGGGATAGTGGCCGGTGTGGGGTTCACGCCAAAAGTGGAACGGAACCTGTCATAGGAGCCGAAGACGAAGAGCTTGTCGCGGCCCTTGGAAAGAAGCGGGATTCTGAGCGGGCCGCCGAAGGCGATGCCATACTCGTCCTGGTGCTCGCCAGGCTTGGGGCCGGGCAAATTGACGATCACGCCATTCTGGACCGTCGGTATCACATTGCCGCTGCCGGGGCCGGGATGGCTGGCCCAGGTCCATGCGTCAAACATGGTGTTGCGGAGGAGCCCGAAGACGGCGCCATGGTACTGACTGGTGCCGGACTTGGTGGAGAAGCCCTCGAAGCCGGCTCCCTGGCGTTCGGCGGTGAAGCCGCTGGTTCCTACCTGGACCTGCTCGATGTTCTCCAGGGGAACCACGTTGTAGACGGGCCGGTTGTCGCTCTGCGCGTTGGCGGTGGTCATGGGCAGACCGTCGAGGTAGACCTCGGCAAGACGCTGCGGGAGTCCGCCGAATTGCGAGACGCGTCCCCCAGGGGGTTGCTGAGCGCCGGGCAGCAGATTGGAGAAGGTCGTGATGTCGCGCTGCTGCGCGGAGGGGCCTCCGGTTTGCATCACGATGGGCAGCGCCGTGTAGACGTCGTTCTCGATCGTGCCGCCCAGAGCTGCGTTCGTGGTCTCAAGCGCGGGCGGCGCATCCGTGACTGTGATGGTCTCAGTCTGCGCGCCAACCTTCAGTTTGGGATTGAAGGCCGAGACATGTTCATTGTCGATGATGAAGTTTTCCTGTTTGAGTGTCTCGAAGCCGCGGGCCGTCACCGTGACGGTGTAGTTTCCGGGTGTAAGCAGCGTGATGCTGTAGAAGCCTGACGAGGTAGTGGACCGGCTGGTGGAAAGCCCGGTGTTTACGTTCACGGCCGTGACGGCAGCGTTGTTGACAACAGCGCCGGATGTGTCGGTCACGGTGCCTTCGATGGCGCCGCCGGCCTGTGCGACGGCTGAGATGCTGAGCGATAGCATCAACGCGAAAGCCGCAACGCCGGCTATGATCGACGGCTTGCGGATTATCATGAGAAAAGACCTTGCAAAGTGCATGGTAGCCTCCCTTATAGCCGGAACACACCTCCTGAGAAGCGGATACTCTCAAGAGGCGGTTGATGGAAGATCTCTTGCGGTGGCCGCAAAGACTCTGGTCCAGCCATCGCCTACTCCGCTCATTCAAGGAGAGAATTGCTGCGGGCAAACTGCTTGTTTTCTTGCATTCAGGGCGATACCGCGTCTTGCCGGACTCAGGACGATGCAGCCGACGTCATCCGATGGAGAATCGTCGTAAGTGATTGTATGCACAGCAAATTCTTAAGCAAGAACGCGACAGAAATCGGGCCGGACCATCGCAAGAAAGCTAAGGCATCCAGGTTGCGAGAGTCAATAGAAAATATATTTTCGCGCGCGAGGCGCTGTTCCCATTGGGCAGGCCCTTCGATGAAAGCGATTTTTGAGAGAAACGCTGTAGGCTTGAAACTGGTACCAAAACCGGCCTCAAGGCCAGGTTGCCCCGAATCCGGGGCAGTTCTGGCACAGAAACCCCGCGCCATGCAAGGCCTTTTCAGACTTTCCACAGGCAAATGGCGGTGTTTAGATAAGAGATGCCGGGAATGGCTTCAAAATACAAGATATTGTGGTTTGTTGTTGACTTGTACTACGGACAGCGGTACTTTTTCATCTGCGGCTGTTAAGGAATTGTAATGAACCGGCGCGAAGAGCCGTCGGGAGGTCGCCGAGACAAGAGAGTTCGCGTTTTTTCTCCCCCCTCGTTTCCCGTTCTTTGTCAGAGATTCACCCTTCACCCTTCCCGGCCGCTTTGCGCCGTACTGGGCAAGCATTCACCGATTTTTACTGTATTGAGGAGTTTTTATGAACGATATCCATTTAGACGCTTCCCCCGCTTCCATACAGACTCCCCACACCCGGGAGGGGCTGATCTTTTCCCGCCGCTTCTCCACCGAGGGTGTTTCGCCCTACGACGAACTCCAGTGGGAGCTGCGCACCGCGTCCATTACCGATAGCAAAGGCAACACGATCTTCGAGCAGAAGGACGTGGAAGTGCCGGTGGACTGGTCGATGACCGCCACCAATATCGTTTCGTCCAAGTATCTGCACGGCCAGTTGGGCACGCCGGAGCGGGAGACCGGAGTGCGCCAACTGGTGGGGCGCGTGGTGGAGACGATCCGCGACTGGGGCCAGGCCGGCGGCTATTTTGCCACCCCCGTGGATGCGGCCATCTTCCATGACGAGCTGGCGCACATGCTGCTGACGCAGAAGGTGGCCTTCAACTCGCCAGTGTGGTTCAACGTGGGCTGCGACCGGCTGGAGCCGGAGGCCGACGGCCAGAACTGGCACTGGGAGCCGGCCGCCGGAAGCGTGACCTACTCCGCCACCGGCTACGGCAATCCGCAGTGCTCGGCCTGCTTCATCAACTCCGTGGACGATTCGCTGGACTCCATTCTGACCCTGGCCAAGACCGAGGGGATGCTGTTCAAGTGGGGTTCGGGAACGGGAACCAACCTGTCGTCGATCCGCGGCTCGATGGAGCAGTTGTCAGGCGGCGGCCAGGCCTCGGGACCGCTGAGCTTCATGCGCGGCTTCGACGCCTTTGCCGG
>Ga0182011_10003954_pt1 | contig 11993 bp, 7 predicted proteins | sample 711E1DmetaG_FD_120481 | JGI IMG/M metagenome (GOLD analysis project Ga0182011, IMG submission 120481) | Permafrost microbial communities from Stordalen Mire, Sweden - 711E1D metaG | ecosystem: Environmental > Terrestrial > Soil > Wetlands > Permafrost | place: Sweden: Stordalen | collected... | reverse complement strand
TCTCATCGCGCCCGAGGATGAACGTCGCGAGGTGAATCGTGTGGCGGGCGTCGCCGATGCGCCGCGCGAGTTCGGCATAGGCTTCCTCGCCCTGAGTGAGAAAACGCACCGCGTGGCCGCCCGCGGGCGGGCAGGCTCCTTCCCGCACCAGGGCCTGCGCCACCGCCGCCGTCGCCGTTGGCAGGGCCACCGCGGCTTGCGGCACCGGCGCCGGAGCCAGGCGCGCCTTGCGGGCCACCAGACGCCGCAGCTTGCGTCCGCCGAAGATCAGGTACAACGGCACCCCGAGGTACGGAATGAGGACGATGACGAGCAGCCAGGCCATGGTGTTGCCCGGCTGCCGCTTCTCACTCATCAGCCGGGCGATCAGAAAGACCGCAAGGAGGAACCCGCCCACCGTTAGCAGGTGGCGCAGCAGGTCGGGGTAAAACGAGGATTCCGGCGGCATGCCCGCCGCGATGCTGCCAGTTCGCCGCGCCGAGGGAAGCGCATTTGCCGGCGCCTCCGGGTTCCACCGGGAGGGATCCCGAGCCGTTCCTTGCCAACCCCGGCGAACTCTGTACCACAAAAGTCTGGATTCCTCTCAAGCTGCAGGGTTTTCTCCACTTGGATTCCTGCTCACTACCCGCTACTCGATGCTCGCTAATTTGGTTGCGGTCCCGCCGTCCGCCGTCACCCGCCAGCTCCGCCGCCGCCTCGGCGGCATCGTCCGCACGGACCGGCAGGCGCGTTGGGAGGCGTCGTTCGACAGCAGCAAGCTGTCGTATCTTCCCGCTGCCGTCATCCGTCCGCGCAAGGCGGCCGACGTGGGCGTGGTGCTCGCCCTGGCCAACCGTCATCGCGTCCCGGTGACCGTGCGCGGCCGCGGCACGACACTCACCGGCGGGGCCGTGCCGCTCCGGGGCGGCTGGGTGATCGACCTGACGGGGCTGCGTCGCATCCGCATCGACCCGGAAGCCGGGATGGCCTTCGTCCAGGCCGGCGCGACGGTGGCGGCCGTACAGGCGGCCGCCGCGGCGCACGGCTGGTTTTATCCGCCCGATCCCTCGTCCAAGGAATACTGCACCATCGGGGGCAACATCGCGTGCAACGCCGGCGGCATGCACGGCGGGCGGTACGGCGTCACCCGCGACTACGTGCTCGCGCTGAAGGGCTTTCTCCCCACCGGCGAATGGGTGGAATGGGGCACGGCCACGCGCAAGTTCTCCGCCGGCTTCAACCTGCGCGATCTGTGGATTGGCAGCGAGGGTCTGCTCGGCGTGGTGACTGACGCCGTGCTCAAGCTCATCCCGCGGCCGCCGGCGCGCTGGACGCTGCTGACTGCTTTCGCCGACGAGGTCACGGCGCTGCGCGCCGCCCGCGCGTTGTTCGCCCACCGCGTGCAGCCGGCGATCTGCGAATTCCTTGACCGCTACAGCGTGCAATGCGCCGAACGCGCCACGCGCTCGAGCGTGTTTCCCGGCCAGGCGGGACGGCCGGTCATCCTGCTCGAACTGGCCGGCACGACCCACGAAATCGATGATCAGAAGGCGGTGCTCCTGGCGTGGGCCCGGCGGGAGGCGACCGCCTTCCGCGAGGCCCGCGACCGCGACGAGGCCGAGCAACTCTGGGCGGTGCGCCGCAAGTGTTCGGGCGCCATGTTCGAGCTGGGCGACGCCAAGCTCAACGAGGACGTGGCTGTGCCCATGCGGCAGTACGAGCGTTTCGCCCGCTTTCTCGACCGCCTGCGCCGGTCCTCCGGCCTGCCCATCCCGACCTTCGGCCATCTCGCGGACGGCAACCTGCACGTCAACATCATGTATCACCGGGCCGACCCGGCGGAATGCCGTGCGGCCGAGGCGGCGGTGCGGCGGCTGATGGAGACCGTAGTGGCGCTGGGCGGCGCCATCTCCGGCGAACACGGCATCGGCCTCGCCAAGACACCTTTCCTGCGGCTGCAACATCGCCCGGCGCAGGTGCGCGCCATGCTCGCCGTGAAAAACGCGCTCGACCCCCGCGGCATCCTCAATCCCGGGAAGATGTTCGAGGTATTCGAGGTTTGGAAGCACCCGCGGATCGACGTGCACCTGCCGTGGGACCACAAATGACCATCCGGCCTATTTGCGGCTGAAGACGGAGTAGCCCAAGCCGCCCATGCCCAGCTGTAGCTTCCCGTTGCGCAGGCCCGCACTCAGACTCTCCTCACGCCTGGAGCCCTCGTTCTTGAAGAAAATCTTGCGCCCATCGAGCCGGTACACGCCCTTGAAAACAATCGCGTTTCCCGCGGAGTCGCGGCTGCGACTGACAACGGAATCGCCCGGCCCGAAGGTGTACTCCGGCGAGCCCACCTTGGCCGCGATGGTCGCCTTCAACTTCGCTTTGTCTTCCGCCGTCGCCATTCCTCCGAGCATGGCGTCAATGGAGGCGTCAGGATCGTAGACCCAGGTGCCCTCTAGTTGGGCCCGCGTCGGTGGAACCCCGGCGGCCTCCTCTTGGATTTCATCGCGCACCTGCTTTTCCGCGCGTTCCGAGTCGCGGGTGTTGTTCCGTTCGTCGAAGTGAGCCCGCACCGTCGCCACCGTGGTCGGATCGCTATCCTCCAGAGCCGATTTGAGGTCGGCGTCGCTCATGTCACCGCTTTTGTTCAGGCGCAGATTACCCATCACGTCACCGACCGCCTCTTCCACCGCGTCGTACCGCTCTCGGTTCCACCCGGACTCCTGCAAGGCCTGCGTCAGCACAGCCTTGGCCTGCGCTTGTTTGGTCGCGTCGCCACGCGCAAACATCAGGCGGGCTTTGCCCAGCGCCTCCGCATACTGGAGCTGGCGCAGCGTCGTGTAGTCAGACTCGGTGACCTTTTCCGCCGCGACGACCGCCAGCGGAAGCGCCAGGGCCAGGGCTGCGCAACGCCAGGCCCGGAGCACCGGGTGCGCCGGGGCGGACGCGTGAGGATGTCTGTCGGCAGGTGTGAGTAGCCCGCCATGGCAGGTCGAGGGTGAATCAGGGCGAGAGTTCATGGGATTAATGGGAGCGACGGGCGCAGCGCCTGCCGAAAACCCATCCACAGCTTATAATATTGGGACGCAGTGACGTCAAGGGGATCGACCACCCCGGGGAGACTAAGAGCGTCGGTCTCCCGCCCATTGCATGGAGTCGCGACGCCCTCGTCGCGCTGACCAGGTAACCCGCGGCAGGGGCCAACCTTCGCACGGGGCTTCGGCAAGGCACGCGCCGCGGCGCCAGGTTGCGTTTTCGTCGAAGGTGCCATTCTGGCAGTATAACATCCGGGAGCGCCGCCGCCGTTGTCGTCCGGGGTGGACCCGGGTACACAATACCGCACACTTTCCCATTGCGGTCGCAATTTCGCCGCACTCTAGTCTGCACCTTCAAGTTGCATGCACCTTAAGGCGCTCAAGCTTGACGGCTTCAAGTCCTTCGCTGATTCCACCGTCCTCCGCTTCGAACCCGGCGTCACCGCCATCGTCGGCCCCAACGGCTGCGGCAAGAGCAACATCGCCGATGCCATCCGCTGGGTGCTGGGGGAGCAGAGCGCCAAGGCCCTCCGCGGCGGGAAGATGCAGGACATCATTTTTGAGGGCACCGAGTCGCGCAAGCCGCAGAATCTGGCCGAAGTCTCCCTCCTGCTGACCGACTGCGAGCAACAGCTGGGCACTGAGTACCACGAGGTCGAGATCCTGCGCCGGTCGTCGCGGGACGGCCAGAGCGACTATTTTCTCAATGGCCAGGCCTGCCGCCTCCGCGACATCCATAAACTTTTCATGGATACCGGTGTGGGCCGGACCTCCTACTCGATCATGGCGCAGGGCCAGATCGATCAGGTGTTGTCCTCCAAACCGGAGGAACGGCGCGCCGTGTTCGAGGAAGCCGCCGGCATCACGCGGTACAAGAGCCAGCGCCGGGAGGCGCTGGGCAAACTCGGCCTGACCGAACAAAACCTGGCCCGGGTGACGGATGTCGTCACCGAGGTGGGCCGCCAGATCGGCAGCCTGCGCCGGCAGGCTTCGAAGGCCATGCGGTACAAGCGGCTGAGCTACCGGCTGCGGCACCTCAGCCTCGCGCACAGCGGCTGGCAATGGGGCGAGCTGAGCACCACCATCGCGGGCCTCGAAGCAGCGGTGGCCGGATTGCGGACCGCCGGGGAGGCGCACCGCGAGGCCTTGGAACAGAGCCAGCGTGAAGTAGCCGAATTCAAGTCGCGCCGCAGCGATGCCAACCAGCGCGTCCAGGAAGCCCAGCAGGCGGCGTTTGATCTACGCTCGCAGAAGGAGCAAGCCGAAAACCAGTCCCACCTCGCCCGGATCAAGCGAACCGGCCTCGACGAGCGTATCCAGGCCAGCCGCGATGACTTGGCCGAACTGGAAATGCAGCTGCGCGAGGTGACGACCCAGGTCGACACCGGGTCGCAGGACCGGCAGCTCCAGCTCAGCATGCTCGGGAGCTCGGACGCGGTTTTTCAAGAGCGCAACCGCGAGCTGGCCATCGTGGACGGCGAGCTGGGTCGGCTCGAACAGCAGCTCCAGCAAGCCAAGTTCGATTTGCTGCAGCTCGAAAGCACGATGGCACGCCTGCGCACCGATTGTTCCGGCTACGAGGTCGACGCGAAGACCAGCGTGGTGCGGCATGACGAACTCGCCGCCCAGATTGTGGAGCTCGGCCAGGTCAAGGCAGCGGCGACGACGCGGGCCGACGAGGAGCGGCAGCGGCTCGAGACCGCGCACGCCGCACAGAGCCGGACCCATAACGAGGTCCAGGCCGCCCAGCGCGCCCTGCAGGAGGCGACCCAGCGCTTTCGCGAGGGACAACGCCGGCTGCAGGAGATCGACCGCACCATGGCCCAACGCACGGCCCGCCTGCGCCTGCTCCAGCAGCTGCATGAGCGTTGGGAGGGATTCGGCGAGGGAGCGAAGGCCCTGCTCCAAGGCCGCCTCGACGAAGTTCTGGCCGGACGCCGCGTCGCAGCGATCACCGACGGGATCGAAGTCAAACCCGAGCTGGGGGCGGCGCTCGAAGCGCTGCTGGGCGCGGCGGTCGAGGCCATCGCCGTGGCGGACCTGGCCGTCGCGCAACAGATCCTGGCTCACCTGGAGGAGCAGAAGATCGGCGCCGCTTGCCTCCAGATCGGCGGGACCGGTGTCCCCGCGCCCGAAGGCGGCGCGCCGGCACTGCCGGGGTTCCTCCGCCCGGCCACGACCGCCCTGACCAACCTCGATCCGGCCCATCCGGCCGCCGGCCTCCTCGCCGCGTGCTACATCGCGGACCACCTTCCGGCCTTCCTCGATTTCTGGCAGGCCAATCCATCCTTCCCCTTCCTCCTCGTCGCCACGCCCGCGGGGGAGCTGGTCGACCGGCGCGGTCTCGTCTTCGGTGGATTCCGACGAAAATCGGCAGGCGGCATCGTGCAGCGCGAAATCGACCTCCGTGAGACAGCGCGCGAACTCGCCAGCGACCGGAAGCACCATGACGAGCAGCGCAAGCTCAACGAGCAGCTCGGGGCGGCGTTGGCCGCGGCCGAGGCGGCCCTGGAACAGCGCCGCAAGGACGTGCTCGCGGCCACCCAGCAGGTCGCGACGATCCAGGCGGAGGCCCGCAGCGCGACGCAAGCCAGCGAAGAGTTGACCAACCGGTTTCAGCGCATGGAGCGCGAGGTGACCGGCCTCGAACAGCTTCGGATCGAGGCCGGGCAGCGCCTGCAACGCGCGCAGGCCGGTCTGGCGGCAGCCGAGGGCAAGGTCGCGACCCAGAAACAGGTGATCCTGGATTGCGAGAACCGGATGGCCGCGCTCCGCGCCGACCGTGACCAGAAAAAGGAGGCGCTGGCCCAGGCGCGCCTCGAACTGGCGGAACGCCGCCAGAAGGTCGAGGTGATCGACCGCGGCCTGGACGAGATGGAACGGCGCCGGGCGCAACTCAGCGACCTGCTGACGCAGCGCCAGCAGGAGGTCGAAACCTGGACCGAACAGACGGCCGAACTGGAGCGCGACGCGAGCGCCCAGTTGGAGCGCGCCGGCGAGATCGCCCGCACCTTGACCGTGGCCCAGGAATCGGTGGAGAAGATCCGCGGCGAACTGGTCGAGCTCGAACAGCAGATCACCCGGATCGAACAGGACCAGCAGGAACGCCGGACGCAACATGACGCCGCCCAGGAGGAACTCGGCCGCGCCGAGGTCAAACTGGCCGAATGCCGCTCCCGCGCCGGCTTCATCGCCGAAGAGGTGCAGCACGAATTTCAGGCCGCGGTCGCGGCCCTGGATTGGAAGCAGATGCTCTGGCACGCGGAGGATGACCCGCCGGACCTGCAGACGTTGGATCTGGACGAGGAAGCCGACGAATTGGAAGAGCGGGGGCAGAAGCCCGCCGACCCGGAACCCCTCACCGAGCCCGCGACGGCGGGCGGGAATGGCGGGGCCCGGGCCAAGGCGCCGGGCCCGAAACGGCGGAAGAAAGCGAAGCCGGCGCCGACCGAGGCCGATCTCGCGGCGCTCGACCAGACCAACTGGGATGAAATCAAAGCGGCGATCGAGGCCGTCCGTCAGCGGCTCAACAGCATGGGCGCGGTCAACCTGGTCGCGATCGAGGAGTACGCCGACCTGCGGCAGCGCTACGATTTCCTCAAGACGCAGAGCGACGATCTTACCGGCGCGCGGCTGGCGCTGCTGCGGGCCATCGACGAGATCAACCGCACCTCCCAGCGCCAGTTTGAATTCACGTTCGAGCAGGTCCGGAAAAACTTCGAGTACACGTTTCAAACGCTGTTTGGCGGCGGGCAGGCACGCCTCGACTTGATCCAGGCCGAGGACATCCTCGAGAGCGGCATCGAGATCATCGCCCAGCCGCCGGGCACCCGCCTGAAAGGCATCTCGCTGCTCTCCGGCGGCCAAAAAACGCTCACCGCCGTCGCCCTGCTCTTCGCCCTGTACATGGTGAAGCCGTCGCCCTTCTGCCTGCTCGACGAACTCGACGCCCCGCTCGACGAATCCAACATCGGCCGCTTCACGAAGCTGCTGCGGCATTTTACCAAGGATTCCCAGTTCCTGATCATCACCCACAACAAGCGCACGATTGCAGCGGCCAGCGCTATCTACGGCGTGACGATGGAAGAGCGCGGGGTGTCGAAGACGGTTTCGATGCGTTTCAACCACGAGCGCGGCGAGGCCGAGGCCGTGCCCGTCACGGTGGCGGACGCCGTGCGCACGGCGCGCCCCCCCGCCGGGCCCGCGAATGGAGCGGAGCCCGTCCCAGCCGGCGATTCGCCCGCTGCCGCGCCCTAGAAGCTCAGAAACTGCAGCGGGCCCAGCTTCACCAGGAAATGCTCGTCATACGGTTTGACGCGGCGGAACTCGGTGCGCTTCAGCTCCACTTTCGCCGCCACCTTGACGAACAGCAGCGAAACCGCCAGGTCGCCCCGCATCGCCGTCAGCGGCGGCGCATACTGGGGGTCCACTGAGACGAAATCGAGATCGAACGCCCCGCGATTGACCTTGACGACCAGCTTGGTCCGAAACGGTGCGCGCACCCGCAGGGAGGCGCTTTCCAATGTGCGGGCCGGCTTGTTGACACGCAGGAGCAACTGGAAGTTCTCCATCGAGACGCCCTGACGGGCCCCCCGCAGAGGCAGATCGTAGGTGATGCGGTTGGCGTCCTCCTCCACCACGGCAATATGGTCGAGATCGACCGCTGTTTCAGCGCCATTAATGGTGACCCGCGGCGCGGCACCCGGGGCCGTTTCGGCCTGCGTGCGCTCGGTTTTGCTCCGTTCCTCGGCCTTCCGTTCTCCCCGTCTCCGGTATTGCTTGAGCTGGGATTCCGTCGGCTTCTTCCCGTTGATTTTGAGTGGAGTGAACTGTTCGGCGTACGGCTTCGACGGATCGACCTGGACCACCGTTTCGCCCCGGGCGCGCCCCTTGTTATCCGTCACAACCGTGGTTTCCGTGTAGGCCCAGCGGTCCGTGTCCTCCGACACCTTGTGGCCGGCCTCCTTTAGCAATTCGGGCATGTCGGCCCGCAGGGGTGCAAACATCCAACCGACCGCGATGCCGACCAGGATTGCGCGCATGTTTGTGCTCACGGCGCAGGAAAAGGAAAACCAACGATAGTTCCCTGCGATGGTAAAAAACTGCTTGTCCCGCAGCCTAATGCGTCTCCATGAAACATCCAGGCCTGCGGCCGCATTCTGGTGCGTTCACGGTTCCTTCTTCGGAACCGCATCCGTGATCATCACGACATCCTTCGGATTGAGGGCGTAGATGAGCCCCTTGTCGGTTTCGACGATGAGGACCGCACCCGACGCCTTCACCGACCGGATGCTGCTCAGGATCGTCGTGTTATCGTCGCGCGAATGAACCAGGTAAACCGGGGTGCGGGTGATGGTGGCGAACGCCGCCGCGTAGCCGCGGGCGAGTTCCTCCGCCTCGGAGGGCACGCGCACGGTCACCGGCACCGACCCTCCCGACGGCAACGTTTGGGCAAAACCGGCGACCGAGGCCGCCAGGAACAACAGGATGAGGATTGTTTTCATGGGATTGAAAGGAAAGGCGAAGTCCGTCCGACCAAAACTCAACCCGGGAGACCGGTCAACGCTTCTGGCCGGGCGCCTTTTGGCACCGCTCTGCGCGACGCCGCAGAACGCCGCGTGAGGGCACAGCCCTTCCACGCGGTCATCCGTCCGCTGTGTCGTGGCCGCCGGGTGGACCTGGGCGGACGCCACCGAAGCGGGCGAATGCTGTTGTCTGTGACCTGCACCTTTTCGGTGCCGTCGTGTTCGTCGCTGGCGGAAAAGAAAGCGCCCGACCAGTTGCCACTGCGCAACACCTCGATAATGTCCGCTCCGACCTCAGAGTTCCAGGTTCGGCGTGGCAGATCGTGAACGTTGTTCGGCTCATGCCCCGCAGTCAACCTGACAAGGCACATCACCTCAGGAAAAGGAATCAGCCATGATGAAAATAACAGTGCTCTACGGTCATCCGAAGAGCACGCAGGAGTTCGAACGATACTACGCGGAGCAACATCTGCCGCTTGCGGCCAAAATGAAAGGTGTGAGCCGGCTGGAACTGACGCGGTTTGGACCGGGTCCGGACGGCGGTCAGCCAGTCTACTACCGGATGGCGGAGGTTTACTTCCCGACGGAGGCCCAGATGCAGTCCACCCTCAGCTCGCCCGAGGGCAACGCCACGGTGGCTGACCTGCCGAAGTTCGCCACCGGCGGCGTGACGATGCTCGTGGGGTCAGTGGAAACCTAACCACCGCAAAAGGAACGTCCGGCCTGGGGCCGGCTCAGGCGAGGTCCTCGACCCGGAGCAGCGCCGGCGGGGCTTTGACCGCCGGCAGCCGGCCGATGGCCGCGAGCGCCCGGCGCATCGCGGCGTACGGCGCCGCGTGCAGCATGAGGATGAGCGGGATGACCTCCCCCTCGTGGCCCTCGGGCTGGATGATCGACGCGATGCTGATCCGCGCCCGGCCGAGGATCGCCGAGATCTTCGCAATGACCCCCGGCTGGTCGAGCACGCTGAGGCGGACGTAGTACCGCGAAACGCTCTGCCCAACCGGCAGGAGGGCACCGTCGTGCGAATGCGGCTCGAACGGCGGCACGCGGCATTCTCCACCGTTCTTCAGGTCGACCGCGGCGTCAGCCAGGTCGCCCAGCACTGCGCTGGCGGTGGCGTCCTTGCCCGCGCCGCGCCCGTAGTAAAGGGTGTCGCCGACGATGTCGCCGCGCACGAAAATGGCATTGAACACGTCGTTGATGCTCGCCAGCACGTGCCCGTCGGGCACGAGGGCGGGGTAGACCGCGACCTGGATGCGCGGCTGGCCGCCGCCACGGCCGCCTGTGACAAAGCGCTTGATCACCCCAAGCAGCTTGATCGTGTATCCGAGCTGACCGGCGAACTGGATGTCGAGCCGGGTAATCCCGCGGATGCCTTCGACGTGGATGGCGTCCTGGTCGACCCAGAATCCGTGGGCCAGCGAAGCGAGGATCACGGTCTTGTGCGCGGCGTCGTGGCCGTCGACGTCGAGCGATGGCTCGGCCTCGGCGTACCCGTGAGCCTGGGCGTCGGCGAGGACAGCGGCGAAGTCCGCCCCCTCGCGCTTCATCCGCGTCAGGATGTAGTTGCAGGTGCCGTTGACGATGCCGTAGATGCGCTCGAAGCGGTTGCCGACGAGGCTCTCGCGCACGACCTTGATGATCGGGATACCGCCGGCGACGCTGGCCTCGTAGTAGAGGTTCGCGCCGTGCTTCCGCGCGGCGGCGAACAACTCCGGGCCGTGCGCGGCGAGCAACGCCTTGTTGGCAGTGATGACCGGTTTGCCCAGCGCCAGCGCCGTGAGGACCATGGTCTTCGCGATCGTCGTGCCGCCGACCAGTTCCACAACCAGCTGCACACGGGGGTCATTGACGACCTCGCGCCAGTCGAGCGTCATCACCGCGCGCGGGATCGGGTAAGGCCGCGGCTCGTCGTACGCCTTCACGGCGACCTTGCGCAGGTGGATCCGGAGGCCGAGGCGCGAGGCCATCAGGTCCGCGTTCTGTTCGAGGGCGCGGTACACGCCGCTGCCCACCGTGCCGCCGCCGATCATACCGAGGTTAACCGTGTGCATGGAGGTTCAGGGATAGATTGAGACTGGTCGGTGCGGCCGCGCTACACTCCGTGCGCGGCGACGAAGGCCTTGATCGCCCCGGCTTCGGCCCGGATCACGTGTTTGGCGACCGGCCGTGATTTGAGCGCTTCGAGGCTCGGATCCGTCGGTTCCAATCCTGTCGCCGCGCGGATGACCTCCGGAAACTTCGCCGGGCTTGCCGTCGCCAGCACCACGCTCACGCGATCGCGACTCAGGTCTTGGAAGCCACAGGCGGTGTGGGGATCGCAGAGGTAGCCGTATTGGCGGTGGACGCGCTGGATGACGCCCGGAATCTCGACGTCCGTGCAGCGCGAAGCGGTGAAGGCGCCGGCCTCGAACTTTTCGAAGCGGTAGGCGCCCGTCGTCCGGAACGTTTCCAGAATCTCCCGCACCCGGGCCGGATCGCGGCCGACACTGTAGTACAAGAACCGCTCGAAATTCGAAGCCACCTGGATGTCCATCGACGGCGCCAGGCTGGGCGCGACCGGGGCGGTGCGGTATTCGCCGGTGGTGAAGAGCCGGTAGAGGATATCGTTCTGGTTGGTCGCGATCTTGAATCCGCGGATGGGCACACCCATTTGTTGCAGCAGCCAGCCGGCGAGAACGTTGCCGAAGTTGCCGGTGGGAACGACAAACTCGGCCTGGTCGCGCTTCGCCGGCGGAAGCCGCAGCCAGGCGTAGAGGTAATAGACGCACTGGGCCAGCACGCGCACGAGGTTGATGGAGTTGATCGCCGAGAGCCGGTACCGCGTGCGGAACGCCTGGTCGCCAAACACTTCTTTTAGCACCGCCTGCGCGTCGTCAAAGGTGCCGTCCACGGCCAGCGCGAAGACATTGGCCGCCCCGGTGCAGGCCATCTGCCGTTCCTGTAACGGCGCAATACGGCCGTCAGGATAAAGGATGAAGATCGCGACGCCCGGCTTGCCGAGCAGGCCGTGGATGGCGGCGGCGCCGGTGTCGCCCGAGGTGGCGCCTAGCACGTTGATCGTCTCGCCTCGCACGGAGCACTGCCGTTCGTAGAGGTGGCCCAGCAGTTGGAGGGCGAAATCCTTGAAGGCCAGCGTGGGGCCGTGAAAGAGCTCCAATACGAACAGATTCTCGCCGAGTTGCCGGAGCGGGGCAATGTCGGGATGGTTGAAGCCGCGGTAGGCCCGGCCTGCGATCTCCCACAGCGCGGCAGCGTCGACATCGGTGGCGAAGCGACGGAGAAACGCGTGGCACAAGTCCGCATAGCCGAGATCCGCAAACCGCCCGAGCTCCCCGGCGAAATCGGGCAGCGTCTCCGGCAGGTACAGGCCGCCATCCGGGGCCAGGCCGATGGCCACCGCCTCGGTGAAGCTCACCGGATCAGTCTGTCCGCGCGTGCTGATGAACTTCAT
>Ga0182011_10003953_pt1 | contig 11995 bp, 9 predicted proteins | sample 711E1DmetaG_FD_120481 | JGI IMG/M metagenome (GOLD analysis project Ga0182011, IMG submission 120481) | Permafrost microbial communities from Stordalen Mire, Sweden - 711E1D metaG | ecosystem: Environmental > Terrestrial > Soil > Wetlands > Permafrost | place: Sweden: Stordalen | collected... | reverse complement strand
CCTGGCGCAAATCATTGTGCAATCCACCCGGGAACCCGGCGCCATCAAGCTGACCGCCACCGCGGAAGGGTTGTCGCCGGCAACGGTGTCCGTTCAATCGCAGCCCTGCACGCCGCGACCGGCTGTGCCTTGACCGGGTTTTAATCCAGTTTCAGGCCTTCGATTTCCAGGAAGCCGTGCAACTGGCGGATGCGCGTGGGATGGCGCATTTTGCGAAGCGCCTTGGCCTCAATTTGCCGGATGCGCTCGCGTGTGACCCGGAATTGCTGGCCAACCTCCTCGAGTGTTCGCGCGCAACCGTCGCCAAGGCCGAAGCGCAGCTCCAAAACCCTCCGCTCGCGCTCGGTCAGGCTGCAAAGCACGTTGCCCAACTTGTCCTTGAGCAAACTGAAACTGGTCAGGTCGAGCGGGTTGTCGGCGCTCTTGTCTTCAATGAAATCGCCAAAATTGGCGTCTTCCGTGTCACCGACCGGAGATTGCAGGGAGATGGGTTGCTGCGACATTTTCAGCACGGCGCGGACACATTCCACGGACATTTGAATGTCTTCGGCGATTTCCTCCGGCGTTGGTTCGCGTCCAAAATCCTGAAGCAGGCGTTTCTGCGAGCGCATCAATTTGTTGATGATTTCAATCATGTGGACCGGAATGCGGATGGTGCGCGCCTGGTCGGCAATGGAGCGCGTGATGGCCTGGCGAATCCACCATGTCGCGTAAGTGGAGAATTTATAGCCGCGGCGATACTCAAATTTTTCCACCGCTTTCATCAGTCCCATGTTCCCCTCCTGAATCAAATCGAGAAACGACAGGCCGCGATTCGTGTATCTTTTGGCGATGGAAATGACAAGGCGCAGATTGGCCTCAACCATTTCGGTCTTTGCCTGGAGCGCTTTGTTGGAAAATTCGCGCATCCGGTCAAATATCTTGAGGTAATCCTCATGCGGCATCCGCACAAATTCTTCGAGCGCCTTGATTTTTTGCCGTTCGGCCTCGACGAGGTGCCGCTGCGCGGTGGACTCGCGCTGCCTTTCGGTCTCGGCCAGGGCACGGAGGCTGCAATGAAATTTGTCGTGAATGTTTTCCGCGACAAGCGCCATTTCTTCAATGACGTTTTGCTTGTAGTAAAATTTGTGAAACGTGCCCTGCAGTTTTTGATTGAGGCGTTTGAACGCCGCCAGCGCGCGACTGCGTTGGGCTTTGGCCCTGGCATCCCGCCACAGGGTGTATTTATGATCCGCCTCACGGTCAATTTTGTGAACCTGTTTGATGAGTTTGCGAAGCGCGCGAAGATGCGCATTGCGATTGTTCGCCTTTTTCTCAAGAACAACGCGGTCGAATCGCTCGCGCGGCGGGTCTGCCGCCAGTTTTTCACCCAGAGCGATTTGCTCTTTTCCGGCGAAGCCGAAACCGTAAATGATTTTGCGCACTTCATTTTCAGCGGCTTCGATCCGTTTGGAAATCAACACTTCCTGCTCGCGCGTCAGCAACGCCACCTGCCCCATCTGTTTGAGATACATCCGCACCGGATCATCGAGCGCATCGAGCCGGCTCGCGTCATCTTCGCCGGACTCACCGGTTTTGACGCGATCCACCTCGGCCTGATCCACGATTTCGATATCCAGGCCCCGCAGCTTGTTAATAATTTCATCCAATTGCCTCGGCTCCGTGACATTTTCCGGCAACGCGTCGCTGATATCGCTGTAAGTCAAATACCCCTGCTCCTTGGCGAGGCGAACGAGTTCTCTCATCTTTTCCGAAAGATCCGCGGCAGGCGCATTTGACAGAATGTCATTGAAAAACCCGGCCGTGGGGGATCCAACATGATGCCGCGCGGTGGTGGGCGCTCTTTTTGCAGGAGAGGAATTTGCCCCGGCTTTGCGAACTTTTGATTTCGACATACTCACTCAACACTCCCGGTTCATAGACCGAAAGCGGTCGTGAATATGAAAAGCACGCCTCGTCTCGTCAAGCGGGGAAAACCTCATGATAAAATTACTTTTCTGATACAATGTAAATTCCCCGGTCCTTCAGATTTTCCAGGATAATGTCCGCCGTGCGGACAATGGCGCCCCTGTTTTCGTGAACGACCCGCAGCGCATTATGCCCCAATTCCGCGCGCCGCTTTTCATCTGCAAGCAGTTCAGCTATCGCTTTTTCCAGCATCTCTGCGTTATCCACCTGAATCGCCGCATTTTGAGCGACAAAACTCTGCGCAATGCCGGCGAAATTTTGCATGTTGGGACCGAATACCATGGCTTTGCCCACCGCGCCCGGCTCAATTGGATTTTGCCCGCCAACCGCCGTTAGGCTTTTGCCAACAAAAACGACTGTCGCATGTTCATAAAAAAATCGCAACTCGCCGGTCGTATTAACAAGCAGACACTCAACCTGGCCGTCTTGAAACCGCGCGCTTGCGGCAACCTCGTTGCGATAAACAAATTTCACGCCGCGCTCGCGCAATTCGCGTCCAATCTCCTTGCAACGCTCAAAATGCCGCGGCACGAGCACCAGAAAAAGTTTTGGAAACAATACGCGCAATCGCTGTGCGATCTCCGCCAAAATAATCTCCTCGCCCGCGTGGGTGCTGCCGCCGATCAAAACCGGCGCGTCAGGCGGCACGCCGATTTGGCGGAACAACGCCGGCACATCGAGTGTGCGGGGACCGTCGAGTTTGGCGGCGTCGAATTTTAAATTACCCACCACATGGATCGTTTCGGGCCGGCAGCCAACTCTGCGCAAACGTCCGGCGTCAGCTTCATCCAGGGCGCCGATGCCCGCAAACGAAGCGAACAGCGGCCGGAACAAAAATCCCCATCGCTTGTATCCGCGATAGGAACGATCGGACAATCGCGCATTAACCAGAAACAACGGGATATGAAGGTCGCGTGCGCGCCAAATGAAGTTCGGCCAGATCTCCGCCTCAACAAGCACAATGGCTGCGGGTCTGATCACGCCCAGAGCACGGTTGACAGATTTCCGGCTGTCAACCGGATAGTAAATTTTGCTGATGTGCCCCGGCAAGTGACGGCGCAGTTCGGTCATGCCGGTCGTTGTGGTGGTTGAAACGACGATTTTGATGTTGGGCATGCGCGGTTCGAGCGCCCGGATGAGCTGCGTGCAAAGATTGACTTCACCGACGCTGACAGCATGAAGCCACAGCACATGACGGTTGGTGAGCCGCTGTCTAAGGTCCCGGTCATAACATCCAAAGCGCTCAAAAAAACCCGAAAGCCAGTCGCCACGCCGCCACATTCGCATGAAGTAATATGGCGACGTCAGCGCAAAAAAAACCACGAACAGGATGTTGTACAGTGTGCGCATTCTGATTTTCGAGCTGAACAGGGTTACTTTTCCGCAAACAGACGCCGCGCGCAAAGAAAATGTTTTAATCAACCGCGAAAAAAGATCAGCCAGATTGCCGCTAACACCGGCAGCAAAAACGGCAGCGTGAATTTCAAAATAAATCCCGGAAACGTCGGTGTGCGGATTTTTTCATGATCCGCAATGGCTTTCACCATGAAATTCGGCCCGTTTCCAATGTATGTGGCCGCGCCAAAGAACACCGCGCTCACACTGATGGCAACCAGACTCAATGCATGCTGGCTCAACAATTCTCCAATCCCCCCCGCGCCGCTCGTTCCGAAAAGCGCGTTCAAAAAACCAAGGTATGTCGGCGCGTTGTCGAGCGCGCTGGAGAGAGCGCCGGCTCCCCAATAGAAAACTTCCGGCGCCGGATTTTGGCCGAGCAGTTCATGCGCATTGGCCCCAAGCCAGTCGAGCGCGGGAATCATCGTGGCAAAAATGCCGATGAATAAAATGGCCACCTCCCGAATCGGATGGAAATCGAACCGGTTTGCATCGTGCACCGATTTTTCAGTGGTAAAATAAGAGCCGAATGCAGCGGCAAGCATAACTGCTTCGCGCAGTAAAAGCGGCCGGTTGATGAACACCGCGCCGAGAATGACAGCCAGAAAAGCCAGATTCATTAGCCCGTCGAACTTCCAGATTTCATGCCCCGTCTCCATCTTGCGGATTTCACGCGGGGCGCGGCCAAAATTGGCGCGGTCCACCACATAAAACATCACGAGCAACAGCCCCATGCCCGTCGCCCACATCGGCCAGCAATGCTCCGCCACCCACCAAAACGGAACGCCCTGCAAATAGCCGAGAAACAACGGCGGGTCGCCAATGGGCGTCAGACAGCCGCCGACGTTTGAGATGATGAAAATGAAAAAAACAATGTGATGCGCCGTGACGCGGTATTTGTTCATCCGAATCCATGGACGAATCAGGAGCATGGACGCGCCGGTCGTGCCCAAAAAATTCGCAACGACCGCGCCGACGAACAAAAAAACAACATTGGCCAGCGGCGTTGCCTCGCCCTTCACACGGATGTGAATGCCGCCGGAGACCACAAACAACGAGCCGATGAGCACAATGAAGCTGACATAATCGTGCGCCACGTGGAGCACGCGGCCTGGCGCCTGTAAAATAAAAAGGTAGTAGCCCAGTGTGATTGCCCCAAGGCCGAGCGCGATTTTGGAATAATGCCGCGACCACCAGTTGCCCGCGAGCGATGGCGCGAGCGCCATCATGCCCAGCAACAGCGCAAACGGCAGAATCATCCACGGATTGGGCACAATGATGTTTTCGCTCATGCGCCGGAAGGTTGCGCGGTTGAAGGAAACCAGGTCAAACAGAATCATCCAACCGCTTGACGATTTGCATTGTCGCTGCGACCTTTGTTCCAGCTTGGCGCAAAACGCGACAGCGTCGGCGGCAAGCCATTTGTTCGCTGATATCGCACAATCTCCCGCTGTGCAGTCCCTCGCGCAGCGATTGGAGGATGGCGGAGCACTGTCTTGTGCCGGAGTCTGCCGGGCCGCGCAGCCGTTTTTTGCCGTTCTTCTTCAAAAAATTTCCCCTCACCGTCCAATCGTCATCGTTGTTGAAGACCTGAAAACGCAGGAAAGTTTCCAGCAGGACATTGAAACATGGCTGCAAATTGAGTCCAAAGTCCAAAGTCCAACTTGCCGCGCCGGAGCGAAGCGAAGGCGGGAGTCCAAAGTCCAACTTGCCGCGCCGGAGCGAAGCGAAGGCGGGAGTCCAAAGTCCAAACTTGCGGACTTTCAACCTTCAACCTTCAACCCAGGCTTCGCCGGAGGCTACGCCGAGGCGGGCCTTCAACCTCTTTTCTATCCGCCGTGGGAAGTTCTTCCACACGAAGGCAAACTCCCGCACGCCGACACCATCAGTGACCGGCTCCAAACGCTCGTCGCCCTGTCAAAATACATTTCATCGGAGGGCGGAGCTCCGCGACACCCAAATCCTGCGCGAAAAAGTCAGGGGCTCGCAGAGCTCGCCCCTCCGAAAGCTCCGCTCGTCGTTACCAGTGTCACCGCCCTGCTCCAAAAAACTTTCCCACCCGGTGAAATTCAAAAACGAACGCGCGTTCTCCAACGCGGCGACAAAATCGCTCCGCTGGATTTGATCGAATGGCTTGAAGAGCAATGCTACGAACCGGAGGCACAGGTCACACAGAAAGGCGAAATCGCTTTGCGCGGCGGCATTCTGGATGTCTGGCCGCTCACCAGTCCGTGGCCGGTGCGACTCGAATTCTTCGGCGACGAATTGGAATCGCTCCGCCACTTTGATCCACTCACGCAAATTTCGCGCGAGGAAATTTTGAGTGTCATAATTCCGCCCGCAGGCGAACTGGGGATTTTGAAACAACTCTTTCAATCGGAGGGACGAGCTCTGCGAGTCCCCAATTTTAAAGATGAAACAGGGACTCGTATAACTCGTCCCTCCGAAATAAAAACACTCGCCACACTTTTGGACTATCTGCCACCGGAAACAATTTTTCTTCTCTGTGAACCGGAACCATTGACTGCCCATGCCGACGAATACGCGTCACAAATTCCCGCAACCGATCCGTTCTTTATTTCGTGGAAAGATTTTCAAACAGAACTCGGTCACCGGAACATGACGCAACTGGACTTGAGCGGGGAGGAATCAATCCCCTCACCCGGCCTGAAGGCCACCCTCTCCCCGCCAAGCGGGGAGAGGGACGGGGCGAGGGGCGCTCAATTATTTTCTTCGCTCGATGTTCACCGTCCATTGGCCGAGCGCGCACCCGAACTGCAAATTGCCGAGGCGCAACGCCGCGAATTCTTCAATCAGCTCCATCGCTGGCTCCGTCAAGATTACGCCATCCACATCTTTTGCAATAACGACGGCGAGCAACAGCGCTTCATGGAAATTTGGAAGGAATACGGCTACGCAGAGAGTCCAAGGTCCAATGTCCAAAGTCTAAAGTTAACCGAAAGCACACGACCTTGGACTTTAGACATTGGACTTTGGACTCACATCGGCTCCCTCGCCCGTGGTTTTCTCTGCGACGAAGCCAAACTCGTCGTCGTCACCGACGCCGAGATTTTTGGCCGTTACAAAATCCAGCGGCCGCGCCGGTTGAAATCACCGCACGCACTTGCAACCCATTCCGCGCTCGACATTGATTTCACCGAATTCGAGGAAGACGACCTCGTCGTCCATATCCAATATGGCATCGGAAGATTTCTCGGCCTGAAAAACCTTCCAACAAGCAGTGGTGCACGCGAGCAGGAACTTTCAACCTTCAACTTTCAACTCTCAACTGGCACGGAGTGCCTAGTCATCGAATACGCGCCCGCCAATCCCGGCGATGAACCTCCGAAACTTTATGTGCCCGTCACCGAAGCGCATTTAGTCGGCAAATACGTCGGAGCGGGCAAGGCGCATCCGCCGCTCAACACCCTCGGCGGCACACGCTGGCGCAAAGCGAAGGAACAGGCCGGGCGCGCCGTACGCGATGTCGCCGCCGAATTGTTGCAAATCCAGGCCGTGCGCGAATCGCAACCCGGTCACTCGTTCAAACCTGACATGCCGTGGCAACGTGAATTCGAAAGCGCATTCATTTTCGAGGAAACACCGGATCAATGGCGCGCGATTCAGGAAGCCAAATCCGACATGGAAAAACCCAAGCCGATGGACCGTTTGATTTGCGGCGACGTCGGCTTTGGCAAAACTGAAGTCGCCATCCGTGCCGCGTTCAAGGCGGTAATGGACGGTAAACAAGTCGCCGTGCTCGTGCCGACAACGGTTCTCGCACAGCAGCATTTCAACACGTTCCGCGAGCGCATGGCGGATTATCCGATTCGCATCGAATTGCTTTCGCGCTTCCGCACACACCGCCAGCAGCAACGCGTGGTGAAGGATTTGGCGGCGGGCGGAGTGGACATCGTCATCGGCACACACCGGCTGTTACAGGACGACATTGCGTTCAAGGATTTGGGGCTGGTTGTCATAGACGAGGAGCAGCGGTTCGGCGTGTTGCACAAGGAAAAATTCAAGCGTTTGCGCACGCTGGTGGACATGCTCACGTTGAGCGCCACGCCGATTCCCCGCACGCTTTACCTCGCACTCACCGGCGCTCGCGACATGAGCACCATCCAGACGCCGCCGCACGACCGGCTGCCGGTCGAGACCATCGTCACACAATTCGACGAGCGCATCATCCGCGACGCCATCCAGCGCGAAATCAATCGTGGCGGACAGGTTTTCTTCCTGCACAACCGCGTGATGACGATTCAAACGGTGGCCGACCGCTTGAAACGGCTTTTGCCACACGCGCGCATTGTCGTCGGCCACGGCCAGATGAATTCAGACGAACTCGAAGAAGTGATGACGAAATTCGTCAACGGTGAGGCGGATGTGCTGCTTTCGACGACCATCATCGAGAGCGGCCTCGATATTCCGAACGCGAACACCATCATCATTGACCGCGCCGACCGATTCGGTTTGAGCGACCTTTACCAGTTGCGCGGGCGCGTCGGGCGTTACAAGCACCAGGCTTACGCCTACCTGCTGCTGCCGCGCCACGCGAGCCTGCTGACCGACGTGCGCAAACGCATCAGCGCCATCCGACAATACTCCACGCTCGGCAGCGGGTTCAAGATTGCCATGCGCGACCTCGAAATCCGCGGGGCGGGCAATCTGCTCGGCTCGGAACAAAGCGGCTACATCACCGCCGTCGGCTTTGAACTTTACTGCCAGTTACTCAAGCAAAGTGTCAGCGCGTTGAAAGGTGAAAAAATCAAACCGCGAGTGGCAGTGAATGTGAGACTGGACTTTCTCGAAATGAATTTGGCGGCGAAAAATTCACAATCACATTCGGAGGGGCGAGCTCTGCGAGCCCCTGACTCCATTTCAGATGGGGCGTCGTATAACTCCGCCCTCCGAAACTCGGCTTCGTTGCCACACAACTACGTCACCGAACCGCAGCACCGTATCGAAATCTACCGCAAGTTGGCGCAAGCGAATGAAAAATCCGCGCTGGAAAGTTTGCAGAAGGAATTGCGCGACCGCTTCGGTCCGCTGCCGCCGCCGGTGGAATTGCTCTTGCAAGTGGCTGAACTAAAAATTCTCGCCAGCGAAAAGGCCGTGACCGTCATCGAAGTCAGGGAAGACAAGCTGATGCTGACGCGCCACGACGATTTTCTCACGCTCGGCGGAAAATTCCCGCGACTGACAAAGAAACAGGCCGGCGCGCGATTGAAAGAAATCAAGAGGCTGCTGCTGGCGACTTAAGATTTTAGCTTAACGCGATGACGCCAGTAACCCGGCTCACGGTGACAATGCATAACAGCGATGATGAGAATGTAGTCCGGCTCAATCGTGTAAAGCACCGCGTAAGGAAACACGCGAGTGAGACACCGCCGCACGTCGTCCTCGAAAACGTGCCAGCGGTTGGGAGTTTTCTGGATTTGGGACAAGGCGAACTCGACGCGGGCGATGAATCGCAATTCCAAACCGTCCTGACAATTCGCGTAGTAACGCACCGCGTCCTCGAATTCAGCGAACGCTTCGGGATGAAATTCGATCCTCACCGCGCAACGGCTTTGCGAACGCGCGCCAAAGCCTTGTCACCGGGAATTGTTTTTACGCGACCGCTGCGGACTTCATCGCGACGACGAAGAGCTTCCACCGCCCAGAGTCTGTGAATCTTTTCGTCCTCCACGGAATCAAGACTCTCCACGAGACGGTCGGCGAGCAGCACGCGCGCCTCGCTGGGCAGCGACAACGCTTCCTCGGCAATCTGTTCAACGCTCATGTTCACAGTCTGAAAAATACGCCGCAAACCTGGAAAATACAACCCGGAAAATTTCCGCGACTGACGAAGAAACAGGCCGGCGCGCGATTGAAGGAAATCAAGAGGCTGTTGCTGGCGATTTGAGACGCGAATTACACGAATTACCACGAATTAAAATGCTTTAACGGATTCTACTTTTTAGGGTTTCTGTTTGAAATTCGTGGAAATTAGCGCAATTGGTGTCAACTTTTTTAGGCTGTTTTCATTTTCGTCGTTTGTTCCGACATTGCAAACCTGGCGCGCACGGCCTAGAATTTTCACAGTTCAACCACATGTCCGAATACAAAGTTCAATTCGAGGTTTTTGAAGGACCGCTCGACCTGCTGCTTTATCTCATCAAGAAGGAGGAAGTGGACATTTACGAGGTCAACCTCACCAAGCTCGCCACGCAGTTCATCGAATACATCGACCTCATGCGCGAGTTCGACCTCGAAATCGCCGGCGAATTCCTCGTCATGGCCTCGACACTCATGTATATCAAAAGCCGCGAGCTGCTGCCCGTGGACCAGCAGGTGCTGGTCGAAGGCGAGGAGGAAGGCGAAGACCCGCGCTGGGAACTCATCCGTCAGCTTGTCGAATATAAAAAATTCAAGGACGCCGCCGCGCACTTGCAAGTCCTCGAAGCGCAGCAGGAAAATATTTATCCGCGCGTGCCGGGCAAACTGGCGTTTGAAAGCGCCACACCGCCATCCAAGCCGGATGTCTCGATTTTCGATCTGCTCAACGCCGTCAACGGCGTTCTCCAACGTTTCGGCCATCGCGACACTTCCCGTGACATTTTTGAGGATAAATGGACGGTCAGCGAAAAAATCGAGCATCTGCGCCGCATCATCGCCGAGCGCGGCAGTTTGCGGTTCGGCGAAGTGTTCGAGAGCGCCGGCAGCCGTTCGGAAGTCATTTGCACTTTTCTAGCGCTGCTCGAATTGATCCGATTGAAACAACTGGTTTGCGTTCAGCCCGAACCTTTTGCCGAAATCGAAATCCGTGGCGCGCCAAATGCCATGCAACCTGCACCTGAACCTGTCGCTGCCAAAACCAATCCGCAATCCGAAATCACAAATCCGCAATCATCCTAGCATGGAACTTAAATCTATTTTGGAATCGCTCCTGTTTTCGGCGCAAAAGCCGTTAAGTGTGAAGGAACTTCGCGAAGTCCTCACCCACGCCGCCGAAGCGGAAGACGCCGACGCCACGGCCAAATCGCTCGCCAAAATCAAAGATAGCGAGCTGACCGCCGCGCTCGAACAACTCGCGCGCGAACACGAAGCCGCTGCGCGCAGTTATCGTCTCGCGTGCGTGGCCGGTTCGTGGCAATTCGTCACGCAGCCCGAATACGCGCCGTGGTTGAAGGCGCTCGTTGGCATCAAAGCCCGTCCGACACGGCTTTCGCAACCTGCGCTCGAAACGCTTGCCATCATCGCCTATCGCCAGCCCATCACGCGCGCCGAAGTCGAACAGATTCGCGGTGTGAACGTGGACACCACGATGCAGACGCTCATGGAACGCGGGTTGGTCGAGACTGCCGGCCGCGCCGAGGTTGTGGGCCGCCCGCCGACTTACGGCACAACCGCGCTATTCCTCGAATACTTCGGCCTGCGCAGTCGGGAAGATTTGCCTGCTGCGGATGAACTCCGCCGCATCACCATTGAAAAACCGTCGGCACCCGTCACGGCTGATCCCGGTCTGGTCACAACTCCTCCGGAGCAACTGCAATTGAAGGAAGAAGGCAAAATGCAGAATGAAGAAAAAACTTCATGAAACATCTCCAAAAACATGGTGGATGATGCCCAAAAGCGCGGCCTGTCCTGGACGGCCTGGGATTTTCATCTCAAAGCCGGTCTGACCTTGATTAAAGATTGGGCATATGGACCGACTGTTCCCGGACAGATTGTAAAAGATAAACTTGCAGCCGCAGCCGTGGCACACGGTTCAAATAATTGAATCAGTCAAAAAATAAAGGCGAAGCTCCAGCTTCGCCTTTATGCAAATCGGTTTTGATTGAAAATTACTTCGCCGTGGTTTCAGCGGCGGCTTTTTCTTCCTTTTCACGCACGACCGTTGCGCCTTTGCCCAAACGTGAGCGAAGATAGGTGAGCTTGGCACGGCGAACGGAGCCATGACGTTCGACCTCGATTTTGTCCACGCGCGGTGAATGCAGCGGAAAAACGCGCTCAACACCTTCGCCGTAGCTGATGCGCCGGACGGTGAAGGTCTCGTTCAGGCCGTGACCGCGTTTGCCAATGACGACGCCGGAAAAAATCTGGATGCGTTCCTTGTCGCCTTCGACGACCTTGGTATGCACTTTTACCGAGTCGCCGACCGCGAACTTCGTATCGTCTTTGCGATACTGTTCCGATTCAATTTTGTCCAACAATGCCTGGTTCATATTCAATTTTAAGTTTTGAATTTTTAATTTTTAGTTGCCGCTTCTTTAACTCAAAACTTGACACTAAAAACTAAAAATTATTTCAATAAATCCGGTCTTCGTTTTTTTGTCCGCAACTTCGCCTGTTCGCGCCGCCATTTTTCAATTTCGGCGTGGTTGCCGGAAACCAAAACGTCCGGGACTTTCATCCCGCGAAATTCCGCCGGACGTGTGTATTGCGGATATTCCAGTCCCGGCAGGCCGGGACTGAACGATTCGTCGCGCGAACTTTCGTCGTCGCCCAGCGCCCCGGGCAGCAACCGCACCACCGCATCTATCACCACCATCGCGGGCAACGCGCCGTTCGTCAGCACGTAATCGCCGATGGACAATTCGTCGTCGGCCAGCCGTTCGCGCACGCGCTCGTCAAAACCTTCGTAATG
>Ga0182011_10003949_pt1 | contig 12001 bp, 10 predicted proteins | sample 711E1DmetaG_FD_120481 | JGI IMG/M metagenome (GOLD analysis project Ga0182011, IMG submission 120481) | Permafrost microbial communities from Stordalen Mire, Sweden - 711E1D metaG | ecosystem: Environmental > Terrestrial > Soil > Wetlands > Permafrost | place: Sweden: Stordalen | collected... | reverse complement strand
GGCATGGCCCTGATGCTGACCGGCGACACGGGCGAGACGGCAGTCCTCGCCAAGGAGGGCCGTCTCGAGGAGGCTCGCCTGCGGCTGCTGCACCCGATCAAGTTCATGATCGCATCACCGGTCGAGGATGCAGCCGAGATACTGACGCGCCTGGGCCCCGAGGTGTGGGTCGAGGACAAGTACGACGGCATTCGCGCCCAGCTGCACCGGTGCAGTTCCGAGGTCCGGCTGTACAGCCGCGACCTGCACGACATCAGCGGGCAATTCCCGGAGATCGTCGAGGCGGCCCGGCCGCTCGACTGGGACGGGATTCTCGACGGCGAGATCCTCGCCTACGCCGACGGCCACGTCCTGCCGTTCCTCACGTTGCAGGCGCGACTCGGCCGCAAGGAGCCCACGGCCGAGGTCCAGGCCGAGGTGCCGGTGGCGTACGTCGCCTTCGACCTGATGGCGATCGGGCCGCGGTCGCGCGGCGGAGACGAGTTGGGCAACGGCTACCGCGCCGCCGGCGGGAACGGCCACGCCGGCGCGTCGGCGGCCGTCGTGCCGCTCCTGCACGTACCGCTGGTCGATCGACGCCGGCGCCTCGAAGCGCTGGGTCTGCCGACCGTGGCCTCGGGCGGCCGGTTTGCACTCTCGCATCTGATGACGGCCGATTCGGTCGAGGCTCTGAATCGCATCTTCGACGAAGCCCGAGCCCGGCGCAACGAAGGGCTGATGGTGAAGGACCCGCAGAGCGGCTACTCGCCCGGCCGTCGCGGCCTCGGCTGGCTCAAGATGAAGCGCGCCCTCGCGACGCTGGACTGCGTCGTCGTTGGCGTCGAGGCGGGCAACGGCAAGCGCCACGGGGTGCTGTCGGACTACACCTTCTCCGTCATGGACGAGTCGAGCGACCGACTGGTCACGATCGGCAAGGCGTACACGGGCCTGACCGATTCGGAGATCGCCGACATGACGCGCTGGTTCGAGGCCCACACCGTCCGCCGGTTCGGTCGGTTCAGGCAGGTCGAGCCCGTTGTCGTGGTGGAGATAGCCTTCGACGTCATCCAGCGCTCGAATCGCCACCAGTCGGGCTTTGCCCTCCGTTTCCCACGCATCGTCCGGCTCCGAATCGACAAAAGCCCCACCGAGATCGACACGCTGGCCAACGTCGAGCGGCTGTACCGGGACCTCCAGTACGGCGCCGAGTACCTGGTCACGGCCGAGGCGAAGGGCTCCGAGCGGCGGCCGGTCGAGACCGCCTGAGTCGAGCGCGCCGGCGGGTCGGGCTCGAATCGGCGGGTCGGGCTCGAATCGACTGAGCGCGCGTCGGCCCGACCGGTTGACCTCCAGCGCGGCCGTTCGCTTGGGTCGCCGGTACCCGACCGGGCTATCGGGAGCAGCCGGATGGACCATCCCGAATCGATGTCGGCCCGGTTATCCTGCGGCCATGTTCGGCACCTTCAATCCCACCCAGCCGCTGCCCCTCACGGTGGTGACTCCGAGTCTGATCATCCAGGGCACCCTGCAATCGCGCCTGCGGCGGTTGACGGACATCCTGAACGAGCCCGATCTCGAGCACCTGATCCTGTTGGACGCCACGTTCATGGAGGTGGGATCGCGGCGGGTCGTGGCCGGGCCGGCCGTGGCACAGGTTCAGCTGTCCGACGTGCTCTTCGTACACACCAACGGACCGACCGAATCCGGCACGGAGATGCGGACCCCAAAGCAGGCGATCCGCGCGACACTGCTCGCCCCGCCCTTCACCATCGAGGGTGAGGTCCATCTCGGTTACGAAGCGGAACTCCACCAGAGCCTCGACGGGCTCGGGGGACTGTTTATCCCGGTGACGCGAGCCCGCTACTGGGCCTACGGCGTGGCCGAATCGCCCAACTACGTCGACCTGCTCGTACTGCGCCACGACCGAGCCCACGTTGCCGTTGCGGTCGGCACCGAGTGGCGCAAGGAGGCGCCCCTGGACAAGGGCCCCGGCGGCGGCTCGAACCCCTGGTAGTTGGCGGCGCGGGGTCGCCAGCCTCGGTTTGCGTCGTGCGCACATATGCGACCAGCGGCGCCACTACGGGCAGCCACGCCCGACGTTCCTGTGCTTCTGCCGCACGTTCCAGACTGACCGGCAGACGAAGCGTCGCATTCGTGCTTCGCGCGCACCATAACGCCGGTCGGTCCGCGTCGCCCGAGCCCTGACGGTCCGATATGTGCATCTGGTGCAAGCCATGGAGTCGTTGCGCCCAGGACGAGCAGGCTTGTGCATTGGCCGCAAGGAAAACCGCGCGGCAGGCCAGGGGCCGCGACCAACGGCCGGCCACCGCTTCGCGTCAGCGTTCCACCGGGAGATCTAGCCGGTCGCCCCATTCGGCCCAGCCACCGTCGTAGACCGCCACGTCCTCGCAGCCGACCAGCGTCAATGCGCAGGCGAGCTTGCAGGCGCCCATGCCGGAGGAGTCATAGCAGACCAGGCGGCCATTCGGGTTGACGCCGGCTCGGCGAACAAGCGCCCACAGGTCCGCCGCGCTGCGGAAGCGGCCCGTCCGAGGCTCGACCGTGGCGGCCGCGGTCACGTTCAGCGCTCCGGGGATGTGGCCCAGCCGGCGCGTTGCCCCGACATGGCCGGCGAACTCGGACGGTGCGCGGGCGTCCAGGATCTGGACCCCCGGCGTGTCGAGCAACTGCTTCACGTCGCTGGCGGCAAGCCGCAGGCGTGCCTGAAGGCGCGGCGTGAAGGTGGTCGGCGGCCGCACCTCCGCGGCCGTGGAGACCGGCTGGCCCAGGGCCTGCCACGCCTCGAGTCCGCCGAGCATGATCCGTGCCGATTCGAGCCCGTAGACGCGGAGCGTCCACCAGGCGAGGGCCGCGTACGCCAAACCAGCGTCGTCGCACAAGACGGTGGCCATGCCGTTGCCGATGCCGGCCCGCATGAGCGTTTCCGTCACCATCTGGGGCCCGGCCATGAGCAGGATCTCGCCATCCTCCTCCTGCTCGACCAATTCGGTCCGCCAGTCCACATACGTGGCGCCGGGGATGTGTCCGGAGGCATACAGTCGCCGGCCCGACCCGTCGGGTCGCCAGCGCACATCGAGGACGCCGAAGCCGGGCCGGCCGATGTTCTCGACCAGCCACTCGGGCGTGGCTAGCAATTCCGGTCTGGCGTATCCGCTCACTGAGTACCCGGTCATCTGAGCCCTCGTTGCGCGCCTCACGCCCCGCGCCACCGGCGATGGGCCCGTGGAAAATGCCGCTCGCAGAGGTGCGCTCAACTACCCCTATGATACGAAGCGTGGTCACCCCGTTTCTCCCCGACGACGAGAAGATCCCCGAGATCCGGGAAGCGCTCCCGTCCACTGCCGCGGGCATCTACTTCAACACGGGCACGGCCGGGCCACTCCCCAGGGAGACGGCACGGGCGATGACCGAGGCCGAAGCCTGGGAACTGCGCACGGGTCGGGCCGACAACAACTTCTACAAGGATTCGCTCGAGCGGCGGGCCGAGGCGCGGGCGGCGATTGCCGCCGTCCTGGGCACGGATCCGGGCCACATAGCCCTCATGCATGCTGCCACCGACGGGATGAACGTGGCGGCATGGGCGGTCGACTGGAAGCCGGGCGATCGAGTCGTGACCACGAACCTGGAGCACGCCGGCGGGCTGGGGCCGCTCTGGGCGCTGCGCGAGCGGATGGGCGTCGAGCTGGCGATCGCGGATATCGGGATGGGCGGCATGGGCACGGCCGAGCCCGAGGGCGGCGGCGCCGACGGGGCGCCCGACCCCCCGCGCGCGCCAGACCCGACGGTCATCCTCGAGGCCTTCGATCGGGCCATCACTCCCGAGACGCGGCTCGTGGCCCTGTCGCACGTCGCGTGGGCCACCGGAGCCCGACTCCCTATCCGCGAGATCGCCGAGCTGGCACATTCCCGGGGAGCGCTCGTCGCCGTCGACGGCGCCCAGTCGGTCGGTGCCATCCCGGTTTCGGTCGAGGAGTTGGGGGTCGACTTCTACGCCGTGCCCGGCCAGAAGTGGCTGCTCGGGCCCGAGGGCACCGGCGCCGTCTACTGTGCCGAGTCGGTCATGGATCGGCCGCGCCTGGCGTTCGCAGGCTATTCGAGTTTCGAATCGATCGACCTGGCGGCGGAAGGCAAGCTCTGGCCCGACGCCCGACGGTTCGAGGGCGCCGGCTTCCACGGTCCGTCCGTCGTCGGCTTCGCCCGAAGCACGGCATGGCTGTCCATGTTCGTCGGCTGGCAGTGGATCCACGAGCGCATCGCCCGACTGGCCGGTGAGGCGGCGGCGATGCTGGCCGATGTCCCCGCCGTCGAGGTATTGACGCCGCGCGCGAACATGGCCGGGCTGGTCACGTTCCGGATCGCCGGATGGAAGTCATCCGCAGCACTGCGCGAGCTGTCCCAACGGACGCTGTGCATCGCCCGCACCATCCCGCCGCTCGACGCGATCCGCATCAGCGTTGGCTTCTTCAACACCGAAGGCGAGCTGCGCCGCTTCCGCGACGGCGTCGCGCTCGTCGCCGAAAACACGCCCGACACGATCCCGCATCGCCCCCGCATCGAAGTCCTGCGCGGGGGAGTGGACTAGCCTCGCTCGGCCGGAGCTCGCTTCCGCGCCGGCGCGCCTCGCGGATTTCCTTCTATCAACCCGGGCAATACTACGGACAAGAACCGCCATGAGGCGCCCGTCCGAGGCGTTGCCGAGGGCAAATTCGAGCGTACTTGGGCACGCCGATAGCCGAGTGCGGGTTTCAGGCGCCGTCGAGCGGATGGATTGGGCGCCATCGAGCGGCTCCGTCTTCCATAACACTCTCCCGGCCAATACAAGGAAACGGGCGTGGGCCCCGCAGACGGGCCGCATGGCTGGCCACGTGTTGTACGATCGGGGCCGGCGGGGGAGTAGCTCAACGGTTAGAGCATGGCTCTTATACAGCCCCGGTTGGAGGTTCGAATCCTCCCTCCCCTACCAACGACCGTTCCCGCCCAGGGTCTTCACCATTGAGGAACCACACTGATGGCGGATGGCGACTTCTCAATCGAGATGGGAGGCCAATCCAGCACGCCCGGCTGGGTCTCGCTGCCGCCTTTGGTGGGCGCGGCGATCCTCGCGGTCTGGTTGCTCGGGCTATTCGGGCTCTGGTTCGTGGTCCTGCGCCGCGCCGATATCGATGAGTAGAAGCTTGCCATGCGTCGCCCACTGCTGAGCGGTCTAATCGGACTGGCCGTGACGGCGATCCTCGCGGTCGGGCTGCTGGCGGTCGTCGTGAGCCGGCAGACACATAGCGGGTCGAGTAACGGGTCGGGCCCGGCTACCGGCATCGCGTGGCAGCCGGTCGTCAAGGGACCAGCAGTCCAGTTCACCTTCGGGCCCTACCTGGCTTCGGCCGGAAGTCGCCTGTACATGGTCGGCAGCACCCCCGCGGCCGGCGCCGACTACTCCACAGAGGTCTGGTCGTCGGCCGACGGGACGACCTGGGATCGAATGTCGGACGCGGGGGCGTTCGAACCCGGATTTGCCGCGTTCTGGATGTCCAACGACGGAAATGGCGGTCTGATCCTGGTTGGCTCAAGCGGGTCAAGTGGGTCCAGCATCGGCGAGGCCCGGACGCCGGAGGCATGGCACTCGCCGGACGGCCGGACGTGGACGCGAGCGGATCTCGGAGCCGAGATCGGTGGCGAGTTGATGCGGGTCGCCGCGCGCCCGGGGGCCGTCGTTGCTCTCGGCGACTGGAGAATCCCGGCGAGCGGCATGGTGACCGGGAGCGATCAGGTGGCCACCGGGCTGTATGCGTGGTTCTCTGCCGATGGCAGCGCGTGGGGTCGGGCCGACCTGCCGGACTCGGCGGACTACGTACCGACCGCGGTCACCGCATGGACGGGCGGTTTCGTGGCGGTCGCCGACAAGAGCACTGCCGGGTCGACTTCTTCGATCTGGACGTCGGCCGACGGACGAACCTGGGAGAAGGCGCCGATGAACCTCGCCGGTTTTGGGTCAGACGCGATTGCCGCCCTCGGCGACCGAGTCGTCACGGTCGGATCGAAACCCGACAGCAAGCTCGGCATCGTGCCGGCCTCATGGTCGTCCACCGACGGGAAGACCTGGGTCCAGGCGACCGCGGCAACGCGCGACCCCGCTTTCCTGTTCGACGACGTCACCGCCGTTGACGGCACCCTCGTGGCCATCGGCTCGAGCCGCATGGCAGATCCGCTCGTCGCCGGCGGCCCAACGGCGCCGCCCACGCCTTCAGAGGGAGTCTGGATCTCCGGCGACGGAATGACCTGGCAACTGCTCGACGAGGACTCTTCTCTGAAGTTGAACCTCAACACTCACATCGCAAGTATTGGAGGCCGGGTTGTCGTGGCCACGCAAGATGTCAGTTCGGTCGATATCTACGCCGGCAACCTGACGCGGTGACGGCCACGCCGCAAGAGTCAGCGCACGAGGGTCTCAGGCCGCGCACCAGGCCGACGGATTCGACGGCATTCATGCTGGTTTCAGGATGAGTCCCGACAGTTCCCAAGGCGGATATCGCAACGGCGGGCTCCGGACTATCTCGCGCCGGTCGCGAAACTCATCGCAGCGATCTGGTTCATGACGAAACTGCCAGGAACGACTTCTGCACCTGCCGGCCTGTCCCGGTCTTCGCGCCTCTCGCGCGCCCGGAGCCGGATCCGCCGGGGCGTGCCATTTGTTCTGGGCATGGCTGCAGCCTTGAGCGCCGTCGCGCTCTACGGACTGTTCGTGCCCGGCCCCCGCGCTCTGACCCAACAGGACGTGGCTTCGGGCATCTCCCGAGCGCTGGCTTCGATGACTCCCGCGCCTCCTCTCTCGCTGCGCGCATACAAGGCGGTCCAGCCCTCGCTCGTCCTGATCGTGACCCAGGTGGCGACCAGCAGCCCGTCCCCGGCGAGCGGCGCCTCCCCGAGTGGGAGCCCCGCCCCCGCGAGCGGCGCCACTCCCTTGGCCGGTGGCCTCGGCGCAGCTGACGGCGAATTGGGCAGCGGCGTTGTCGTCGACACCAGCGGCGACATCCTGACCTGCCTCCATGTCGTGGCCAACGCAATCTCAATCCAGGTGACGTTCGCCGACGGCACAAAGTCCCCGGCCCAAATCCAGACCACCCAACCCCAGAACGACATCGCCGTACTGAAGGCGAGCCAGCCGCCGGCCAAGCTCCAGCCCGCCGTCCTCGGAAGTCCGCGGAGCGTGCAGGTCGGTAGCGATGCCTTCGTGCTCGGCAACCCGTTCGGCCTGTACGGCTCGTTGAGTTCTGGGGTCGTCTCCGGGATGAACCGCTCCTTCCAGCTCCCCGACAACGGCCCGCTGCTCCAGGGCCTGATCCAGATCGACGCGGCCGTGAATCCGGGCAGCTCCGGGGGTGCGCTGGTCAACGCCGACGGCCAAGTCATCGGTATCGTCGACGGGCTCGTCAACCCCACCAGCCAGAACGTGTTCATCGGCATCGGCTTTGCCGTTCCTATCGACGTCGCGGGCGGAGCAGCCGGTTTGCCGCTCGACTAGCCGCTCGGGCGCGCCGCTGACGGACGCTCGGCCCACAACCAGAAATCGGAGGCGACAAGTGCACGAACAGACCGGCACAGAGCCTACGGCGCCGATGGAGCGCGTCCTGTACGAGGTCAAGAAGGTCATCGTGGGCCAGGATCATCTCCTGGAGAGGCTCGCGGTGTCGCTCCTGGCAAGGGGCCACCTGCTGGTCGAAGGGGTGCCGGGATTGGCCAAGACGATGGCCATCAAGACGCTCGCGGGCGCGATCGGCGGCGACTTCAAGCGTATCCAGTTCACACCCGACCTCGTCCCGGCCGATCTGATCGGGACGCGCATCTACAATCAGAAGACCGGCGAGTTCAACACGTCGCTGGGTCCGGTGTTCACCAACCTGCTGCTCGCGGACGAGATCAACAGGGCGCCGGCCAAGGTCCAGAGCGCGTTGCTGGAGGTGATGCAGGAACGGCAGGTCACGATCGGGCGCGAGACGCACAAGGTGCCGGACCCGTTCCTCGTCCTGGCCACGCAGAACCCGATCGAGACCGAAGGGACCTACGCGCTGCCCGAGGCGCAGGTCGACCGCTTCATGCTCAAGGTGCTGGTGGACTACCCCAGCGCCACCGAGGAGTTCGTCATCGTCGAGCGCATGACCGGCCGCCTGGATCCCGTCACGGAAGTGCTCACGACGAAGGGCCTGATCGAATTGCAGCAGCAGGCGGACCGCGTTTACGTCGATCCGGCGCTGATGGAATACGCCGTGCGTCTGGCCACGGCGACACGCTCCCCCGGATCGCACGGTATGCCGGAGCTTGAGCGCTACATCACCTACGGCGCCAGCCCGCGCGCCTCGATCAACCTGATCCTCACGGCCCGTGCCCTCGCCTTCGTTCGGGGCCGGGACTACGCACTGCCTCAGGACGTTCTCGACATGGCCCGCGACGTGATGCGTCACCGGCTTGTCCTGTCGTTTGAGGCCCTTTCGGACGACGTGACCGCCGACGACGTGCTGACGACGGTCCTGAAGCGGATTCCGGTGCCGGTGGTGCCGCTCCGGGAGCATTCCGACGTCCGCGCCAGCGCCTGACAGCATGGCCTGGACCGCGCCGCCGGATCTCGCCGAGGACGAGCGCCCGGCGTCGCGCGTGGCTGCCCCCGCTCGGGTCGCGGCCGCCTCCGGTCGGTTGGCGCGGGCGCCGGCCCGGCCCGGCCGTGCCTCCACGCGACCCATGTCCGCTCCCGAGAAGATCCTTCAGCGGCTCGACTGGCAGGTCATCCGCCGGCTGGACGGCGTGCTCCAGGGCGACTACCGGAGTCTGTTCCGCGGCAACGGAGTGGACCTGATAGACCTGCGCGAGTACCAACCTGGCGACGACGTGCGAGCGATCGATTGGAACGTCACCGCACGGATGGATACGCCATATGTTCGGGAGTACGTCGAGGACCGCGAGGTCACCGCCTGGTTCCTGCTGGATCTGAGTCCCTCGGTCGACTTCGGCACGGCCGACTCGGAGCGCGTCAAGCGAACCGTCCTCATCGACTTCGTGGCCACTCTGGCCCGGGTGCTGACCCGGCGAGGAAACCGCGTCGGGGCCATGTTCTATGACAGTTCGCTGGAGCGGACCATTCCTGCTCGCGGCGGACGCGACCAGGTCCTGCGGCTGATCGACGACCTGCTCCGGCAGCCGCGCCTGGCCAGTGCGCCGTTTACCGACCTGGCGCCGCTGCTCGACGCCGCCGCGCTGACGGCCAAGCGCCGCTCGCTGATCTTCGTCGTCTCGGACTTCATCAGCGTTCCCGGTTGGGAACGACCGCTGAGTCTGCTGAATCGACGTCACGAGGTCGTCGCCGTCCGCCTTTCCGACCCCCGCGAGGTTCAACTGCCCGATGTCGGCGCGCTGATCATGCAAGACGCCGAGACCGGCGAGCAGCTCTATGTCGACACCCACGACGCGGGCTTCCGGCGCCGCTTCGAGGAGGCGGCCCGCCGGCGCGAGGCGGAAGTGCACGGTGCCTTCAAGCGTGCCGGCGTGGAGGCACTCGCGCTCTCAACGGACGAGGATCTGGTCCGAGCCATAGTGCGCATGGCCACGCTCCGGCGCCGGCGGAGGAGGTAGCCGATGTCGTTCACCTGGCCCTTCATGCTTCTCTCGCTGGCTCTCATCCCGATCGGCTTGCTGCTTTTCCGGCGACTGGATTCGGGCCGGCGCCGCCGCGTCGCCGCTATCGGTGGGGTTGGGCTCGGTCAGGGGTCGCGGGTCTCGCGCCGGCGCGGCGCCCTCGCAAAGATTCCTGCGGTGCTGGTGCTCGGCGGCCTGGTCGCAATGTCGGTGGCGCTGGCCCGGCCGCAAGCGGTCGTGAGTCTGCCCCGGCAGGAGGGCACGGTCATTCTGGCGATCGACGTCTCCGCCAGCATGGCTGCCACCGATCTGGCTCCGACGCGAATAGCGGCGGCCAAAGTCGCGGCGAAGGATTTCGTGGCCCGGCAGCCGACGGGCATCCTGATCGGCGTAGTGGCCTTCAGCGACTCCGGCGTCTCGGTCCAGGCGCCGACCGACGACCAGGCCACGATCCTGTCCGCGATAGACCGGCTGACGCCACAGCGCGGCACCGCCCTCGCCCAGGGCATCAACGCCTCGCTCAAGGCCATAGCTGTCGCGGAGGCCGGGCCCTGGGCCAACGACTACTACACGAACCCGACGCCCGGGTCCTCGCCGACGGCCGCGGCGACGCCAGCTCCCGTACCGGCCGGGACTCACACTTCGGCCGCAATCGTCCTGCTGAGCGACGGCGAGAACAACGAGAACCCCAGCCCCATGACGGCCGCGCAGACGGCGGCAAACGAGGGAATCCGGATATACACCGTCGGCGTCGGTAGCGTCGCCGGCACGACCGTGAACCTGAACGGATTCATGGTCCACACCCAGCTCGACGAGGCGACTCTCCAGCAGATCTCCACGACCACCGGCGGCACCTACTACGCCGCGACCGACGCCGGGCAGCTCCGCTCGGTCTACGACAACCTGGACCTGGGAGTGTTTGTCCAGCCCCAGATGACTGAGATCACGGCGCTACTCGCCGGCCTGGGCTTGCTATTGCTGCTCGGCGGCGCCGTCACGTCGCTCGTGTGGCTCGGTCGGCTGCCATGATCGGCCGGCGGAATCTTGATCGAGCGGAAAGGCGGCCATAAATGCAATTCCTGTGGTCGGGCTTGCTCGTCTTGCTCGTGCTGCTGCCGGTCCTCGTTGCGGTGTATGTCTTGAGCCAGCGCAAACGCCGGCCACAGGGAGTCCGGTATTCGAGCCTCGCCCTGGTGCGGGACGCGGCGCCCGGCTCGTCGCGATGGCGACGCCACCTGCCGTTCGTCCTCCTCGTCGCGGCCATCGGCGCCCTGGTCCTGGCGATGGCGCGGCCCGTGGTCATCCTCGCCGTACCCACCAACCAGACGACCATCATCCTGACCATCGACGTCTCGGGCAGCATGTGCTCGAGCGACATTCCGCCCAGCCGCCTGCAGGCCGCAGAGACCGCCGCTGCAGCGTTCATCAACAGCCAGTCATCCTCGACCCGATTTGGGATCGTGGCGTTCAGTAGCTTCGCCGAGATCATCCAGGGGCCCACCAGCGACAGGGCCGAACTGACCGGAGCGCTGGACAGCCTGGCGACCGGCAGCCGGACCGCCATCGGAGACGGCATCCTGGCGTCGATCGACGCCATCTCCGAGATCGATCCGTCGGTCGCGAAGAGCCAGACAGATTCTTCGGGCGGCACGCCGCCGGCCGCCGTTCCGAAGGGCGACTACGCGCCGGACATTCTTGTCCTGCTGACCGACGGCGAGAACAACACGGGCACGGACCCGATCGCTGCCGCCCAGCAGGCGGCGGATCGCGGTGTGCGGGTCTATACGATCGGCTTCGGAACGGCCAACGGCGGTTCCTTCAGCCCGACGTGCAGGCCCCAGTTCACCGGCCGCGAGCCGGGCGGGCAGGGAGCCGGACCTGGAGCTGGAGCAGCTGGCGGCGGATACGGCGGCCGCGGAGCCAACTCGCGAGGGATCGACGTTGCAACGCTGCAGAAGATCGCCGACATGACCGGCGGGACGTATCACTCGGCCGAGAGCGCGAGCCAGCTCGACAGCGTCTTCCAGAACCTGCCAACCAATCTGATCTTCCAGCACCAGGTGACCGAGATCAGCTTCGCGTTCGTGGGTTTCGGCGGGCTACTGGCGGCGCTGGCGCTCCTTCTAGGCCGACTCTGGCGTCCGCTACCCTGAGTCTGCTCGCCAGCTGCGCACCGGTCCATTGCGTTGAGGTCGGAGGTTCAGATCCTCTCGCCCCGACCATTCAGTAGGTGCAACCTACTCGGGCAGCGATCGCCGGCACCCGCGTCAGGGGACGGCCGATCCCCCAACGACTGTGACGTGAATCGACACTGATGGCCATCCGGCGTCTGTCGTCAGCAGGAGGGTGGCACCTAGTTCAACCGCCGTGGCTACGACCAGCG
>Ga0182011_10003948_pt1 | contig 12002 bp, 13 predicted proteins | sample 711E1DmetaG_FD_120481 | JGI IMG/M metagenome (GOLD analysis project Ga0182011, IMG submission 120481) | Permafrost microbial communities from Stordalen Mire, Sweden - 711E1D metaG | ecosystem: Environmental > Terrestrial > Soil > Wetlands > Permafrost | place: Sweden: Stordalen | collected... | reverse complement strand
TAGCGTTCATAATCTTGCAAAAGCACTTGCAAAAAGTATTGACGAATATAAATCCAAACATTCTGATGTAACTGATGAAATGGTACAGGAGTCTTTGAATATCATATTTTTGGAAAATACTTCTAATAATTTCCAAAAATAAAGCTCACTGGGCGATTCTTTCACCAAATACCGGCTTGGCACTCTTTTTTTAGTTCCAGTTTTTGTGATAAAATCTATGAATTTCCTAAATTCCATCAATAATAAGAAAACATTCCTGATATATTACTCATGGAGCTCATGGTACCCGTAGAACATCTGGAGCTCATGGAACATCTGGAACTAATTAACCAAAATAACATTTGTAAATAGAAGGGAAGAAATAATTATATAGATCCGGCAGCATGCCGAAAGTTCTGGAATGTGCAATTGATTCTGTACTTTTTTCTTCTACATTAAAAACAGAAATTGCCCAGTCTGTTAAATAGAATGAGTTAAACAGTTAGGGAAAAATAAGCTTAAAAGCATCGGTTTGATTATCTCACTAACTACACAAACAATATTTTATTGATGTTAACTTCATTTTGATAGTTGGGATCTCCATGTATAATTTAAAAGGGTTGGTCACCTAATTTCCCGGGCAATAATGGCATCACATAAGGTTATGTATATTGCCCTATTTCCATTTTGAGTCTTCAGCAGAACTTATTATTTTATCCTTCATTATAGCGAAAGGAAAGCCAATAGTTTTACTGACAAATATTTTGTTTCTTATTTTCCCATTGATATAGAAGTTCTAATGTAAAACATCTGCATTTTCCAATCCAGCGACAGCTTGCATATAATCCTGTATTTATACTGATAAAAGACCCAGATGTTCAACTTATTTTTTGAATGTACGTCGAGAATATCCTTACTACTTCTGATTTAAAGATTTTAAAAAAGCTTGCAGCAATAGATGATAGAACTGAGCCTATCGAAAGATATCTATTTTGATATAGCAGATGCTTTGAATTACTAACTGATTAAAAAATGAAAAACATTAGCAATAGCCGATAGTTAAATAAAATATGTCTGAATTTGCGTGACAAATTTTAATAAAGACAACTATTGATAATTTATTTCTCTAACCTGAATAGTTATCTCAATTTTAAGACTATTTGCTTTTTAGACTATTCAGTTTACGACTCCATTGGCGCCAGAAACACCATCTGGGCCAGCAGTGCCGTCACCTAGAACACCAGTTCCAGCTGCTCCACCAGATCCGCCAGGTCCGCCAAATCCAGCGGTTCCTCTGACAGCGTTTCCGCCATCTCCTCCTTCTCCGCCATCTCCGCCATTTCCACCGTATCCCATTCCAGGTCCAGGACTGCTTCCGCCAGATCCGCCGTTCCCACCAGTTCCACCGTCTCCACTGATTCCGTAGGCTGAATTTCCGCCGTTTCCGCCGTTTCCTAATAGTGCACTGCCGCCTCCGCCAGATCCGCCGCCCCCGCCGAACACGCCGTTTCCCCAAGATCCAGCAGCTCCGGGTATGGGTCCGCCGAGTCCAGTGCCTGTGAGGGGGGAGGTGTTCCGCCATTATTGCCGTTCCCACCGTTTCCGCCGTTAAAAACACCAAATAGTCCGCCAGCACCGCCTTTTCCGCCATTCCAAGCACTTACTGATGCAGCTGTCACTGATAGTACAAAACCAACTACCAGTAGAGTAACAAATGTCTTTTTAATTCGACCTAATTTTTTTATACTCATACTTCATCCTCCACAGTTCAAATCTGTCCATTTTGAGGACACTTGCAAAAACTTTTGCCATTAGATATCAAAATAGCACAAGTCAAAGAAATACAAGCAAAGAAGATTCAGAGAAAAGAAGAATTTCAATAAACCAAAACTTTTGCCTAATTGTTCATATAAAGCAGATGTAAGCAGTTTATTAAAATCGAAGATGTATCTAAATTATCTATAAAATTCTCTATAATTATCCCATACTACTTACGCATCAAAAAAAACCAGAACTCTTTCACTCTTCACTTGCTTACTTTACGCTACAATACAAAAAATTACATTTCACTTTATTTTAAATAATCTATATAAAAAATAGTTTTTGAATAAAAATTACTTCCGCATAAAATATTTCAAAGTCGGATAATAATTTTATATTAATTATGTTTTTATTCTTCTCGGAGAACTCTGAAAGTTAAGAGAATTTGGATAAACTCTATTTTTTATTTTGGTATTTATATAAGATTATATAAACAATTTATTGAGCTCGGATTTTTATTGAAATCTTGCTTATTTTCTATTTAGTATGCACAGTTTTTGTGTGAAAAACTATGTATAGTCTCAATCTAGTTTCTTCATTACGATTTTATTCACTATTACCTACATTCACAAATTAGAAGTATAGAAAACCGAATATCTCATTGATTTTAAACAAAATAAGTGTATTCTCCTACCAATTTGCATTTATATTTACAAGTATAAGTATAAATTTTTGTCTCATTATCAGGATTATAATGTAGGTTAACCACTGCTTCAGATGTAGGTTCCCTACTTTATAATCATAAACAGAATCAACATCAATTGGATTTATTGATTTTTACCTATGTGTTTCTAATACTTTTTGCTGCTGCTTATTCCAAAAGTGCTTTGGCTCCATATACACCTACTTCGTGCTTCATGTGCTGCTTGTAGTAGGTTTGCCGCTGTCTCCGTCATTGCCGCCTAAGCCACTTGAGCTGTTGGTTGCTGTACCTATGATACTTGCGCTAGAAACGTTGCCTGTGCTGCCACCAACCATGCCTGTAGCTTGGGATACGTCTGTGCCTGTACCATAAGCGCTGCCTACGCTACCACCAACGATGCCTGTGGTGTTATCTGTTCTGCTGGAACTGCTGAAACTATGCGAACTGCGGGTACCAGGAGCGCTTACTGTAATAGCTGCTAAAGAAGCCACTATACAAACTATTAACAAAATTATGATTGTCTTTTTAAATCCCATTATCTCACTCCAGTTTCTCCAAATTATGACTTGAACATATGGAACAAAAAATAAAATTCAATAGACTTAGTGGTCAAATTATCGGTTTAGACAGATTGATGCTTAAGCTTATTGATTTATTTATTCACCACTTAAGTCATACAAAGACTATTTTATCAATATGTTCAATTTGATACAATTTCAAGTCGTGTAGTTTTTTTAACACAATTTCTCAGCAAATTTATTGTAGGTTTTTTATCTATAAAATTTTCATGTTTTTATTTGCAAACTCATTTATTGGTAAATTCTATAGTTATCTAACTTGCTGAGAAATGTTAATTGCATCTAGATATATATAAAGTTTTATTTATTTAACCATTTATAAACACTGTTATATTTTAAAAAGAAGTGTTTTCATACAGATAAGTTACCATTTGATACCTGAACTTCCGTTTTTTTAAGCGCATAAATTGAATTTTTCAACTACTTTCTTTGTTTCCTTGTAAGCTCGGCAGTATACCAAAACTGCTATAAAAAATTACTAATCATTTTTTTAAAAAAAATATTTAGTGCCTGTTAGTATCGGGTGTATTTATACTACGGGCATTTATTTTTTGTATCCTTTTTCTTGCTATTAAACTGCTTTTTTGGGCTTAAAGCGTAGATACATTCTTTTGAATCTCTAAAACAGTACCTTCTGATCTTTTTCGTCAAAATTAACTCTCAAATAAATGACAATTTTAGATATAAACTAACGAATATAAGCAAACATAAACATAAAAATCACTCCAAACACCATAAAACAGGGAAAAAAAATCACTTAAAACAGAATAGTAATTAAAAAAGAAGATTAACGGGTAAAGAGCAGATTTCGCAAAAGATTCTGCATTCTACCAAATCAAGCGCATTAAAAAATTATATGAAAGCTTGGAAGAGTTAGTGTTTACTGCATGCTCAAATACAGCCAATTCAAATATATACTGGCACAGGTATATTTAATTCGAAATAAGACTAACGTCTTCCAAGGAATTCTTTACTCGAATATATACTGATGCAAGTATATTTAATTCGAAATAAAATCATTTTTCAAGAAAGTTATAATCAAAAAATTTATAAAGTTTAAACACAATACTGTTTCGCAGAACAGAATAATAAACATTTAGAAGTAAATTAGATACTGTTGGTGTGTGCAGCATCAGCAGTATTTCTTAAACCAATTTATTATGATTTTTGATTTTAATGTTATCATGCAAATTACATATATATTACTCATTTCGAGTGGAACTTTAATTTCTTATGCTTTGAAGATTTTATTTCGATAAATACCATTGATTTTTCACTTAATTCTTAACATATATATATCATTAAATTGTTAACCCTATAACATTGCTTTTACTTATATTATTAAGGTAGAATTTTCTAGCTTATCTTTAAGACTTTGAAAGAGAAAATGAGTTTTCCACTCGAAATGAGTAATATATATGAGTTTTCAATTACTTTATGCAATAAAAGGAGACAACCATTCCTTTACAAGTACACATTTATCTTTGTTTCCAAGTTGGATGTGTGAAGATCTGCCAGATCTCCCTTGCGATTTAATCTCTATGCTTTGAATAATTTCCATGAAATCAAGTTCATTTAACAAATCAATTACACGTCTTTGTGTGAGAAAAGCACGACCTATTGAAGTACATATTTTAAGATATGTAGAATATATTTCTCCTATAGATGTTACTAGTACCATCGTGTTTTATTCCTTCAACTGCTGTTGCGTAAAGTGCGATTTTTGATTGAATTGGTAAGGTATCTATAATAACACGAATTTTGTCTTCATCCAATTTCCATTCTGCTTGTCGTACATCATTTTCTTCAATTCTCTGTTTATTAGCTTTATCAGCAATTTCAGATGCAACTCTAAGCAAATCAATAGCTCGCCTAGCATCACCATGTTCCTGTGCCGCAAATGCTGCGCACAATTGTAATGCTTCTTCTGTAAGTACGCCGGGTTTAAATGCGGTTTTCGCTCTCAGTTGCAATATATCTCTCAATTGTAAAGCATCGTACGGGGGAATGATAATCTCTTGCTGTGATACAACTGATTTTGTTTTAGCTTCTAGTTGAGCAGTAAAATTTGCTTTATTAGTTATCCCTATTAAACATACATTTTTGTTCGCAAAATTACTTTCTCTAATTCTTGCAAATCTGGTGATAATATCAGGATCTCCCAATTGATCTATCTCATCAAGCACGATTATTATTATTCCATCATAATCGTTTAAGAGCTCACAGAAATAATTAAAATTATTAGCTACTGACATACCTATTTTTTTAAACTCCTTACCGCTTGTTAATGGCATTTTAGAGTTTATAAATCGCAAAAGATTAGAATTAGCTGTGAAATTCTCACAATATGCATAAATTACATGAATATTCACATTTACAGTACTGCCAGCTTTAACAAGATCGTTGGATAATAACGTTGTGATCATTGTTTTACCTGCACCAACTTTTCCAGTAACAAGAATATTATCAGGTACTGTTCCACCCATTGCATCCTTTAGATAAAAAATATACTGATCGATTATGGCATCTCTGTGTATTACTTGATCTAAAGTTTCAGGGTTGTATCCTTTATTCAGCACTTCTTTATTTTTGTATTTGATTTTATTTTTTATCTTCCCGTTCATTACCATTTGATTTCAAATATAGCTCCTGGAACCACTAAAGTGAATTACTTTGGCTCTGTGGGTTAAGGAATTTTGTATCTCATATTTTGCAGATAGTTTTGGTGACCTTGGTAGAGATTATTACATAGACAATGATGGTTTATGTGGATTTATTGGGCGTTGCGATTTGTTTGATGATTTTTAGTTAACTGTGGGTTTTTTATGTGGATTATTTAGCATATTTCCGTTTAATTTGACACTTTGATTGAACAACTTGAATTCATTTTTGGACTTATATAGTAATTTATTGCTAAACTTGGCAAATTTATGAATATAAACAAGTAATGTTTTATGGAACCTAATTAACTGGCTAACAGTCAAATAGCAGATAGCCAATCAAATAATTTCATAAAGTTAAATTTGCGCACTTGAACCAAGTTCAAAGTGTATTTACCATAAAAACAATTTGAATCGACAAACAAACACTCCATAAAATTATATCAATTTATTGATTTTAATAAACAAGGAGTGAAACTAATGTTGAAACAGTCATTTAGTAAAGCAAAAAAAGTATTGACTATTTTGCTAGCAGTTCTTTTTGTAGCTTCATTAACTGTTGGAGCCGCAAGTGCATGCCATTCGCATGGACATCATCATAGTTGTGGCAGTTGCAGCAGTTATGGCAGCTCCCACTCTCATACTTGTGGATGTTCCCATTCTCAAACATGTGGATGCTTCCACTGTCGCTGTAACGACGATACAGCTTGTGAAAATGATGATTAATTAAGAGTAAAATCATGTGCTAAACTGTTTAGATACATGGAAATACCAGTTTACATTGAGAAAAGTATTGTGTATTCCATTGCGAAAATGCACTGGTATACATTGCTTGGCGCACACCGTAGGCTATTTGTTTGCAACGTATACCATATATGTTTAATTTCAAGTTCTATTTCAATTTCTCTGTTCTAAGTGATTTTTTTCCCTGTTTTATGGTGTTTAGAGTGATTTTTATGTTTATGTTTGCTTAAATGAGCTTTAGCCTTGTGGCCATTAGAGTCTGAATTTGGTGTTTCTGTTGTGCCATAAGGTTCACTGCCATATCCATAAGGTTCACTACTATACATAGGACTGCTATACATCATCGGTGCAGGTACAAAAGCAGCGCCATAGTTAGGTCCAACACATCTCTACCATAACCATCATTGTCAGGTCCGCCATTGTTATTTCTGCCATTGGTTGGATGCTCATAGAAAGCTATCGCAACGGTTTGTGGTGAAATTACTGGTTGGTTATCTAATGTAAACCTTTTGCAGACGCTGAATTGGTCACAGTACCTGCATCAATGTCGGCATCTATTATTTTGTAAGTAGTTGTTCCTGTAACGCTTGAACCTGGGCTAAGGATACCACTGCTTTGTATAGGTACTGTGCCAAACTTGTCGTCTGTAACAGTGATAGGTGCTGAGATATCCCCATTCCCTGAGTTAGTCACAGTATAAGTGTATGTGATAGTCTGTCCTATAGAGTCATAACTTGCTGAATATGCTGATTTTACTATTGTCAGAGCTGCACCCTGAGAGGTAACCTGAGTACCCTGAGTGTTTTTAACGGTATCGATTGTAGCCGTCGAATTGGTGAGGTCATTCCAATTTGAAGGCTTGATATATACAGTAGAATCCCCTTCAATTGCAATGTTATTTATGCTGATACTGGAATTTTGATTGCTTGTCACCTGTTGAATAGACAAATTGCATGTTCTTGGTAGCCCACTGTTTTGTAAAATGAGAGTTCCATTATCGTTTGATAAGTTAACGTAGCCACCTGTTTCAATCTGTGATAAGCTGGCATTTACAATCTGCGCATAGTCTGGAGTTTCGATATCAAGCATTAGACCAAGTGATTGTGCAGTATCATTTTCTGAGTTGAAATATACTCCTGTACCGTTATTGAGAATTTTGAATCCATCGACCGAACTCGGTGATACCGTCACGTTCGCAACTATGAGACCATTTGGAGTACTCATAAATACATTCGAAACACCATTATTTACACCGTATAATTCCATTTTTATTGATGGATCTGGAACATAGTACGACTCTGTTGAATCAATACCTGTTTCTCCACCGCTAGATATAATTGGAGAGGTTCCGGGTATATCATCTTTTAATACTCCCTGATCATAACCCAATTTCCTGCCTAAACTATCTGTATAGAGAAGGTGGCCAGCATTGGATTCAACATCATAAACCCAATGTGGTATATCAGCAGATTGCTTGATAGCTTCTAGACTTAATAATCTAAATGCACTTATATCCGTCAAAAAATCATAATTATCCACATTCTCAGTCCCAGGGGCAAGATTTACCTGAACATATTTAGTGGAATAATCGGGATTCTGGGGATCATATGGGTAATTGGAATCATAAACATATATCTTAGCAGATTGTCCATCTGGACTTTCTTCGATTTTATACGGGACAAGAGCGTGGCTAGTAATAATAGGCGTACCCTTGTCATCAAGCTTAGGCTTGCCATTAATTGTCCAGGTCCCACGAATTGATAATACCATTGAGTAATCATGCGAATCTAGACATTTTTTTAGTTCACCATAAACTGTTGGTAGGTCTTCAAAAGGATCTGTAACATGATTCCTATGTGCTTTATACTTTGCTAAATCCTTATTGCATGCGTCATCTGATGGTATTGCTTGATATAAATTGATCGCAGAATTTAAATCTCTAGGATAATTTCCATGGAGTGCGCCCAAAGAATTATGGAGCGAATCTAGCATTGCTCCTATATCGTGGTTCCCATCATAAGAATATGCGTCATTCGCTCCATAATCATATAGTAGCAGACTGGTGGAAGAAAATCTATTACATGTTCCATCTTTAGCTTCATATTTGAAATGTTTTAAATAGAAATTCGTTATTTTTTCACTTAAATCGATGTTTTTTCCATAAACATAATAAAAATCATCCGGTGAAAGTTATGGACCGTTAACGTTTTGAAATTTAAATCCGTTGGGATATGGCTGGAATGCCCTACCTGGAGCATATTTATCAATACGACTATTACAAGCTTCTGCAAAATAAACGTTACCTGAAGAATCTACAGCTATGGGATTCGTGAAATAACTACTTGAATAAACCATACCTCCGGCTATATAATCCGGAGGCAATAGCCATTCAGTAACAAGATTCCCTTGACTGTCGAGTTTTTTAATCTTTTCAATCGGGTTCTGATTTGCATTTACAATTTCCCCATCTACAACGTAAATGTTACCTGAAGAATCTATAGCTATTCCATGTGGACCCTTTAATGATGTATTACCTAATGTGATAATTAAATTGCCATTACTATCAAACTTATCAATATAATAATTGCCTGCTGTGCCGTCTGTAAGATAAAAATTATTTGAAGAATCTACAGCAAAACATCCAAGTTTATTAAATGAATATATACCTATGCCATTACTGTCAAATTTATTAATGCAATCATTGTCTATATCACTAACATAAATATTGCCTAAATGGTCTACAACAATTTCCATTGGAAAATAGATGCTGTCATATTTAGCAGCACCATTCGGAGTTACATCTTTAATTAAAGTTCCAGTGTTACTATATATTTGATATTCAGGACCATATCTAATAGGACGACTAGTTAGACCATCATTTGCACCGGGACCTGAAACATAGATAATACCCGAAGAATCGACAGCAACTCCAAAAGTTTCCTCATTATAAGATACATCTTTGTTAACACTATATTTGTTAATAAATTCACCAGCAGGGTTACCATTACTGTCAAACTTTTGAATGCGATAATTCAAAGCATCTGCAACAAAAATATTATCAGAAGAATCTACAACAACATTTGCTGGATCATTAAATTGTCCAGCAGCAGTACCCTGACTACCCTATTGTTTAACAAGAGTGTAACCTGTATTTTGTGCATATGCAGTAGACGCACATATCGATCCTAAACAAAGAACAGCAAAACATATTAAAGCTATTTTGAATGTATTTTTATTTTGATACTTCATCTTTTACTCCCCACTCGTTCATTGAATCTTTCTCTGAAGTTGTTCCCATACTAAAAAACAAGATTATTGAAACAAAGAGACTATAGATAAGTAATCTAGTAGTTAAAAAGTTAAATGTTACTATATATGATTATTGGTTATTATAGAAGCAGATGTTGGAATTAAAAGTGTATTTGTAGAAAATCAGGTAATTAATGCAGCCATTTTGGTTAAATCTGTGCATTAATTCTTAAATTTAACTAAAAAATATCCTATAATTTAGGCTGAAACTGAAAAAATGCATAGGTTTAGACACAAAAACTGTGCATCACTGAAGATCGCAAAAATAAAAGCTTTATTCAGTAACTCTTAGAAAACACGATTAATATTAAATTGTTGTTCAATGTTAAAACATTTTATGTGAAAATAAATTTTATTCAGAAACTATTTTTTTTATAATTAATTTAAAATAACTAACAAACTCAATAGGTAATATAGTTCATCGAAATTAGTTGGTGTAATAGAATAGATATCAACCAATTGATTCTTTGTAGCTCGAATAATTACCAAGAACGAATTCCATTATAATGATTAATTTTAGTCACAAAAAGGTGAAACAAATGTTGAAACAATCATCTAGTAAAATCAAAAAGATACTGGCTATTTTGCTGGCAGTCTTGTTTGTAGTATCGTTGACAGCAGCGGCAGCGAGTGCACGTGGTGGCGGCGGTCATGGCGGCGAAGGTGGTCATGGCGGCTATGGTGAAGAAGGTGGTTATGGCATTGAAGAAGTCGGCGGTTATGGCCCAGGCGGTATTTATGACACCCCATATTATGAAGGGAACCCAAATGAAGATTATGCAGCCGTAAACCAACCAGATTATGCGGGCGATGTCTACGCTCAGGTGTAGCTGTTTCTAGGTATTTAGGACTTACTTAGTTTAAATAAGCAGAAATCACTTATGGTACTGAAAATTCAATATTGAAAATATAGATCGAGTAATAGAAGATGATCATGCATAGATTTTATAGCATAAATTCTGCATAATCAAGGATTCACATTCAAACATTGATCTAGAAGAATAGAAGATAAACATTAAGCTACTTCCTGAAAATCTGAAAACAAAAAGCCCTAGTGGAAGTTCTGCTAATTAATATCAAATTCTTCCATATTTTTTATGCGCCTGTTCCGCGGTCAGAATATCGAAAATGTATACTTTTTTCTCTTCTTCATCAATTTGATAGAAAACTCAATAGTCGCCAACTCTCAGACGATATGTAACTATTCGAGTTCCTTTGATTTCTTTTTTATTTCCGTTACTATCTGGAAATGGATTTGTAAGCTCCTTAATTGCAGATTTTATATGTTCTTTTCGTTCAGAAGGAACCTTTACAAAAAGAGTAGGATGCACAAAAACTTTAAAGGTCATCGATACTCACAAACTCATTTTTATGCTCTCTTATAAATTTCTCACCGTGTTCTGCTAATTTATTTCTATTATGTTCGACTATCAGGTCATTAATAACCTTGTTATAATCGTCTCCCATCGATCCAATTTTCCGTAACTCTTCGCGGATTTGCTTTGTTATCTGGATAGTTGTTGTTTCAGACATAATATACGCTATAGTTGTTATAGTATTTATAGCGACTCGGTTAAAAAGCTCTCCTGGGGATTATGATGACAAAATAACATATATTTGGTATAAATGAGCAATTTTCTGGAATTTTTCTCATGAGTTGCTTGCAGGATAGAAGGTTTTAGACTTTGTGCATTCTCAGATAAACATTAGGCACGTTGGCGCTGAAATTGGAAAAAATACATATATTTTGGCACAACAACTGTGCATTTAGCAATTATATATTAAATAGGACTTATGCGATTAAACTAAGAATCAATATATTTATATTTAAAAAAATATAAAATCGATGAATTGCATAACAATAACTTAAAATAAAAATATCTATTGCCCTTGATTTTTGATTTCAAGTGCATAAGTTCTAAGAGCGTAAAAGAAGATATTGGCTTTTATGTATATTCGTTGTAAGTTATTATTTCTTCAAGAGTTTTCCTTGGCCTGGCAGCTGGCGATTCGACTGGGATCCCCACCGTCAGCAAAGAGACGATTTTTTTGTCTTGCGGTATCTTGAGTATTTTGTTGACTTGCTTTTCGTTGAAAGCGCCAATCCAGCAGGTGCCCAGTCCTAGCTCGACAGCCCCCAGGCCAATGTGCTCAAGGGCGATGGCAAGGTCGACCTGGTGCCACTTTTTTGGCAGGATCTCCTATGCCTGCGATGATATGCGAGGCCGTACCTACGAAGGCTTGATTATTAGAAGCAGTAACAAGCTG
>Ga0182011_10003947_pt1 | contig 12003 bp, 26 predicted proteins | sample 711E1DmetaG_FD_120481 | JGI IMG/M metagenome (GOLD analysis project Ga0182011, IMG submission 120481) | Permafrost microbial communities from Stordalen Mire, Sweden - 711E1D metaG | ecosystem: Environmental > Terrestrial > Soil > Wetlands > Permafrost | place: Sweden: Stordalen | collected... | reverse complement strand
CTTCCTCGATATGATCTTCGGTTCGCATGCGCACGCGGCAGTAATGACGATCCTCTTTGGTGTGACCGCCGAAGAGTTCAACCTCTCCGAGATCGCCAGCCGCGCGGGCATGCCAGCGCAAGAGATCGACGATCAGCTGCGAAAACTCACTGCCACGAAATTGCTCTACGCCAGGACCGGTCGAGGCCAAGTGTATTACCGCGCGAACGCGGAAAATCCTGGCTATCGCGCCCTGCGTGATATTGTCCTGAAGACCAGCGGGCTATGCGGCGCGGTTGCCGAGGTGCTTGCCGGCTCCAATGTGGCAATTGCTTTTGTTTTCGGTTCGGTTGTCTGCGCTGAGGCTCGAGATGACAGCGATGTCGACTTGGTGGTGTGCGGCGAAGCGACATTGCGTCAGCTGGCATCGCGGATGGCAGGCCTGTCAGTGCGACTTGGCCGCGAGGTTAATCCCCACTTCTTCAGCCAGAAAGATGTTGGGCGCCGGCTGGCCGAGAATGATCACTTTTTCCGCACTATCCTCGCATCAAAGAAGATCTTCGTTGTGGGGAACGAAGCTACGTTGTCGGTGTTCGTGGCTGCCGCGCATGCTCGTAACTGGGGGAAGAGGAGGGTGAGGCGAGCCCCTCCGCAGAACTGAGGCATTGAGACGTGAAACAAAGCTGTCGTTTTGGCGCCGTCATCTTGTCTGCATGGAACAGACCGCGTTCAAGGCATGCTTCGAAGGGGCCGGGTACCAGGTGCGCGAAAATGTGGTGCGGGCTGTCAGGGAGAGCGCTGCGCCAAGCATCGACGCCGGGATGGCTGACTGGTTTGACTCGATGAAAGAATGTTTCGTGGTGGTGCTTCTCAATCAAAAGGCACGGATGATTGGCTAGAATCTCGTAAGTCTCGGAACGTCGACCGCGACGATGGCTGGCATCTCTGAAACGTTCAGGCCCGCCATAGTTGCGGGGGCGGCGGCGATCATGGTCATGCATATCCACTCCCTTGGAGTGTTCTACACGTCGAGCAGTGACAGCTTTATCGGGCGCCACTTTGGCGACCCGCAGGGATCGTTTTTCAAGCAGGCTGAACTCCTCAATGTGCCAGATTTCACGCCAGTCGAGATCGAGACTCTGGCGCATTCCCGGCTGGGAGAGTTCATCTCCTCGGCGGTGCGCGCGCAGATCATCCGCGCGGCCGGCCTCCGGGCCGCCGACGTCAATGTTTTCCTGAACCTCTTGGCAGCGCTCCCGCGAGCCGCGGCGCGGCAAGGCAAGCCCATCAACGTCGACGACGTGTGGGATGCGGCGGCGACTCTCGTGCAGGAGCGGTCCGCGACCTATACTCCGTTGGTCAGATCGCAAATATCGCCGGCCCAGCGGGCGATGCTGGCAGCCTTCGCCCGGGGGACGGAGCTACGTGCCACGCGTGAAATGGCTGCGGCATCGGGGGTGCATGTAGGTTCCCTCCGCTCGGCAATTCGGCTGCTGATCGGATCGGGCTGGGCGATCGAGACCGCCAACAACGTTATTTTCGCTGATCCGTTCCTAAGGCTCCACCTGGCGCTCGACCGGAACACGGACTGAAGTCGCCGTCTCGCTGTTCGCCACCTTATCTCATCATGCCCCACTCCGCCTATCGCCAACCCGGCCAGGCGCCTGCTGAATACCTTGCAGCTGTCGTAGCCGACGCATGCGTTGCTGCCCGGGGTATTGCTCCTGAACTTGAGGCATACTGGCAGGCGCTGGCGAAGGAATTGGCGGCCGGGCTCATTACCTCCGCATCGTCTCGGGACTGGCTCTCCCTGCAGGCGGACTACTGGGGGCCTAAGGACCGGGAATACGCGAACTACCTGCGCCAGCTTGCCTCAACATTCCGAGCGTAACCACTGAGGTGCCCTCATGATTTTCCCGACCATCCATACGAACGGCACGAGCCGCGAACGGCTCCTTGATGGCTACAGCGCGGCGCGTGCAAAGGTGCGGGCTGCGATTACTGCCCTTGAGAGCGAGCTCAAGTTCAATGGCAGGGACTACTACCCCAAGGCTCCGACGCGTGGAAGCAGGCCCAAGTCGAACATGCCGCGCGGATTCGGAAGTTGCTCGAGGTACAACAGGAACTGACCGAGATCCAAGAGAGTATTGCTGAGTGAGCCGCCGCCAGATATTTAAGCCAAGCCTACAATGACCGACCAGGAATTAGTCCGCCGCGCTCTGGACGACATGAGAATCCGTTTCCGTGTCGAGTCTCCGGATGATGTTGTTGTGACAGAAGCGAGGGGATATTGGCACATGAAAGCGCCCTGCCCGGGCGGCGACGGTTGCCGCCACGCTTCCCGTGCGGAAATGGGGCCGTGCGACGGCAGCGAAGTGCTGTCGGTCGATTACTCCGAGCATGCGGTGCGCGGGGAGGACGGGCGGTTCGTGCCTCCGTATCGCGCCTGGGAGGCATGGCGCCGGCTGTACCCCGCCAAGCCGGAGTGTGTCGCAGTCACTTGAATCGCCAGCTTGTTCAACCGGACCACATGTATACCAACGAACTTCACTACATCCGCATGGCTGGTAAGCGGCCTATCGAGATCGTTATTGGGCGCATCCATGGGCATCGGCGCCTCGGGTTCTCTGCATATCGGCCCGATGGGGAGGTCGTGCGCATCGACTACTACTACTCAGCGCGCCGGCAAGCCGCTGCGCTGAACGAGACGTTGGCCGAAGTCGGCATTACGGGGCTTCGTGGTATGGTGCATGTGGTCGCTGTCCGGAAAGACGCGATTCCGGGAGTTAAGGCAAACTTTGTGTAGGCGGTCTTTCCCTTTATGGAAATCGTTCAGGACGGGTATCCGTGGCGTCATAGTATGAAGACATCACACGCGCAAAGCGGACCATGTGTCGCGAGCCTCATTGCCCGCTTATCGGCCGAAGCATGCCAAGATCGATGAAGGCACCGATGTATCGGTCGCCGCACCGCAGTAAACAAATCATGACCCCTGTCTCAAAACCAATCGCTACTTTGGACGGTGATGAAGCGACGTTCAAATGCTCCCATTGCGGTCAGGTCACAACGTGGCCCGGCTACACGGCAGACGCCTTCCGGGCTCCGCTCGAACTCACATGCTCCCATTGCGGGGAACAGACGTTCTTTGACGTCGTAGTCGAGCCGGGCAAGCGTCTCGCGATTGCTCCTTGAACATGTTCTCCATAACCAAACTGCTCGACCGGGTGCGCCGCAGGTCCCTTACGCCCGAACCTAGGGGCAATCCTGCAAGGATGTCACGGGAGGATCATGCCGTCATCCTTGCTTTTGCAGCCGGGAATAACGATCTGCGCGCTGAAGCAATTGAAATCCATCGTAAATGGATCGATCAGATCGGAGTTCGGGGGACACCAGAGCAGGACTTTATGGCTGAGATCGACCATCCGTGCCCGGACCTCCGGCTGCGGGAACATTATCGCACGGCACTTCTAGCGACTGGTCGTTCATCGACGCCGAGATGCCCGAATGAAACGCCCCGGCCAGCTTGTTGAGACCATGAATGTGGTGCTCAAGATTATCGACGATTCGTTCCCGGACCACGGCCCGCGGTTGGAAGTATATCGCGACAACCATCTTGCGACGCTCGGCCTCGACATCGGCACGAGGGACATGCGCCGGTTCTGCAAGCGGCATGACATCAAACGTGACATTCAGGCCGGCCGGCCCCGCAAACGGATCGGCGCGCCCGGCGCCCGAAATGCCCGGTCCACCGACAATCGCAACGAGCGGAAGGCCGGCTGACCGTGATTTTCAGGCCCACTTCACCACCGCCCCGTTGATAGCTGCGCCTCCCTCCGCCACGGTCAAGCTGGAGAGCGAAGCGGAGCTTGACGGTGGCGACATAATGGAGGCGCGAGGGGCGGATAGACGATCAATTTCGATGCAAGTCACCGAGAACCAATATGATCCAATATACGAAACTAGACCTTGAATTACTGTTACGTTTCAATACCATATCTAGATAAGTGAGTGGAGAACGTAACATAGCATCTCATCTAGAGGAAGCTGGCGACGCTGCCAACCGTCTCGGGGTATTCAGAGCACGTGAGTTCGTCGTCGCGGGCTATCCCCGCGAGTATCTCCGCCGCCTCGTCAGCCGAGAGCAGGTGCGACAGCTCGGGCGCGGGCTCTATGCCTCCGCGACCTTCGACGGAGACAACAACCAAACCCTCGTTGAAGCCGTCAAGCGGGTGCCGAGAGGGGTGGTCTGTCTCATTTCGGCCCTGCGGTTTCACGAGATTGGTACGCAATCACCCCACCAAGTCTGGCTGGCGCTGCCTCGCGGCACCAACTTCCCGCGGATCGGGAAAATGCCGTTTCGGTTCTGCAAGTTCTCGCAAGCGACTTACGCCTTTGGAGTCCAAGAGCACAAACTGATCGGAGGCATCGTGCGCGTCTACTCGCCGGCCAAGACCGTCGCTGACTGTTTCAAATATCGGAACAAATATGGCCTCGACGTGGCGGTGGAGGCCCTGCGCGAAGGCTGGCGGAGCAGAAGCTTCACGATGGATGAACTGGTCGCGGCAGCAGAAGTCTGCCGCGTGCGTCGGGTGATTCAGCCCTACCTGGAGATGCTGACATGAGTGCGCTCAAGAACCTTCCGGCCTCGGTCAAGGCCCGTCTGGAAACGCTGGCAGGGAAACGTGGCGAGGAATTCAACCTGCTCCTCACGCGATACGGAATCGAGCGCCTGTTGTACCGCCTTTCCCAATCGCAGCATGCCGATAAGTTTCTGCTCAAGGGAGCAATGTTGTTCGCCATCTGGGACATCAAAACCCACCGGCCCACCCAGGACCTTGATCTTCTGGGTTTCGGCCCTACCGAAAAAGAGGAATTGGCCCGGGTTTTCCGGGAAGTTCTGCAAACGCCTGTGCCGGCCGACGGATTGGTCTTCGATCCGGATTCTGTCCGGGCCGAAGAAATCCGGGAGGACAACGCCTACGGTGGCATCCGTGTTCGGCTCATAGGCCGGCTCGGGAAGGCGAAAGTCCCGATCCAAATCGATGTAGGCGCCGGCGACATGGTGACACCCGCTCCCGAAAGCAGTGTCTTCCCGGCGCTTCTCGACTTTCCGGCTCCGCACATTCGTTCCTATTCCGTCTATACCGTGGTCGCGGAGAAATTCGAGGCAATGGTGAAACTGGGCATCACCAACAGCCGGATGAAAGACTTCTATGACCTGTGGTTTCTCTCCCGACGATTCGATTTTGACGGCCCCACACTGCGCCAGGCTATTCATGCGACCTTCGCGCGCCGTCAGACTTCCCTGACGATGACACCATATCCGCTTACCGAGGCGTTCAGCGAAGATGTCGCGAAGCAAACGCAATGGACCGGGTTCTTACGCAGGAATAGATTGTCCGGGCCTCCGCCCGACTTCGCCGGCCTGATGGCCCAACTGCGGCAATTCCTGAATCCAACCCTGTGGTCGGGAAAGCCGGCCAGCCGGTGGATTCCGGCCAGCGGATGGGAGTCATACCCCGATTCCCAGTCCGGCTAGCGTCGCGAACGCATGCGATTAAAGAACCAGCGCACGATGCGCTCGACCTGCCTCCCCCTGGGCGTGATTGCGAGAGCCGCAGCGAAGGTGAAAGCATCGACTGCCGTCCGCGCGACAAGGTTGGACGCAGGGAGGGTGTTTCGCTTTCGCAGAGAAGCTCTGCGCCGCGCTCCCCGGAGCACGTCGCTTCGGGGTGTGTGTTTATTCCGAGGAAGGACGCGACTGGCCCGTGGACCATGCCATTGTTGAGTTCGGGGGCACATACGTCGACGCCGATGGCGTTTTCGATGCCCGCAACTTGAAGGCGGGCCGCAGGATTCTCTCGAAGGACGATCCGGATAATCCTGTCGCATGGTTTGAGGACGATTTCCTGGACGACCAGGCGTTCGTTATCCTCGGCCGGATACTGGCAAAGACGGTCGCGGACTACCTGGACGTGCCGCCGGTCCCATCTTGAGGCGTTGCCGCGCGGTGGACTGCCGCTGACGACTCTCACGCATGAAAACCCTCCGTTTCTCGTTTGGTTCTGTTATTCCGACGCTCGGAATCGCGGTGATGGACACCGCGAATCAGGGTGCTGGCGCTGTGGCGTATGTCTATCTGCGCCGCAACCGGAAGAAGAATGTCCTTGTGGTCACCCAAGCTGGTGACGCCATTCCTGCGGTGTCATCGCTCGCCGAGCGGCCATTCCGTACCTCCGGTGACGCTCTCGATGCACTCAACGCTGCCGTGTGACACATGAAGCGCCCTCCGAAGATCTCCCCCTGCCAAGCACTGTACCTTGCTGGACTGCCGGCCGACTGCAGTGAACGCGCGAGTTCGTTCATTCCAGCCACGACCGTCTTTGCGCTTCGGCGGCTTGGGCTGGTCACGGTTCGTCACCTAGGCCCTTTGAGTTACGTCGCACGCGTCATCGCGAAGCCTGCGCCGCCGGTTCCGCCGCCGGCCGTCAAGGCCAAGAAAGAGCCTTTTCGCTGCTCGTGCGGCTGCATGGTCACGCCGCGATCGAAGACCTACGAAGACGGGTTCTGTTGGAGGTGTGCCCGATGGGACTCCCGCGGGGGAGGCTACCGCGATCGGTATAAATACCGGGTGAAGGGGCTCCTGATGGGCAAGGATCCGGACGGCGGCCAGAATCGCGGTTGAGTCGCGGTGGGTGCGCCATTCTTGGCGCATGGCTACAACGCTTGGGGATGCAGGCCTCATCGTGGTGCATCTCGATTTTCCGTGGTCCGGGGCGCTGGCCCTATCGCCTCAATGGCGCGACGAGGTGTGCTTGCCAGCCCTGAAGCGAAGGCTGGGAGCGGTCCGTCGGCGCAGGGCTCTCCGGCTGCCGGTTATTAACTTCCCGTTTTGCGCCCCTGAGTTTTGGGCAGGGGCGGTCGATGCTACGGTCATAATCCACGAGGTGATTCTGCTCGCCACGACTGTTGCTCCCGTACCCCAGAATGCGATCGCGGCCAGAGCGGGCATGGCGGAACACAAGCCGCCTGGCGTTCGATTCGTTGCCTGTGGGTTTTGGACGGACAGGTGTGTCCGCGAATTGGTCCGATGGTCCTCGGTTCCGGTGGCCTCCCATCTTGGGGTCACTCACCCGTGAACGACCAAGCTTGCGAAGCCCCTCTTCAGATTTCCCCGGCATTGTTGGCCATGGTCCAACAGGTGCCTATTTACCGCCACGACGATCGCGTCTTGCATCGCGGTTACTTCGATGGCCGGCGGAACCGCGACGAAAGTCACGAGGGGTGCCTCTTGGGCGGCGGGCGATCGCTCATCGGAATGAGTGTCAGCAGGGGAGGCTGTTCCATAAGGCGGTCTACCTTTACCGCTCTGACAAAGTGTCGTGGGGTACGCTGTTCGGTTTCTTTGTCTGCAAGACGATGGAGCCGAAACCGGAGGTCTTTGTGAATTTCAATGCCGTTGTCGACGTGGACTCGAAGAAGCCCATCAGCGAAATTTGGCTCCGGCAGGATAGTGTCAACGAGGACACCCGGGCTGCCTAATGCCTCGCGCTCTGTGAAAACGCGATTCCCCTCTATGAAACCTATCAATAGCCGGACCCGTTTTGTGAAACTGGATGACCAAGGCGTTCAGGAGTTGGAGGCGCTGGCCCGCCGTTCGACCTGCAGAAGCGCGACGCTGCAGCCGCCATCTGGCGAGGCGGGCGGAATGCCGGCAGGGTCAAACGATGGCTCTGCGTTCGGGCGCGTGCCCATCCTTGTCCCACGATGAATGCTTCAACGGTCAGTGCCTCCCACGGAATTTGCGTTAACGGTTTCTTCCCTGGCGGCGGCTACTCGATTGCGCCCGCCAATCTGCAGGAGGAGCTTCAGAAGGCGGCGGCTCTGCTCCTGGCGAACTTCCCGAATCAGGTCACGGTGCGCTGTAACTCGTGCGGACGCAGTGGTGGCGCCTTCCTGATCGGTCCTCAGGGGGATAAGTACGCGGCCCAAGATCAGGCCGGCATCGGCGTACGCATCGATGCTGAAGGGGCGTTTCAGTATGACGCACATATTATGAGCGGCGCATTGGCACGTCCGGAGTTCGCGAACTGTGATGGCAGCCGCGGGTCCCGTTACGGCCATTTCTATGTCGGGGGCCTGGCGGAGGCGCTGCTGGTTCTCAAAGAGAGGGCGAATGTCCCAGCTTGAGGCAGCAATGAAAACGATCGTTTATCTTGACGGCGGCATCGAGGCAACGGTTCGAGCTGACGAGTTCGTGGCGGCCGGCAAGGCTCGCTATGCCACGGCCGCCGAGGTCGCCTCCTATGAAGCGGCTTTCGCGCGTGACGATGCGCGGATTGCCGACTTGGATGGCGCGGGCGAGCGGTAACGCTTCCCTACATACTCATCTCATGTCCAAAAACACGGTTGATATGGCAATTTTCGGCGACCGCCCCCTCAGCGGAGTGCGACGAGGGGAAGCATTCACGGTCGAGCCGGCGCGCTACTCTGTAGGCAAGGTTGTTGTTGCCGTAAAGAAGGTAGACGGAGGCGGATTCAAGGGCGCCGGAGCCAGGCTCGCCGAGGCCCTCGGGGGAAAGTGGGCTGGTCGGGACCATGGGTACCAGCTCGCACCGCAACGAGCCGTCGATTGGTGCGACCTGCACGCCGCCGGAGCTGATGCGCGCTACCGGTTCTTCGAAGCCGATGAATCCAAGGACATCTTCGAACTTCGAGACAACAAGAACCTCACGCTCTCGCAGGCGCGAGCATTGCTGCGCGCCAAGAGAGAGGACCCATTGCCGGGCTTCGGGATCGCATAGATCGCGCCCCCTCTGGCGAACCGCTTGCCTATTTCTTCTTCGGCTTCCGAGCAGGTGGCAGGCTGATCCCTCGTTTGGCTAGATAGACGCTGCTTAACGAGACATCCAACTCTTCGGCCACTTGCGGCCCGGTTTTCCCTTTGTTCAGCGCGTCGACAATCTTCAGTTTTATCTCTGGGGAAATCTTGAAGTACCGGCGGCGGCGTTTGCTTCCCGGCTTCTTCAGTAATCTGTGCGGGCTGGAACCGTTCCTGCCTGCTGCAGCAACACGGATCGCTTTGATGAATTCCTTGGCGCTTTTGAATCCGTACTTTGCAGGTAGTTCTGCTAACTCCTTCGCGCGAAGATGAGCTGCTTCGCGCTGTAGCGTGGCGATCATCTTCTGAAAATCGGCCAATGTTTTCAGTTCCGTTCGTTTGATTACCATAGGTCCACTTCATTATGCGATTTCGCGCGATCCTGCAAATCCTTAGGTACCGGTCGGCTATGCATTGAGGGACATCGACCCCCGAACCGGGGTGCCCAGCTTGGGGATATGGCTATTACCCGTCATTACGCGGATCACCCCGAAAAGGGGATTTACTACCACCTGGAAGGCATTCCTTCACAGGTTGCTGGCGAGGCTGGTGCCGATGCGCTTCGGTTCGAAGTCGGGGGGCGCTCCGGGAAGTGGTCGGCCCGCAATGGAGGGTTCGCAGTGCCGCCGCCTGTTGGGACGTGGGCTCAGGTCATGTTCAATGACCTCGGATGGGGGACTGTCATCGGCTACTTCGTTGAGGATGGGTGGCTCGGTGTCGAGGTGCTGCCGGAAGGCCGGCCGGACTGGCATCGGGCGCAGAATGGAGACCGGTCGCCGACCTACCTGGTGTTCGGCGCTGAAATCGCGCCGGCGGCCGAGCCTGTCGATGTCGGGTTCGGTCTGCCCGTGCATGCTGACGCCGCCGAAGGGTGGTCGGCGCGCGCGATCCTCGAGAATGGTCATTATTCGCTCCTGCCCGACCGCCAGGGCGTGAAGGCGATGCAGGGCGAATCGGTTCTGACGAAGAGGTTCCAGTCGTTTCTCAAGGGCACCGTGGCTCCCTGGCTTCGGAAGCAGGCAAAGGGCCTGTCGCCGAGTTCCATGGAGCGTCGCGGCAATATCTGGCGCACCGACGACGGGTTGGTCTGTGCCGCTGTGACGCCAAACGCGTCCTTTGGGTACCTTTACATTGCCGTTTCGCGGCATGCTCGTTCCGCTCAGTAGCCGGGGGTGCCATCTTGGATCATGCCCACCATCACGGACCAGAAGCTCTTTCGAGCCAGCCTCCCGTACACTATCACGACGATGCTTGCCCACATGGGCGGCTTCACTTTTCGAGGTGCGCCTGTCCGGCTCGGGGTCGATCGCCGGAACGTCACATTTCGGCACCCTGATTACGGATTCGAGGAGGAGGTTCGCGGCGAGCAGCCATACTGGGCCATCGAGGGCTACCTGCACTACACTGTCGGGATCGACCTGCCGGTGAATGGCAAACGAAGTGAAGGGTGGCGGATGATCGTTTCGCTGGATGGGAACGACCTGTACTCGGTGTGGCTTATCGCCTCCGACTATAAAGGTCAGGGACGCCCTCACATGCTTGAGGCGGCGTCTTCGGTCTACGCCGAGGATTTGATCGTGGTGATGGATGACATCCACACGCGCGCCATCGAGGAGTACTGCGACGGGTTTATCCCGCTCGATTGAATGGCGGCGACTTTTGCCGGGGCCTAGTTCCGAGGCCCCATCTTGAATTACAATGACAACTGATGCTCCGACCATTGGTGACGCGCTTGATGAGTTCCGTCGCCTTTCCCTTGGTGTGAACGACGTGGAGTTCATGCATCCGCACGCTCGGCAGATCGCGGCCAATAGCCAGCGGCAGACGTCTTCGTTGCGGCGCTACCAGAAGGCGTTGACCTTTGCCCGTGCGGAACTCGCAAGCCGCATGAGTGAAGCGGACTTCAGGATCATCCTACCGCGACTGCTCCCTCTCTCATGAAATCGCTCGGCTTCGTTTCGTTAGGGCGTTGTCCGCCCCGCAACTTTGAATCTCCTTTGACGCCTGATGAACTGGCGCGGCTCGGGGAAAAGGCGGGGGAAAAGTTCGCTCTCGCTGACGCCGACGCACGGCGAGTGCGCGAGGTTGCCGGGTCCGAGGCGGTCGCCCAACGGCCCTATAATTCTCTTGCGGCCTAGGCTGCCAACTTGCCCCGGACCTCAATGAAACCCTCGCCCTCGCAATTATTCCGTTCCTGCCGTGACGACTTGCTTTCGGATGCACGCCAAGCCGAGGCTCAGGCTAAGGCGGGGCCATTCTATCCGGGCGTTACGAAGGAAAGCCTGCTCGCGTATGCTGGTGAATGTCGCGCTGATGCAGCGCAGATGACGGGCGCAAAGGAGGATGAATACGTGACCGAATGCGTCCGTCATACCCTCCGCAGTGCCTCTCCGTGCCCATTGCCGTTTGAGATGGTGCGCCCGCGGTCCTGTGGTCGCATTGGTCCGCCGCGCGAGGCCGCGGCATAACCCGCCAACTTGCTTTGATGACGGCCCCCTCTCCAGTCCTCTACTTTCGTTGCCTTCGCGCTCAAGGCCGATTTGTTGTCGGCGACGTTTATCCCGGCTGGCACGATGCCGACCAGGTGTCGATCGCGTACGAGCAGCGGAGTTACGTCCAGTACGACCGGACGGATCCTGATTTGTGGCTCGATTTCAGGCCAGCCACCGGCGAGGAGTTTGATGCTTCCGTTGATCGCGCGGTGCAGGGGGTTAGTGCGGTCGGACGCGAGCAGGCGGATTTTGTGCGAGAGTTGGGAACTTTCAATGGGGCGCTGCTTTCTGCTGGCGAAGGGGGCTCCCCGGGTGAGGCGCCTGAGGCGGGCACTTCGCTGCAAGCAGCGAACCCGGCTGGCGCGATCCGGAATCGCGCTCATGCTCTAAAGCGCAAAGCTGGCGAGCTCGCGGCAGTCGCCAAAGAGAAGAAGGAGTACCTCGAGGCCAAGCTGGGACAAAGGCTCGCGGCCGCAATGGCTTCGCTTGGGGACATGCAGAAGCTCGTTGAGCGCATGGAGGAGGCCATCAGCACGATCAGTCTTTACCTCGGCAGAGATGAACAGGTTGTCTGCCTTCGGGATGGTGCTCCGGCACCAGCTGAAGCCCCGCTTTTCATCCGGCAGAACGTGCTGACGATGGACGAGGAGG
>Ga0182011_10003946_pt1 | contig 12003 bp, 9 predicted proteins | sample 711E1DmetaG_FD_120481 | JGI IMG/M metagenome (GOLD analysis project Ga0182011, IMG submission 120481) | Permafrost microbial communities from Stordalen Mire, Sweden - 711E1D metaG | ecosystem: Environmental > Terrestrial > Soil > Wetlands > Permafrost | place: Sweden: Stordalen | collected... | reverse complement strand
CGCAGATTGAGCTCATTCCGACGGGAGGCGTGAATCTGGAAACTACCCCGGATTTCATCAAGGCCGGAGCCGCCGCAGTCGCCGTGGGCGGGGAGCTGGTAGACCTCAAGTCCTTGCGTGAAGGCAAGTTTGAGGCGATTGCCGCCAATGCGCGCCTCTACCTGGAAGCCGTCCGCGCGGCACGGGCTTCGCTGGCAAAGTAATGGAACACGCGCAATACGGCGCTGGACATCGCCCTGCCGGTGGGCATTTTGGGTCTTGGCGCCCTCGCTACTCAGTTCTCTGCCAGGCAAGGTACCTGACGCGTTCTCAGGGTCATATGCTCAACGCCCGCTGGCGCTCCCAAAGCCGGAATTGCGGGGGCGAACCTCCCGGCCAACCCAGCTGCGGCCGCGCAGCTAAGTTTTTTCTCTTGTATCCTTAAATTGTGGCAGAATACCGCCATTGGTACGGTTTCTGGGCTGAAAATCATGATTCACGGTTGCGCGGTTTCGCAACCCCAAATTTCCGTGGAGGATTGACAGATGCGATACGGCCTAGCAATTGGTCTCTCCCTCGTGTTGTGGGGAACTGCGCGCCTTGGATGGGCGGACGATAAGCAAACAGAGCGGCTGGAAAAGTCAGCCCAAGTTATCACCGAAATCATGCATCCCCCCGAAAAGGGCATCCCGAAGGATCTGCTCGATAAGGCGGTCTGCATCGGAATCATTCCGTCCGAGATTAAGGGCGCTGTGGGCTTGGGCGCAAGCTATGGCCGCGGGGCATTGATTTGTAGGCGCGGCGGCAATGGCCCCTGGGAAGCACCTTCGATGTTTACCGTGGAAGGCATTAACCTCGGCTTCCAGCTGGGGGGCCAATCCACGGACTTCGTTCTGCTGGTCATGAATGCACGGGGCGCGGAGCAATTGCTGCATGATAAGACCAAGCTCGGGGCTGACGCTTCCGCCGCGGGTGGACCGGTGGGCCGCAGCGCGGAAGGCGCCACGGACCTGCAGCTCCGCGCCGAGATCCTCACCTACTCGCGCTCGCGGGGCGCCTTTGCCGGTGTCTCGCTGGACGGGCAGATGTTCAAGCAGGATGAGGCTTCCAACGAAAAACTCTACGGCCGCAAAGTTGCACCGGAGGATATCCTCTTTAAGGGTGCCGTGCCGGCCCCGGCGGCAGCCGGCCCACTGGATGCCGCGCTGACCCAAATCTCGCCACAGGGCGGTGAGCCGTTTAGCCCAAAATAGACAGCCAGCAAAGATCGGGAGATCCGGTGATCCGACGATCGGGTGAGCAATTAACCAAGCACTCCGATTGCGCCTCCTACTTCACCAGATCTCCCGATCATCGGATCTCCCGATCTCCTCAGCCACTTGCTTCCGTCGATCCCCCCAACGGAAGGTACACCTGGAAGCACGCGCCTTTCGCCGGCTCGCTGGTCACGCGAATCCAGCCACGGTGATCGTCAACAATCTTCGAGACAATCGAGAGCCCCAACCCCACCCCGGTTTCCTTGGTCGTGAAAAAGGGATTAAAGATCTGCTCGCGCAGTTCGGCGGGAATCCCCGGGCCACTGTCTTGAAAAGTGATCTCCACGCCCCGCTTGCCATCGGAACTCAGGGCCGCCGCCACGCGCAGCTTGCCTCCGGCGGAACCCATGGCTTCGTAAGCGTTGAGGGCCAAATTGGTAAACACCCGCTCAATCAGGTCGCCATCCATGATCACTTCCGGCAGATTCGCGGCGAAATGCCGTTCCACTTCCACCTTGGCGTCGGGCCAGCGATCACGCGCCGCCTTCAGCGACCGCTCAATTAATGGGAGAATTTGCTCCTGATGCTGTTCAAGTTGGTGCGGCCGGGCAAAATCGAGAAAGCATGTCACCAGCGCATTCATGCGGTTTACCTCGCTGGAGATGTAGCCCGCCAGCTCGGTGGTGATGGGATCTGTGCTCGCCAGTTTGTGTGCCAAAGTCTCCGCCGAGCCTTTGATGACGGCTAGCGGATTCCTTAATTCATGCGCCAATCCGGCGGAAAGCTGGCCAAGCGCCGCCAGCCGTTCAGACCTCTGCGCTTCTTCCTGCGCCTGCTCCAAGCGGCGGTTGGTCTCTGCCAGGGTCTCCGCGAGTTCCCGATAGCGGCTCGTCTGCTCGCGATTTTCCGTCACGAAACGGTTCACCACCACGGCCGCGAGGAAGAAAAACAAATTCCGGATAGCCAGTTCCGTTATGCTGTCCGCCGTGACCTCATACACAGGGAGGCCAGTCCAAGGATCAATATTTTCGGTGAGCGCCCAAATTACGAAGGAGCAGTAAGCGGTCGAGGTCAGCGCGGTCCACGCCAATGTCGCCCACAGGTTGAAATACATCGCCGCCGTAACCACCGGTACGAAGTAAATCAAATAGTATGTGCTCTCTATTGCTATTGTTCCCGTTGCTGTTGTCCCCGTGTGATCCAAAAGCAGCGACCCGAGCCCTATTTTCAGGATCACGCTGTAGCAACGACCTCGTTCCGGGACCCATTCGAGGAGGCGGTATTCGAAGATTTGGAGTATACCGATGGCGAGGAGGATAGGATACTTGTGGATTTCCTGGCGCGGCTCCTGCACCGCCAACCCGCCGAGAAACGCCAGCCATAGGAGGTCCATCCATGCGAATTTGTGCCGCTGCTTCATGGTGCCTGATCCAACCTCATTGATTTGAGATCAATCACGGGTCGTACCCCTACGGTGCGCGAAAATCGAAATTCGCCGCGAGTTTCGACTTTCGATCTACGAGTTTCGATCCTCAGCTATTTTCTCCCACGATTTCCCGCAACGTCCGCGCCGCGTAATGCGCCTGCTCATCGCTCATTTCCGGATAAAGCGGCAAGCTGATGACGCGCTCGCAGGCCCTTTCTGCCTGCGGAAAATCGCCGCGCCGATAACCCAAGGCTTGATAGGGCTTCTGCAGATGAAGGGGGAGCGGATAATGGATGGCCGTCTGCACGCCGCGTTCTTCCAGGCGGGTGCGAACGGCATCGCGGTCATCGGCGTAGACCACAAAGAGGTGATCCACGCGCTCGCAGGAAGCGCCTCCGCACTGCAGTTCCACGCGCGCGCTGGCAAGAGTACGGCGATAAATATCCGCGAGTTCCTTTCGCCGCACGTTCCATTGCTCGAGCCGCGGCAGCTTGACGCGCAGAACCGCTGCCTGAAAGCCTTCCATGCGATAGTTGTAACCCACCACGTCGTGAAAGTACCGGCGCGACTCGCCATGGCAGCGCAGGGCGCGCGCCTCGGCCGCCAGATCATCGTCGCTCGTGGTAAGCGCGCCGCCTTCTCCGTAAGCACCAAGGTTTTTGGAGGGATAAAAACTGAATGCCGCTACGTCGCCAAGGCCTCCCACCCGCGCGCCGTGGTAGCGGGCTCCATGCGCCTGGCAAGCATCTTCAACGACGGCCAGTTTGTGCTGCGCCGCAATCTCCAGAATCGGTTCCATCTCCGCCGCCAGGCCATACAGATGCACAGGGAGGATGGCCCGCGTGCGCGGCGTCACGGCGGCAGCAATTTGGGTAACATCAATGTTGGCCGTGCGCGGGTCGATATCCACAAACACGGGCCTGGCGCCGGTATAGGAGATAGCTTCCGCCGTGGCGATAAACGTATTCGAGGTAGTGATGACCTCGTCACCGGCCCGTACGCCTGCGCCCAGCAGCGCCAGGTGCAAGGCGCTGGTGCCGGAATTCACGGCTACACAGTGCTTGACTCCGCAGAAGGCGGCAAACTCCCATTCAAACTCCTGCACTTCTTCGCCCAGAATAAATGCGCCCTTCGTGCCCACACGGTCAAGCGCCGCAAGAATCTCTTCTCGCAGCGCGGCGTATTGGCCTTTCAAATCGGCATAGGGAACGATCATGGGGATCCTTGCTTTAAGTGAGGGACACGAATTCAAAGCTTCGATTCGAATGGGGCCCTCGCGCTACCACTCGATGTGACCTCGCAATTCTATGCGCAGTGAAGGCGAATGTCATATCAGAAATCAAGGAGAAGGATCTTCGCGCCATCGAGCATGGATTCCTGCTTTCATCAGGGGATTAGGTCTTCCGATCATCGGGTCGTTGAAAAAGTCAAAATCCGCTTATACCCAGGCAGCGCCCGGTTCCTATTTCAGAATTCTCAAAAGTGATCTATTTCCCGCTAACTTTCTTATTTTCAATAACATTGCATGGGATGATTTTGGATTGTTCAACGCACCGCATGACAAAATCTCGCCGGTTCGGCCCGTAGGGGGCGGCCCTTGAGGCCCGCAGCCTCCAGTGCAGACCGCATAGGCTATGCTACGCTCCGGAGCGGGCCGTGTCAAGAAGTAATTGAGCCTACATAATAGCCCATGGACGATGACCCGGGCGCGGGGTCTCTTGCCTGTCCCGGCCCCTTTTGAGGAGTCAGCATCATAAAGCCCGGCTTTGCCCGGGGATACTTACTTGGGCCGCGAAGCTTGTACCGCGGGCGTCCCGCCCGTGCTCGATCATGGCCAAGCTGGCCATGCCACAAGAATTTTCCCTCCTCATTCGAGGAGGGTGGACGTACGTCTCGGGAGCGGGACACGCTCCCGAGACAGCGGGCGAGACGCCCACGGTACGTTTCGCTGGCCGCAGTTGCAACTTTTATGTCGCGCACCCATGCTTTGGGCGTCCCATGACGTTTTGGTGTAACCCCGCTATACTAGTGTCATGAAAACATCAATTGAGGACGGTGACATGGATCTGCAAGCCAAAATTGAAGAGCTTTACGCGCGCGAGGGCAAAGAATTTGGCGACGAATACTTCCGCGCCTTTGATGAATTCAAGACCGCACTGAACGAAGGTCGGGTGCGCGCGGCGGAGCCAGATGCGAGTTCACCTTCAGGCTGGCGCGTGAATGGCTGGGTGAAGAAAGGAATCCTGTTGGGGTTCCGCCTGGGGCGCGTTGTGCAGATGGGTGTAGAGCCGTCCTTTAGGGTGGCAGATGCCGGGCTAAAGCCCGGCGCTACAAATCCCACAGCGGGCGTTGCGCTACAAAACCAATTCCGCGACAAGCACACTTACCCGTTAAAGCATCTTCCCGACGGCCAAAACATACGGGTGGTGCCGGGCGGCTCTTCGATTCGCGATGGCTGCTACATCGCCAAAAACGTGACCTGCATGCCGCCGATGTATATCAACGTGGGCGCTTATGTGGATGAGGGGACCATGGTGGATTCGCACGCGCTCGTTGGTTCGTGCGCGCAGGTGGGCAAGCGCGTTCATATCAGCGCCGCGGCACAAATCGGCGGCGTGCTGGAACCGATTGGCGCGTTGCCCGTGATTATTGAGGATGAAGCGCTGGTGGGCGGCAACTGCGGCGTGTACGAGGGAACGATTGTGGGCAAGGGCGCGGTGCTCGCCGCCGGAACCATCATCACCGGCTCCACACCCGTCTACGACCTCGTGCGCGACACAGTTCACCGCCGCGAAGGCGACGCTCCCCTGCGAATCCCCGAGGGCGCCGTGGTGGTCCCCGGCTCACGCAATGTCACCAAGGGTCGAGGCAAGGAGTTGGGAATCTCCCTCTACACCCCGGTCATCATCAAGTATCGCGACGAGAAAACAGACCAAGCCGTCAGGCTGGAGGATTTGCTCCGCTAACGAGCCCACAGCACTTCTTGTACTTTTTCCCGCTACCGCAGGGGCAGGGTTCATTGCGGCCAACCTTCGGTTCAGTTCGCCGAAATGGCTGCGGGAAGTCCATGTTCGTCCGGAGACGGCTAAAGAGGCTGTCCGCGACAAACGCAGAATGGTCAAAATCATCGCCCAAATCATGGCCGGCGGCTTCCCCTTCATCCTCCTCCTCATCCTCGTGGAAGCCACTCCACCACGTTATCGCCTCCGCTGTATCCGTTATCAACTTGTTGCGGTGACGGGCTTCCTCCAAGGCCAAGTCGGGGCCCCTGTCGAGCGCTTCCGCAATGTCGTCCCAACAAATAGCCCCGGGATCGATCAGCCCTTGGTCGTATGCCAGGTCAAGGTCCTCCTCGACTTCCACTGGGCAAAGATCGGCGCAGGCGTTGGCCAAACCATCCCAAGCCGCGCTGGGTTTTCGCTTCAGAGTTTGGAACAGGCGGCGAAAGTAGGCCATTACCTCGTCCCGGCTTCGCTTGCCGCAGGCCACCAGCGTCACCAAACCATCCATTGCGGCGCCGCGAACGTATCCATGGGCCTTTTCATTCTCCACCAGTTCCATCATGCCGCCCGGGTCGCCATCTGAGACTGAGGCGAGAATGCTGGCCAAGTCCTGGGTCACCACATAGCCTGCCAGATCAAACGGGACCTCACCCGGTGCAGAGAAGATTTTGACCAGTAAGGGGTAGGCGCGAGTTTCCCGGAACTGCGCTAGCAAATACATCGCATAAATATGGATGTTGCGATTCTGATCGTCCAGAAACGGCGTCGGATCCTTCGCTACCTCCTCCAAAACTGCCAAGAGCCGGGGAATAATCTCCTCACGGTGGGCAGCAGCTTCCTCAAGGGCGATCCGAGGCACTTGCGTGTGTTTTCGGTCGAGTTGCGCCAGTATCTCTTCCACGTCCATTTCAATCTCCCTCCCAAAGAACTCTCGCCACCTTAATCTCATTCTTCGCGCACGTCAAAGGGGGAGCGATGGGAAACCTTACAGCCAAAAAAAGAGGTTGACTCGAAAAAAGACTGCGTGGTATTTTTGCCTACCGACTGGTCGGTTGCAAAAGATCGGTCGATTTTTGAGAGCGAGATTATGGCTAGGGTTGTTTCCGGTTCCGAAATTCTGCTCGAAAGCTTGAAGCGCCAGAAGGTGGACGTGTTCTTTGGCCTTCCGGGTGGTGCGGTCCTTCCCCTTTACGATGCCCTTTACAGCGCGGGCATTCGCCACCTGCTGGTTCGGCATGAGCAGGCTGCGGCCTTCGCCGCCGATGGCTACGCGCGTGTCACCGGCAAGCCGGGGGTGTGTCTGGGAACTTCCGGGCCGGGCGCCACGAACCTCATCACCGGGTTAACCTCGGCGATGATGGATTCCATTCCGATTGTCGCTCTGACGGGACAGGTGCCGGCGGCGCTGATTGGCAAAGACGGTTTTCAGGAAGCGGACACCATCGGGATCAGCCTTCCTTCCACCAAGCAATCCTTCGCGGTGCGCAAGGCGGCGGACATTCCCCGCATCATCGACCGCGCTTTCCGGTCCGCAGTCTCCGGGCGTCCTGGGCCCGTGCTGATCGATCTTCCCAAGAACGTCCTGATGGAAATGGCCGAGCCCAACTACCCATCCACTCTGGGAGTCACGGCTCCGGAGCGGAAACGCGAGTTTGTGGATGCCGACATTGAGCGCGCTGCGGATATGATTTTGGAAAGCCGCCGGGCGGTGTTCTATGTGGGGGGCGGCGTGGTGGCCTCTGACGCGTGGAAGGAACTGCGCGAGCTGGCGGAGATTGCTCATATTCCCGTCACCACAACGTTGATGGGATTGGGCGCTTTCCCATCCCACCATGCGCTGTCGCTCGGCATGCTGGGCATGCACGGCTCGTACGCCACCAACATGTCGATTTGCAACAGCGACCTTCTGGTGGCCATCGGCGCGCGGTTTGACGACCGGGTTACGGGCCGCTTGAACGGTTTCGCCACGGGCGCGAAGAAAATTCAATTTGACGTTGATCCTTCCGAAGTCAACAAGAACGTTCGTGTGGATCTCTCCGTAGTTGGCGATGCGCGGGAAGCTCTGGAGGCGTTGATTGACGTATTGAAAAGCCGCAAGGTGGCTCCCACGCCTGAACGCCGACGGTGGCTGCAACGCATCGAGTCCTGGCGCGGCGAGCATCCGCTGACCTACGACCGCTACGCCAACACAGTGAAGCCGCAGATGGTGATCGAGGCCGTCGCCCAGCATGCCGCGGAAGACGCCATCATTTCCGTGGACGTGGGGCAGCACCAGATGTGGACGGCGCAGTTCTACAACTTCAAGCAGCCGCGCACGTGGCTTTCTTCCAGCGGACTCGGCTCCATGGGTTACGGATTCCCCGCCGCCATGGGCGCGCAGATGGCCTTCCCGGATCGCCAGGTGATTGCCTTCGTCGGCGACGGCGGATTCCAGATGACGTTGAACGATTTGGCCACCGTGGTGCAATACCGCGTGCCGGTGAAGATCGTCATCATCAACAATCGCGCGCTGGGCATGGTACGCCAGTGGCAGGAGATCTTCTTTGAGAAGCGCTACTGCGACATCAATCTGGATTTTGCGCCCGACTTCGTAAAGCTGGCGGACGCGTACGGCATTCGCGGCGCGCGCGTGGAGCATCGCACCGACGTGCCCGATGCGATTGAGGATTTCCTGAGCGACCGCGAGCCGCGCCTGCTGGACGTCTGGGTGGACCCGACGGAGAACGTCTATCCCATCGTTCCCCCGGGGGCCGCGCTGGCAGAGATGGTGGTGGAGCCGCCGCGCGTGGAAGTGGAAGAGGAAGCTTTGGACGATTTGTGGGCAGTGTGAAAAAAGGGGGGCTGGGTGCTGGGGACTAGGGGCTGGAGGCCGGGGGTAAAGTTTAAAGGGTAAAGTATAAAGGATAAAGGCAACGCATAGCCGGCTTCATAATTTACTCTTCAACCTTTAAACCTTACCAACCCCGGCTTCCAGAACCCAGTCCCTAGGCCCCAGCACCTAGCTTTTCGAGGAGTTTTCCATGCAATGGCTGATCACGCTTGAAACCGAGAACGACCTGATTGTGACTTGCCGGCTGATGAATGTTTTCCGCCGCAAGGGGATGAAGATTACCACTCTGGCCATGGTCACGCGCCCGCATTGTTTTTCCATGATGGCCGTGCTGGACTCGCCCGAGTCGGACATCGATCATCTCTTCAACTTCCTGCGTGGAATGGAAGGCGTGGAGCGCGTCTCCTACTACCAGCACCAGACTTCCGCCGACGCTTCCTTTGTGTTTCTCGACGCCGACGCTGACACTTCGCGCGTGGCCGAGGTTCTGAAGACGTTCCCCGGATCAACGCTGATTTTTGCCAGCCACGGAAAGTATCTGCTTGAGGTTCCCGCGGAAAGCCGCCGGCAACCCGGCGCCCCCGCATTTGGCATGCCGGCATTCCTTCCCTTCGCCTGCATTAAGACGACCCAGACCTTACCGAGTGCTGTCATGGTTGCGGCGCGGGCGTGACAAAAAAGGAGTCAGAAGTCAGGAGTCAGGAGTCAGGAGTCAGAATAATCTTTCTCACGATAATGCATAACTTCTGACTCCTTACTTCTGACTCCTGACTCCCGCATTTGGTATATAATTCTGTTTCACAAATTCAATGAACAAAAGAGGATTAGAGAGCTATGGCAAAAATTTATTATGAAAAAGATGGTGATCTGAAAGATCTGGCGGGGAAGACCGTGGCCATTATCGGCTACGGCAGCCAGGGACATGCGCACGCATTGAATCTGCGCGACAGCGGAGTGAAGGTGATTGTTGCCGAGCGCATGGGCGATCCGCCGCGCACCAAGGCAAAAGACGCCGGCTTCGAGGTCTATGATGCGTCGGAAGCCGCCCGGCGCGCCGACCTGATCGTCATACTTATCCCTGATCCCATTCAGGCGAAGATATACCAGGAAGCAATCGCCCCACACCTCGGGCCGGGCAAGACCCTGGTGTTTGCCCACGGGTTTAATATTCACTACAAGTTTATCGTTCCTCCGCCCACGGTGGACGTTATCATGATCGCACCCAAGTGCCCCGGGCATCGCCTGCGCGAGCTCTTTACCGAGGGCGTCGGCGTGCCCTCGCTCCTGGCGATCGAACAGGACGCCTCCGGCCACGCGGAGGCCACGGGCTTGGCGTACGCCAAGGGAATCGGTTCGCTGAAGGCGGGCGTGATTGGCACGACCTTTAAAGAAGAGACAGAGACGGATCTCTTCGGCGAGCAGTCGGTTCTTTGCGGGGGGGTCTCTGCCCTCATCACCACCGCGTTCGAAACGCTGGTGGAGGCCGGCTACCAGCCGGAGATTGCCTACTTCGAATGTCTGCACGAGCTCAAGCTGATCGTCGACCTTATCTACCAGGGCGGCATCAAGTACATGCGCTACTCCGTGAGCGATACGGCCGAGTACGGCGACTACACGCGCGGACCGCGGGTGATTGACGCGCACGTGCGCGAAACCATGAAGAAGGTTTTGGCGGAAGTGCAGAGCGGCGAGTTCGCCAATCAGTGGATGGAAGAAAACGCCAAGGGACGCGCGAAGTTTTTGGAAATGCGCGCCAAGGGCGCCGGACATCTCATCGAAAAGGTGGGAAGCGAACTGCGCAAGATGATGCCGTGGATCTCCACTTCCAAGGAAGAAGTCACTGCGGCGCAGGCAGCGGCGCGGAAATAACGAAGCACCCGTAGCGAGTCAGATGCCCGCATGGGTATCGTCCATCTGACTGGCGCCAATTTTGAATTGTGGATCGAGGTCGTAGGGGCGGTTCGCGAACCGCCCCTACGTCATTTCTGAGGACATCATGAAAACGACCGACACCAAATCAGTGCGCGGCCCGCGCGATTTTCAGAGCCGAATCAAGAAGCTTGCACTCATCGGCTGCGGGAAACTGGGCGAGGGCCTGCTTTCCGGCATGTTGGGGTCGCAGCTTATTCCCGTTGAGAACGTGGAAGTGACTGTTGCCCATCAGCCGCGCGCGGATTACCTGGCGGAGAAGTACGGCGTGAAGGCACACACCAATAATGCCCAGGCAGTTAAGGGTGCGGACCTGGTGTTAATAGTTTTGAAACCCCAGCAGGTGAAGGGATTTCTGCATGAAGTCAAGAAGGTATTGCGCAAGGACGCGGTGGTGATTTCCGCCGCGGCGTCGGTGACCACGGCGTTGATTGAGCGCGAACTCGGCCGGCCCACGCGCGCCATTCGCGCCATGCCCAACACCCCCTGCCTGATTCGCCAGGGCATGACGGCCGTTGCCGCCAGTGCCCATGCGGGTCCCGACGATGTGACGCTGGCGCGGGAAATCTTCAGCTCCATGGGCCGCACCGTGGTGGTGGATGAGAAACACATGGACGCCATCACCGGCCTCTCCGGCTCCGGTCCCGCTTATGTGTACATGATCATCGAATCGCTGGCGGAAGGCGGAGTGAAGATGGGCCTGCCGCGCGAGCTCTCCACTGAACTTTCCGCGCAGACGCTGCTGGGAGCCGCGTCTCTGGTGCTGCACACGGGCGAGCATCCGGCCAAACTGAAAGACATGGTCACCACGCCGGCGGGCTGCACCATCGATGGGCTGATGGAACTGGAAGAAGGCGGTCTGCGCGTGACGCTGATCAAAGCCGTGGTCCGCGCCGCCCAACGCGCCAAGCAGTTGGTGGAAGGGCAAAATTCGTAAGTTTCGATTCACGATTGGCAATTGCCGACGTGAGATTCTTGATCCGCGCTTCCCGATGAAGGGACTGGTATTTGTGCGTCTCCAACGTGGACTGAGCTTCTTCCCGCCTTCATTGCAGCAACACAAGATCGATCCATCTTGCTTGTTTTCCATAACATCACAGGATAGGGAAGCGTTTCGGACTTTTTGGCTATTTTCGAACCTTCCCGTCTCTGTAACCATCTGATTCTAAATATTTTAATTCTTAAATTAATAAAACACTTGTTTTCAATAACATCACAGGTTGGATGACAATCTGTCATTTTGCTCCACGTGTTTTCAATAACATCACAGGATGGACCTTCATTTTTCATCATCGTTCCAACCCAATTTTCCGTTTTTCATTTTGGTGAGCAGTTCCGTGATCCGCAAGACTTGCCGCAGATTAGAATCCTCCCACCTTTGCATCAGCATTAGGGGTCCGTTGCGGTCCTGCGGCGCCATCAGGGACGCAACACCATGATGCGAGTGAATCTGTCCTATGACATCCTGGGCGTCATCCCCAGCGATCGATTTTGGTTGAATTTTGGCAATCTGCTTGAGGAGCGCCATAAGCAGTTTTTGCCGTTCCGCCTGGCGCAGTTCCTCATCTTCGGGAAGCGTGG
>Ga0182011_10003945_pt1 | contig 12005 bp, 10 predicted proteins | sample 711E1DmetaG_FD_120481 | JGI IMG/M metagenome (GOLD analysis project Ga0182011, IMG submission 120481) | Permafrost microbial communities from Stordalen Mire, Sweden - 711E1D metaG | ecosystem: Environmental > Terrestrial > Soil > Wetlands > Permafrost | place: Sweden: Stordalen | collected... | reverse complement strand
TAATTGGTTATGAGCAGGGTACAGGAAATAAAACACGGGCTCTTTTTGTAGAAAAGGCTGAAGACGCCGATAAATTAATTTTTGACAGCCGTTGTATTCAGAACCTTGCAGCGTATGTTACCAAAAAGGAGGTAAAAGAAAAGGGGAAAATGGCGATTGCAGCTACTTTACCGGTAATGCGAAGTATAATTCAGCTCGCCTCAGAATTCCAGGTAAATGACAATAATCTTCTTGTATTGGGGATAACACCCGAAAGCAAATTGATTGAATTCGCGAATCTTGTTGAAGTTGAAACTTTTGTCCATCAGTATCAGATTGAAATTGATGCCCGGAACAAAGAGATGCTTGATAAACTGGCAAAGATGACCAAGGCTGAACGATGGAAGTTCTGGATAGATGAGCTGGCTCCATGTTTTAAGTGTTATGCGTGCCGTGCCGCCTGTCCGATGTGTTATTGTTCCAGGTGCACAGTTGATTTTAACCAGCCTCAATGGATACCTGTTCCATCAACTGAACTGGGGAACCTCGAATGGCATATAATGCGGGCTATGCATCTTACTGGCCGCTGTATAGATTGTGATGCATGTTACAACGCGTGTCCTCTTTCCATTCCCATTAACCTTCTGACCAAGAAGATGCTGGAAGATGCGAAGGAACATTTTGGTGTTTATCAGCCTTCTCTAAAAGGCGATCATCTCATGTCAACTTATAAACCTGATGATAAAGAAAATTTTATACAATAAGATATGAATATTGATAAGCGATTAGTCAGGAAAGACTCACTGGAAAAGCTTTTCGATATCTTAAAGCGGAACAGTAAAACAATTTATGCCCCTTTTACAAAAAACGGGAAAACAACTTTCAGGGATACAGAGAGTTTTGGAGCAATTTCAACCGGCTATATTCAGACAACCGAGTCAGCCAAGGATATTGCCTTTCCACGTACCGAAAAAATCCTTGATTATTCAAAGAGTAAAGAGGGAATGTCAGTAAAAGGAATTGATCCTGAAAATCTTCCTGATGTAATACTGTGGGGAGTCAGACCGTGTGATTCTATAGGAATAGGAGAGCTGAGTTCAATTTTTAACTGGGATTATAAAGACGAAATTTACAATAACCGTTTATCAAAAGTTATCGTTTTTGGATTCAGTTGCAGTAAATCAGATGAATATTGTTTCTGTACTTCTGTTGGAGGCAATCCTGGAAATACGGCAGGCAGTGATATTTTATTCACCCTTTTGGGTGAAGGCGGTGATTATCTTGCTGAAATTATAACAGAAAAAGGACTGGCTGTTGTTGACCTGGGACAAAATCTTTTTGAAAAGACAGATATTTCAGGAAAAGAAAAGTTTCTTGCAGAATTACCGGTAAAATTTAACCACGAAGATATCAGGTTGAAACTTGATAAGTTTTTTGAAAGTAAAGAGTGGATTGAACAATCCCTTAGGTGTCTGGGTTGCGGGGCATGTGCCTATGTTTGTCCGACATGTGCTTGTTTTGATATACAGGATGAAGCCCATGGAAAAAAAGGTTCCCGGGTAAGATGCTGGGATTCCTGTGGCTTTTCTCATTTCACACTCCATACCTCGGGACATAACCCCCGTAATGTGCAATCGGCCAGGTGGAGGCAAAGGATCATGCATAAATTTTCTTATATGCCGGAGAGGTTGTCAGTTTATGGCTGTACCGGTTGCGGCCGTTGTTCAAGGGCATGTCCGGTTGATATGAATATTCTCGAACATTTAATTTCTATTCAGGAGGTCACAGTATGATGGATAATTTGTATATACCTTACCTTATGAGGATCGAGAGAATCACTTATGAGGCGCCCGGAGTAAAAACTTTCATGCTGAAATTTGTTAATGAAGCTGATCAGGATAAGTTTTCTTATAAAGCCGGACAGTTTGGAGAATATTCTGTTTACGGTGTGGGTGAATCGACTTTTTGCATTGCATCTTCGCCTACAAGAAAAGGATATATTGAATGTACTTTCAGACAGACAGGAAAGGTTACAAATGCCCTTTCAGATTGCGAAGAGGGCAGTATAATTGGTTTCAGAGGGCCATACGGCAATGTTTTCCCTTTAGATGAATGGAAAGGGAAAAACCTGCTTTTTATTGCCGGAGGAATAGCATTACCGCCTATGCGCTGTGTTATCTGGAATGCACTCGATATGAGAGATAATTTCAAAGATGTCACTATTATTTATGGGGCTAGAACCGTTAAGGATCTTGTTTATAAAGAAGAGCTTAAAGACTGGGAACTTAGAAAAGATGCTAAGCTTGTTACTACAGTCGATCCCGGCGGTGAATCTCCTGACTGGAAAGGGGAGATTGGCTTTGTTCCAACAATAGTCGAAAAGATTGCCCCTTCTTCAAAAGATACAGTTGCCATAGTTTGCGGACCTCCGGTTATGATAAAATATACATTTACTGTACTGGCAAAACTTGGGTTTGCAGATGAAAATATATACACAACTCTTGAAAATCGTATGAAATGCGGTTTTGGAAAATGTGGTCGTTGCAACGTAGGTAAAGTTTATGTTTGTAAGGACGGACCGGTATTTACATTGGCGCAGCTGAAAGAACTGCCGGACGAATATTAATCTGAGTTCTTGTTTGATATAGGGGCCACGCCATGGCATGACCGAATTTTAAAAGGCTGGAATCTATTAAATTTATCTGTGGTACCACAGGTTAAGCAAAGTTTGTAACTTCGCTTTTTTTGTCCTCCTGATTTTTGCCCCCCATCCCCCCTAAAGGGGGGCTAATACTTGTCTTTAAAGGAATTCAACTAAAAGGAACAGAATTAGTCCCCCTTTTAGGGGGCCCCCGCGAAGCGGGAGGGGGTATATTAAAGAGCAGGATCTCACTAATTTAGTTCTGTTTCGGGATGAAAACCCCACCGCCGCTGCGCGGCACCTCCCCTGAAAGGGGAGGAAATTATAACAGATTTAGAGTATTAACCCCCCTCAGGGGGGCAGAGGGCTGAAAAACAAAAGGTGAGAAGGAGCCAACTTATATAAATATCTCCACCGGATATTCAATATCAACCAGAAAAAGCCCCTTAGCAGGAGCCGATTTTCCTGCTCTGCAACGGTCCTTCGCAAGAATAATATCTTCAAATTCTTTAAGATTCATTTTCCCAAATCCGATTTCAACAGATGTACCAACAATTGCCCTGACCATGTTCCTGAGAAAACGGTCAGCTTTAATTGTAAACACTAAACGGTTATCCAACTCCTCCCAACCGGCAAAGTAAATCTTACAGATATTCGATTTAGCACCTGAATGGAGCCTGCTGAAGCTGGTAAAATCAGAATGAAGAAATAGCATCCTGCATGCTTCATTCATAACTTTAATATCAATTTTACCATGAAGATACCAGCTTGAATTATCAGAAAACGGGTCCTTTATTCTGGAAATATAATATTTGTAAGTACGTGAAATAGCGCTGTACCTTGCGTTTGCATCAGGAACTACCTTTCTTATTGAATTAACCGAAATATCTGCTGGCAGAAATTGATTGAGCCTGAAAACAAGGTTACTTATTTTTAAAAGATCAAGAGAGCTGCAGTCAAAATGGGCGCAGAAAAAAATAGCGTGAACTCCGGCATCCGTCCTTCCAGCACCTATTGTGGATATTTTTTCGTTTAGAACAACGCTCAATGCTTCATCCAGGATCTTCTGAACAGTAACTGAATTAGGTTGTATCTGCCAGCCATGATAGGAAGTACCTTTGTATGAGATAAATATGAAGTATCGTGTTTTCACCTGGAATGTTTCCTCAAATATAATGTTTTACTGCAAGAATTTTTTAATCACACTGGACATGCAGTTAGTGTCCCCCTGGCCGCTTCGCGGCCATCCCCCTGAAGGGGGACTAATTCGGCGCAAATATGTTGAATTGGCTCAAAGATAGAGAATTAACCCCCTTTAGGGGAAAAGGGGGGCAAATACCAGCAAAATTATTTCTGATTATTATTTAAAAATCGATCTTAAAATGTATTTTTACTTTCAGTACTGAATATCATCTGATCATTTAGAGATAACAGAGCATTAATAATGAATAAAAATCTAAAATCCTTTAACTATGAGAGTTGATCTGAGTTGGATAGATTATCTGATAATGATAATCTATTTCTTATTTGTACTTGGTATTGGTTGGTTCCTGAGAAAATACATGAAAAATGCCAATGCATTTCTTGAAGCCGGAAGGTCTATGCCTGCCTGGGTAGCAGGATTAGCCTTTATTTCTACCAACCTTGGAGCCCTTGAGGTGATGGGCATGACAGGTTCAGGTATGAAGTATGGTATGGTAACAACCCACTTTTACTGGATCGGTGCAATTCCTGCAATGATCTTCCTTGCCTTGTTCATGATGCCATTCTATTATGGCTCAAAAGCAAGATCGGTGCCAGAATTCCTTAAATTAAGATATGATGAGAAGACCCGTGCATTGAATGCAATTCTTTTTGCTGTTATGACCGTTCTTGCATCCGGGATATCGATGTATGCACTGGCTCTTCTCATGGAAAATGTCCTTGGATGGAATTTCAACCTTAGTCTTTGGATATCAGCATTGATAGTTCTCGGTTATACCTATCTTGGAGGACTATCATCTGCAATCTATAATGAAGTTCTTCAATTTTTCATAATCGTTATTGGACTATTGCCTCTTGTGTTTTTAGCTCTGAAAGATGTTGGCGGCTGGGTTGGCCTAAAAGCACAGTTAGCTCCAATAGCAATATCCAGGGGATATCCAGCTGACGCATTTACAACAACATGGAGCCATTCAGGTCAAGCTGCCACCAATCCATATGGGATTGAATGGTATGGCATCCTTTTTGGTCTTGGTTTTGTGTTGTCGTTTGGTTACTGGTGTACAAACTTTCTGATTGTTCAGAGGGCATTCGCTGCTGAATCTAAAGCCGCAGCAAGGAAAGTCCCTCTTATTGGCGCATTGCCTAAAATGTTCATTCCCTTTCTTATAATTATTCCGGGTATAATTGCACTGGCTCTCTCTCATGATCCCGGTAAAGGTTTCGTAATCCCGGCGGATGCGGGTGGAGGATTAAATTATAATTTAACGATTATTATGCTGTTGAAACAATACCTTCCGGCAGGTGTCCTGGGTCTTGGAATTACTGCCTTACTGGCCTCTTTTATGTCGGGAATGGCAGGTAATGTATCAGCTTTTAATACCGTCTGGACTTATGATATTTATCAAAGTTATATGAGACCTCGTACAGGTGATGAAGAAGCGGATGGAAAACATTATCTGAAAGTTGGACGTATCACTACTGTTGTCGGTATTCTTTTAAGCATAGCTTCAGCATATATCGCCGGTAAGTTTGGCAACATTATGGATTTCCTCCAGACAATTTTCTCATTGATCAATGCACCTCTGTTTGCTGTTATCTTCCTTGGGATGTTTTGGAAACGTACAACCGGCCATGCAGCATTCTGGGGATTGCTCTTAGGCTTTCTTTTGGCTTTGCTGCATCATGGCTTAACAATACCGGCAGGTGCAACATCTCTGGTAAAAGGTGGCTGGATTGCTACACTCCACACTTATCCGGTTGAAATGGCTCAGAATTTCTGGACTGCAATGATAGCTTTTGTAGTAAGTTCGACCGTTACTATCGGACTGACCTTGCTGACAAAGCAGAAAAAATCTGATGAAGAATTAACCGGATTGGTTTATTCTCTCACTCCACGTACAATTGAAGAGAAAGGTTTGGCATGGTATCAGAGGCCTACCGGGCTTGCAATTCTTGTCGGCGTAATCTTTGTAATATTAACAATAATGTTTTGGTAGGAGGAAATTAAAATGGTAGATATAAGAATACCTATTGGTCTGATGTTTTCGATCGTAGGAGTATTAATTACAGGATTCGGTTTGTTCACAATATCAAACACCGAAATGTATCATAAATCACTTGGCATCAATGTAAATATTATTATGGGAGTATTGATGCTAATTTTTGGATTGATAATGCTTTTTTTCGCTTTCAGGAAGAAGAAGGTCTGACAAGAACACGGGCCCCTTGTTCCATCCGCCAGCTGGCGGATGGAACTTCCCCCTAAAGGGGGATTAATTCAGTATCATTCAGAAAAATTATACTGGCATGCAAAGTATTAGCCCCCCTTTAGGGGGGGAGGGGGGCATAAATGGTAGGGGAAGGGTTAAGAATTAATCAATAAAATGATTTTGTGATTTAACACACTTTTTTAATAAGTGTCAATTTACTCAGCGTGAAAAACAATTTTGAGAAGAGAGGATTTGCCAGTGATAACAATGCAGGCGTTCATCCTGATGTTTTAAAAGAAATAATTAACTCAAATATTGGTCATGTAACAGGATATGGCTCAGATGTTTACACAGAACAGGCCATTAGGCTTTTCAAGGAACATTTTGGCAATTCTGCTGAGACCTATTTTGTCTTTACCGGTACTGCGGCCAATGTGCTTGGCCTTTCCGGTATAATGAAATCATGGAATTCAATCATTACTGCGTCCACAGCACATCTGGAAGGTGATGAATGTGGAGCACCTGAAAAGTTTATCGGATGTAAGGTCCTTGTTGTGGATACTCCCGACGGGAAAATTAGTCCTGAACTTATTGAGAAACACATGCATGGAATTGATTTCGAGCATCATTCTCAACCTAATGTAGTTTCAATTACACAATCAACAGAAATGGGAACCGTCTACACTGTTGATGAAATAACCGGAATTGCCACTTTTGCTCATGCCAGGGGGATGTTGCTTCATATGGATGGTGCACGGCTTGCAAATGCCGCTGTATCACTCAATCTTCCGTTTAAGGCATTCACAACTGATGCAGGAGTTGATGTTCTCTCATTCGGAGGTACAAAAAATGGCATGATGTCCGGGGAATCGGTCTGTTTCCTGAAACCGGGTTTATCGAATGATTTTAAATATATCAGGAAACAGGGGATGCAGCTTGCTTCAAAAATGAGATTTATATCAGCGCAGTACATTGGATATTTTCGCAATGACCTTTGGAAAAAATGTGCGTCAAATTCCAATGCTATGGCCAGAATGCTTGCTGACAAACTTAAGCTGATCCCGGAAGTTAAAATCACCCAGGAGGTTCAGTCAAATGGTGTTTTTGTAATAATGCCGGTCGATATTGCTGAAAAAATGAGGGATCATTACTTTTTTTATCCCTGGGACGAGAAGAGATCGGAGTGGCGGTTAATGGCCAGCTGGGATACGAAAGAGGAGGATATTGAAGATTTTATAACTCTGCTTAAAAGGGAGTTGAGCCCGTTGTCCCGTTGAACGCGCAAAGTGGCCATTGAAAAAATTGAAATTCATTAACTATAATGACCCCTCTCCCGCTTTGCGGGATCTCCCCTGGAAGGGGAGAAAATACTCATCAATTTAGGTGTTTTTCTCACCCCTTGGGGGGAGTGCCCGAAGAGCCTGCCCCGCAAAGCGGGGGCGAGGGGGTAATTAAAAAAGGCTGAATCTTTCGATACAGCCTTTTTAATATAATCAGTAAACTAGGATTTTACTTGAGAGTAAAGGCAATTGGAACCATATACCATACAGGAACGGGTTTTCCACCCTGTTTACCTGGTTTAAATGTTGGCAGTGTGGTCACAACCCTCATTGCTTCCTTATCAAGCTCCGGGTCAACACCCTTCAATACACTTACCTGGTTTACACCTCCTTTTGAGGTCACACAGAACCTCACGATAACTTTCCCCTGTATATTGTTTTCCTTAGCAATCTCAGGATATTGTGTATTGGCTGCAATGTAAGCGAGAAGTGCGGGATCTCCTCCAGGGAACATAGGCATCTCTTCTACAACAACAAACGGTTGTTGTTCAGTTTCTGCTTCCTGTACCTCTTCTTTTACCTGCTGAACAACCTCAACTACCTCTTTATTGGTAACTTCAGTCTGAGCCTGATCAGCTGTCATAAGCTGTTTAACATCTTCGGGTTTGATTGAGTCAACAACCTGGGGTGGAACATATCTCTGCTGCTGAACAACATCAGTCGGCGGCGGCGGTGGAGGAGGAGGAGGAGCAACCTGTTGGTTTGGCTGATCGAGATTCTCCATCTTAACCACTACCTGCCTTTCAGCACGTTTTGACCTGTTTACTAATGCTTTCGCATTAAGGTAAGGAGTAATAACAGCGGTTGCTAATATAATTATACCTACAAGCAAAGCAATCAATACAGTACGATTATACTTTTTACGTAGTTTATAAGCTCCGTATTCCTTGTTCCGAACCTCAAATACTATATCATCAAAGGCAGGAGCATTTATCTTTTCTTTTGCCATATTTTTACAGGTTTACGGTTTATTTCTTGGCAGTAGGAGTAGTAATAGTTGATGCAATACCGGCTGCGGTTTCCACCATCTTCTCTTCGTACCATGCAATATCAACAAACGTATAACGGGCGATTCCGCAGATATTCATCTCATCGAGTATATCTACAAAATTTCCGTAGGTTGCTTTCTTATAAGCTTTTATAAGAACAATTGGGCCAGTATCATCATCAGTCTTAAGTTTACTGATTGATTTCTGAACAGAATCCGGTACCATAACAATTTTTCCGGTAACAACCTGATTCTTGAAATCGTCGATCTTTTTGAAAAGAGCTCTGTTTCTTTCAAGCAGTAACGTACGGATACCTGTCGCACTATAATCAGTTTCCTGAAGAGGAGGAAGACTATTAAAATCTTCTGGTTTTACAGTTCCCGGGTAATAATACAGTTTGTTATTAGGACCAAGAACGATATTCAGAGTACGACTCGCTGAAATCTTTGGAGGTTCAACGTTTTTATCCTTGATTTTCTCGGGAAGGTTAATCTCCATAATTTTAGCCTTACTGAAGGCTGTTGTGAGCATAAAGAATGTGATCAGCAGACACATCAGGTCAACCATCGGTGTCATGTCGATATGCGGAGCGTGTTTCTTCGCTTTCTTTTTACCGCCTGCTTTTTCCTCTTGAATTATTTCTGCCATATCACTTTTGTATTTCTGCGAGGTTAATTTTAGCTGATTCAAGAGTTGTGATCAGGTTAAACTTGAACACATTCTTGTCGGCCATAATATCAAGAACTCTCTTTACTACCTCAAAACCTGTTTTTACATCACCTTTAATACATGCCTGAACATTCGGGTTAACAGTACGGGTACAGAATATCCAGTCGGCGAGCTGATTATCGGTTGAATCGATTGGAACACCTGTTTCCATAGCAAGTCTCTGCTTCGTATCTTTTGTGTCCAGGAATTCCTTCATCTTCAGAATCGGAACACCTATAGAAGAAGGGTATTTTTTGAATTCTGTCAACTCAGCTTCTGTGAATTCAATATTGTACCTTTTTCCCATCTCGCTAAGGATCTTTGGCCTGAAGGCTAATAATGTATCAGGACCATTATCGAAATTAAGGAATACTTTGTCATCTTTTGAAAGAAGAAGAGTCATCGTATTAAAATCAGGTGTAGGTTTCTCTGATATTGAAGAAGGCGTATCAACAGGAGCAGGTTCAGGTTGCCTCATTGTAGTTGTCAACATAAGGAATGTTAAAACTACCGAGAACAGGTCAACCATCGGTGTCATGTCGATATGGGGCGACTTTGTTGGTAATTTAATCTTTGGCATTGTAGTTTTTTATTTTTATATTATTAAACCAAAAGATAAATTTAAAATTAGTTGGTCTTCAGTGAAGCGGCAAAATTCTGTGTCAGACTGAAGCCTGCTTCGTCAATTTTAAATGTGTAAGAATCAATTGTTGATGAGAAATAGTTGAATGCAATAATGGCTAATGTAGAACCGGTAATACCAAATGCTGTATTTACTAGAGCTTCGGAAATACCTTCTGCAAGAGCAAGAGCATCTGGAGCGCCTGACTGTGCAAGAGCCATGAATGCTTTGATCATACCAAGAACTGTTCCAATAAGACCAATTAACACCGAAATAGAAGCAATAGTTGAGAAAATAACCATGTTCTTTGAGAGCATAGGCAGTTCAAGAGCAGTGGCTTCTTCAAAAGATTTCTGAATAGAAAGAATTTTTTGATCCTTCTCAAGTTCTTTATCCTTCTGAAGGTCACGGTAACGAGTCAGACCAGCCTTCATGACATTTGCCAGAGAACCTCTCTGTCTGTCGCAAGCTTCCATAGCTTCTTCAATCTTATCTGATGCAAGGTCAGCCTGTAACTCACTGACAAATGAATTTAACCTGCCTTTACCTTTTGCTCTTGTAAGTGTAATTGTCCTTTCAATAATGAAAGTGATAAGAACTAAAACGATGGTCATTAGAATAGGAACAATCTGACCACCTTTGTAAATGGTCCCCAAAATGTTACCTTGGAGTGCTCTTCCGGCGGGATTACCACCTTCAAAATTTACAGGATTAGCCATGACCTGTGAGAACAAAACTTCGGCTATTATAAACGCTATTAAAATAGCACTTGCTGCAAAAATATTCTGCAACGCATCTTTAAAAGAACTTCCTTGTTTACTCATTTTTTATCTATTTGTTTAAGTTTTTACGATTTGCAAATATATATTATGAATTGTTTTTTTCCAATAGAGCGAACAATTATGTTAAAAATTTGGTATAGTTTAGAATAATTCTCTTAAAATGAAGACCTTTAATTCTATATATTATACCCTTTTCGCTTGATTGTCTATTTTTATCTAAATTTCTTATTTACTTTTTTATTGTTCAAGTGACACATTGTAAACTCTCAATTTTGTAATAGGTATTTCCTGTGATTTATACCCTTTAGCGCTGATAATCAAGATTTCCGAGCCCTGGGGGATTTCAAACTTAAATTCACCTTTACTGTTGGATAGGTTCTCAGCAGCTGTGTCTTTTACCCTTATAGATGCATAAGGCAAAGGCTGACCTGTTTTATTCGTAATTATGCCTTTAATTTCATTGGGATTAATTCCCTTTTTAATCGATGCTTCGAATTCATGGATATACGCAATCTGGCTTTTGGCTGATGCATTCATCGGGTCAATTGCTAGGATCTTATTATATGCCTCCGTGGCTCTTGACAGATATGGAAGTCTTCCTTCATTGGTCTTTTCAGTAGAAGTTGACCTCATTTCAACCGAACCTATCCCCACATATCCTTTAATCTTATTCTCCTTGCTGGAAGGATCAAGGTTGATCATCCTGACATAATAATCTTTTGATCTGTTGAAGTTATTATTCATCATATAGTAATAACTAAGGTAGCCAAAGGCTTCCATCATCTCACCTTCATTCTTCAATGAATCGGGTTTTGAAACTTCAATAAGCTTTTCAAATTTTGGTTTAGCTATTCCAAGTTTCAGATCCGGATCCATTTTGGAATATGTTCTGGCAATAAAAAGATATGCAGGAATGTAATTTGGCGATTTAGAAACAATTAAAGTAAATATTGAATCTGCCGTTTTAAAATTCTCCCCGGTATAATAAGCTCTTCCTATTCGCATGAGATCTTCAGTATTGTCTTTAGCAGGGTCAAGCATTTTGGTCCAGGTTTTTGCAGCACCTTCATATCTTTTATAGTTGTAATAATTGGTGGCAATCTCGTTCAGGACGCTCTTATCGTCAGGACTAAAACTCAGAACTTTTGCATATTCATCAAAGGCCCTGTCAATTTCAGCATTGGCTTTTGTAACGCTACTGTCACGATTTGATATTTTAGTTGCAAGATCATCCATGCCGGCTTTAACCTTTGCTTTTTCAGCAGCATTCGGAGCGATGGAGTATTTTGATTTTTCTTTGTCAAGCTGTGATTTCAGACCGTTAAGCTCTTCAACCATCTTCGGATAATTCTGATTCTTTTTCAGAAGTATCCTGGCCATATAATAATAGTCCTTCTTAATAATACGTTCAGGAGCAACTGTTTTAAAAAGAGTCTCCATATAAGCAAGAGCTTTATCATAATCGGGAGGATTCTTTTCATAACTTGAATATCCTGCTATACGGTTCATATATGTCCTTGATTTGTCAACC
>Ga0182011_10003944_pt1 | contig 12005 bp, 9 predicted proteins | sample 711E1DmetaG_FD_120481 | JGI IMG/M metagenome (GOLD analysis project Ga0182011, IMG submission 120481) | Permafrost microbial communities from Stordalen Mire, Sweden - 711E1D metaG | ecosystem: Environmental > Terrestrial > Soil > Wetlands > Permafrost | place: Sweden: Stordalen | collected... | reverse complement strand
TGTGCATGCTTGAGGCGAGAGTCTCTGCGAGAGCCGGATGCGGCAAACCCGCACGTCCGGTTCGACGAGGGGAGAGGCAGTCGTGCTTCGGCATCACTTACTCTCCTACTCTACCGCCACCCGTGGTCAGGACGACAGCGATGGGCTCAGAACGACAGCTTGGGAGCTTTTTTGCGCAGGCTGTTGAGCGGGGAGAGCGTGATGCCTTTTGATCTTAAACCCTTTCGTGGAATCTTCGCGGCGGCTCTCACCATGTTCGATCGTGAGAACAACCTCGACGAGGAAGCCACGGCACGACACTGGGATTGGCTGATCGATCACCAGGGAGCAGACGGTCTGGTTATCGCTGGAACGAGCGGCGAATTCATTGCCCTGGACTCCGAGGAGCGCGTCCGGCTGTTTCGGCTGGCTCAGGAGGTCGTGCGCAAGCGCGTGCCGGTAATTTACGGTTCCGGTCATTACAGCACGAAACTGACCATTAAACTCTCCGAAGCGGCGGTGAAGTACGGTGCGGATGCCCTCATCGTCATCCTGCCCTATTACCAGAGGCCCTCCAAGCCCGCCGTCATCGAACACTATCGCCAGGTGCGCAAGGCCACTAACCTCCCCATCATGCTGTACAACAATCCCCACAACTCCGCCTGCGTCGAGCTGAACCCGCGTGACATTGCGCAGCTCGTCGATGAAGATGTGCTTCACATGGTGAAGTCCACCTTCGGTACGGTCGAGCCGGTGCACGACTTGAGCTACTTGGTCGGCGACCGGATGGCGATTTTCTATGGCTCGTTTCTGGCGGCCTTCGAAGGCTTGTCGGCGGGGGCTCACGGGTGGATCAGCGGAATTCTGAATGTTGCGACGCGGGCAGCAAAAGCCATGTACCACGCCATCATCGTCGAAAACGATGCGCGAAAGGGCTTTCTTATATGGAAGAAAATTCTACCGATCGTCCATCTTTACACCTACCAGCGGGTTGGCCCGGTCAGTGACCTGGCGATCTACAGGTCGATGCTGAATTTCTGGGGACTCCATGGAGGCTTCTGCCGGGACCCGTTTTACCCTCTTGATGAAAGGCAGGAAAAAACGCTGCGCGACCTGCTGGAGCGGTCCGGTTGGATGAATCCGGATCATATCCTGGACGACGTTCAATAGGGAGTCGGGGATACAGCCCTCTCGGAGTCAGAAATGCAGCACTCTGCCGGGGAGAGGGTGGCCCGCGATCCCGATTCACTTCATCGGGACGCGGGTCGGGTGAGGGGTTTTTTCTGGGGAGTGGCGAAAGGACGAAGGAACCAACATCATGGGCATTCGAGTGGCTATGATCGGCTATGGGGCTGTGGCTGCGGTTCACGCGAGGGGGCTGCGTGAAGAGCCGGACGTAGAGCTCGTGGCCGTTTTCGGCGTGAGGCGCGAGGCGGTGCGCCAATTTGCTTCCGTTTACGGTATCCCTCACGTCAGCGAAACAGTGGAAGAAGCGGTTGCGCTGGCTGACCTCGCCATCGTTTGTTCGCCTTCTCCCCTGCACTTCGCGCAAGTGCGCCAGTGCCTCAGTGGCGGCGTTCATACGCTGGTTGAGATGCCGCCTTGCGAAACCGCCAAAGAGGCTGAGGAGTTGGCAGAGTTGGCCCGGACGCGAGGAGTCCGGGTTAGTTGCGCCCACACCAGCCGATACCTGGTCCCATACTCCCGTATCGAAGCGAGCCTTCGCGCCAACGAGCTGGGCGCCATCCAAGAGGTCCATTACGTGCGTCATCATAAACTGCGGGAGCGGACCTGGAAGGACGACGCTCTGCTTCATCATGCCGCCCACGCCATCGATCTGCTCATTCACTGGTTCGGAGGGGTTGCGCCGCTGGCGTGCATTGCCCTCCCCCAGGTCCGTAACGCCCAAACCGTGACCCTCCTCGGCAAGCTGCCGAACGGGGCGCCTGCGACGATATCCGTCACCTACGCTTCGCGTCTGCCGCACATGAGCATGTACATTGTGGGCGAGAGGCACACACTCGAGACCGATGGATTTAGTTACATTCGGTCAGATCTGGAGAAGCTTCAGTTCAAGGGCGAAGAACAGGTACTCTATGAGAAAGCCATCCACGACCAGGATTTAGACTTCCTGCGTTCCTGTCGGGAAAAGCGTGGCGGCGTAGCGTGGCAAGACGCTATGCGACTCATCGAAATCGTGAATCGCTTTCAGGATCTGGGCGGGATGAATCGGGTGATCGAATGATCGGGTGATCGGTCGAACAGGGGAGCGGTGTCGTTCCGAGCGCAGCGAGGAATCTCGCTCCGCTGAGTCAAGCAGTCGAGAGTCAAAGTTCAATAGGTGATAACTTTTGGCAATGGTGTCATTTGCAAGCCGCGGGCGCTCCCAGGTGCAGTCATTCCCGTCCCGCCCTGCGGGAGGAATCTACTCCGCAAGACATTGGAAATGCGCCGTCGGCGGGGAGGATTCCCGCTTTCGCGGGAATGACCAGTGTTTCGATGTAGATTCTATTCCAAATGACACCAGCACCTAACTTTTCGACCTTCGACTTTCGACTTCTGGACTGGTGCCCAGGGCAGTGAGGGAGCAATGAAGGTAACTGACGTCACGACGCGGATAGTGAGCTTGGGTTTTCGCAATGCGGTGATTGTGAAGGTGGAGACGGAGGAAGGGATCACCGGGGTAGCGGAAACGGTGATGAAGCGCAAGACGCATTCGATCGAGCAATCGATCCTGGAGCTGAAGCGCTATCTGGTGGGGAAGGATCCGACCGAGATCGAGAATCACTGGGAGAAAATGTATCGGGACTCGTTCTGGGTGGGTGGACCGATGCACAGCACGGCGATCAGTGCGCTGGACTGTGCGCTGTGGGAGATTCTGGCGAAGCGCTGTGGGCTGGCGGTGCATAAGCTGCTGGGTGGGCCGACGCGAAGGCAGGTGCCGGTGTATTGCCACTGTCCGGCGGGGGATGGTCCGGAAGCTTTTGCGGAGAACGTGAAGGGATGCCGGGCGCGCGGCTATCGCGCGCTGAAGACAACGCTGCCGCTGTTTTACGGCATGCAGGACACGCGGGAGGGAGCAGGCGGCCGGATCGGGTACTCGGGGACGCGAGGCGCAATCGACCGCGACTACCGGGAGACGGAATACTTGGACACCTCGATCTGGGGCCGGATCGGGGAGTTTTTCGTGGCGGCGCGGGAGGCGGGCGGACCGGAGATGGGGCTGGCGGTGGATTGTCATGGCCGGCTGAATCTGAAGAATGCGGTGCGCTTGTGCCGGGCGTTGGAAGGTGTGGGGATGATGTTTGTGGAGGAGCCGGTGCCGCCGGAGAACGCCGAGGTGCTGGCGGAAGTGAAGCGCTCGACGGCGATTCCGATCGCGGCGGGGGAGCGCTGGGCGACGATTTACGGGGCGCGGGAGTTTTTGGAGAAGGGGGCGGTGGACATCCTTCAGTGCGACCTGGTGAACTGTGGAGGGATGACGGGGCTGAAGAAGATCGCGGCGCTGGCGGAGGCGCATTATATCGGGATGGCGCCGCACAATCCCAACGGGCCGCTGGCGACGGCGATGAACGTGCAGTTCGCGGCGACGATTCCGAATTACCTGATGCTGGAGACGATTGGGTCGGAGGCGGAGCAGAAGCTGGCGGAGGCGCTGATAACCTCCCCGCCGGTGCTGGTGGAGGGGCAACTCAGTGTGCCGGACGGCCCCGGCTGGGGCGTGGAGTTGAACGAAGCCGCCCTTTCCCGCTTCCCCTACGCCCCACAGCAAGGGTGGAGGTAGGCACACTGGTAGGGCCGGGACTTGCCCCAGGGCTGTCCAAATTAGCAGCTCACGCCAGTGCTCAGCGCGGCTCCGCCCCCTGACTTGCGGAAAGCCTCCGGCTTTCCGACCAATTGCCGCACCCCTCGTCTTCCTCCGCGCAGGCTGGAAGGCTGACTCTTCCAGCCTGCGCGGAGGAGGTTCTTCAAGATGCGCACCCTCCGGAAAGGCGAAGCCTTTCCGCAAGTCAGGCGGCGGAGCCGCAAGTCATCGTTGACAGGATCGTGCGTAATTCGGACAAGTCCGGGGCTTGCCCCGGCCAGGCCACCCCAAGGGGCGGCCCTACATGTGTCAGGTCACAGGAAAAAAGGAGATAAAAAGCAATGTTGAAGGTGGGTTTTGCCGGATTGGGAATCATGGGGCAGCCCATGGCTCGACGTCTTTTGACGGCGGGCTTCCCGTTAGTCGTTTTTGATCTCTCGCGAGCACGATGCGAACCGCTCATTGCGGCTGGAGCTTTGGGCGTCGAGTCACCAAAGGATCTTGCCGCGCAGAGTGATGTTGTTATCACGATGGTCCCGGACACGCCCGACGTCGAGTCGGCGCTCTTCGGTGAAAGGGGCGTGTCGTTTGGGTTGAAGCCGGGAAGCGTCGTGATTGATATGAGTACAATCTCGCCCAGCGCTACGGTGAGGTTTGCCGGGCGGCTGGCAGAGAAGGGGTGCGAGATGCTCGACGCGCCTGTGAGCGGTGGCGAGCCAGGCGCGCAGGCGGGAACGCTCGCCATCATGGTGGGCGGAAAGCGGGAAGTGTTTGAAAAATGTCTCCCGATCTTCCAGGCCGTGGGGAAGACGATCACATTCACCGGCCCACAGGGTAACGGGCAAAAGACGAAGTTGATCAATCAGGTGGTTGGCAGCCTCAACGTCTTAGCCATGGTGGAAGGGTTGCGCCTTGCCGGTGCGGCGGGGCTTGACCTCGATGCGACGGTCCGTTCCGTCGCCGGAGGCGCTGCTGGTTCCTGGATGGTAGCCAACTTGGGCCCGAAAGTCATCAAGGGGGATTTCGCGCCCGGGTTCAGCATAAAACTCCACCACAAGGATCTGAGGTTGGTTCACGAACTGGCCACCGAATTGGGTGGAGATTATCCCGGCATCGAACTGGTCTATTCGCTCTTTTCCTCAGCCGTAGAGAAGGGACTGGGGGGTCAGGGTAACCAGGGTCTAATAAACCTCTGGAAATGACCCTCGGGCTCAGGGGCAGAAAAGGATAGGTAGGAGGCGGGCTCTTTCCTCTCCCGTGGGGAGAGGGTGGCCCGCGATCCCGATTCACTTCATCGGGACGCGGGACGGGTGAGGGGTCATTCTCGCTGCCCACAACGAGCCGCCGACCTTAAGAACGGAGGTCCACGCTACCTGCTTTCAGTCACGGAAGGAACAAGGCAAAACGCAAAGCGCAAAAGTAAAATACCGACCGCATCTTTCGTGAATAATTGCTGTACTTGCGTGGCTTTGGCTTTGCCATTTGCATTTCGCGCTTTGCGCAATAAAACACCCCTCATCCGTCGCACTCCGGCTGGTGAAAGCGCCGGAGTGCGACACCCTCTCCCCACGGGAGAGGGCAGAAAGCAATTTCTGGGCATTTTGATGCCGAAGCGCACCACACTCGAAGCCAAGCGGCGGTTTCTTCTGGTTTTGGGCTTCAGCCTTTTGATCCCGACCGGTCTTTTTTCACAATCTCCCTCCGAGACGGTGGCGCAGATTGCCTCGAAGGCCGGGATCGCCCGAGAGCCTTTTCCGCACCTTCAAGGGACCGCGTCGCTCACCCTGCCGACGGGCGTCCCGCTTCCTCCCGAGATGACTTATCCCCAAGAGGGATCAATCTTCGCTGTGCAGCTTGGCGAGGAAAACACCTACTGGCAGCACCAGATTGCCCTGACGCCAGGGCTGCGGGAGAAGCTCTGGCAGCCTGATTTTGCATCCCTATTCAGGCGGACTTCGACAAGGGCATGGTGGTGGAAAGGGACCACATCCGGCACGAGACCGAGGACTACAATATTTCGAATGTGTGCCCACCGGATCTGTTCGAAGACGAATATCGGGCGGCACATGCTCAAGGTCTGACGTTCATGGCGAAGACGGAGAACTCGGTGAGCCAGGAGTTCATCTTTGTGCCTTAGTGTTTTCGTGGTGACGCCACGCTTGTTCAGGGCGCAGGTGGAAGAAACAACCAGAGCGAGATTCCTCGCTCGGAATGACAGTAGGGCAGGGAGAATTACTTGACGACAGAACGTTCAAGCCGCATCTCCTCCCGAACCTGGTGGATCTGCATACTTCTCTTCTTGGAGACGATGCTGACCTACCTTGATCGGCAAGCACTGGCCCTGACCGCCGATAAGATAATTGCTGACTTCCACCTCACCAAGGAGGGCTTCGGCGGAGTCATCGCCGCGTTTCGATACTCCTACGGGATTGTTCAGATCGCCGGTGGGTTTCTGGTGGACGCCCACGGGCCGCGCATTGTCTATCCCGCCGCGGGAGGGATCTGGTCACTCGGGGGGATGCTCATCGGCCTCGCTACTACGGTAACCATGCTGTCGGGCTTTCGCTTGATCCTGGGTGCTGGCGAGGCTTTCAACTGGCCCTGTGCGCTGAAGGTCACACGAAGCCTGCTGCCGCCGAAAGATCGGCCATTAGCGAACGGCATTTTCAACAGCGGCGCCGCCGTCGGAGCGTTGATCGCCCCTGTCATCGTCACTCTCCTGGCCGTGTATTTCAGTTGGCGAGCCGCGTTTGTGGTCACCGGGACGCTGGGCGGTCTGTGGGTGGTGGGGTGGCTCTGGTACACGAGAGAATCCGCGAGCCAACTCAGGGGAGTCCCTCTTCAGATCGGGGCGGCATTGCGCGTCATGGCGCGCCTCCTGGGCATGCGTGGCTTCTGGGCGCTGACCGTTTCCGCCATCATCATCAACAGCGTGAACTACTACCTCGCCGATTGGATACCTCTCTACCTGAAGACCTCCCGAGGGTTCAGCTTTGCCGCCGGTAACGCCCTTTCGACTGTTGTATACGCGGGCTCATCCATTGGGAACATCCTGGTGGGGCTGGTTGTAAGGAAGCTGGTCGCCAGGGGTCTCGCGGTGTCCGTGGCCAAGAAGTGGTCGCTCTTTGGCAGTTGCGTCCTCATGGGCTCGGCCGTCGCGGCGGGATCGGCCTCGAACCGTTACGCCGCGGTGGGTTGCTTGGCGCTCACGGCCGTGGGCGTGGCGGGTTTTCTGGTGATCTACTTGACCCTCGTGCAGGACCTTGATCCGGCCTACGTCGGTATCAGTTCCGGCCTGCTCGGTGGTTTTGGCAATCTCGCCTACGGTTATTTCAGTCCTTACATTGGACGCCTGGCAGACTTGCAACGGACGTCCTTAACCCTCACCCTCATTGGGTTTCTACCCTGGCTGGCTTTTCTCGCGATTTTCCCGGCAATCAAGGAACAACAATCATGATGGACGCCTTTACGCACCTGGATATGTCGGCCTTGGACCCTATCGCAGATTTCCAATCCCGAATGGCTTCAGCCGGAATTGAGCGGGCACTCGCTGTGGAAACGTGGAGTGGCGACAACTTCACCTGCCTGGAGCGCTTGCTTGATTCATCGGCGTCTCAATTCCGGGTGGCCCTGTGCTTTCGGCCCGAGCAGCACCTGCCATCGCAGCGTCTTCTAGACCATCACGCAGTGATTGGCTTGCGGGTGAAAGCCGCCGACTTGCGACACTTGGGCGATACCGCCACCCTCCTTGAATCCTCGGACAAGTGGCTGGTGTCCCACGCGGAGAATGGGATTGGACCACTCACCAAGGCCCTCGTCGGCCTGGCGGCAGATCATCCCCGGTTGCGCATTTACGTCCCACACCTGGCTTGGCCACGACGAGACTCCGTAGACGACCAGGATTGGCAACCCGCGATCGCCGAACTGAGTCGCGTACCCGGTCTAGTCATTGGTGTTTCCGCCATTCCCTATTTTTCCGGCCAGCCTTATCCGCATGCCGACGTCGGGTTGTTCGCGTCCCAGGTGACCGCCGCGTTTTCCGCTGATTCGATTGTGGCGGCCAGCGATTATCCACTGTTCGAGAAGGACCTTTACGCCCGGTACATGGCGCTCGCCAGGGACTGGATTGGCGAGCTTCCCGCTGCGCGTCCATCGAAGTTGGAGGCTGCTTGGTTCACCACCAAGACACCAAGACACTAAGTAATGCCACTCTCTGTTCTATGGCCTCTGCTTTTCTTGGTGTCTTTGTGTCTTGGTGGTGACGCTCTGTTTTGCCTTGACACCCTTTTAGCCGGAGTGCCACATTAGGAACCCATGCATGAGACTCCCGCTGCCCAAAGGAGATGGCTAATGAGCCGCCTGCGTCCTCGGGTATTAACGTTGGTGCTTATATCACCATTCCTGCTTCCATCATTGACATTGGCGCAGAACGCCACGATCAGCGCAGCAGAGTTTGATCGCAAGGCTTTCGCGGCGCTCCCCGCTGAACCTTCCTACGCATTCTCCAAAAAACTGACCGAGGGCATTGACCCGGAATTAGGCCGGCGAGATTCCGCTGCCGAGCCCGGTTCCGACGAAATGGTCATTGCGAACCAAGGCTGGACCTTGGTGATTAACTCCGGCGCGGGGAGCCCTCCGCGCGAAGCGGCTCAAGCGCTCCATTCCTACCTCGCAAAGGCCATGCAAGTCGAATTGGGCATGGAAGAGAAAACCTCGCTTGCCGACTGGGCAACCCGCAAGCAGGTGATTATAGCCGGGAGGCGCGAAGACCTCTCCGGATGTGGAGCTGATCTCAAAAGTGGGAAGGATTACCAAGTCATGGTCTCGCCCGATCGGGTCATTGTGTGCGGGTACGATGAAGCCGGGGCCATGTACGGCCTTTACAATCTGGAAGAACGATTCAGTTTGCGGGAAGCTCCATATCTTCCCCGCAACCTCAATACGATTCGGCACAGCTTGTTCAAGGCCCGCATGACCCTTTCAGGGCTGGGGTGGATGGAGTGGCCGGACTCCTACCTCGCCATGCTGTCCCGATACGGATTCGACTCCATTTACGCCTCGGTGTACGACAATCCCAACGGCGTGCCCGGGCCGCCGCCCTTCTGGGACAAAATGCGACGGCAAGATCCAGCACGTGTGCACGACCTGATCCGCCGTGCGGAACGGTATGGCATCAAGCTTTATTGCCCAATCGTCTACTTATATACAGGCACACCCGAGAATGAAGAGGGATTGCGAAAGTTGGTACGGGATATCGTGACAGAGTTTCCGGAAATTCGGGGCTACATTCTGCTCACGGAAGGCTTTTTTTACAAGACTTGGTTTGGGGCGGGGGGGCAAGGCAATTTGGACCTGCGTATTTGGACCCAGAACTGGGCCCAAGGCGTCCGCATCGTGACGGAAGAGTGCAAGCGTCTCGACCCCGCCATTGAAGTATTGCCCTGGGACTACAACATCGACTTCCGGCCGGCAAATGTGGACCTCAACAGATTCGTGATCGACCAGCTTCCCCTGGATTCGATTCCGCTCGTGACCTTCGAAAACGGAAAAGATTTTGAGTTCGACGGCGAACACGCCTCGGTTAGAGATTACTCGATCAGTCAGGTCGGGCCCGCCGAAGTCGCCGAAGCCCAGATCCGCGAAGCACATAAGCGCGGAATGCGCGGCATTTACTCCAAAGCTGACACCTGGGCCAGTTGGCAATTCGGCACGTTTCCCTACCTGCCTTTCCCTTTCCAGTGGTATGCCCGGTATCAGGCGCTGGAAAAAAGTGGGGTCGATGGAACCATGGAGAGCTGGAGTTATGGCTTCAAGCCCAACTTCGTTGCTGAGCTCCGTGATTGGTATAGCTGGACTGACGCCCCTCCCATCGAGACTCTGCTTCGCCAAATTGCTCGCCGGAACTTCGGAGCGGGGAATGAGGACCTCGTTCTAAACGCCTGGAAACACTTCAGCACGGCGATCACCTATGATCCCGACACCGGACCGAGCTGCGGAGGAAACGCCGCCGTGGCCAATCCTCTATTTTTCCAACAGCCGGCATCGCACATCATGACCCTTCAGCACTCCTGGACGGATCAGCAAACCTGGTCGAAGGATTCCTCTCTGAACCCCTATTGGCCTTACTCCGCCCGTGAGTTCGTCCTTTACCCCGATTTCACAAACCGCACTAACGTAGCTGAGCTCTATGCCAAGCCGATGAGTCTCGGAGTCTTCAACAAGTATCTGCTGAAAGCTGCGGATGAAATGGCAAAAGGGTTGGAGGGCTATCGCATGGCCGCCCTGAAGACCCCGGCCTCCAAACGCCCGCAGGCGCTTCGCGAAGTCCTGCTGGCTGAGCAACTGGAACGCATGATGCGCAGTAACAAGTCCGTGGTGGAATTTGAAGATCTGCGTTTCCATCTGGCCAAGACCGATACGCCGCAGGAGCAGAAGCGCATCCTTGACCGGATGACCGGCATCCTGAAGGAGGAATTGCTCCGCACCAACTCATCTCTTGAAACTGCCCGACGTGATTCGCGCTTGGGCTACGAGTGGGAGGAAGACTATATCTATTGGCCGGAGTCGATCGAAAAGAAGATTCAGCTTCTCAAGAAAACTCTGAACGAAGAGATCCCTGCCTATCGGCGGCAGCACAAGATGCCTTAGAACAAATGCGGCGTGCACCGGATTCGCTGGTGGAGGCCCAGTTTGGGGTAGCGCCGACGCCGCCCTGCGGGGTCGGCATTTTGGGGCTGTGCTAAGCTAAACAGGTTGCGGAAAAACTCGTCAGGGCAGGCGCTGAGCGCCACGATAGCCTGTGCGGGCGCAGCCTGCTTTGGAGTGCGGCAGCTTGCTGCCGCACTCGTGCGCCTGAGAGCGCACTTGGTCGGAGAGGTGGAAGTCCTCTCCAAGACAATGTAACTTGTAACCGACTGCAACTGCGTCGTCGCAAGGCGGGGTGGGGAGCAGCAGGAGGTGAACGGCCAGTCCGTAGGATGACGAACTCGATACGGCCGGCGTGAGGTGGTGAGCCTGCGAGTGAAAGGCGAAGCCCCGAGTTCCGTTTGGGGGAAGACCCGTAGGGATGCTGTCCCGGTTCGACCTGCCGAAGGGTAACGTGCCCTGGCAAGGCGAAGCCTGTGGAAGCTAACCTGGAAAAGCTCTCGCGGTCGCTGCAAGGCGGCAGTTATCGTCCGCAGGCGATTCGGCGGGTGTGGATACCCAAAGCGGGGAGTAAGGAGCGACGCCCCTTGGGGATTCCGATCCCGCAGGCGCGGGACGACCGGGTGGTGCAAGCAGCGGTGCGAGCGGTGCTGGAGCCGATTTTCGAGCGGGACTTCGCGGCCCAGAGCTACGGGTTTGGTCCGAATCAGGGCTGCAAAGATGCGCTGCGCCGCGTCGACACCTTGATGAAGGAGGGCCACCCCTGGGTGGTGGACGCGGACCTGAAAAGCTACTTTGACACCATCCCGCACGCGGGGTTGTTGGACCGGGTGCGGGTGAAGGTAGCGGATGGTCGGGACCTGGCACTGCTGCAGGCGTTCCTCACGCAGCAGGTGATGGAGACGCCGGAAGAGGGAACTCCTCAGGGGGCGGTCATCAGTCCGTTGCTGTCCAATATTTATCTCCATCCACTCGACCAGCGCCTGGCGGCTGGGGGCTTCGAGATGGTGCGGTATGCCGACGACTTCGTGGTCCTGTGCCGGAGCGAGGCGGAAGCTCGCCTTGCGCTGGAACAGGTGCAGGCGTGGACGGCCACGGCGGGGCTGCGCTCGCATCCTACGAAAACCCGCATCGTGGACGCCACCCAGCCGGGTGGCTTTGACTTCTTGGGCTATCACTTCGAGCGTGGCTATCGTTGGCCGCGCACGCAAAGCCTGAAGAAGTTCAAAGACGTGCTGCGCGCCCAGACGCGCAGCACGAACGGGCAGAGCCTGCAGGCCATGGTTACGGACCTGAACCAGACCTTGCCTGGTTGGTTTGCGTACTTCCAACACAGCCATCACTTCACGTTTACCGCCCTGGACAAGTGGCTCCGCATGCGGTTGCGCAGCTTGCTGCGCTTCCGTCACGGCCGCCCGGGGCGGGGACGCGGTGCGGACCATCACCGCTGGCCGAATGCTTTCTTTGCCGCGCTGGGCCTGTTCTCCTTGCCGGCTGCCCATACGCTGGCCTGTCAATCCTCTCGGAGGTAAAACCACCGACTGGAGAGCCGGATGCGGGAGATCCGCCCGTCCGG
>Ga0182011_10003943_pt1 | contig 12008 bp, 13 predicted proteins | sample 711E1DmetaG_FD_120481 | JGI IMG/M metagenome (GOLD analysis project Ga0182011, IMG submission 120481) | Permafrost microbial communities from Stordalen Mire, Sweden - 711E1D metaG | ecosystem: Environmental > Terrestrial > Soil > Wetlands > Permafrost | place: Sweden: Stordalen | collected... | reverse complement strand
TTTACGCTGTTGGCCAATGAAAGGCATTATTCTCGCCGGTGGCGCCGGGTCGCGGCTGTTTCCGCTCACGCGGGTCGCCAGCAAACAGCTTCAGCCGGTGTATGACAAACCGATGGTCTATTACCCGCTGACGACGCTCATCGAGGGCGGCATCCGTGATCTGTGCGTCATCTCCACGCCGCAGGACCTGCCGCGCTTCATGCAGTTGCTCGGCGACGGCAAGGCGTGGGGCCTGACCATCGAATATCGCGAACAACTGAAACCGGCGGGCATCGCCCAGGCGTTTCTCATCGCCGAATCGTTCATCGGCGAGGACAGCGTCACGTTGATCCTGGGTGACAACGTGTTTTACGGCGGCGACTCGTTCCATCGCGCGTTCGCCGAGTTCAAGAGCGGCGCGACGATTTTCGGTTATCACGTCCACGACCCGGAACGTTACGGCGTGGTGGAATTCGACGCGCAGGGGCAGGCGATGTCCATCGAGGAAAAACCGAAGTCGCCCAGGAGCAATTACGCCGTGCCGGGGCTTTATATTTACGACAACAACGTCGTGGCTGTCACCAAGGCGCTCAAGCCATCGGCGCGCGGCGAGCTGGAAATCACGGATGTGAACGTGGCCTACTTGCGGCGCGGGGAATTGCGGGTGCACCGGCTGAGCCGTGGCTTCGCGTGGCTGGATGCCGGCACGAGCAGCAGCCTGCACGAGGCGTCGGCTTACGTGCAAACGATTGAGAAACGCGCAGGCGTCAAAATCGGCTGTCCGGAGGAGGCGTCGTTCCGCGCCGGGTTCCTGTCGCTGCCGCAACTGGAGGAACTCGCCGGCAAAATGCCGAAGTGCGAATACCGCGAATACCTGGACAAGGAAGTCATCGCGGAGGCCCGGCGGCTGGCCGCATCCCGCCCTTGAGCAATGAACGTCATCACTTGCGACATTCCGGGATTGGTGGTCGTCGAACCGAAGGTGTTTGGCGACGCGCGCGGCTTTTTCATGGAGATATGGAATCGCGATCGTTACCGCGAGGCGGGGCTGGACTGGAATTTCGTGCAGGACAACGTGTCGCTTTCACGGCAGGGCACGCTGCGCGGGCTGCATTTCCAGAATCCAAAGGCCCAGGGCAAGCTGGTTTTTGTGCTGCAAGGCGAGGTGTTTGACGTGGCAGTGGACATCCGGCGCGGCTCGCCCACGTTTGGACGGTGGCATGGACTGAATCTTTCCGCCGAGAACAAGAAGCAATTTTTCATCCCGCCGGGTTTCGCGCACGGATTTGCGGTGTTGAGCGAGACCGCGTTGTTCGCCTACAAATGCACGGAATTTTACACCCCGCAGAATGAACTGACGCTCGCGTGGAACGATCCCGACATCGGCATCCAATGGCCGCTGGACAACCCGCAGCTTTCGGAGAAGGACGCGCACGGACCGCGGTTAAAGGACCTGCCCAAGGATCGGCTGTTTGCCTGAACGGCGTCCGCACCCCATGAAGATTTTGCTCATCGGAAAAAATGGCCAGGTCGGCTGGGAATTGCGCCGCACGCTCGCGCCGCTGGCCGAGGTGGTGGCGGTGGATTATCCCGAAATCAATTTTTCCGACGTGCCGGCGCTGCGGCGATTCGTGGCCGCAACCCGTCCGGTCGTGGTGGTGAACGCGGCGGCCTATACCGCGGTGGACAAGGCCGAGACGGAAACCGAGCTTTGCCGGCAGGTCAACGCCGTCGCGCCGGGAGTTTTGGCCGAGGAGGCGAAGAAGCTCGGCGCGCTGATGGTGCATTACTCGACGGATTATATTTTCGACGGGACGAAGACGTCGCCTTACGTCGAGACCGACGCGCCGAACCCGCTGGGCGCCTACGGGCGGACAAAATTGGAAGGCGACCGGGCGGTGAAGGCTTCCGGCGCGAACCATTTGATTTTCCGGCTTTGCTGGGTTTACGGCGCGCGCGGCCAGAATTTCATGCTCACGATGCAACGCCTGGCGCGCGAACGCGAGAAACTGCGCGTGGTTGGCGACCAGTTTGGCTGCCCGACGTGGTCGCGGATGATTGCCGAGACCACCGCGCTGGTGCTCAAGCAGGTTGTGGCCGGCGCGGATGCTTCCAAGTTCAACGGCGAATATCATCTTGCGGCAAGCGGCCACGCCAACTGGCATGAGTTCGCCTCCCGCATCATCGAGCTGATGCCGGAAGCGGAACGGAAATGCCGCGCGGTGGAAAAGATCACCACGGCGGAGTATCCCACGCCCGCGAAACGGCCGGCGTATTCGGTTTTGGATTGCGGCAAATTGCAAAAAACCTTCGGGTTGCGGCTTCCGGATTGGGAGACCAGCCTGCGACAAGTCCTGGATCAACCATGAAACTGCTCATCACTGGCGGCGCCGGCTTCATCGGCTCCAATCTCATCCACCACGTCATTGACCGTCCGGAGGTCGAAAGACTTGTCAATCTGGATTGCCTGACCTACGCCGGGCACTTGGAAAACTTGGAGAAGGTTGCCAAACACCCAAAATACGTTTTTGAAAAGGTGGACCTGCGCGACAAGGCCGCCGTGCTGGCGGTCGTCGAAAAACACGCCATCACCCACGTCATGCATCTGGCGGCGGAATCGCACGTGGACCGTTCCATTACCGGCCCCGGCGATTTCATCACCACGAACATCGTCGGCACGTTCAACCTGCTCGAGGCCTGCCGGGCCTGCTGGCTGAGTCCAAAGTCGAAAGTCCACAGTCCGGAGTCCACAGTCAACAGTCCGCAGTCGGAAGTGCGATTTCATCATGTTTCCACGGATGAAGTCTATGGTTCGCTGGGAGCGACCGGTTTTTTTATGGAGACGACGCCGTACGCGCCGAACTCGCCGTATTCCTCCAGCAAGGCATCGTCGGACATGATCGTCCGGGCGTATTACCACACCTACGGTTTGCCGGCGGTCATCACGAATTGCTCGAACAACTACGGCCCGTATCAATTCCCCGAAAAGCTGATTCCGGTGGTGATCCAAAGCATTCTGGCGCGGAAGCCGGTGCCGGTTTATGGCGACGGCCTGAACGTGCGCGACTGGCTGTACGTGCGCGATCACGACGAGGCGCTCTGGCTGGTGCTCACGCGCGGCAAACTGGGCGAGACCTATAACATCGGCGGCCACAACGAATGGGCGAACCTGCACATCGTGCAATTGATTTGTGACACGATTGACGAGTTCGTTCCCAAGCTCGGTGGCGATTCGCGCAAGCTGATTACATTCGTCAAAGACCGGCTTGGCCACGACCGCCGTTACGCCATTGACGCATCGAAGATTCAGCGCGAACTCGGCTGGACCCCCGCGCACAAATTCGAGGACGGCATCCGCGAGACCATCCGCTGGTATCTCGACAACCAGGCCTGGGTGAAAACCGTCCTGGCGAAGACGAAGGCATAATCACAGGCTGCCGGGACATCGGTTGCGGTGATATTCTACAATAGTCGGGGCTGACGCCTTTTTGACGCCTTTTGGGACTGACGCCTTTTTGCCGGTCTTTTTGTGTTCGCTCAATCCACTTCGATTTCAAAACTTGCCTCAATAATCCCCAATAAAAGCAACATTCCGTCTTCGATCATGTTTCTTACGAGGCGGCATAATTGAAGTCTTCTGCAAGTATGGCCCAGCGCTCGTGGTCTTTCCATCTTCCCGAAATCTTTAAGTAACGCCTCGAATAGCCCTCGCGAACAAAACCGCAACTCCTCACAAGTTGCACTGAGGCCGCATTTCGAGGCTGAATATTCGCCTCCAGGCGGTGAAGCCTAAACTTTCTAAAGGCGTGGGCAAGGACCAGTCGCAGGCCTTCCTGCATCAGACCCTGGCCGGTGTAATCAGAAAATGCGTAATAACCAAGGAACGCACTTTGAAATGTTCCACGAATGATATTATTAACGTTGATGACCCCCACGAGTCCGCCGGTCTCCTTGTGGGTGACAAGAAATCCGCGATGGCCATCAGAGGAAATCCGCTGGAGAAAGCGGCGATAGGCGGCAGTCGTAGCCGGAGGCGAAACCCAACTCCGATGTAATGTTCGGTTCCGACGCACTGCGGCAACAAATGCCGTGGCATCTTTGATTGTCGGTTGCCGGATGGAAACAAGTGCCTTCAAATGTGCAATGTCGATTGCCATCCAGATCTCAGGCCAGCAATGGAATGATGATGTGCAAATTTCATGTCCCGGTCAAAACTGAAAGGGCGGTGGCTGTTGCCAGCGATTTGTCAGGTATCAACGTTCTCATTCCGTGCGCGAAGACAAATAGGCGCATACCAGGCATAAAACGATGATGGAAGCGGCTACAGTAATAAACACGATGCCATTTCCCGCGCCTTTGGCGCTCACGACGAGCAACGGAACAACCAGTAATGCGATCAAAAGCAAAGTGATCGGGATAGCGCTCGGGCGCGCGAAATTCACCGTCCAACCCATCCACTTCAGACGCTTCGGCACGATCGCTCGCGGATCTGTCTTACAATAATAGACGCGCCACTTCCAATTGTGCGGGTCTTTCCAACAAGCTTCAATTTCTTCTCGTGTCATATATCCTCCAGCCATATCAACGTCCAGAGCTCAGGCACGCGGGACAAACCAGCGTGAACCGCGAAGCGGAACTGGACCGGCCATCCCGCGTTGCCTGCAGCGATTTGATAGCCCTCATATCACTTATCATCCAATATTTTGAATGCGTTTGCCACACCATCGTCAACAATTTTGGAACGATGCTGGGATGGATATTTGGTGCGGTAATCTCTCGCCCACCCAAGAACCTTCAAACTTGTCTGGTTGCGGAGCGAAGCGGGAAGCTCACGATAACTCGCGGCGAATCCAACGATATCAGCATCCAGATTGCCCTCCAACAACTGGTATGCCTGATTGGTGCATCCGTCTCTCAACCGCTGTAAAATAGCCAGAGTAACGCCGAGGTCTGCATAGTGCCGTGATGCGAGAGAAGCGTTCGAGTAATCATTGAATCGCTGAAGGATGTTCGTCTGCTTGGTGTCTTGCAGGTAAGTAATAAACGACTCTAACTGCTGGAGCGCACCAAAGTCGTAGCTCGTCGGCTCCTTGCTGAGCGGCTGATTCGATGGTTGTGCGGCACACCAGCGAGCCGTGAAAAATCCGACGGCGAGTGCCGCCGCTGCGAGAGTAAATGCGCGTGATGTTTTCATATGATGTCCGAATGAGGGCTTACTATTAATTACATTGACTCTTTTCATGCTAAGTTGATATTAGCCGGGAAAACATTGAGTCGGTTTGATGATTCTTTCTCTGGGTGGAACGCTAGGAGCAGGGGTTGGGCGGGTCAAGGCCAAATCCCCGGTGGCGTGGGAAAACATCGAACTCTTCCGCGCCGGAAAGCGGTGCTAAAGACACGCGCAGTCCAGACGCTTCGCGACTGTCGGACGCCCTCAAATTGCGCGAAGCGTCTGGATTGCGGCGCGTTCACCGCCGCTTTTGACCCGGTCCACGACTTCCGCCTTGCCTTCGCCATCAAATTGCGTTCACTTCGATGCCAATGGCTGTTTCCGCAAAAATGCTTTCGCTGTTGCGTGATCCTTTGGGGCTGGACCCGTTGGAACTGGACGGCGATTACCTCGTCAATCGGGCGGGCCAAAGACGTTCTCCGATCATCGAATCCATTCCCGTGCTGCTCGAGCCGGCGACGTTGGGGCCGCAGAATCTGAAGTTCCAACGCATGTATGATTGGATGTCGTATGGTTATGACTTCGCCTTGAAGGCCGGAAGTGTTTTTTCCGGGGGGAAGCTCGCCAAATTGCGCCGGCTGCTTGCAACCAAGCTGGCGCTCAAGCCGGGAGACCGGTGTCTATATACCTCCATCGGGACGGGGGCGGACGTGCCGTATCTGGCGGAGCAGGTTCCGCTGGAGAGCGTCGAACTGGTTGGCTTGGATCTTTCCCTGGGCATGCTCAGACGGTGCAAGGCGAAAATTCGCCCTTACGATAAGACGTCATTGCTCGTGCAGGCAAACGCCGAACGGTTGCCATTCACCGACCGGACGTTCGATGTGGTCTTTCACGTGGGTGGAATCAATTTCTTTGACCAGCCCGCAGTGGCCGTGCGGGAAATGGTCCGGGTCGCGAGGGCCGGGGCGCTCATCCTGATCGCGGACGAGACCAAGGTGGTGGTGGAGAAAAATTATCAAAGGAGTCCTTTCACCCGGGCTTATTTCAAGGACGCCCCAACGGATTTCAGTCCGAGGGACTGGGTTCCGCCGGGCGTCTGCAATCCAATCTATGAAGAGGTTTGGAAGGGCAAAGGTTATATCCTGACCTTCAACACCCCGGTTTCCTGACGGGCCGGTTCATTTTTGTTGTAGTGTTGGCGCTGCGCGCCAATCCATTCGAGCCACAGGCTCGACGCTACAATCCTGCCACGCGCTTTACGAAACATCGTTTTCAGGCGAGAGTAGGCTTGTGAACATTCGCCTGTGCTTTGCGGCCGGTCTGGCTCTTTTGCTTGTTTCCGCCGCCGAACTTTTTGCGGGCGGCAGCGGGTTGAACGTCGTCGTGGTCGTCAACCAGAACAGCACGAACTCGGTCCAGCTTGGCAATTACTACTGCGAACGGCGCGGGGTGCCACCGCAGAATTTTTTGCGCATCAACTGGCCCGTCGGAAACATTTCGTGGAACCGGTCCAATTTCGAAACCAACCTGCTCAATCCGCTGGTGGCCATGCTGGCGAATCGCGGCCTCACCAACCAGGCGGATTACGTCGTCCTGTCCATGGACATTCCCTATCAAGTCACCGCCAGCAATGGAATAAACTCGACGACCGCCGCGCTGTTTTATGGTTTCAAGACCGACGATTGCACCACGAATTGTCCGGCCGGAATTCCCGGCTGCAATTTGCCCGCTGCCAGTTCCAACGCCTACGCCGGCACCGAGGGCATCTTTCGCCAGACGCCGCCGATTGCCGCCGGCAGCAACTCCTGGCTCGTGACCATGATTACGTCCAGCAATCTGGCGCAGGCGCAGACAATCATTGATCGCAGCGCGGCCAGCGACGGAACATTTCCCACGCAAATGGTCTGGCTGGCCAAGTCCACCGATCTGGCCCGCAATGTTCGTTATGTGGAATTTGACAACACGATTTTCGACGCGCGCGTGGCCGGCGATTTTGCCATTGCGCGGACCAATTTGGATTCGCCCTATGGTTTGACGAACCTGTTTGGCTACCAGACCGGCCTTTACCAGTTTAACATCCTGTCCAACGTGTTCGTCCCGGGCGCCATCGCCGACAGCCTGACGTCGTATGGGGGGGTGATCCTGGTGCCGAACGATCAGACGACCCTGCTGGTCTTTCTGAACGCCGGCGCCAGCGGCAGTTACGGCACGGTGACCGAACCGTGCAATTGGATCCAGAAATTTCCGTCGTCGCAGGATTATTTTTATCAGGCGCGCGGATTCAGCCTGGCGGAATGTTATTATATGAGCCTCGCCAATCCGTATCAGGGATTGATGGTGGGCGAGCCGCTGGCCGCGCCTTTTGCCCGGCCACCGGTTGGCGCGTGGATCAATTTGCCAGCGAACAGCCTGTTGAGCGGCATGACCAATCTCACGCTTCAATGCAACGCCAGTTCGTCAAATCATCCGATTCAGAAGGTGGATTTGTTTCTTGACGGCACGTGGCTGCAAACCCTGACCAATATTCCGCCGGTCGCGGGCAACCAGCTTTATGTGACCATCAATGGCTGCACCACCAACTACCTTGTTCCCGGCAACGCGACGATTGCATCGGTCACATTCGGACTGGCTGACGTTCTGAACCAACCCGCCTACGCCGGGCAGTCCAAGGCGCAAGCCACTGCCTACGGCGACCGCATTGAGTTGCTAGCCACCGATATCAACACGCCCGGGGCGCAAATCCCGGTGAGCGTCAGCAATGCCGTTGGTTCGGCCTCCGCGCTGACCATTTTTGCCGTTGCCAGGGCAACCAATTTTCTCGACACGGTTGCGTATGGTTTGGCCGGTTTCTCAGCGGCCAATCCCCCGAGTGTGGGCGATTACCTGCAATTGGTGGTTACCAAAACCAATGGCACGCAGGTGACGCTGACGGTAACCAACACCGCACCGGGCACGAACATTTCCGGCCTGACCGGGCAATTGGTCAATGCCATCAATGGCAACAGCTCCTTGCAGGCGGCTGACGGACTGGTTGCCGGGGATTTCTTTCCCTTCGACGGTTACGGCATATCTTACGCCCAGTTCAATCTGTACGCGCGAACCGCCGGATGGCCGGCTTCGGAAATTCTGGCGGACTTCAGCGGTTCGACGGACTTGGATATTACTCCCATCGGCATCCAGGCATTGAACCAAAACGTCAGCGACCTCCAGCCGCGCAACCATCTCTACCTCACGGCCGGTGTCACCAATCTTTCGCTGACGTTTCCCCTCGACACAACGGCGTTGTCCGATGGCTGCCATGAGCTTGCGGCGGTGGTTTATGAGGGCAGTCATGTGCGCACGCAAGCCCGTGTATCGCAAAATGTGCGAATCCAGAACACGCCGCTCAATGCCACGTTCACCACGCTGGCCGGTGCTTCCAACACGATTCTGAATTTCACGCTGCTGTTTTCCGTTGTCGCCAACACGAACACGATTTCCACCATCGAACTGTTCACCACCGGCGGTTCGGTCGGCGTCGTATCCAACCTGTCCTCCACCACGTTCGCGGTGGCGGCAACGAATCTGGGGATTGGCTTGCATCCGTTCTACGCCGTGGTGACGCGCAGTGACGGCAAACAGTATCGCACCGAAACGAAATGGATTCGCATCGGCGGGGCGGAGCCGCCGTTTTGGCTGACGATGACCGCGCCGCCCCTGGCCATCACCTGGCCGGCCACCGCCGGGCGGCTTTATCAAGTGCTGAACGCGACGAATGTTACCGACACATTTCAGTTGCGTGATTCTGTCACACCGTCAAACTTCGCCGGATTGTGGACGGAAACCATTACGGGCGCGCCGCACCAATTTTATCGCATTTACGCGCCTTAATGCGGAAAGGTCTGTGTTTGCGGAGCGCGGCTGTCCCAGCCGCAGCACGTTCGACAATCTAAAAACCTGTGGAATCTTGTGCGCTCATTTGGCAATCCTGGCTGCTGCGGGTGGGACACCCGCGCTCCGTTCCATTCGTGAGGGTTTTGAAGTTTCACCCGGGGGATGACTGTGTTACTGTTTAACGGATACGTGGCCATGTCAAAGATGCGTTCGATTTTTTGTGTGTTGCTCGCCGTGCTTTCCCTGGGCGCGCGTGCGGCGGACACCAATTTGCTGGTCTGGCACAAGGCCACCGACCGCGTGGATGCCGACGTGCGGGGCATGGCGTTGTGGCCGTTGCTGGAACAAATCGCCTCGGATGCCGGCTGGCAGGTTTATGTCGAGCCGGATACCACACATGCGACTTCCGCAAAGTTCCATAACCTGCCGTCCATCGAAGCGCTGCGAATGTTGTTTGGCGACCTCAACTTCGCGCTGGTGCCACAGACCAATGCCGTGCCGCGACTCTATGTTTTCCGCACCGAACGGCAAAACGCCACGCAATTGGTGCGCGCGCCCAAGGCGGCGGCCAGGCACGTCGCCAACGAATTGCTCGTAAAGCTCAAACCGGGCGCGAATATTGACGCGCTCGCCAAATTGATCGGCGCAAAAGTCATCGGGCGCGACGACAAGCTGGGCATTTACCGTCTGCAATTCGCCGACGCCGACGCCACCGATGCCGCGTTGGCCAGATTGAAAAACAACTCCGACGTTCTGGCCGTGGATTACAATTATATCCTCGACCCGCCAGCCACGCCGCAACCGCTCGCGAACGCGCCAATCGGCCCCGTTTCGCTCACGCTGGACCCGGCCACGACCGGCGACCCCTGCAATCCCGTCGTCGGGCTGATTGACACGCAGGTGCAATCGCTCGGCAGCCAGCTTGACCAGTTCCTGTTGAAATCCATTTCCGTGGCCGGTGACGCGGGGACGAACACATCCACCCTCGCGCATGGGACGGCGATGGCCGAGACGATTTTGCGGGCGGTCGCACAGGCGGGCGGCGGGAGCAGTTCGGTCAGGATTTTGTCCGTGAACGTTTACGGCGCGGGTGAAAGCACGACGAGCTGGAATGTGGCGCTCGGCATCAAGGCGGCGGTGGACAACGGCGCAACCATCATCAACTTGAGTCTGGGCGGTCCCAGTGACAGCGCGGTTTTGGACAGCGTGATTCAGCAGGCCATTGCCGCCGGCATTCCGGTTTACGCGGCGGCGGGCAACCAGCCGGTGGCCGCGCCCACGTATCCGGCGGCGGACCCGGGCGTCATCGCCGTCACCGCCACGCAGGGCGGCCAGCTCGCGCCGTATGCGAACTTCGGCAGTTTTGTTTCCCTGGCCATGCCGGGTGCGAGTGTGGTCTATCTCGGCGGGCAGCCGTATATCATCCAGGGAACTTCACCGGCGACGGCCTACGCGACGGGCGTGGCGGCAGGGACGAAGGGAGCGGGTTGTCTGCCTTGGGTGCAAATCCAGACCGCCATGCAGCAGAAGTTCGCCGTGCCGGCAAAATGAACATCCTTCCGGAGGGGCGAGTTACACGAGCCCCTGAATGAATTGGGTTTGGAACTCGCGCAGCTCATCCCTCCGAACCATTTTATGGAGGGCGGTCAATGTCGGGAGAGGCACCCAATCTTGGCGAAGGCGACGACGTAGGCAACGAACGCGATGATGAGCAGCCACGGCTTGCCGGCGATTGTCAGCAAGATTCCCACGCTCAAGATCAGAGCGATCAGCAGATAAACCAAAGCCGCCAGCGCCAGTTTCATTGATGCTGATTATAACCTTTCTGCGCCCGCGCGCAAGAACCGGATATTTACCGGAACGATTTGGTTAAAACCGCAGATGAACGTAGATGGACGCGGATGGAACAAAAAAAATCAATAAGGAAACCAGGAACGCAGGAGAAATGGCGCTGAAACAGCATTTCATGGTTTCATGGATTCCTTATTAAATTGGAAAACCCCGGGTCAATCGCTGTGCCGGACTTGCCTGCCGTCAGAAATCAACTAATCTTTTGCCATGCCTGAATTAAGCCGGTTCTACGGAATCATCATCCGTATGTTTTATGGCGACCATGCGCCACCGCACTTTCATGCCGTCTATCAAGGCGAGCAAATCAGGGTGAACATCAACACACTTGAGGTCATGGACGGTGACATGACCCGCCGGGCGCGGGCGCTTGTCCTCGAATGGGCGGAGTTGCATCGCGCGGAATTGCGGCAGGCCTGGGACATGGCCAGTCGAAATCAAGAGCCTTTAAAAATTCAGCCGTTGGAGTAGAATAAAGACATGATTCGGATTGTTTCCGCCGAACCGCTGCCGAACTGCCGGTTGAAGGTCACCTTCAACGACGGCGTGAGCGGGGTTTTCCCCGTTGAACCCGAACGTCGCGGCGGCGTGTTTCTGAAATTGCTGGATGCACGGGTTTTCAACGCCGTCACCGTCAATCCCGATTTTGGATGCGTGGAATGGCCCGGCGGCGTTGATCTTTGCCCCGACACGATGCATCAGGCAATGGCCGGTTCTGAATCTGAGGCGGAACTCCATACAGCGGCGGTCTTGCGCGAAGACGCGAAAAAGAATCAATAAGGAAACCAGGAAGGCAGGAGCACCGGGGAGTTGAGACAGCAGTTTCATGGATTCCTGGATTCCTTATTACATCGGAAAATCCTGCGTTATTTGTCGTACTGAACTCGCTATGCGCGCAAAAAATGACGTGGGTTTGGCAATTTCGTTCCTGAATTCTTCATTGACGCTGAGGCGCGCGACGGTAGAATTCCAAGCTTGGTTCACAATTTTATTTAGAAACAAAAAATATAAATATGGCAGTCAAAGTTGCAATTAACGGGTTCGGCCGCATTGGACGCCTGGTTTTCCGGGCGCTGGTCGAACAAGGCATGGTGGGCAAGGACATCGAGGTGGTCGCCGTCGGCGATATCGTTCCGGC
>Ga0182011_10003942_pt1 | contig 12010 bp, 10 predicted proteins | sample 711E1DmetaG_FD_120481 | JGI IMG/M metagenome (GOLD analysis project Ga0182011, IMG submission 120481) | Permafrost microbial communities from Stordalen Mire, Sweden - 711E1D metaG | ecosystem: Environmental > Terrestrial > Soil > Wetlands > Permafrost | place: Sweden: Stordalen | collected... | reverse complement strand
TGAAAGTCATGCTTGAGCTCGACGAGTAGGCAGGCCCTGGGGGGATATCGAGCTCGGCGCACTCGGAAACTATGTTAAATGGGCATTTAGCCGGATTCGGAACGAAAAACGCCCTTCCCGGAAAGTAAAGTATACGACCGCCTTGTCACTTGATCGCTCTAGTCGCCTTTCCGTATATTTGACTGCCAGTCAAATCCCGATTCACGCGGCACTCGGAAGTGATTCGTTCTTATCTTAGCGCTTAAGGGCCACCGGCCTGGGTTTGGAGAGCGAATCTCTATTCCAAGCCCTGAAGGGGCGCGCCAACGCCTGCCGGAATTATTTTACGACTCCGGATTCGTCGTCAGCCGTGGGGCAAGATGGTGGTTTCGTGGATCGCCCTTTCAGGGCTCGTCCGCGTAACAATCTGTAAACCCAGGCCGTTGGCCTGGGCTAAGTTATCGCGCCCCTTTGGGGCTTGAAAGCTCCTCTGGTGAACGCTGGTACCAGGAAATAACGTCGCCATCGTTAGGGCGATCGGAATACGAGGTCGAGAGGTGTGTTACCAAACGCATAGCAAAGGAAGGGAGCAGGGGCAGTAGGTTGTTTGAAAGGAGGAAGCCACCCGGCCGCAGCATGGTTTGCGCGTTGGCAACGGCGAGCAATTGCTCAAAGCTGTCGAAATAGGCAAAGACGTTGGTGGCGATGATCAGGTCGAAGCCTTCTTGGGGAGGCATATCGAGGTGCTGGGTAACGATGTTTAAATCCACGGGCGTGACGATGGATACGATGGCGGGGCGGATTTGCACGGCGCGAGTCTCCACACTGCCGGCGAGTGCCGGGGGTCGCATCGGGGGCACCTGCTTACCGATTTGGTCCCCGAACTGCCGCCAATAGAGTGTCGTCTCCGGATGCCAGGTTGCCTGTGCGTTGCGGGGCAATTGCAGGACATACGGTTGGCCAAGTTGGGCCCGGCGCCGCGCGCGCCGCAGATGATCGTTGACCCGCTGGCTGATGTCGAATGTGGTCAGTTCCAATTCCCCGGGGCGGGAGATGCCCAGGCGGAACAGCGAATCCGCGAGGGCAAAACATTGGATGGTCTGCTGCGGATAAAAGTCGTACCCACCCAACTTGTCGGTGAAGTCAAGCCCGGGGCCGATGACCGCCGCTCGGCGCACGCTGCCGGGGGTTAAGACGCCGCTGGCTTCCATCGCCTTCAGCGACTCCTCAAGGGCCATGTTAGGCCATAGCGCGGTATCCAGCGACACGCCGCGGGAATGATAAAGTGTTGAGACCTCGGCTAAGTCCTCAGGCCGGCCATTCTTCTGCCGCGCTTGGTCATATAGGATTTGAAGACGTTCCTGCTCCCTGAACACGCGGCCGGCATTTGCAAGCACATAACCCTTCAGGCGAATTCGCTCCGCAAGGTTGGGGCGGCCCCCATATGCCGCGCGAGGATGATACCCCTGTTGCTCCGCGAGCTGGGAAAGAAAGAGCAGCCTTTCGTTAGTCCCCGGACTCGCCAAGCCCCGCATCAAGTCGTCGACGCGCTTGAACAAGAGAATCGATTCCGGTGAATTGTCAGGCGAAAGCTGTGATGGGGCTAGGCCACCTGCCGCCCGCGCGAACTCTGTTGCCGTTAAACGCGGCTGCTGGGTGAAGGAGGTCCCAAGGACAAGGAAATTGACCATGGTGTCTTCGTCCCCGCGCAACAGCCGGGCACGCGTCTGCTGGTCGTGACGTGTTACCCAGTCCGGCCAGAGGGACTCCAATTCCGCCGGACTGTGGTTTTTCAGCTCGTCGGGCAGGCCGCCGTCAAGCGCCGCAAGAATGGGCAGGGCCTGCTGGTGGGAGAGGTTAATCGCGGATGGCGGAGACGGCTGGGGATTTTCCGTTGCGGACTTCCCTTGAAACATCGCACTATAAGTCAGGGTCTTCCCAACGGCCAGACCGGGAATGTTATGTGCGGACGCATATGGCGTAGGTAACCGTCGTTGCCAGGAAGGAGCTGCCCCAAAGAGAAGCGTCCCCAGTAGAACAACGAGAAGAACAAAACCCGATAGGTAAGCGGCCTTGCGCATGCAGTCTCCAGAACTATGAGTAGAATTATCCCGGATGTTTATTACGGAATATCCAATTTGCATCCCAGGTTCCGGCGGATACTCAGTCTACAGTCTTTGGTCTTCCAACGTGAAATTGTTTTGATCGAGAGGCGCAGCCAAGCGTGTTGCGCCATAGGACGTTACGGTGTGAGCTGCGCGAGGAACGAAAGGCGTTACCCAAAAGATCTGAAATCTTCGAGCTTTCGATATAAGGTCGCTTTGCAGGCCCGCGGCGCTTAACCCCAGTCCTCAACCCCTAGCCCCTAACCCCTGTTCTTAAGGCATTTCGGCGAAAGGAAGAAGCAGTGGAGGCTCAGCGAGAAAAGGCAGCCGGGCAATTTCCCTCAGGGCGCGGGTGACGTGCTTTTCCTTGGTGGGCTCCAGGGTCATAGCGAAGGGCAGATGTTGCTTCTTACAGTCAGGCTCTTGCAGAACGGAATCGATGTTGATGCGATGGCGGCCGAGGATGGCGCAGACGCGGCCCAGGATGCCCGGCCGGTCACGCACCACGAGGCGCAGATATGTTGCGACAACGTTCTCGCCGAGCGTGGCAATTCGGGACGGACTCCAATTTTCGTATCCGAAGGGTGTCAGGCTATTGCCGCCGGCAACAATCGAGCGCGCAATCTGGACAACGTCGGACAACACCGCAACGCCCGTAGCTTCTCCCCCTGCGCCGCGTCCGGTGATGCTGGTGTTCCCGCCTTTGTTGCCTACCAGCAATATTCCGTTTGTGGCGCCCTTCACGCCTGCCAAGCGCGAAGCCGTGGGGATCATCATGGGACGCACGAAGATCTCCAGCCGATTGCTGGAGCGGCGCCGGACCCCTGCGATCAGGCGCAACGTGTGGTTCAGCCGGTGCGCGTAGGCAAAATCCACCTGGTCGATGCGAGTGATGCCTTGCACAGGAATGTCGCCAACACGCACCGCCTGGCCAAAACACATCATGGCGAGGATGGCAATCTTATAGCTCGCGTCGTAGCCTTCAACGTCAAAGGTGGGGTCAGGCTCAGCGTACCCTTTTTGCTGAGCCTCGGCCAGTACTTCCGCGAACGAACAGCCGCGCCGCTCCATCTCCGTCAGGATGTAATTCGTGGTGCCGTTCAGGATGCCGTAAACAGCCGTAAAATTCTCGCCCGCAAGGCCCTCACGCACCGCGTGCAGAACCGGCGTTCCACCCGCCACGCACGCTTCAATTCCCAAGCCGACGTTGTGGGCGCGGCTGCGCTCAACCAATTCCACGCCGTACTCGGCCACCAGTTGTTTGTTGGCGGTCACCAGATGCTTCCCTGCATCCAGCGCGGCAAAGGCGATGGCGCGGGCCGTGGGAAGAACGCCCACCAGCTCCACGATGATGTTAACTTCCGGATCGCGGACCACCTTTTTCCAGTCAGACGTGATCTTGACGGGCTGGTCCATCCAGGAGAGATCCCGCTTGTGCACACTGCGCGAACAGATGACCTTGAGTTGAAGGTCGCAACCGAGACGGCGCTGGATTTCTTTCTGGTGCTCAGCCAGAACCTTCAACGTACCCGTGCCGACGGTCCCCAAGCCAATCACTCCCAATCCCAGCGAACGCTGCTGAGGTACGGGTTTGGCAAAGCGAATTCGAGGTGTAGGGGTCATCGGTGCGATCCAAATAGAAAATAGTGAGTCTTATTAACTTTGCAATGAAGCGGGTGAAATGGCAAGGAAAAGTGCGGGGGCTAGGGATTGGGTGACGTTTCAAAGACTTCAGGAGCATCCGCTCGGCTGCACACGAACTTAGAACCGCGTGCTAATTCTGTGTGCCGACTGCCGAGCCCTGTCCGATAGCGAGAGTAGTTGGCGTGATATCGCCACAGGCAGCTTCACGGGTACGAAGTATTTTGCCGGATAGAGATAATCCTCGCCCGATTCGTCGATGACTCGCGCCAACCCTTCCCGCGCAGCAGACCGGTCACTGAGAACCTGGTAGACTTTCCGGGGTTCCAAATCGTCCTCACCGTCGTTGTGGATACAAAGCACAAACTTCGAACTTATTCTTTGGTCTCTCATAATAGTCAGTCCAAGAAGCTTTTGATCTTCCACCCAATCCGGCCGACGCCATGAGCTTCATACCAGTGAATTTCGGCCTGCCGAATCGAGCCGTTGGGCAGACGCACTGAAGCGACGCCCTTCCGTTTGCGCCAAAGCCTTCCACCGTGTCGTTTGCGTAAGGCCTTTAGCCTTCGGATGCCGCGCCCGGTGGCGATAGTCTGAGCATCAGAGATATCACCGACAATCTCGAAATGCATCCTGCTCCATTCTACCGCCAGCAGGCCAGTTCTGTCCGCATGTTGTCTCGTCCGACCTGCCAACTATGACTGCTTTCGCTGAGAATAGGACGAAACCAACCGAATCGCAAGCGAAACGGGGATTCACCAAGGTCCGGCAAATATGTGATCGGGAGTTTTCGATTTGGGATCGGACGGGTGGCCTGACCGCAGTAGCGGTGTATAATCGAGGCCGTGCTGAGCGGAGACACTCCCATGACCCGAAAGAAGCAGATTCACCCAATTCCGTCCGAATTCGCGAGTTATGAAGAAGCTGCCGAATTCTGGGATCAGCATGATACCACCCACTATCCCGGCAAGCTTCGGACTGTCAAGGTGGTGAGCGAGTTCCGAAACCGGCACTATGAGATCCCGATTGACGGGGATGTTGCCATCAGTCTGCAGCAAAGAGCAAAAAGGGCAGGCGTGCCTACTGGGCGCCTGGCCAGCGACATTCTTCGCAAGGAACTGCGCGCTTCAGGGTAACGAGGAGCGCCCCGCCTCAAACCTCACTTCTCAAAAAACGGATGCTTGGAGAGCGGCAAGCGGGGCAATTCACCCGTTGCGGGCTTCAACGTAAGCTCCTCGAAGAGTAGTGAAGGGGCGATGAAGGAAACCAGGGGCGCGCCGGCCTGGCCGGGGTAAAGACGCCCGCCGTAGGCGGCAAAGGGAACGCTAAAAACAAACTGATCGCGGGAGACGGCGGCGAGATCCTTAAAAGCCCCGTCGTCCAAGCCGTCGAATTGGCCCAGGCGCATCAATTCCTCGTGACCGTCCGGGTAAACTTTACAAATCTCGCGGCCAACCTTGCGCACCACAACTCCGAAATCTTTATTCCGCATCTTGATCATGCTCAGCATCTGGTCCTTCAGCTCCTGCTCGCTGACTCCGTCGGTGGCGTTGAGGATCAAATTGCTGGGCTGAGCGCCAAAGGTGCGGAAGCTTCCCGTGCTTTGAGGAATGGAGGAGACTGGATCACGGGTGTTGAGCAGCGTCTTGAGAAATCCCTGGTCCACAAGAGTCATGGGCCGAGCCCGCACCCCTTCGTCATCAACGGTGTGGGCTCCGAGCAACGGTGTTCCCTGGTAAGCGGCTTGCATAGGGTCGTCGATGACACTCATCGATTTGGGGAGGACGCGCGACCCCAGCCGCTCCTGAAATTTGCTGATGTTCTGGGCGGCGTACGCTTCCATCTGGGCAACGTCGGAGGAAGGCACGCGCATGGCGATCAGCTTAGGCGCCATAACCTGGCTAAAGGCCTCCGCCCCCGCCGTGCCATCAAAGAGCACCGGCCCATTGTAACGGTCAACCATGGGCGCCCGTCGAACCTTCGTTAGCCGGTCCGCCATGGTGCGAATCTGTGATGTGAGTTCGGGTTCACTCGGCAGCGTTTCCACGGAGCGCCCCGAAACCATCACCCAGTCGGGCAGCATGGTTCCATCCAGCGCCTGAGTTTGCGCCATGGCCACCAGCGTTGCACTGGAAACTTCGTCAGTCGATGCGCTGCCTTCACTATTCACATACCAGTTGCGAGTGTCGGCAACCGTCAGACTGGCGGAAGAGGTGTAGATTTCCGGCGATTGGCGGAAGACGGCGGAAAGATTTTTCACCAGAGCTTCGGCTTTGGGAAGGTCCATCTTGATGGGCGAGAACGGCTGAAGTGCTGTTACCGGCTCCTCCTTGCTGAAGTCGGGAAGTTCCTCGCGAGCTTGCCGGTTCTCCAGGGCGGCGCGCTTTCGGGAGAGGATTTCCAAAGCGGCTTTGTATGCCGTGTCGGTGGCCAGCCAAATCTGACGGCGCAATTCCTGATAATCGTTGTCGAGAGGCAGCACGGTGTTTTCGGTCAGGCCGTTGGCTTTGGGTGGGTCCGTCATAAAATTGCTGTTGTCGCGCTGGTAGTCGCCCACGCGAACCTGTACGGTGAGAAAGCGGACGCGCGTTACGCCGCGGGTGAGCAATCCGCCGAAGGTGGCCGAGGTGTCAAGCGAAGTCCGGTCCTGCACACGATAGGAAATGAAGTAAGGCTTTTCCAGTTGCTCGAGCTGCAATTGCTTCATGGAGCGATCCAGCTCATCGTGCAGCGCCTTCATCACTACATCGTCCGCCGCCCGGGCCGGCAGCGCCAATGCCGCCAGCAATAAGATTCCGAGTCCGCGGGAAACCGTTTTTCGCATCCTGTTGCTCCTCAAGAAAAGTCCGAAGTCCGGAGTCGAAAAGCCATGCACTGGCCACGAAGACCAGTTAACAATTGATCGGTGTCCGAGGTCTCACGGGGTTTTGACTTCGGACTTCGGACACTGGACTTCGGACTTTCTTCTTATCGAATCGGTGCGGGAAGAATGGGCGCCCGCGCGTTCGATTTCTCTTTTTTCGCCACTTCGATCTGCGAGACCAGCAGATCGGGAGAAGACGCCGACACCGGGACGGAGCCCGATTCCGCGCCACAGACCCCGTTGAACGTCGCTACCTCGCCATCGCCCGCAACGATCTTGCTGAAGGCCGTCAGCGGCGTGCCGATCAGGTTGACTCCCCGCACCAGTTCCTCGCGTCCGTCGGGATAGATCCGATAGACCATGATCGGCAGCACGTTGAACGCGTTGGGAGTGAACCGGCTGGTCAGGGTAAATCCGCCCTGAATGTCCTCGAAGTACAAGCCGAATTTCTGGTTCTGCTTCTTTACTTCCTCAATTAATTGCCGCTTTAACTCGTCGCGCGACACAGGATGATCGACCGTCACAATCAGGTTTGATTGGCGGGCTACAGGAGCGTTACCCTGTTGCCTGCGTCCATGGCCGTTGGAGTTCGGGAAGCCTTCGATGGGCGAGCGCGACATCAGAAAGTTCTTGAAGACGCCGTGGTCAAGCACCGTCACGCGCTGCCCTTTCACGCCTTCGTTGTCGTAATCGTAATAGCCCGCCAGCTCTGATGAGCCCAACCGCTGCACGGTGGGGTCGGAAACCACAGAGAAATTATCTGGCAGGAGTTTCTCCCCTACCATCTTCTTAAACGTCTGACCTTCGTTTTCGTCCTTTTGCCGATGGCCTTCGATGCGGTGGCCAAATACTTCGTGGAAGAAGACGCCAGCGGCGCGGCCGGAAAGAATTGCCGGGCCGGTGTACGGGTCAACAATTGGCGCGGCTCGCAGAGCTTGCAGGTCTTTAATCATCTGATCCACGGTTTTCAGCACCGATTGGTCAGAAGGCAATCCGCCCGCTTCGGAGGCAAAGAAGGATTCATACCGCGGCAGGTCCATCCCGTCGTCAGCCTTGATCTGCGCCGATAAGTAGAGGTAGTAGAGGGGCCGGGAGACCATGATCGCGGAGCCGTCACTGTTGACGTACCAGCGCGATTCAATGTCGGCCATCAGGGTGGCGTTGGCGGCATAGATGTTGCCATAGCGGGCAAAGGGCGCCGTGTACTTGCGCACCTTCTCTTCCCACGCCTTCTGATCGACATTCATCACTTTGAGTTTTTCAGAATGCTGGGCCGCGGGCGCGGGAGAGAAGTCGTCGGACTTATCCTCCTGAGCCACATTGACCTGAACATCGGTGGTGACGGCGGCAAGCTGCTGCACGGCCTGCTTGTACTTGAGGTCGGTGTAATACCACAGAACACTGCGCAGCGCGTCGGGGTCCGGCTCAATGGGAACGAAGATCGGCGCGGATCCATCGTCCCTGGCCCCATGCGTGTTGTCCAAATGAGCATTGCCCACGCGCAAGTCGATATCCAGTTGCCGGCTGCGGGTCTTCTGGCTGGTTTGAAGTTTTCCAAACGAGCCGGTGACGCTGACCACCTGATCGTCGGTGATCTCGTAGCTGAGGAAGTAAGGCTGCACGCGCTCCGTCAAAAAAGCCACCTGTGAGCGAGCCAGCTCCGCCTTCATGGCACCCAGGAGGGCCGTGGTGTCAGCATCCTGAGCTTTAAGTGCGGGCGTAAGGAACGTGAGAAGAACTACAACAGCAATGCGTATTCGCAAGGGTAATCAATGCCTCCGGGGATTCATCATCGTACGGCAGGTTGACGCTTTCGTCAACTTCGGCGCACCCGAAGCTGACTTGCGTGATGGGAGGACACATCGCAGATTCTTAGGGATGCTGCGATTCCAACTCGCTTTGCACGCGCCACAAACGGCGAAACTTCTGGTAAAGACTCGTCTTGGTGGAAACTCCACGATGAGCGCCGTTTATGGCGTGCACCTTGAACTGAGGCCGCCACGGACCGGACCATTTGGGGTATCCTTAAGGCGGAAATTTTCCGGTGATGATGGCACTGCCGGAAGCGGGAGCAGGTATGAAGGTGGTAAGACCGTCGGTATCGGGCGCACAGCCGCGAGGTCAAGAATCTGGCGTCGCCGGGATTTCTACGGGTTGGGTTGTTCTCGGATTGTCGCGCGCGGAATTCATGGGGATTGGCGAGAGCGATTTTCAAAATCGAGTTGCTCAAGCCGAAACCGTTTATTCCTGGGCTGAGCTTGCGGGTTCGAGCATCGATGCCGTTGCAGTTCTTTCGCCGGAGGTGGCGGCGTTATTCCCTCAATCCGCGGCCCACCTGTCCCGTGAAGTCATGGGGCGGGAATTATGGATGACGGTGCTTGTTCCCTGGCGGGAACCTCCCACACGCAGCATCCGCGCGGATGGATTGGCAGACTCTTTCTGTTGTTCCCCCGAGGTTTTTTCCGAACTGCTCAGAACCCTGAGTCAAGTTTCAAGTGGGCGACTCTGCTTCAGCCTTCTGGATGCAATCCTGAACGGACAAATCGCGGTTCAGAACCTGTTGGTGCGCCAGCTACCGCTTGACGAATCATTTGCAAGCCCCGTCGCGCTGCCGCAGAATGCCGCGTTGATCATGGCGCATCGCGGGCCGAAACAGTTTCTTACGTCAGCCCTGCGATTCGCCGCCGCCGCCGCCTGCCACCCGCAGGTGAAGGTGAGAGTGGGCCTTGACGTTGAAGATGTGAGCGAGTATCGAGATCTGGCTGAGGTTTTCCCGGCGGTCGAGTTCTACGGCGTCGATGGCGCACCCGTGGGTCCTTACGTCATTCGGCAAACCCTGATCGATATCTCGAATGAGCACCTCATCGTCTTTCACGATTCTGACGACATCTCCTGCCATGACCGCATCGCTCGCCAGGCCGCTGAGATTGCGGAAAAGCAAGTGGAAGTTGTGGGTTCGCACGAACTACGCGTGGATGAACTGGCAGGGACGGTGGAGATCTATCGATTTCCCCTTGATGCTTCGGCCGCACTGGCCCTTCCGGGATCGACGGAACACAATGACCGCTCCCATGAACCGCTCCTGCATCCCACCGTCACCATGGTTCGCAGCGGTTTTGTGCAGGCCGGCGGTTTTTCCACCAACCGCAAGATCGCCAACGACACTCAATTCATGCTGAGGGCTTACTTCAGCCTGCGGATGAGAAACGTTGACAGCTTTTTGTACATTCGGCGCCGCCACTCCGCCGCCCTTACCGTAGCAAAGAAAACTGCCCTGGGCTCATCTCTGCGCCACTTTCTTGGATCAACCTGGGGAGCGGATTTTGAGGCCGTGAAAAACGGCAAGGCCCGGTTGGAAGAGACTTCGTTGTGGCCGCGTCTTGAGCCAGTGCCGCACCGACTTACCCGCTTGTGGGAAGCGGAGCAGCTTGAAGAAAAGTAAGCAGTAAGCAGAAGGCAGTAGGCAGCGAGCGTATATTTCCGGCGGTCGCCGTTCCACGGGGAGCCGGAATTCCCGGAGTCCCAACAGCAAACCGCGGATCACCGTTTCCCGGGTCACGTTTCAGAACCCTCGCAATTCCGTGCTTTCCCGCTTCGGCAGGCCTTCTTTGGGAATTCGTTTCAGCACCACGTATTGAATGTTGTGTTCGCTGCAGAATTCGCGCTTCTCACGTTTGTCGCCGTCCTCGTTCACCACATAGAAGTCGGGTTTAATGATCGCGATTTCCGGCTCAGCGTCCAACCATCCGTGGCCCGTGGAAATCATGGCTTGGTTCACGCACCGAACCGCATGGACCATGTAAAGGCGTTCGGCCTGCGTTAGCATGGGATGGCCGCCGCCTTTCAGCAGCTTGATGTTTGCGTCATGCCCCACCACCACGTACAGATCCCCCAGCGCGGTCGCTTCTTCAAAAAACCTGACGTGCCCGGAGTGGAACCAGTCGTAGCAGCCGGTTACGATGACTCTTTTTCGGGGAGAGTTGACGGTGGGGGGACGGAATGGGGGCACGGGAAATCCCAGCAAATCCGCGTTCGCGATGACACGATACTCGATTCCTCGCGACTCCGCGAACGCCCGTTTTGCCACAGAATCGCCTCGCTCGTCCACCATCCAGATGTCGGGCTTAATACCCACAAAATCAGGCAAGGCATCCGGCTTGATCGTGCCTCCAACAAGAGTGACTCGCTCAACGAAACGCAGCGACTGGAGAAGATAGGCGCGCTCGCGCTCAGGAAACTTGGGTAGACCTCCCTCAATCGCTTGCACCGTTTCATCGCGCCATAATGCCACGTGGATGCTTCCACACTTTGCCGCTTCCTCAAGAAAGCGGACGTGTCTGGAACGCAGATTGTCAAAACTCCCCGTGACCGCGACAGTTTTCATAAGACCAGTGATTAGTTGTTAGTGGTCAGTGGCCAGGTTCAAGTGGTTGGATGATCGGACTTTGCAACCGGAGGCTCGTTGCTTTTTGGCCGCCACTAGTCACTATTCACCAGCCACTGTTGTTCGCAGCCTCACCTGCACGTGCAGCGCACCAGGCACAGGCTCCTCCGACACAACGTACAGATATCCTCCGCCACATCCGGAATACATGGCTCCAGCATACTGGGACTGGTAATAATTCAAAATGCTCAACAGGTCAACGTTGATGGCCGGATGTCTGACCGTGCCGGGGAGAATGGCTTCCCAGCACCGCATACATTCATTCATGGAGGCCCCGAGAGCACGTACATCCATGGCCATGATTGCGTTGTAACAGTCTTTTCCTGATTGGCCCAGCCTCCTGATCCATTCGCCGTCCAAATTCTTTTCATCGAGAGGACTGTAATGGTCGGGCCGCGGCGCGATGGGTAGCAGATGAATGACCTTTTCCAGCCAGCGCGCGACGGTGGGATCGTTGCTGGTCTCAATATGGGCAGGAAAATAGCCGCCCTCGAAAGCGCAATCGTAATCCAGCCGGCTGATGCCGGGAATAATCAGTCCCGCCATGTCCTGCGAGCCCGAGGGCTCGGCTTTGCCCTGATTTTCAGCATTGTAGAGGGCGCGCACCAATTCGCGCTCGTCCTGATCCGGCAGCGCGTCGCCCCACAATTTGCGTGCCACCTCGCGCGTGCTCGTGGCCATGCCACTGCGATCCATACAACGAAACGTGGGCTCAATTCCGACTACAACCATCGACCCTGGCGGTTTGGGGTTGTGCTTGGATATGAAGGGCTGGTCAATCCACCCGCCGGCAAAGGCCATGCGATAGGGAATCTTGCCGATGACGGAAGCGATGGCATGATTCGGGCTGTTGGACATAGGATTAATCCTTGCGATTTTGAAGTCTACCTCACCCTTGGCCTCGCATGCCAATCGCGATTGCAAGACACTTCATACCAGAATTCCCTCGGTTGACAGAACAAAAACAAGACCAACTCC
>Ga0182011_10003937_pt1 | contig 12017 bp, 11 predicted proteins | sample 711E1DmetaG_FD_120481 | JGI IMG/M metagenome (GOLD analysis project Ga0182011, IMG submission 120481) | Permafrost microbial communities from Stordalen Mire, Sweden - 711E1D metaG | ecosystem: Environmental > Terrestrial > Soil > Wetlands > Permafrost | place: Sweden: Stordalen | collected... | reverse complement strand
TTTCGCGGGCTTAGTCTTGGTGGCAACCGGCTTGGCTTTGGTCACGCGCGTTTGCGCGGCCCGAGCGGGCTTGGCAACCGACGTGGTTTTGCTTGGAGGCTTGGACTTTGCGCGTGGTGCGGCTTTTGCGCGCGGCGTAGAGGCAGCGCGCGGCGTAGAGGCAGCGAGGTCAAGCCCGAAGAGCTTGGACAGATCCTCTTCTTCAAGCACCTTTGCGGAACTCTTCTTGGCTTGCGGAAGCGACTTGCCAGCGCTGGCGATCAGTTCCTTTTCATCCACACCGCGAAGGCGAAAGAGCAGTTCCGGCTGTTGGTCCAGGCGTGCGCCCACGCCATAGAGAACGGCCGCGACATGCTTGCACATCTCCGCCCAGTCCGGGCAACTGCACGCGAGCTTGATCTCTTTGAGCGAAGGGAAAAGCCCGCTCTGCTGCTGGCTGATTCGTTCCATCACGCCTTTGGAGAGCCGTCCTTGCAGCAGCTCAACCAGCGAATCAATCGACCCTGCGCAATCTTCACAGATCGCCTGCCAATGCGGCTTGGCAACCGGCAGAATCTCCACCTTAACCTCGTAGATCTCCGAGCCGCTGACTAGCGCCGTGATCTGGCTTGCGGTAATTTGCAGATCGACGACCGACCCGTTGCGCACATAGGTTCGTCCGCGCGGCAGACGATTGTCGTAGTCGCTGTAGGACTCCAGATTCTCGCACCAAGCCTTGCCCCAGAAGGTCTTGGCTATGGTGCGACCGTCGACGTTGACCGGCGAGATCGCGCGGCCTTTCTTGCGTAGGCGATCCATCTTTTTCATCGCTTCAAGTCGCCTCTCGGCCACCGAAACATACGGTCTCCATCCCCATCCGTCGTACATGATCTATCTCTCCTTCAGCGCTGCGTTCAGATCGAGCGCGACTAATTTTAGCAGTTCATCGTCCTTCATCTCGGTCAGCAGAAATTCGGCTCCGCCTTGCAGAATATCCTGCGCGATCTGGCGTTTCGATTCAATCATCGCGTCAATCTTCTCCTCGACCGTTCCTTGGCAGACGAACTTATGTACCAGCACGTTCTTCTTCTGGCCAATGCGGTAGGCGCGGTCCGTGGCCTGATTCTCAACCGCCGGATTCCACCATCGATCAAAGTGAACCACATGCGAGGCTGCGGTCAGATTCAGTCCCGTTCCTCCTGCTTTCAACGAAAGTACAAAGAATCCCACAGACTCATCTTCCTGAAAGCGGCGTACCAGATCCTTGCGACTCTTCACTGGAGTTTCTCCATGCAGCACCAGTCCCGGACGTCCGAAGATCGAACCCAGAAAAGCAGCCAGCGGAGCGGTTACTTCGCGAAATTGGGTGAAGATCAGCACCTTCTCCTGCCGAGCCGCAATCACCTCGGCGATATCGCGCAGACGCGCCCATTTTCCGCTGTCGGATTCCGCCCATGCGCCATCGCCCACCCACTGCGAGGGATGATTGCAGATCTGTTTGAAGCGCATCAGGAAGGTGAGAATCAGGCCCTTGCGGCGAATTCCTTCGGCCATGTCAAGCTGCTTGGCGAGTTCGTCCACAGCCTGTTGGTAGAGCGCGGCCTGCTTGCGGCTGAGCTGGCAGAAAGCCTTTACTTCGGTCTTGTCGGGTAGGTCGGAGATCACCGACTTATCGGTCTTCAGCCGCCGCAAAATGTACGGTCGCACCAGCTCCCGCAGCGGCCCGTAAGGGTTGTGAGCGCGGTCGGCAAGGCGTTTAGTGTACTGGGTGAAATCCTTTGCCGACCCCAGCAGACCGGGGTTGATGAAGTCGAAGAGAGACCACAGATCCCCCAGCCGGTTCTCAACCGGAGTCCCGGTCAGCGCAAAGCGGGAGTCCGCCTTCAGCCTCTTGGCACTGCGCGTCTGCTTGGCGTTGGGATTCTTGATGGCCTGCGCCTCGTCCAAGACCGCCAGCCGCCAGCGGGTCTCTGTAAGCCAGGGAAGGCGCAGCAGAGAGCCGTAGCTGGCAATCACCACGTCCACATTGGCAAGAGAATCCGCCGAGATATTCTTGAGTGCCTCGTTGGACAGCTCCGAAGTATGCGCGACAACAACCCGCAGGCTGGGCGCAAAGCGCTCCAGCTCCGCAGCCCAGTTGGACAGCAGCGACGCCGGAGCAATCAGCAGGCTTGGCTGGTCTTTCTCCTGCTTCTTGAGGGTTTGTTCTTTGAGAACCAGCAGCAGCGAAAGTACTTGAATGGTCTTGCCCAAACCCATGTCGTCGGCCAGACACGCTCCCAGACCCAGCTTCGTTAGCAGATAGAGCCAACGCACACCCACCTGCTGATAAGGCCGCAGAGCGCCCTTCAGCGCTTTGCCGGGATCGATCTGTTCCAAACCCTCGTGACTGCGCAGTCCCTTCAGCGTCTCGGCCAGCCAGGGGCCTGCGGTCACCTGTGCCCACTCGACCGCGACATCGGCATCAGCATCCGCGCCGTCGAGAGTGGCTCCGGCTAACATGCGCATCGCTTCGCCGAAGTTCATTCCATCTCGTACAGCGACGCGCTCGGCCTCACCGAAGCGATCAATCATGCGGCTGAGTTGCGCGCTATCCACCTCGACCCAGTGCCCGCGCACCAGTGCCAGCCCCTCAGTCCCGGCCAGCAGCGTGCGAATCTCGGCATCGGTTAGCGGCTCGCCATCGAGCGTAACGTCCATCTGGAAGTCAAGCAGTGCGTCCTGACCAACCAGCGATGGAGCGACACTGCCCACTCTTGCCGTAACGCGCGGCCGCGGCGGGTGATGCGTCGGCCACGTCGCTGGCATGCGGACGACGATGCCTGCCTGCTCCAACTGCGGGCAATCGCGCAAAAATTGCGAGGCTTCGCCGGGAGCCCAGCGCAACGGGTGAAAGATCTCGCCGCTATCGACCATCTCCTTCAGCCACACGCAACTCTCCGCGGCTCGTTGCACCGGCAGCAACAGCGACAAGAGGCGATCCCGATTGGCCGGGCCCTCGTACTCGCGCAGAGCTTGTCCCAAAGGCAGATGCTGCGCCTTGGAGTGAGCCGAAAGACGCACGGTGTAGGTGGCCAGAAAGGCAAACGGCGACTTCGTATCGCTGCGGTTTTCCGCCAGATTGAAGCAGACGCGCCCAACCAGATTCCAAGCCGGATTGCGCCGCTTGAGAAACTCCTGTACGCCACAGTTTGCCTCGGACAACTCAAGCCGCAGAGCCTTATCCGTCTCCCTCCATAGCGCGCGCAAGGCAGCCGCAGTCAGATATTCAGCGCCAGTCATCAGCGGCGCGGCCATCGCCAGCCACTCCAACTCTGCCTCCGGCGGGGGCGCAACTACTTCCTCAGCCTTTGTGTCTGGTACATCTCCACTGAGGTTGGGCTGTGTGCAGAGTGCGGTCACATAGCGGGCGGCAAACTCGCGCCAGTACGAGAAGACGGCGGGCAGCGCCGTTCCCACTTCGCTTGCTCCCAGTTGCAGAAGCCCATGGCCTGCGCCACGCGCAAACGCCGTCTGCAAACGCTCGGCAACCTCGGCGTCGAGCGCAAGCGCCGCGTCTTCCTGTACCAGTAAAAGGTGTCCTTGAGGAGTCAGTACGGGAGCGAGCTGCATCAAGTTCATAGATAAACCCTAGCAGTTGCGCCCGCTCTAAAACAAACGCTACGCGGGGGGAATTACTGAACGCGCGTCTGCAATGTCGGCCGTCTTACGTTCTGGAAATCCTTGAGCCCTAACGTCCGCTCAGCCAACGTGCGCTCGACGCTACAGATGCAATCTTGACCAGTGCTGAAATACGGATGTATCGAGATCAGATTAAAACCATGGTTCATCCCCACGACAGGGCTGCGATTCATTGCAGTCCCCATCGATCTCGGAGTCGTCATCGTATGCATCTTGGAGTGTATCCTCGTAATCCTCTGCATCGTTCACCGCTTCGTCTTCGTTCAAATCCATAATTGAAATTCCTTTCATTCGTAGTGTTTTTCGTTCGTGAGAAATAACCCGGGACGCTGGACTTCTGCCATGCGGTGCCGGACATCAATTTGCTGTTTTGTGTCGGATCAATTGCCCACAGCCCGCGCTTGTACCTGACGGAGGATGTAGTACAACCCCGGCCAACCATGCTCGGCGACATAGGCAATGGGCGATAATCCCTGATACGGATCTCCTGTATTTGGCAGGCTGATCCACTCATTCGCGAGTGTTGTCGACCAGCCAATATCGAGTGCCGTTCGAATCTGGACAACCATCATCATCCGGGCCAGCACTTCCTCGGACGGTTTTGCAAATGGCCCAATCTTCCAGTTGTGTACGGTTCGAGGGGATACTCCAATCAAATTGCCAGCAACAGTTTCGTCCAAGTTCCACGCTGCTACTGCTTCATAAAAGTAGCGGACAATTCGCTGATCAAAAGCGGTCATTTCTTAGTCCTTTCAGGTTTCAATATGTCTGTAAGATGGAGTACGAGCAAGTGCCGTGTGTAAGAATGTTTGGCTTACTCCTCTTATTCTGGGTGGCGATGGATGGGTTTGAGATAAGAGGCGCAGCATTCGATGTAATTACCTCGTTATAGAGGCAATCTACGGACATATTCAACGTAACTGCTGATCGAGCATGGTTAGCAATCGAGATGGCAGGGGTTCGGCAGCTTCGATCAATCCGAGCAGATCGATAATTCGTGCTGCAATAGCAGACGCATCGCGACGGCGTCTCAAGCCAAGATGCACACAGATGCGGCTGTACTGTATTTCCAGCGCAGCCGCATATTGGATCAAACTCTCTCCGGATAGTGGCGATCTGGGCTGCTTTCCAAGCACACGAAGATTCACATACATCCAGAGAACCTGTTGGAACGCAGTCATACATGACCTCCTGTCTCAATCGAAATAGCTGGGAGCTGGCTAGGTGGGATGGAGTGAAAGCAGATTTCTTTTGCCCTACTCGCCTCAGCAGTATGTCGACCGACATGCCCGAGATGCCAATATCCCGGTTGGACAGGGCACGCGTAAACATTGAGCGTGGCGCGATCATGCTGCCTCGCCCAAACCTCGTCGGCCCATTCGCGAGTGGGCCAGGAGCGCTTCGGGTAGCCGTTTCCCATTCGGCAGGAAGGGCAAGGAGGAGTGAGAGCAGACCAGCGTCGGCTGATGATGGCGAAGATCTCAGCTCTATGCTTGGATTTGGTTTGGGATGCAACAGATGCCGAACTAACTTGCTGCCCTTGCGGAACAATTGTGTATGGCAGAGAGGTCAGCGCTGCGCGGATCGAACCCAATGTTTTGATAAGGTGTCGTCCGGTAAGTCGCGCGAGTTTTCGTTGATCGTCCGGAAGCGCCTCGTATTGCTGCTGAAGCCCTGCAAGCAATTGCTTATAACTGCTACCTGATGCAACGAGTGAAATTCCAATGCTGCTCAAATAGAGCGCAAGTCTGCTCACCTTTTGTTTGCAAGGTGTCATGGATTTCCTTTCTCAACGGATGATTCTCCGCTGATATGTGATGGATGGCAGTACTGGGGAGTAGGGACAATTCTGCCCTCGTGAGTAAAATGTGAATCTGCTTTTCTGGGGGATAGTTGGTTTTGCAGTTGTTCCGATCGCGATGTTTCCCATGCCAGAGCATTCTGACACAACACGGAAATCTATTCGGAACATGAAAATGGAGGAAGCAGGTGGTGCACGTCGCGGATATCACCAACTGGAATACGATTCCAGTTCTGACCTCCAAGCCTGACTTATTGTCTGTAATAGAACGAGCGTCTGTGTATTGATAGAACAATTCGCCACCTTCGAGGGCGGTGCCAGATCGTAACTGAGCGTATTAGCGATGATCCCGAGTTGCGAAAATTACCCCGTCCCCTTGCTGCGCAAAGCAGCTATCTCAAACCCATATTGCGTCTGCAAACTGACGTGGATGTCGTCGGTGTGATGACTTGGAAGTTTCCCTTCCGCCCAGAATCTGTGAATGGTCCACCGGTGACAGGTAAGACTAACTCTCGAAGGGTTGCATAGAAATTACGGCAATAGTGTTGCCAGTCAGCAACTTACCGCAAGTTGATAATGTTTGCGCGTGTGCGGGAGGTAGAGCGCAAGAATGGCGAGGCCATGATTCCTCCCGGGGTCATTTTCTGTCTGCGTGCGATGGGCGAGGCAGCGCTCAAGACTGTTGAACCCCAATCCCAATCTGGATACCCCCTTGCCCCGCACTATATCGTCCATGTTGGTGATGACGGTGCAGTGTTGCTCCCATTCACTCAGGCCAAACAGGCTCTCGACCGGATCAAGCGCCTCACCATAGGGCGCGACCTGCCCGATGCCGAAGCCTGCGCCCGCTTCGACAGGGCTACCAAGGACGGCAAAGATATGAGCGCGGTTCAGGACTTGCTCGCTACGGCGGTTGCTTCGGTCGTCGGCAAAAAGGAAGAGCGAGCACTCGCCAGCCTCTTCACCCCCGGCGGAACCCATGCCATGAAGGGTGAGTTCCACGGCATCAACGACTTCGAGGTCGTTGCTTTTCTTGTTGTGCTCCCGGAGCTTAGCGAAAGTTCGGAGGTTGCCAGCGCATGAGCTTTGCCCCCGTGATCGACGCGCTCGGCATTCCCCCGAGCGCCCTCGTTGAGCAGAGGGTGCCCAAGAAGCTCCTCTTCGAATATGGCGCACCCACTGCCGCCGACAAGCGCCAGATTCAGGACGGCGTCGAGGAGATCGTCTGGGTTGCCGCGCTCAAGCCAACCAACATCGGCGTACCGGCCTTTCAAGACGCAGAGCGTGAGTATCTGGAGATCGCGGTTCTCACGGTTTTGCTCCGCCCGACGGCCAAGCAAACGCGCCTCATCGAGCTGATTCATCGTGCCATCCCCTATCCTCTGGTTCTGGCCGCCGAGCAGAGCGGAACCGTAACCCTGTCGCTGGCCCATAAACGCTGGTCGCAAGGCGAGGCGGGCAAGGTGGTCATCGAGGAGGTTCGGCAGGTCTCGGTCGCCTCGGTATCCCCTTCCGCCGAGGAGAGAGCGTTCTTGGACAGCCTCGCCGTCAGCCGCCTGCCCGCCGGAAACTTGTTCGTCCTCTATGATGGATTACTAGCCCGTATCGCCGCGCTCGAAGCCTCCAGAATCACCGGAGCCTTCGCCCCACCGGAGTCCGGTGAAGATGCCTCTGCTTTGCAGGAGAGCCTCGACCGGCACGCAAGACTTCTGCGCGAGCTGGAACTGCTGCGGGGCAGGGCGAAAAAAGAGAAGCAGATCAACCGACGGGTGGAGCTGAATGTAACGATCAAGAGTTTGGAAGGCGAGTTGGCTGAAATAGCAAAGAAGTTGGCGCATTGTTAGGCGAGCTGACCATTTTCCTGACGTCACGAAAATGGTCGGCTGTATACATTTGAAATCTGATTGTTTTGAAGAGAGAGCAAGCATGAAGAAACTAACAGCGGAAGATGCTGAGACCAAGTCGCCGGATGTGGTTGCGGAGAATATTGAGCAGTTGAAGGCGCTGTTTCCCGAGGCGTTCACTGAAGGCAAGGTGGACTTCGAGGTGTTGAAGCAGCTTCTGGGCGGAGCGGTCGAGGAGCGGGAGGAGAAGTATGCCCTCAACTGGCACGGCAAGTGCCGCGCCCGCCAGCTTGCGCTCACGCCCTCCACCGGCACGCTGCGCCCCTGCCCGGAAGAGAGCGTGGACTGGGATACAACCCAGAACCTGATGATCGAGGGCGACAACCTCGAAGTCCTCAAGCTGCTCCAGAAGTCGTACTCCGGCAAGGTCAAGCTCATCTACATCGACCCGCCCTACAACACCGGCAAGGATTTCGTTTATCCAGACGACTTCCGTGACAATATCAAGAACTACCTTGAACTCACCGGCCAGACAGACGGCGAAGGCCGCAAGGTCAGCTCCAACACCGAAGCCTCTGGGCGATTCCACACCGACTGGCTGAACATGATGTACCCACGGCTTAAGCTGGCGAGGAACCTGCTCTCCGAAGACGGGCTCATATTTACATCATGCGATGGCGGAGAATTGCATAACTTTACGGCCATGATGAATGAAATATTCGGAGAGGAAAACCTTGTTTCCCTGTTGATCTGGAAAAAATCATACGGTGGCGGAGCAAAGACGAAGTATGTTGTAACGCTCCATGAGTACATACTCTGCTATGCGAAAAGCAAAGATACACTGGGGCGTATTGAATTGCCACCAGACCCGAATGTCTTGCGCTATTACAAATATCAGGATTCTAAATTCGAAATTCGTGGACCTCACCGGATGCAGCCGCTTGCAACCACAAGCAATGACGAAAGGATCAATCTTCGCTATCCAATACCATTCGAGGGGGAGGATATCTGGCCCGAAAAACAATGGCAATGGGAAAAGTCAAGAACTCTAGCTGCTTTGGTGAACGACGACTTGGTAATTACGAAGCAAAAGGGCGAGTGGTCTGTAAACTATAAACAATACCTCAAGGATGAGGACGGTATTGAACGTGGTGCTAAGCCATTTTCGATATTAGATGGGCCATACACTCAGTCAGGGACCTCGCAGATTGCAGATTTGATGGGGAACCCAAAGGTATTCGCTTTTCCAAAACCGTCTGAACTCATTCGGCAGTTAGTTAGCTACGCAAATCCGGACAAGCATTTCATCGTGCTAGATTTCTTTGCAGGATCAGGAAGCACCGGCGAAGCGGTCATGCGCGAAAACGTAAACGACCATGGTGCGAGGCGATACATTTTGGTGCAGTTGCCTGAACCCATCACACCTACTGATTCAGAGCAGAAAGCGGCCGCCGAGTTCTGCGACCAACTCGACAAGCCTCGCACGATCTCAGAGCTGACTAAGGAGCGCCTGCGTCGCTCAGCTAGTAGCATGCGTGAGGAAAAGGGGATGTTCGCCGGTGATCTTGGCTTCCGCGTCTTCAAGCTGGCGTCGAGCAACATCCGGGCGTGGGATCCAAACCGTGACGACCTTCCTACGACGCTGCAAGAGTCTATCGAGCACCTGAAGACCGACCGCAGCGAGCAGGACATCTTATTCGAGCTGCTACTGAAGCTGGGCCTCGACCTGACCATCCCCATCGAGCAGAAGACCATCGCTGGCAAGGCCGTCCACAACATTGGCGCGGGCACACTGTTGGTCTGCCTCGCCGAGCAGATCGCCGCCGCCGAAGTGGAGCCGCTGGCGCTGGGCATCGTAGCGTGGCACAAGGCATTGGCTCCAGCCGGTGAGACGACGGTCGTCTTCCGCGACAGCGCCTTTGCCGACGATGTGGCCAAGACCAACCTGACCGCCATCCTCCAGCAGCACGGGTTGGACAACATTCGCAGCCTGTAGAAGATTTCAGTAGTTTCCTTTTTGGAAACTACTGAATCGGGAGAAACTTGCATTGGCCAACAGTTTCCAAAATGGAAACCGTTCAAAGTCAAGAGCACTACCAATTGTTCGGCTATTCCGAGCAACTGCCGCAAACGAAGACGAGTTCATCCCTCGGCGTGTGATGGATTGGAATTAGACTCAGGAGTTGAGCATGGCGACGAAAAAGGGGAAAAACGCACAGCATGTTAGCCCTGCGACCGGCGAACTGATTCATGTTGGCGCGGGCAGCTTGATGGATCGCGTGGTTTCGATTCTGGAGCAGGCTCGCGGCAACGTGGTGCGCGCCGTCAACAGCAATATGGTGATTGCCTACTGGTTGATTGGGCGGGAGATCGTCGAAGCCGTGCAGGGCGGCGAGGAGCGAGCCGAGTATGGGCAGAACATATTGAAAGACCTGTCGGGACAGCTTGTAAGTCGCTACGGACAAGGGTTTTCCGTTACGAATCTTCGCCATTTTCGCCTGTTCTATCAAGCATTTAGCGGCCGGGCACCAATTCATCAGACAGTGTCTGATGAATTGAGTTCGATTCAGCGGACAGACGTTGTGGCGGAGTTAGAATCGGCTCTGGAAGCAAGGTCGGATCGGCATGGTTTCTCTCCCAATCTGAGTTGGTCCCACTACGTCACCCTCTCCAAGGTGGAGAATTCCTCTGAACGCCGATTCTATGAGATCGAAGCGGAGAAGTGCGGCTGGAGCATCAGGATACTGGAGCGGCAGATTCACACATTTCTTTTTGCTCGTCTGCTGAAGAGCCGCGACAAGGAAGGTGTGTTGGCGCTGGCAGAGGAAGGGCAGACCGTCAGCCAGCCCATCGACGTAATCAAGCACCCCTACGTTCTGGACTTTCTGGGCCTCCCGGATCGGGAGCAGCTTCGTGAATCGGATCTGGAAGCCGCGATCATTGCTAATCTGCAACCGTTCCTTCTGGAGTTGGGCAAGGGATTTGCCTTTGTCGGCCGTCAGTATCGGGTGAGCACCGAATTGCAGAACTACTTCATCGACCTGGTGTTCTACAACTACCTGCTGAAATGCTTTGTCCTAATTGACTTGAAAATGGGGCGGCTGGAGCATCAGGATGTGGGCCAGATGGATATGTATCTGCGCATCTTCGACGAGTTGAAGCGCGGAACGGACGACAACCCCACCGTGGGCTTGATCCTGTGTGCGGAGAAGGACGAGATTGTTGCCCGGTACTCGATCCTGCATGAGAGCCAGCAGATGTTCGCCTCAAAATACATGCTCTATTTGCCCACGGAAGAAGAGTTGCGGAAAGAGCTTGCCAAAGAACGCGATCAGATTGAAGTTCGCCGACTGAGCCGCAAGACTGGCCCCAAGGCCGGAGAAGACAAATAATCATGAAACTACACTTTGAGCCCGACCTCGATTATCAGCACACCGCCATCGAGTCGGTGTGCGACCTGTTTCGCGGCCAGGAGATCTGCCGTACCGAGTTCACCGTCACACGCGATGCGACGGCAGAACAGCAGACGATGGCCTTTGCTCAGAGCGAACTGGGCATCGGCAACCGCCTGCAACTGCTCGATGATGAGATACTGGCCAACCTCAGTGACATTCAGTTGCGCAATGGGCTGCGGCCCTCTGCCTCGTTGGCCTCCGGCGACTTCACGATCGAGATGGAGACCGGCACAGGCAAAACCTATGTTTACCTGCGGACCATCTTCGAGTTGAACCGCCGCTACGGCTTCACCAAATTTGTGATCGTGGTTCCGTCAGTTGCCATCAAGGAGGGCGTGTACAAGACGCTCCAGATCACCGAAGAGCATTTCCGCTCCCTTTACGCCAACACGCCGTTTGAGTATTTTCTGTACGACTCCAGCAAGCTCGGTCATCCAAGGCGCCCTAGCCAACTATGAACAGGACACGGGAGATGCGGCCTGGCTCTCGCGGCTGACCGAAAGAATCACCAAGGGACTGGAGGCTGGAACCTACCAACTGCTTCCCGCTTTTCCCGAGGAGCAGGCCGAAGGCGAGAATGCTCGGTCCTCTTTGGACTTCAGCTGTCTGAAGGACTTGTTCCTCTTCAAACCTCAGCCGGGAGATGTGATCTGGATCGATGATCGCTGCATCAATCGGTATTTTCACCGGGACCGGGCCGCAATTATCGACACACTGGATGTGCTCTTTCTGTTGCGGGACCGAGGGCGCCTCGAACCGGACGAGCTCGAAGAGTTGATTCATCGATTCCGGAGAGCAGGGGCGCGCTACCTATCGCTCAACGAGCAGGAAATCGCTGCGTGGGTCCAGCGCGCTCAAATCGTGGATGGGAAGATTATCGAATCCAGCGAACTCCGCACCCTCCGGCGCAACATGGCGTGTTCCCTCGTCGATTGCGATGTCCTCACGATTGCCTCTGACGAGCTGGGAGCGCCTGTTGAATGGCCATTCCTTCTGCGCTCGGGAGCCGCCATTCTCGACGCGCTTGTCATCATCTGGTCTGCTGCCGATCGGGACGATCTGAAACTGGCGCGCGCCGATTGGGTCCTCAAGAATCTGTACGTTCCAGACCGCGGTCGCAGTTTTACGAATGCGGAACGCTCGTACCCGTCCGGGCAAGGCCATGGTTGACGGGGCTGGGCAGGCGGGGATAGGCTACTTTGCCATTTTTGCGGCGTAAGCGGCTGGGGTGAGTTCGGCCAGCTCGTGGATGGAGCG
>Ga0182011_10003936_pt1 | contig 12017 bp, 9 predicted proteins | sample 711E1DmetaG_FD_120481 | JGI IMG/M metagenome (GOLD analysis project Ga0182011, IMG submission 120481) | Permafrost microbial communities from Stordalen Mire, Sweden - 711E1D metaG | ecosystem: Environmental > Terrestrial > Soil > Wetlands > Permafrost | place: Sweden: Stordalen | collected... | reverse complement strand
CGATCGGAATAATCCTACCACTGTAATGTATAATAAGCCAAATTTTTTACATGACACTATCTACGTAATGGAAACGAGTATCCTATGACAGTATTCGCCGAACGCGTTTTATCACTTGAATCCGAGGGGGCGTATGCCGTCCTGGCCCGCTCCCAGGCGCTCGAAGCGCAGGGGCACGAGATCATGCATCTCGAGATCGGCCAGCCAGACTTTGCAACGCCGGCGCATGTCAGCGCAGCGGGTATCAAGGCCATCCAGTCCGGACAGACTCGTTATAACCCGCCGGCGGGAGTGCCGGCCCTGCGCCAGCTCATCGCCAGGGAGGCCGGGCGGCAACATGGGTTGGAGTTTACGCCCTCCCAGGTGGTCATCGGTCCGGGAGCCAAGCCAGGCTTGTTCTTCCCGACTATGGCGCTTGTCCAGGCAGGTGACGAGGTCATTTACCCGGATCCGGGCTTCCCAACTTACACTGCCATGATCGCCATCGCCGGCGGGGTGCCGGTGGCGGTTCCGTTACGCGAGGAAAACAAATTCTCGTTCGACCTGAAAGCCTTCGATGCGGCGGTCAACCGGCGCACCAGGCTGATCGTACTGAACTCCCCGGCCAACCCGACCGGTGGGGTCATCCCGCTCGCAGACCTGCAGCATATCGCCACCAGGGCGCAGGAGTTCGGTGCCTGGGTGATGAGCGACGAAATCTATGGGCGCCTGGCTTACGATGGAAACCTGGTCCCGAGCATTGCTTCCCTGCCGGGCATGCAAGAGCGCACCATCATCGTGGATGGTTTCTCCAAGACGTATGCCATGACCGGCTGGCGGCTGGGGTACACGATCATGCCGGAAAAACTGGCCGAACGGGTCGAACTATTGCTGACCCATTCGATTGGCTGTACTGCCACCTTTACCCAGTTTGCTGGAATGGAAGCTCTGACCGGTCCTCAGGAACAGGTGGATGCCATGGTGACCGAATATCAGCGCCGGCGTGATCACATCGTGGCCGGACTGAATGCCATCCCCGGAATCCATTGTCTGGTTCCACAAGGCGCCTTTTACGTCTTTCCGAATGTCAAATCGTTCGGACGGCCCTCCAGCGAAATCGCCCGGCGCCTGTTGGACGAAGCCGGAGTCGCTGCACTTTCGGGAACCGACTTCGGACCGAACGGGGAAGGTTACCTGCGCCTGTGCTATGCCACTTCTGTAAAAACCATCGATCGCGCCCTGGAGAAGATGGCGGAGTTCTTCCAAGGACTGTCAGCCTGAGAAAATCAAGCCCGGACTACGCATGTCCGGGCTGACTTTTTATTATGCCCCATCAGAGGCCGATCCTGCCCGCCACCCTTTTCCGATTATTTATCGATCGACAATCCGGAGGGGCAGGCACCGAAATTATGCATCTCTACGGCGCAAGGCGCAAGAACTGCTCCTGAAGCAGTTCGCTGCCTGGAGATACCAAAATGAAATTCTCATCAACCGATTCCGGGTCCAGGGCAGCCCCGACCAGGTGTTTAAAAAATTCACTCGATCCCAGGATCTCCTGGTAACGCATGCCCCAGCGTTCGCAAAATTTGGCAACCTCCAGCGCCCTGCCGCGGTATACAGCCAGGTCTTCCTGGCTGTGAGCCACCAACACCAGGCGTTTGTAATTGTGATAGAGGCTGTCGATCAACCAGTTGGCCTTGGCCAGGCCGTATTTCTGAACGTAATCCTGGTATTCCTGCAATGGGTTGCTGCCCGATTCCAGCCAGCCCTTGGTGAGATAGTAAGTGCCGGATTCGGATTTGAATTCACTGATGTAGCGTTCGTAGGAACCCAGTAAGATCGCAATGCAATCGTCCGCCCGGGCGATCAGCAGGGAGTGCCGGCCGGCCCGGATGCCGTTCAGGCCATTACCGCACAGGCCATATCCTAGAATAACCAGGCTGGGTTGCGGGAGACCGTCAAGAGTCTCTTGTATGGCCTGGTTGAGCTTGCGAGGATAGCTGTGCAGCCCGTAGTCCAGGTAGATGTATTTCTGGATCATTCCCGGCCTGGTGAAGCGTTCAAACAGGTCCTGGAAAACCTTGCAAGCCAGTACTACAACCGGTCGATCGGATACATGATTAGTCATCGAAAATGGATTACCCATCAAAGAGGCACAAAACGGCCGTGGAGCGGATTCTATACCTCTTTAAAGAGATGTCTGGTTGAAAACGCTGCAAGGCCATGAAATGCCTACGGATTCTGGATTTCAGCGGCATGCAGGGTGGCGCGCATTAGCATGGCAATGGTCATGGGGCCGACCCCGCCCGGGACAGGCGTGATGAATCCGGCGACTTGCATGGCTTCGTCAAATTTGACATCGCCCACCAGCCGGTGACCGCTCTTCTTGGTGGCATCCGGAACCGAGTTGATACCCACATCGATGACCGCCGCACCCGGTTTGATCCAGTCGCCGCGCACCATCTCGGTCTTGCCGATGGCGGCGATCAGGATGTCTGCCTGGCGCACAACGCCGGGCAGGTCACGCGTGCGGGAGTGACAGACGGTCACGGTGGCATTCTTGCTGATCAGCAGCAGGGCAGCCGGCATGCCGACAATGTTCGAGCGACCCAGCACGACGGCGTTCGCCCCTTCGATCTCTACTCCGGCTTGCTCGAGCAGGTAGATGCAGCCATAGGGAGTGCATGGGACGAAAAGCGGCTCACGCCCTTTCTGGGCCAGGCGGCCAATATTTAGGGGTGAGAAACCGTCCACATCCTTTTCAATGCCAATCAGGGAAAGGACTGCCTCTTCATTAAGGTGGGAGGGCATGGGCAATTGCACCAGAATCCCGCTGATCGTCTTGTCGGCATTGAGCTGTTTGACCAGTGCCTCGACCTGTTCCTGGGTGGCGTCTGTCGGCAGGTGCTGGCTGACGGAGCCCATTCCCAGTTCTAGGCAGGCCTTGCCTTTGGAGGTTACGTAGGCAGCCGAGTCCGGCCGGTCGCCCACCAGCACCGTCGCCAGGGTGGGCTGCATCTTGCCGGCGGCTGTCCGTTTGGCGACTGCCGCAGCCACTTCGTCACGCACTTTCTGGGCAATAACTTTTCCATCAATTATTTGTGCAGTCATGCTACTTCTCCTTTTTGCTTAACTAATTTATTAAGCTTTCACGGCGCGCATTTTCCCGGCGCGCTGGAGTTGATTCAGTTTAGTCTTTGCCCTGCTTTCCATGCCATACAACAATCCATCCAACCCTTAGCCTCCCCATGGCATGTGGGCATATTCATTGAACGCCTGGTCGTGCATTTGTTTGAAAAGCGCGGCGTGGCGTCTTTCCCAACCCGCCAGGGTTTCGAGCACCACGCGCGCCTCACCCTCGGCTTTTTGGGCGGATTGTTCATAAAATTCGGTAAAATCGCGCTCGATCAGATAGGCCATTCGCAAGATTGGCAGGTCGGGTACCATTGCTTCAAGGACGGTTTGATCGATGAACTCGGAGGCCGCCCGCTGGGAGAAGACCCCGGACCGGTTTAATTCCTCCCCCAAGGCCACATCGGCGGATTTGCCTGCATCGATTGCATCAAGTTGAGCCTGGACGAATTCAATATGTTTTTGTTCCTCGGCTGCCAATTGCTTGAAGACAGCCACTGCAGTGGCATGGCTCATCCGGGCAGCATTTGTCTCAAAGAATAGCTTGCCTTCATATTCCCTTTGTAAAGCATACTCAAAGATTTTTCGGATATCCATACTGATCACCTCACTTAATCAAGTGGATTATTGGCTTTCAGTCGGTTGGACCAATTCGACTTTGACGGCACACTGCTTGTATTCCGGGATCTTCGAGATGGGATCAAGCGCGGCCTGGGTCAGCTCGTTCAGCGGGGTTTCGGGAAAGTGAAAATTCGTATAGAGCATTCCCGCAGGGACGCGCTCGGTGATCCAGGCCTCGGCTTGCACACTGCCGCGCCGGGATGTCAAGCGCAGGCGGGCCTGGTTCTTGATGTTTAACCTCTGCGCATCCTGCGGGTTGATTTCAACCAGGGTCCGGTCGTAGACTGCCAGGAGACCCGCAGCACGGCGGGTCATCTGACCTCCGTGCCAGTGGTACAGCACCCGGCCGTTATTGAGCAGCATCGGATACTCCTCATCCGGGACCTCGGCTGGCGGGAGATCCTCCAAGGCTGTAAATCTTCCCGCTCCATTGGCAAACCGCTTGGTATGCAGGATCGGCGTGCCCGGGTGCTGGAGGTCCGGCACCGGCCACTGCAAGCGTTCCCCGCGTTCCAGCCGGGCGTGCGTGATCCCTGCGTAGGAGGGCGTCAAGGCATTGATCTCGGTCATGATGTCAGCCGGGGCATGGTAATCCCAACCGGTATGGGTCCCATCGACAGGTGTCCGGTCGCCTTGGGTCAGCATGAGGGTTGCCAGACCGGTGACGATCTGCCAATCCGGGCGCGCCTCGCCCAGCGGCTCTATGGCTTTTCGGACGAGTTGGACGCGCCGTTCGGTATTGGAAAAGGTACCGTCCTTTTCGGCAAAAGAAGCGCCCGGAAGGAAAATGTCGGCATATTGGGATGTTTCGGTTGGGAATAGTTCCTGCAGCATCAGAAAATCCACGGCATCCAGGCATTTTCGAATATGGGTCGAATCGGGATCGGACATGACCGGATCCTCGCCAATAATATACAGGGCATGCGTCTTGTTCTTTAGCACCCCCGGGATCATCTCGGTCAGTGTCATGCCGACCTTGTCCGACATGGGCACACCCCAGGCAGCTTCGAATTTCTGGCGTGAGCCCGGGTTGGTCACCGATTGGTAGGCTGGGTAAACGTTTGGCAGCCCGCCCATGTCACAGGCGCCCTGGACATTATTCTGGCCGCGCAAAGGATTCACCCCGCCGCCGGGCATGCCCATATTTCCGAGCAGCATTTGCAGGTTGGCCAGGTTCATCACATTTTGTACGCCAACAATATGCTGGGTGATGCCCAACGCCCACATGACCGCCATGGGTTTCTGCAGGGCCAGGATCTCGGCCGCCCGGTTGAGCTGCTCCACCGGTACCTGGGTGATTTCAGCCACCCTTTCCGGAGGATAATGTGCCAGCCCGGCCCGGAATTCTTCGAAGCCTTCCGTGCGTTCCTCGATGAATTTCCGGTCTTCCCAGCCCTTTTCCAGGATAATATTCATCAATCCGTTGATCAGTGCGATATCGGTACCCGGTTTTTGTTGAAGGTGAAGGACTGCATCATCTACCAGATCAATCCGGCGCGGGTCCGCCACAACCAATTGGAGACCGCGCGTCCTTACGGCTCTTCTGAGCATCGTTCCAAAGACAGGATGGGCTTCAGTGGTGTTCGACCCGATCACCAGCGCAGATCGGGAAAATTCTGCAATATCGTCCATCGAATTGGACATGGCACCTGAGCCGAATGAAGTGGTCAGACCGGCCACGCTGCTGGAGTGTCAAAGCCGGGCGCATTGATCAATATTGTTTGTCCCGATCACCTGCCGTGCAAATTTATTAAACAGGTAATTTTCTTCGTTGGTGCATTTGGATGAGGCGACAACACCAATCGAATCCGCGCCAAAATACTTGCGGGTGGAAGCCAGCTTTTCGGCTGCCAACTGCAATGCAACCTGCCAATCCACCTGTACCCACTCCCAATCGCTTCCCTGGCGGGATTTTTTCCGCCCATCCAGCAAATACCGACGCACCAGCGGCGCCAGCACACGATCCGGATGGTGGATGTAATCATAGCCATAGCGGCCCTTGACGCACAGAGCCATGCCATTGACCGGCGCGTTCGGATTGGATGAGACGCCAATGACCTTGTCACCCTTGACCAGCAGATCGAACTGGCAGCCCACCCCGCAAAAGGAACAGGTGGTCAGGACTTTTCGAACCTGGTGGGCGCGGCCGGCACCGTAATTCATTTTATTGGAGAGTGCGCCGGTCGGGCAGTAGGCGACACATTGACCACAGGATTCACAACGCGCTTCCAGCATGGTCGTTCCGGCACCGGCAACGATCTGCTCCCCAAAACCGCGGTTTGCCACTCCCCAGACATTCCGGCCCTGGATTTCCGCGCAGGCCAGAACGCAGCGCCTGCACAGGATGCAGCGGTTCATATCCACCCGGATGAACGGATTGGGATCGCTATCAGGGATGTACCGTGAGGTTTTCGATCCCCACTTGGGCACACTGACTTTATACTCATACGCCAGGTCCTGCAACTCGCACTCTCCGCTGACATCACAGGTCAGGCAGTCCTGCGGATGGTTGGCGAGCATCAGTTCCAGGTTCATTTTACGCGAGCGCATCACCCGCTCACTGTGCGTGTCGATTACCATCCCCTCGGCAACGGTTGTCACACAGGCCGCCTGCAGGAAACGTTGACCGGCGACATCAACCATACATATCCGGCAGTTGCCAGTTGGCGAAAGGTCCTTGTGGTAACACAGGGTCGGAATCTCGATCCTGTTCGCTCGGGCGGCTTGCAGGATGGTTTGACCCTCCTGCGCCTGGACCTTCTTCTGGTTGATCGTAAGGTTTACCGTCATAAAAGACCTTTCTACGCCTGTTCGTATGAGCGGAATTGGTCGGCAAAATTGGCAAAGGCGGATTTGATCGGGATGGAGACCGATTGGCCCAGCCCGCAAAAGGAAGACAGCAGCAGGTTCTCAGCCAACGCACCGAGTTCAGCGACATCCCCCGGTTGCCCATTCCCGGCAACCATCCCGGTGAGGATTTCATGGGCCCGCCAGGTGCCGGCGCGGCAGGGAGTGCACTTTCCGCAAGATTCGACCGCGAAGAAATGCAGCAACTCTTGGAGCAGGCTGACCGGTGAAGAGGTCTGGTCGCAGATCAGAAATCCACCTGCTCCGAGGGAGATGCCTTGCGCAGCGGAACCGTAATCGATGGGTACGACCAGTTGGCCGGGACCAACGATTGTGCCGGCTGCACCGCCGGTCAAGGCAAATTGGAAGGAAGACCCATCCTGCATGCCCCCACCAAAATCATCGATAATCTGGCGGAGCGTCAGGCCGAAGGGCGCCTCGAATAGGCCCGGTTTTTTGACCTGTCCCAACACCATGTAAAGCTTGGTGCCTGGAACGGAATAAGTACTGAGGGATTTCCACCAGCTGCTGCCATTATTAATGATGTGCCTTACCGCTGCCAGCGATTCGAGATTATTGACGGCTGTTGGGCAGCCCTTTAGACCATAGCTGGGTGGAAAAGGCGGTCTCAACCTGGGCTCACCGCGCTTCCCTTCCAGCGACTCGATCAAGGCTGTTTCCTCGCCGCAAATGTACGCACCCGCGCCGCGATGAACCTGAATATTGAATGTGAAACCGCTTCCCTGGATGTCCTTGCCCAGCCAGTTCTTTTGAACCGCCTGTGAAATGGCATTTTCCAGGCGGCGCGCCTGCGCTTCATATTCGCCGCGAATATAAATATACCCTTCGCTGGCTCCGCAAGCGTAACCACCGATTGCCATGCCTTCGAGGATTTGATGAGGATCTGTATCGATCAGGACGCGATCCTTGAAAATGAGCGGCTCAGACTCATCGGAATTACAAATAATATATTTCTGTCCCGCCGGAGCCTGGGCAACGAAACGCCACTTCCGGCCGACAGGAAAACCCGCACCGCCGCGTCCCTGCAATCCGGAGGCTTCCAGCATATCCAATATTTCCTCGGGCCGGCTGGCGAGTGCCTTCTTCAGGCCGGCGTACGCACCGTTGGCCAGGGCTGAGTCGATCGAGTCCGGCTCAACTTTGCCGGCACTGCCAAGCATAACGCGCAGTTCTCCCGGGCGGGTCTGGGTGTAATCCGGGGAGAGCCCGCGCCAACCAGTGAAAAGTCCCTCGATACCATCGAGCGCCACTGGGCCGGCCGCCTCGGTTCCAACCAGTGCGGCGGGAGCGCGGTCGCACAGTCCCAGGCAGGAGCTTCTTTCGACGCTCCAGCCCGCTTGCGCGCTGTCTGCGAGAGCCAGCTTCAATTTTGCAGCATTCTTTGCCGTGCAGACCGGACCATCGCAGACTCTGATGACATTCTTCTTCGGTTGCAAAGAAAGCATCGAATAGAACGTGGCGATTCCAAATACCTTGTGGGGGGGTAGTCCCAGGCAACTGGCGGTATCCGTGACCGAATCCGGATTCAATTTTCCCTGCTGGTCGAGGCCCCTCAGGATTTCCAGCACGTTTGTACGGCTGCCGCCGTGCTCGCGGACCAGTTTTTCGATCCAGGGTGGAATGGGCTTGTAAACGATAGTGCGGTTGGTCATAAAACCTCTCTGGATGCGGTAATACTATGCGGGGAAGCCTTCCGGCAACAAGCCGGCTTCTTTGACAATGCGCGGGATGACCTCTTCCCACATGACCGGCATGATGTGCAGCCCATGGACGCCTTGCTTTTGATAGCCTTTGATCTTGCGGGCCAACTCCAGGGCAACCTGCACGCCCTCTTCCTGGGCATTGCCGGCCGTATCGGCCGCTTCCATGCGTTTCAGGATCCCATCCGGCACGGTAACCCCTGGGACTTCATTCATGTGGAGTGCCATTTTGTAACTCTTGAGCGGGGTGATGCCGATCAGGATGAAGACCTTGTCCAGTATCGCGCGTTTTGCCAGTTCGTTCAGCCAGATTTCCATGCGATCAATATCATAGACCAGATTGGTCTGGAAGAACTGGGCGCCGGCGTTGACCTTTTTCTGCTCACGCAGAGCCTGGAACCTGGGCTCGGAAGCATAGGGGGAAGCTGCAGCTCCCAGAAAGAACTTGGGCGGGAACTTGATCTCGCGCCCATCCAGGTAATGACCTTCGTCGCGCATCCGGCGCAGGATCCACAGCATCTGGATCGAATCCAGGTCATTGCCATCCATGCGGCCGCGCGGAGCGGGCGCCAGTACCGGGCTGTCGCCGGTGACGCACAGTATATTGCGCATCCCCAACGCGGTTGCGCCCAATACCTCCGCTTGCAGGCTGGCGCGCGTCCGGTCACGTGCGGCGATTTGCATGACGGGTTCGGCGCCATGTTCGAGGGCGATCTTGCTGCAGGCCCAGGAGGTCATGCGCGGGGTGGCGGAGGCGTTGTCGGTGAAATTTATGGCGGTAACATACGGCTTGACCAGCTCGATGTTGCTGATCAGCTTGTTGGTTGAGACCGAAAGCGGCGGGGCGATCTCACAGGCCACCACGAACTTCCCGGCCCGCAGGGCGCGTTCCAAATCCGAGATGGGTTCGTCTGATTTCGGGCTGTGATACCCGGCATCCCCCTGCCACCAATCCGGCTGACGGACCGGGCGAAAGATACTTTGCCAGGCGTCATTGCGCTTTTCGGAAGAAGCCAATCCTTTGACCACGTTCCCGGTGCCGAGCTTCTTGATCTGGGCGACCACGTCTCCCCAGGTTTCCGTACCCACCTTCTCCCAATCCAGGGGGGGCAGCACTTCCATAAGCATTTCCTGGCGGTTCATCTTGAAGGACCGCTCGTAAATCTTATACCAGACGCACGGACGCGTCTTATCCACGTAACAATATTCCGGGGTGGAGCCGCCGCACGGGCCGTTGCGCAGGCCCTTGGGGCATTCCATCGGGCAGATGAAAGCCGTCTCCTGCAGCAGGCAGTTCCCGCACATGCGGCAGGCAAACAGCGGACTTTTGATGGCGTATTCTACATTTTCCAGGACCCTGTTGCCGAAAGTTTCTTTCTTGAAAGGCGAATAGGCAGGCTGCCAGCGTCGCCCGGGCGTGAAGATCGACATTAAGAACTCCTGTTATTGCAAAAAAAACGAGGGGCAAGGGCAAGCCCGCCCCTCGCAAGATTGATTTAGAACAACCCCAGTACCTTGCCGGTCTCGAGATCCAGGTCCACGTCGTAGAAGACCGGTCGGGTCGGCAGTCCCGGCATGGTGCGCATCTCACCCAGCAGGGGGTACAGGAAGCCGGCTCCGATGGAGGCGCGGATGTCGTTGATCGGGATGCGGAAGCCTTTCGGTACACCCTTCAGGCTAGGATCAGCACTCAGGCTCAGGTGTGTCTTGGCCATGCAGAGCGGCAGCTTGTCGAAACCAAGCTTGGTATACAACTTGATCTTTTCTTCGGCCGCTTCGGAATAATCCACGCCGTCCGCGCCGTAGATCTCGCGACAGACCGTCTCGATCTTTTCCTTGATTGACAGTTCCAGCGGGTAGAGGAATTTGAAGTGGCTGGGTTGTTCGGCGGCCTTCACCACGGCTTCCGCCAGTGGCAGTGCGCCTTTGCCGCCATCCATCCAATGGGTGCAGACGATCGCATCCATTGCGCCGGCTGCCAGGGCGGCTTTTCGCACCAACTCCACTTCGGCCGGCTTGTCGTCTTTGAAGGAATTGACCGCCACGACCACATTCACGCCGTACTTGAGGGCATTCTGGATGTGCTTCTCCATGTTGGGAATGCCCTTCTTGAGCAGTTCCAGGTTCTCCTCGGTGTATTCAGCAGCCAGCGGCTTGCCAGCCACCACCTTCGGCCCACCGCCGTGCATCTTGAGCGCCCGCACCGTGGCAACCATCACCACCACCTGCGGGATCAAGCCGGAGTAGCGGCACTTGATGTCGAAGAATTTCTCCATCCCCACATCCGCCCCAAAACCGGATTCAGTGATGACATAGCCATCCTTCCCCACTAGCTTGAGAGCGATCTTGTCGGCGATGATGGACGATTGCCCATGGGCAATGTTGGCGAACGGGCCGGCATGCACAAAGGCTGGCGTGCCTTCCAGCGTCTGCATCAGGTTGGGTTTGATGGCATCCTTCATCAGGACCGTCATCGCACCCGCGACACCCAGGTCCTCGGCGGTGACAGCATTGCCGTGCTTATCCGTGGCCACCACCATGGCGCCCAGGCGCTCGCGCATATCACGCAGGCCGGTGGTAAGGGCCAGGATTGCCATGATCTCGCTCGCCACCGTGATGTCGTAGCCGGAACGGTGCTCGAAGCCTTTTTCTTCCTTGCCCAGGCCGACCATGATCTCACGCAGGAAGCGGTCATTGACGTCAATTACCCGCCTCCAGGTGACGCCGTTGGGGTCGATATCCAGGCGGGCAAAGCGGCTGCGCTCTTCAGCGGTCAGTGCGTTAGGGTCGGTCTTGGTGATCCCAAGTTTTTTCAGGCGGCGCAGCATGCTCGGGGAGAAAGTGCGTCCGCCCTGTTTGCCCGGCGGGCAAAGCGCATTGAAAAGCTTGTCGTCATCCTGCATGGATTCGTGCATCATGCGCGCATCCAGCGCCGCAGAGCACAGGTTGTGTGCGGCGGTGATGGCGTGTATATCTCCAGTCAGGTGCAGGTTGAAATCCTCCATGGGAATGATCTGGCTGTACCCGCCGCCGGCCGCACCACCTTTAATCCCAAAGGTCGGGCCCTGGGAAGGTTGGCGGATGACCGTGATGACCTTTTTGCCCAGGTGCGCGCCCAGGGCCTGGCTCAATCCCACCGTTGTGGTGGTTTTGCCCTCTCCCAGTGGAGTGGGGGTGATGGCGGTTACATCAATGTATTTTCCGTCCGGGAGATCTTTCAAACGTTCCAGGATATCCAGCTTTACTTTGGCTTTATATGCGCCGTAAAGCTCCAGTTCCTCTGCCAGAATGCCGACTTCTTCGGCAATCTGGGTGATCGGCTTGATATCCGATTCCTGGGCGATTTCGATATCGGAGGGTACCGGACGGCGTAATTTTAATTTTGTAGGTACAAATTTCCTGGTCATAAGGCCTCCATTTATATTTGATTTCAAAGATAGTTTCTGATTTCCTGCAAGTCCTTCATCATTTTCTTACAAATGGATGATACAATAATCTGACAACGTTGTCAATGTTTTGGATAATTGTCTGACAACCCGCTTTCCGGCTCCCTTCCATCAAGGCTTCACATACCGATAAAGCCCGGCTGTTGTGCTGTTTCATGATCATTTCCATATTAAACCGTTTCGCCGGCTAGAGTGTTCCAAATTGGTCAAAATCTGCAGGGCTCTAGACATGCCATTTGCATACTACTGATCCTGGCAGGCTGGGACGATG
>Ga0182011_10003935_pt1 | contig 12018 bp, 5 predicted proteins | sample 711E1DmetaG_FD_120481 | JGI IMG/M metagenome (GOLD analysis project Ga0182011, IMG submission 120481) | Permafrost microbial communities from Stordalen Mire, Sweden - 711E1D metaG | ecosystem: Environmental > Terrestrial > Soil > Wetlands > Permafrost | place: Sweden: Stordalen | collected... | reverse complement strand
GATATGGACTTCATCGGGCAGGAAAGACAAGATTTCTATCGTGGCAATACGCCATTAATTTCCCTGCTGGCAGAAATGGACGGAATCGCGGAGCAAACAGCAATTGTTACTGTGGCGACCACCAACAACTTGGAAACGCTGGATAAGGCATTGAGTGAGAGACCGTCAAGATTTGACCGCGTATTCAGAATAACCCGTCCGAATTACGAGCAGCGGGCCGAACTGGTAAAACACATCTCGGAGAAAATCCCTTTGTCCGATGATGTCAGGGAATATGTTTCGAAAGAGACCAATGGTTTTACGCCAGCGCAAATTCAGGAAGTTTTGCATGGTATGGTTATTTCTCACTCCGCAATGGGAGGAGATATCATGCAATTTAACCGGAGTGATGTCGACTCCACAATTGCTTTGTTAAACGTAAGGAAAAAAGTCACAATTGGTTTTAATGCTATGTTTTGTCCTGATGGTAAACAATAGTCAATTTTGTGCAAATGCGGTAACAAAACAAGCAGTTGTTACGTTCTTTCGAAAATAGGGATGTTTCCCATTCCATGAGTAAGTTCGGTTAGGAAAAACCTGAAAGCCAATGTTTTCGGGAAGATTACAGCCAATCTGGAAAGCTATGTACAAGATTTAGAATCAGGTAAATGCTTGGATTTTAACGAAGATTAACTTATTCAGATTCAACTTAGCCCAAACTTCGGTAACGTATCGTTTTCAAATTTAAAACTTGAAACTAATCACATAAGTGATAGAATAATAGCATGCATTTATCTGGGTTATTCAAATCACATCCAGTTATTAACCTTATCGCTCTTACTATTCTTACGCTTGGGTTTGGTTGGGGGTTATCAATGATAATACCCTCAACGCCCCACAACGGATTTAGTATCATCATAATTACTTTAGTGATAGCCATCCCATTTTTTATATGGGATTACATTATATACAGAAAAATAGAACTAAATGTACTTCCCAACAAGGGGGTAAAAAGAATGATATTTATACTAGGCATTATCTTCATTGTTGTTGGTTTTGCTTTGGTGATAACACAATTAAATTTCAAAACCGAAGCACAGGCTACAGTTAAAACTCAATCCACGACCACGACATCGGTAGTAATTACCACAAATTCCATATCGTTTGACCAGTTACCAACTTTTGTAAATGGAAACCAGTTGGTCACTTTGCAATTAGGCATGATTAACATGAAAGGAACTGTCACTGATTTAATGAATGCCCCCCATTCTTATAGCATGGCAACTAGTTCAGGAACTTATAACTTACTCAGTTTTTATATTTCCAATCACGCAATATACATAGATACTACTTTATATGGAGGCGACAAATTACCACAAGTACAATTAAAACAAAATGTGCTTGTATCAATTCCCCAAAACTGGGATTTTAATTCTGATGGGAATGCAATAGAAATAGTTAATCAAAACCAACAACCTATTTTTCAATTAATTTACAAGTCACAATATTATATTGTGATTAATGGTTATCTATACTATCCTGGAGGATTTACTTTTGTGGATGAGGATGGACGAATGATTCAAAACCCTCAAACAGTCCCAGTAGACTATTCATTGGCACCAATCTTTAAATACCCATCGTCAAAATATCCAGGACAGCGAATAGGGCAATAAGAAGAAGTACTGGAACATGATACAGAGGGAATGATTTTTATTATCAATGTACTTATAAACGTGGCCAAACTCTAGAAGGCGCTTGGGGAGGAGTAAATGGTCAAGCAAAAAATCAAGGATTGGAAGGATCTCTGGGTAAGCAAGACAGATGTAGTTGAGTTTCTTCGATGCGGATACCGGGTATATGTAAGTCACATTACAGGAATTCCAATCCAAGAAATGAAGGACAATCGGACACTCAATGCTATTCTAGCATTAGGAAAGAAATTCGAAGAGGAAGTGGTAGAAGAAAAGGGCATTAAGGAACTTGAATCGTTGCGAGAACTTGGCCAGGTGAAAGAAACAGAAGTTGTCCTGAAAACACCTCAACTATTTAAAAATAACAAACTCGGTATTGTCGGTATTCCGGATTTAATTGATATGAGCATGGGTGCTTTATATCCTGTAGAGATAAAACTTCATAATTCTGTACGGAAGACAGACTTAATTGAATTGGGGTTTTATTGGCGGCTTCTGGAACCATTAAGAACAAAGAAGTCCAAGCCCATGGGGTTCGTCCTTTTAGGTACAGGAGAAACCAAGCAAGTTGAATTACCATTGGATATTTTGGAAATGGTTGATTTCTACATTCAATCTGTAAGGGACGCCAAAACAAACGGAGCCCAGCCTAGTCTGTCGAAAGAATGTAAAAGTTGCACTTTAGCTAAAGAATGTAGCGATGTTTTGTCTAAAAAGGGCGATCTTAGCCTGATTTATAATCTCAAAGCGGTACGCAAACAACAATTCATGCAGCTTGGGATAACGAACATTTCTGACCTTACCAAGACTGATGCCTTTTTCCTACATCAAGACTTAGTAAAGAGGTTTGGTGTTTCTCCGGGTTTTGATGAGATTAGAAGAATGCAAGCGCATGGTTTTAGTATTATAGCGAAGAAGCCGATATTTTTTGGTCAGCGTGATCGCTGTGGTATTTTCAACAAACATAAGCTCATTATCGACTTGGAATACGACCCCAATTCTTTGATATGGCTTTCCGGTGCTCTAGTAGACGATCAGGATGGTACAAATAGTGTTCAGTTTTTCTCTGAAAACAATACCAAGGCAAATGAGCGAAAGATACTTAATTCTCTGAGAAAATTCATTTCAAAATATCCCAAGTACCCAATAATGACTTACGGCGCTGCAGCTGACATACCGCAATTGAAGAAGGCCTGGGCCCGTCATCGGTTTCCGGATGCCGAACTTCAAGCTATCCTCGAACGACATTATGACATTAACGCATTTCTCCGGAATGGTTTTAGATTCCCGTTGCACAATATGGGTCTTAAAGACATTGGGAGTTATTTGGGTTTCAAACGAAGGTTCGATATGGATGGGCTGATGGCTTTAATTGAATATTTCGAATACCTAAATACCAAGAAACTCGGGAAAAAAGAAGCAATCAAAGGTCGGCTTTTGCGTTATAACTTGGAAGATCTCAAATGCACTCAATTCGTTGCGAACCAAGTAGATAATATACTTAATACTTGCATTGATGCTAGCGAGAAAACTATTTCTTAATACGTTACCAAGATTCAATCTAGGGTTAGGGATGTTTTAAAATGCGCGTCAATATCATTGTCCACTGCTAAATCATTTTTATTTTGAAATTCTGTGTCCATTGAAATTATTCTTTCCCCCATTTTACTGTTTCACGATGCCAATTTGTTGTAAAAATTTCTTACGTGAAAATTCTTCAAGTTGATTGTATTGCACTACAAGCCATTCGATTTTAAGCTCATTGAGACGTCGCTCAATTTTCCCATATAGCAATGCAATTTTTTTTCTTTGCATCACAGTGATCACCGCAGGGGGATTCGATAATTTATTAAATAAGTTATTAGCCTCCTCGATACCTAAACTATTAATCGATTCAACTAATGGTTCTATTTCTTCAATCCATATTCTACCCTTCGACTCTCTAGCCTCGCTTAAATATTTTATTATTGTGGGCATTGTTTTTTCTGAGGGCCATGGTATTTCATCACTACTTCCGAATTCTGATTTGCATTTCTCGGTCAATGTCTTAGCTAATGATTCGTATTCTGATTCATTCAACGTGTCCGAAGAAAGTTGTTTCATTGCGTCCGAATAGAAATGTAAAGCCCGTCGCATCAAACGTAAATCTGAAAGGTCCTTATCGCATCCTTCATATACAGGTTCTAGATCAGTCACTTCTTGGATAAGCTCATCTAGCGATTCAACTCTGAAACGACGATTTAATATTTTTTCAAATCTTTCATTTATTTCGTGTTCTCGAATTTTTAAATTTTCGATAAATACAGAAAGACGATCTTTCGTTATGTCCATTTCTGGTAACGGGACCTTTTTATTCATTGTATTAACTTTTTGAATGAAATCTCTAGCTATGTCCCTTTGATTCCGAAGTTCGGCGATCCTTATCAGTCTCGTTACCTCATTCTCTAAAATCCAAAATGCTATTTTGTTCGATAGTTCATGAGCTTCAGCGATGTTGTTGATATTGCGCACCACTTTGGCAACATGTTGTTGCAGTTTTTCAAATAAATTATCAAGACCTAATTTTGTTAGGTTTTTCCCAACTTCAACTATCATTTTACGCTCATATTCACTAGCATCTTTTGTGGTAGCGCCGCTTGGAGATTGCAAGCCCAACCACCTATCAAAGTCCTGAATCGTAAGTTGCCTAACATTTTCAATGTTCTTGTTGTAGTTCGTAATTGAATCAGAATCAAACATGGGATCATTTTTCATTTTGTCCTGCAAATCTTTAAGTTGAGCTCCACCATAGGTCCAGATCCGTAAATCATTTGTGTTAGTCCCGTATTCAATTCGTTCCAATGCACCGTCAATTTTAGATTCAACTTCTCTGATTTTTCCTGCTGCATCTTTGGCTCTAAACGCAAGATTGTCATATCGGTATGAGTGCGAGGAAGGCAAAGGTAACCGAGTTTTCAAATTAATAGCACGCTGCCAAAACTCCATTAATTCTTTGTAACTGACCCCGGCCGCACGCTCCCACTCATCAAGTAGAGTGTTCCATTCAGATTCATTTTGTGCTGAAGCTGGAGTCAAAATCACCAATTCAATTTTGGTTAAATCCAAAGCTTTTGCCCGGAATATGCCATCACCGATCAATTTGGTAAAATCAGTTGCTTGTCCGTCGAAAATCACCGCAAAATCATTTTTGCGAGCGCGGATAAAAACTCCTAAAAGCAAACCAGCAGAAGCGATATTCGTCCCAAAAGGCGGTTTACATACGCTTTTCAAAGCCGTTCCAAGATTTAACTGCCCGTCTTTTTCTTTTAGTTGTCCCTCCCATTCACTGATAATGGCTCTTGCTACGTCATAGGCAGGACGCCTGCTCACTTGCCCATCAGTATTAAATATCTTCCACGTGTTTTTCAAAACTTCTAATGCTCGGTTTTTTTCTTTAGGTGGTTTCCCAGATGCGGTTTGAAAATCTAGCGTTCCATTTAGTAACTCGCTAGTCAATGCCATGCAACTATCTGCAGCATTGCCACGAGCCGTGCTGAATCCATCGAACGGAAAAGATAAGACTTTGGGGTAAATACGTTCGAATATTGAGACACATATTTGTCCTAAGCGATTACTCTCTAGCTGTTCCTGAAAGGCGCTAGCGTAATAGCGTTTCTTTATTTGCGCTTCAATTTCAGACACAAATAATTCACTACATTTCTGCCGATGAGATCCGATTAAATTTCCAAATCTTGCTTTTTCTTGTTCATTAAGTTGATCAAGAATGTCTAACTCTGTTAAATATCGTCCTAATAAACCTTCTTCGTCAGCTAGAAACACCACAAGAATAGGTAATGCTTTTTCCTTAAATTCACGTGATACGTCCCTCAATAATTTAGATACGTCAATAGTAGTTTTTTCTAAATCACAACTAGGCTCAAGATAACAATAAACAATAGTTCCACGAGCTTTATCAACAGAATATGCCAGGTCCCAGTTTTGAGAAGCTAAAACGAGTTGTTGGGGTAATCCTTCCAAGTTGGTAATAACGTGCTCAAACCTCCATTCGGTTGTGGTTATCCGATGATTTTCGGCAAAATCGCAACTTGGGTCAACCAAGACTTCAGAACCCCATTCTTCTGCCCGACGAACAAAAAGTTGGCTTTTCTTATGCTCATTGTATAGGTTAGCTCTTTGTCTTAGAAAATTGATAAAGACCGGTCTTGAAACAGAATCTCCAAGTATCTCGAATTGTTTAAATGATTGGTCCCAACTGATGACATTGTATTCGTTTTCTAACTTGGAAATGCTTTTTCCGGTGTCGAAAATTGGGACACCTGATAGAGCTGACAATGCAGATATCGCTGAATCGCGATCTGTTGCGATTAATCCCATCTTAGAACCTAATACAATAGCTTGTAATAGCCGTCGTTCATTCTTAGAAAACGAATCTCCATTCCGCGTCATGATATTAGCGTATGAAAGTGTAATAGTCCCTAGACTTCCACTTTCTTCTGCAGTTAGGAGTTCACTCTGTAGCGCATCGGACCATAAGTCAACCGCACTCATTTCCCAATTTAAATTGTCTAGTTCCTGATCTTGGTTTTTTCTAAAAGCCTCTCCCAACAAAGCTAAAGCCGAACGTTGTTGCAAGTTTTGACCTTCAGCCGCTAGATGGAATAAAAACCAAGAGGCGTATGGAGATAAAGGCCAACAGCCTTTTCTTATAATCTGATGAAATTGTGTGATATCGGTCCAAAGATGATGATTTTTTGCTCGAGGGAACCAAGAGCAAAGCTGTTCGGAAATATATTTGGATTCAATTCTTGATTGTTCCAGGTCAAATTGTTGAGATAGGGCATCTGTGTTTTTCTTTTCAAGTAGATTAGCAATTAATGTTTCAAGGTTAATGGATAAATAGGCTTTATCAGCTGACTGATAACGTGTTGAAACTCGAAGTATCGCATTTCTATATTCTGAAGGAATACGTTGCACATAAGTATTCAAGTCAAATTGAATAAAACCCACAAAAGTTGCTTTTGCCGAATTAGATTGAATGCCCTCAAATAAACTCTGCAAAACCCCACTACCCGCAACTTGACTTCGTATAGTTGCAAATTCAGCATATTGACCAAATTCATCAAATAAAACTAATACATGACGAAATGGTTTATCCTCTCCACAATATACACGACATACTGTTTCTAAAACATCTTTTACCGTTTCGTCACCAATGGCTTTAATAGTAATCCCTTTCCCGGAAAAATATTCGTAGGTTTTTGCGTAAATTGCTTCGTCATGTTGCGTTAATTTGGTTACTAAATCGGATTTACTTACCATACCACATTGTGAGGCTAACCCTGAAGCTTCTTCTTCAGACATAAATTGAACCAAGTTAGCTGCCATTTTGAAACGAGGTCTCAATTCATCAAGAGCCTTTGTGTCAACTCCAAAAGACTGCAGTTGGAATATGATTTGACGTGTAAATTCAGAAGCTAAATCGAAATTTCCTATTCCATTTAATGAAATTACTAAAGCTTTGCCTCTAAGAACTTTAAGAGCTTGACTGACGTTTTGCCCTATCGACGAATCTACCATTTCAATATTGGAAAGTATTACCTTCGCTGTAGATCCTGATGGATCAGTAAGCAATGTTGCTAAAGTTAACGCTAAATGTGATTTTCCAGTTCCGTAACCGGCTATGGCAAGAGTGAAAGGCTGGTCCTCTGCACCGTTACAACGTCTGATTATGTTTAAAGTAAAAGTTGCCGAATCAATAAGCTGATGTCCATGTTCAGTTCCAACATCCTTTTGTGTAACTCCGTGATAGGCGGGACCATGGAACACAAAGGATTTTGCGGCGAGCGTTGCTTTTTCCTTGTCTTTTATTAGCCATTCCAGATCAACAGCCCCATCAAAAAGCAGATCATCTCGAAATCGCACCACATCTCTCAACTTAGTTTTCTTCATATCCCACCTCATTCGTGTTGATCATAACAAATCTTCATAGGTTCGAGGCCATAAGTTTTCAGATAAATCTTTGGCCTTAAATATCCAAGGATTCATCTGCCTATCGACGCTCAGAATACCCTTATTTTCTATTATATTCAGCACTGCAACTGTTTCCATGGGATTCCAACCTGTTATAGTAATCCAACCGCATTTTTGTTCAAGTTCAGTTAAAGTTACTTGTGTGCCTGGTTTAGCTATAGATTCCATTAGTCCGATCAACCAAACCCCGTAACCTATGGCCATGTATGGTTTTATAGGGGCTATTTTTCGAGAAATAATGCCATTGTTTTCACTTAACACCCCGCAGGATTTAAAAGAGGCTTCATCTTCGTACATTCGAATAAGAGGACCTATCAATCCTCCTATGGGTGCATCACAGGCCGAAGCGAGCCACTGTTCAAGAGTATTGCGGTTGAATTTTAAACCTAGCAGGTTAGTACCCTTGTAAAATGTTTGGTACCATATTTCAGCTCCTTTTAAAGGACTGCATAAATTTAAATGAGCTAGCCACTGTGTTACAGGGTCCTTTAAAAAAGGATCCTCAAGGATTACTACACGTCCGAAGGGTGTTAATTCAGGAACCTTGATCGATGATCGGGTTTCCGGGAGATTTATCAACCCCATACCGCGGCAATAATCCAGAGTAGGATCGACTTTCCCGCTGGACGTTCCAGTGGGAATTCCTGTTTCAGCAGCTATTTTTTGAATATCTCCACTGGCTCCCCGTGCCGCAAATCTCAAAATGGAGTTGAGATATTGACGCTCCGGAATAAAAGTTTTATGGAAATTCCTAGGTAATCTACTTGCTATTTCTTTATCATTTTTAGACATACAAAGTCCGTTCGCTCAATGATGTAATTCTTATCTTCATAGCATTTTGTTCCAAGCTGTTAGTAGCAGTGTTCAATGATGGTCCTAATGAGTAACATTCCCCTTTTTTCAAGTCTGCAAGTCTAGAGACCCATTCAGAAATAGAACCACCCACTGAATTTTGGATCAGTTTTGCGTGCTCTTGGAATTCATTTTCAGCAGGACGGAAAAAGAGTTTATGACCTGCTTGGAACAGCCGACTTTGTTTTTCTCCCTTTAAATTCTCCATAGTCTGAGTGGCTAGAATCAAAGAAAGTCCAAACTTACGTCCCTCTGTCAAATATTTAGCGACAGGAGCTTGTTCAGTAAGGTCCATATTTTGAGCTTCATCGAGCACAACGACTTTGGGGATATTTTTGCTCCCTACTCCGCGAACGAACGCATTCAAATCCCAAAGAACAAACTCGATAACAAGTTGAGATGAATTGGTGTCCATCCCGGCAAATTGGAATATGTGACACCGATGTTGTGTATCACTAAATAGGTTATTCCATCCCATGCCCTCAATGTCGGTAGAGAAGGGTTTTTCCAAAATAAACGGCCTTAATTTATTTAGTGTAGATTGGACTCTATTTTTGTTATATCTATCGTTATTTAAGTATGACTCCAATATTTCCTGAAATTGTTCAAGCGTAAATTTGTCTCCATATTGGTTAATGCCATCGATAATCGCGTCCATTAATATTGGATATTGTTGGTCGCCCATGGTTCCAAACAATTTTTTAAAGGTTGATGCGATACGTTTGGCAGCAGCAACAGTAGTCTCCTCAATCTCATCCATGTCGGAAATTATTTGTATTTGCTTCTTAAAAGGGTTTATTGGCAAAGGATTTTTACGTATAAAATGCTCGTACGGTTTAAGATATTCTTTGGTTTCATCCTCTAATTGGTTGGATAGGAACCCATTTGTATAGTCAAAAACCAAAGAATTTTGTCCGGATCTCCCCAATTCGCATAGAAGGCATTGAATAGCATAGGTTTTACCCATGCCAGAGGTCCCAAAGATTAACATATGCCGGTTGTTTAATTCTTTATGGCCAAACTCCCAATATACTTTTCGGCCACCTTTTTCAGTTGTCCCAAGAAGTATTCGTTCAGGAATTTTAACTTCTTTGCTGGAAGATTGAACGGGAACAATAGCCTGTTCACTTTTTTCTTTGATTTTTACCTTTATGTCCTCAATCTCCTTCTCAGGTTTTATAGGCTGTTTTTCAGTCTTTAAATTGTTCTCTTTTTTGTCAGAAGGGCTTATTATGCCTTCCCCTCTCGACTCAGAAATTGCATCCGGCCAAGTAATGGTCGTTATTTTATCTTCAACACATAATTCACGAACAAATTCACTTCCAGCAGTATAAACATCGATATTTACCAATCCGTCGCACTCTGTAAAATCTTGACTACTAATTTTCGCAAGTTCGTTTGAGAACGAATTTGTCCAAAAAGCTATGACGGCGGCACCCCAAGAAATTGAGTAATCCCCGTCAGCTAACCTCTCTAACGCCGACAAGACTTTTGTTTGTTGTTGATACGTTATTTCGGTTTTACTAGCTATTAACCTATGAAGTTGCAGCCACCAATGACGTTGATCAGGACGAAGGTCATCTCTTTCAGCTCCATCTTGTAGCTTGGGTGTAAAAGCTGGTATTAGAATTCTCAGTCCGTTTTCAATCTGCTGAATAGCTTTGTCTATATAGTCCGAATTATCAATCCCAAGTTTACATTCGATCAGCCGCAATTTAAATTCGAAACGTCCGTTTTCGTCTATACGGCCGGTGATCCAAAGTAGATCAGGACGTTCCGCTGATTCTTGTGTGTCAAACCAATGGCGATAAGCGTCAAGCGTAACCAGATGATCACAAATACTATTAGGGTCGGCTTTTAGTAATTTTCTTAATAAGGCATACCCCATAAAATCGTGGATATAAGTCCCCGTTCCCGTCGCCCTAACCAAAGATAATCCAGATAACTTCTGCGCTTCACGCAGTACACTATTGGTTACATTAGAAGTGATATTTTTCTGCCAGCCGGGGTAGAGGCTTTCAATAGATTGAGCCAAGCGGTAACTAACATCTGACAAGGAGAATTGTTCGGTTGAAATAGTAAAGTTGTCTTCCCCGTGCAACCCTACCCCTGAACCGAAGCCTATTATTTCTCTAACCACCTCATTTTTTTCATCACCATATTTAATTAGCCTTTCATCAATGCTAGGGTCAATGCAAATGACCCATTCTGCTCTTTTGTGAATTTCATTTATAATACTTTGCCAGGGACTATAATCCCCAAATCCGAGCACAACGTGTTCTTTACCGAGTGTTACGTTAGATGATTTCAATCTAGCCATGATTTCTGCATGCAAAGATCCAACCCGAAATTGACGGTTACTTATAACTCTAGCCCGTTGTTTGGCATGATGGGGATCGTTCATGGCACAGAAAATCTTCTCTCCAATTGGGAATTTCAATGTTCTGGTAGTAATATCGAAATTATCAACAGGTTCAAAGGTGTTTCCGGTACGACCGGCTTTTATAAAATTGTATAAAACGGCGATATCCACTTCAAGACTATCTGAAACCATCCTCCTGAATTGATCGTAATCACCTTGTCCACTCACAATTCTATGAGCCACTGAAAAACGACAGAAGCGGTAGGGTTTAAATTTGTCATCGCTTTCGGCTGCTTCCCATCTTTCTCGCCATTGTTCGATCCAACGCGAAATTGAAATCTCGTCTTCTGATTCGGTAAATATCGTTATGGCTATTGCGTATGGTTTTCGTAGCCGCTCATTCAAAATATCATGATTTTTTACTTTCGGAGACGATATGCTATTTAAATAAGTGTGAATAGCCGCAATCACCGGTTGAATATCTTCATTTCGATACACTGCTAAACTAATTCCATCGCGAGCCTGTGGATGGATATCTAAATAATCTAGCATTAGTCTCGACAATAATTTGGATTCAGGGGTCTCACGAAACATCTCTGAGTCTACCAGGTCTTCTTCATCAAAACCTTCATACCTTAGTAGTAACCTAGTTGAAAGAGGAGAATTATCCATGCTGGGTGTTCCTAAACGATGTATTAATTCTTGCCCTCGTATATTGGTATCCAGAATAAGATTTTCATCGCAAATTAGTCCACATAATGGGATTTGAATTGCAGCTAAATCTAAATAACTTTCCCACCGTTCTAACGGGAAAGATTTTTCTGGTTTTAGGCTTAATTCCTCTACCGCGGAACGGTTGAAACATGCAAAAAGAAATTTAATTTGTCCATTCAGCATTTCTAACACGGCAGGATGTAAAATGGTTACCACAGCCGATGGTTCATAATTGGTTGTAGTCCAACTATCCCCGTAATTTGGGGGGTTGATGTGCGACAATTATTACTGCCGGTCGGCGACAATTAGAATTGCCGGTTGAATGATACAGAAAGAGGTGTGACCATTAGCCGTAGGAGGCATCCAAATGGTCACCGATCAACAAGTCCG
>Ga0182011_10003934_pt1 | contig 12019 bp, 11 predicted proteins | sample 711E1DmetaG_FD_120481 | JGI IMG/M metagenome (GOLD analysis project Ga0182011, IMG submission 120481) | Permafrost microbial communities from Stordalen Mire, Sweden - 711E1D metaG | ecosystem: Environmental > Terrestrial > Soil > Wetlands > Permafrost | place: Sweden: Stordalen | collected... | reverse complement strand
GTCGCCAAGACCATTCCCGGCAAATACGACGCCCGCGGACGCCGCGCCCCGGTCCTGACCGAGGACAAATACGTGGTCCCCTGCGACACGATTATCAAGGCCATCGGCGAGAAACCCGAAGGCCAGTTGACCAAGGCGCTTGGTCTGGACACAACCTCGTGGGGTTCGCTCAAGGTGGACCCGTGGACGCTGCAGACCAGCAACCCAAAGATTTATGCCGGCGGCGATTATGCCAGCGGCGCTGCCAACGTTGCCACCGCGATGGGGGCGGGCAAAAAGGCCGCGAAGATGATTGACCGGCAGTTGACCGGGCTGGATCGTTTCGAGGAATTGTGGCCGAAATTTGACTATGACCGCACGGTTCCGCCACCGTCCCAGGGCGGACCACGCAACCCGGCGCGGCTCATTCCACTCGAGCAACGGCGCGGCAACGTTGAGGTGTCACCCACGTTCACCGAATGGCAGGCCAAGGCAGAATGCTTCCGCTGTCTGCGTTGCGACATCAAAATCGGCGGCAACGAAGGGAAGTCACATTGACGCAAGGCGAAACCATGATGACGACCAAGAAAATTTCTCTCACGATCAACGGGAAAACCTGCAACGGCGAACCGGGACAGACCATCCTGGAAATCGCCCGCGCCAACGACGTTTACATCCCGACACTGTGCTATCTGAAGGGGTTGACTGCGTGGGGGGGTTGCAGAATGTGCATCGTGCAAATTGAAGGCAGTCCGAAAGTCGTGCCGGCTTGCGCCACCCCGGCCGTGGACGGTTCGAAGATCATCACCAACAGCCCGCGCTTGCAGGATTTGCGGAAGGCCACGTTGGAACTGCTCTTCAGCGAACGCAACCACATCTGCCCGATGTGCCCGTATAACAAGGGTGACTGCGGCTTGCAGCATCAGGGTTACATCCATGGCATCACCAACATCCGATATCAATATCTCTATCCCGCGCTGCCGGTGGACCTGACGGCAAAATATTTCGGGCTGGACCATAGCCGTTGCATCCTATGCACGCGTTGTGTGCGGACCTGCGACGAAATTGAAGGCGTACACACGCTCGACGTCTCTAATCGCGGCATCAAGAACTTAATTATCGTGGACATGCTGAAGAAATTCGGCGAGTCCGAGACGTGCACATTATGCGGCGCGTGCGTTGCCAATTGTCCGACCGGCGCGTTCTTCGACAAGGCAACGGCATTCCGTGGGCCGCTTGCAAGTTGCAAGCAGGTGATGACAACCTGCACCGAGTGCCCGGTGGGCTGCGGCCTGAAAGTGTTCATCAAGGAAGACCGCATCATAAATGTCTGGGGCGATCCCGATTCACCCGTCAACCGCGGCCATCTCTGTGTGAAAGGCCGGTATGAGACGTGGGCTGAACCGCGCGAACGCATCACCCAACCGCTGCTCCGCGGCAAGGACGGCCTGCTACAACCCGTCACGTGGGACAAGGCGCTCGCCGCCATTCGCAAAGCCGGCAGGGACGCCCAAAAAACTGAAAAAGCGATGCTCATCGCTCCGCGCGTGACCAACGAAACCGCGCAGACGATTAAGACGCTGGCTGGCAAGATGGACCGGGTCGGCATGTATGTGGCCACCAACGAAGCGGCGCTCTGCAACGAACCGTCTTTCAGTACTGACGCGATGCAAAAATTGGAGGGCGCAGACGCCATCATCATTATTGGAGCCCAGCCGTCCCACGACAATGGAGTCGTGGCAGCCCGCATCCGCACCACCGTCCGCAAACGCGGTGCGAAGTTGCTGATATTTAACGCTCGCAAGAGCGACCTTGATCAATATGCCGACGTTTGCGCCCATGTCGTCGGCTTGGAACACCAACTTTGGGATCAGGTGGCGGCAACCCTTGAAGGAGCAAAACGGCCGGTCGTTGTGTATGGCCCGGATGCCATGACCCCGATTGGTGTGACCGTGATGGAACGGCTCATCAAAGTTTTCGAGAAAAATCAGGGTGGCCAGGAACCCGCGCTCATCGGCTTGCCGATCAGCAGCAACGGTCTTGCGCTGGCAGGCGCTGGCATCGAGGCCATTGAAGACGTCGGTCCATGGCTGGATGTAAAACCGTTGAAACTCCTGCACATTGTCGCCAGTGACGCTCCTGATGGCGGTGGACAAATTCTGGACGAGAAATATGTGTCCGATTTGCTGAACCAGATCCCTTGCGTGGTGGTGCAGGCCAGTTACCACTCGGCGCTCACCGGGAAGGCGGCGATTGTGTTGCCTTCAACCATCTGGTGCGAGAAATCCGGCACGATTACCAACCTGGAAGGACGCCAGTTGTCCCTGCGGCCTGTGCTGCCCGTCAGCGGCGAGGCGCGCGAAGACGCGGCAATTTTGGAGAGTGTATTTGCATGAATAAAACAACCCGCAATAAAACAACGAAGAAATCCACCGGCGCACCGGCCGCGAAGGCTCCCGCCAAAGTGCGCGTCGCGACGATGTGGTTGAGCGGCTGCTCGGGTTGCCACATGTCGTTCCTCGATCTGGACGAACGTCTGGTGGACTTGGTCAAGCTGATTGACATCCTGTTCAGCCCCATCGTGGACACCAAGGTAAAGGACATGCCGCAGGTGGACGTTGCCATTGTCGAGGGTTGTGTGAACAACACCGATCAGGAACACGAGCTGAAGATGATGCGCGATCACTGCAAGATTCTCATTGCGATTGGCGACTGCGCCATCAACAGCAACATTCCGGGACTGCGCAACCAGTTCCCATTGAAAGATTGTCTGGCGCGCGCCTATGAGCAGGCCGAAAGCAACCGGATATCCTGCATCCCCAACGATCCCGTAGTGCCGAAGCTGTGCCCGAAAGCGCGACCGCTTCAAGAAGTGGTGAAGGTTGATTTCAGCATTCCCGGCTGCCCGCCGGATGCCGACATGATCTGGTATGCGCTGACGGAATTGCTGGCCGGTCGCACGCCGCAATGGAACGAAAAGAATTTGAGATACGACTGACATGACAACCAAAACCATCCTCATCAATCCGGTGACCCGCATCGAAGGTCACGCGAAGATCACCATCCATCTCGACAGCCGGGGTGAGGTGGACGATGCGCGCTTCCACGTCGTGGAGTTTCGCGGTTTTGAAAAGTTCTGCGAAGGCCGGCATTTCACCGAGATGCCGCAAATCACGCCGCGCACCTGCGGCATTTGCCCCGTCAGCCATTTGCTGGCCAGCGCCAAGGCCTGCGACGCCATCGTTGGCCGCGAGATTCCGCATACGGCAAAGATGCTGCGCGAACTGATGCACATGGGACAAATCATCCAGTCCCATGCGTTGAGCTTCTTCCATTTAAGCGCGCCCGACCTGTTGCTCGGCTACGACGCCGACCCGGCCATCCGCAATATCGTCGGCCTGATCCAATTGAAACCCGACATTGCCGTTAAAGGCGTGCGGCTGCGCAAGTTCGGCCAGGAACTGATCAAGCTGGTTGCCGGACGGAAAATCCACGCGGACTTCCCGGTGCCCGGCGGTGTGAACAAGGTTCTTACGGCGGCGCAACGCGACGAAATCCTGAAAGGTCTGCCCGAGGCATTCGAGCATGCGCGATTCGCGCTCGATTTGCTCAAGGGCTACCAAAAAGCCCACCACGACGAGGTGGAGACATTTGCCAACTTCGATTCCAATTACATGGGATTGGTCCAACCCGACGGCGCGCTGGAGTTGTATGACGGCAATTTGCGTTTCTGCAATGCCAGTGGTGAAATCATACATGATCAGGTTCCGCCGTCGAAATACCTCGACTACATCGGCGAGGCGGTTGAGCCGTGGTCATACATGAAGTTCCCATTCATCTCGGATCTCGGCTATCCGCAGGGGATGTATCGCGTGGGACCGCTCGCCCGCTTGAACGCCTGCAGCCATATTACGACGCCGCAGGCCAATGCGGAATTGAAGATTTGGCGCGCCAAACGCCGTGTGCAGACCAGTTCGTTCTATTATCATTGGGCGCGGCTCATCGAGGTGCTGTACGGACTCGAACGCGCGCAACAATTGCTGGAAACCCCCGACATCACCAGCACCGACATTTTGGTCCCTAACCGGCCGACCCATCGGGAAGGCGTGGGCGTGGTTGAAGCCCCGCGCGGCACGCTAATCCATCATTACTGGGTGGACGCCGATGGCCGGGTGGAGAAGGTCAATTTGATTGTTGCCACCGGCCACAACAATCTGGCGATGAACCGCGGCGTGCAGGCCATTGCCCGGAAGTATGTCAAAGCCAAGAAACTCAAGGAAGGCATGCTCAACCGCGTCGAGGCGGTCATCCGCTGCTACGATCCCTGCCTGAGCTGCGCCACCCACGCCGTCGGCCAGATGCCGATGCGCGTCGAGTTGGTGGACGCGGAGGGGAAGGTTGTGGACAGGTTGCAGCGTACTGCTGCAATCTAACATGGCAAGGTTGGTTATCCAATCAAGGTAGGACAGGCATCTTGCCTGTCTCTGATTTCTTGGCAGGATGGCTTTAAAAAATGAGACAGGCTGGTAGCCTGTCCTACGTTCAATGGCTGGGCAACCATCTTCATGCCATTTGACGATTCTGTCGTCACTTGACATGATAAATGACAAAAGTGTTGGCAAATGTCAGGAGCATTGTTTGTGTTATTAGCTTTTTCAACACTCCAGAACTCCAAAATACCAGCTCTCCATTTCCTATGAAAACTCTCATCATCGGCTACGGGAACCAGAGCCGCCGCGACGACGGTATCGGCTGGTTCGTCATCGAACAACTAGCCGCGCTGAAACTGCCCGGAGTGGAATTGGAGACCGGCCAGCAGCTTGAAATCGAAGCTTCCGAGACCATCAGCCGTTTTGACACCGTCATCTTCGTAGACGCCGCCATTCCCGAAGCGCCGGAAGCCATCCAACGCTCCGTCGTCACCCCCAACTTCCAAAGCCATGCCGTTGCACATTACATGACGCCGGCTGACGTGCTGTCGCTGTGCAAAACACTCCATGGCCGCGAACCGCGAGCTGTCCTTTTTAGCATCCGCGGCCGCGATTTCGATTTCGGCACGAATCTCTCCCCGGAAGTCGAGCAAGCCGCGCGCAAAGTCGTGAAACAAATCGCCGAAATCATCCGCAGCGGGAAATTTTAACCACGGATGGACACGGATAAACACGGATTTCGGAGGGCGGAGTTCTACGCCTGTGCCGCCGTAGCCTTGGCGAAGGCGCAAGGCCAAAACTTCAACCATGAATCAACTGGGAGGGACGGCATGATGCCGTCCCAAACTTAAAATTGCGAAAAAAGCTGACTTTTTCGTTTTTACGCAAGAGATACCACTACCGCCGCTGCTGCTGCCTCTTGCTTTTGCCGCTCGTGTTGCTGGTGCTGCCATTGCCGCCGTCGTCATCATGATGGTGACCATGGTTATGACGCTTTTGTCTGCTGGTTAAATTGTTTCTCAAACTTGCCGACGACGCGAAGGATTTCATCGAAGGTGGGCACTTCACCGAAGAACATTTCCTTTTTCATTTCGCTGTAATCACCGCGCCAGGTGGAAAGCTGGTCAGGAAGCGGAAGTAATCGCAGCGAGCCGGGACGAAGTGTGTGGTAATCCATCCAACCGTAATCAAAGAATTCCTGCCGATGCGCGACGACGCGGTCAAAAAGTCCCAGCTCGGCGATGGCCTGGGCAGCAACGCCCTTCTTGATTAGACACCAAAGGTCGTAATAGTGCCTGGCGAGCGTGCGTTTGCGCGGTTTGTCCGCTGGGCGATACGTCTCCTCGTGCAGGAGCATGGCTTTGTCCCAAAAGGTGCGGCGGGCCACGACGGTTTTGATAGCGAATGCGCCGTCGCCCATTTTTTCGGGAAAGGCTTCGTACAGGTAAGGCCGGAGCGAGGGAGTTTCCGAAGGTTCGGTGTCAGAGCGAGCGCCCATCTCAATTTTGACAACAGGACGAAGATAAGTCGCCGTGCCTGTCAGCACGCCGGGATACGCAAAAAGCAAGGTTTGCTGATCCTTGTCTTCGGTGACATCGGCAAGTGTGAGCGACCACTTTGCTGCGGGTGGAAGGGTGGCTTTGAACCGCACTTCCAACGCGGGACGCAGTTCCTGATGGATGCGTTCGCTGCATTTCTTGATGAGCTTTTTCTGCCGCTTACCGCTCAATGTTTCGCCGCCAAAGCCAAGAAACTCGCGGTCGATGACGACGTCGATGTCCTCTGAAAACCTTTCGATAAGTTTCCACGCCTTGGCAAGGGACGTGCCGCCTTTGAAGGAAAAATGCTCACCCCAACCGGGCAGGTTAAAAAGTTCCCGCAACGTCCAGCAGACCCAGAAGTCCTTTTCGATACTGGCGGGCGGGAGGTTGAGGTGGGATAGCGCCTGCTCGCAGTAAAGCCGCTGGTCGTCCGGCGAGAGTTTGAGGAAGCCATCCATGCGTCAGAATTTTTCCGGTGTGGCGACTCCGCGCATCACGTCCGCGATCCAGGCTGGCGCATAGATGATGTCTTTGAGCAACTGCCGTTTATCATCGTCATTCAATCGCGTGCGCAATTGAGAGATCAATCTGTCGTCCACATGGCGCTGACCAAGGTGACGTAATGCTTGGATGACAAGGCCGCTTTTTTTCCCGGCGGCGGCCATGTTTTTTGGTGTCGTCCGTTTCAAGGTGATGATCTGTTTGCCCAACCGGACGCTGCGTGTCGGTCCATCCGTGAGAAACACAACTTTCATTGGAATCTGATTGGATAACCCGAGCAGGTTGGCCGCATACGCCCCTGATGGCTGGAGACGTGTGGCATCGCGTCCCGCTAGAGCTTTGGCAATGGCATCGGTGGTTGGATTCAGCAGACCCAGCGATGTATGCTGGCGCGGATAATCATAAAGGCCACGGGCAAGTTGACGAATCGTGCCCGACTTCTTGTGCCGTTTCAGCGCAGAGTCGACGGCATTTCGGCTGCCAAAGTCTTGAAAGTGGTTCGGCGTGAACACCCAACCCCTACCTTGGCCATATACACGGCTAAGTAGCTTTGAATCAATTGATTGAACGTGTTTTCCCATAACATTTTTGACAGAAAAAGTAGATTAGATTTCTGTCAAAAACAAATGCTTTTTTCCTGTTTTTTGGCATCTATTAGAAGTAACTCATTCATAACGACTTTTGATTTCGAAGGGCAGGATACTACAAAGCCAAAACTTCAACCACGAATCAGCTGGGAGGGACGGCATGCTCGCCTCGGCGTAGCTCGCCTCGCTCGCTCGGCGAAGCGGGCCTACGGCGAAGCCCGGGATGCCGTCCCAAACTTCCTTTTAACCACCAAGACGCGAAGTTTTTGCAGTACTGTCTGTTTACTGTGGAAATTTTAACCACGGAAAAGCGGCGGTGGGCCGCCGCAGTCCAAGACGCTGGCGCGTTTTTCGGCGACGATTGAATCTCGCGAAGCGTCGTGGAGTGCGCCAGTCCTTCCACCTACGCGGCGCGACGGCGGCTGGCGCTTTTGCATAACTTTGGTTGGACAGGCTGCGGTTGAGAAAACTTTCGTGTAGTTCGCGGTTCACATCACTTCTGTTTTGGGAGCCTCACTTTGAATGTGCCGGCGACGTAGCTTTTTGAATTATCAGGAAGGCACAAATAAATTCTTCCGGATATCGTCCGGTTTATGGCTTGATCGAATTGCAGCTTCATTCCATAGCCTTTGATATAAGTCGAGGTCTGAACCACGTCTCCTTCATTCCAAGTCATCTTGACATGTGGATTGGTGCTGTCGCTGTCAATGGAATGAATTTCATAACGTTGGCCTTCAACGGATTCATCCAGCCGAAAAACATCCAGTAACATTCCGTTCCCGGAACTTATTTTAAGGTCGCCATTTCTGAATGACGCCGTCTTGAGTGTGAAATCAAATCCATGAAGTTTCCCGCTGACCGGATGGTCGGGAAATGAGATTTTGCTGATGTCAGATGTCCACCCGGATTTGGCGGGTTCGATTTGCTGGTTATTGATGACGACAGGCTCGGGCTTGGCCGGTTCCGGTTGTTGGCTGTTGGTGACAACGGGCTCGGGCTCGACAGGTTCCACCTGTTCGTTGTCATTGGAGACAGTGGTGGGGTGGGCTTGTGTGATGACAAAATTGTTCGTAGCCAGGTCGTGTTTGGCATTTTCGAATCCGTGTTTCACGACTTTTGAAAAAGTCCATACGTGAACGGCGATGGTGCATACTCCCAGTATCAAAAACAAATAACCGATAACGAGACCGGCCGTGGCAAGGCCGTTTCCTTTGAGCGACGGATCCTGGCGGATCCGGGATTTGGCCATATGCCCGCAGATGATTCCCGGAAGCCATCCAATGCACGTGACCAACGATAACAGGGAACAGACAAGCGAAGCGATGGCCAGACGGGAAGTCCGTTGAGCGGCGGTTCCGGTGGTTTCTTTTGGCACGATGACGGTGGCTTTGCAGCTTGGACAGGCGATCTGCGTTCCTGCGTGAGTCGTGTCGCACAAAATGTTTTGGCCGCAAGCAGGGCAGGGGAATTTGAATTCACTCATAAAGGTTTCCGTTTATCGGATGTTGAAGGGCATCATTTTACTTTCTTCACCGACTGTTTCAATGCAAGATAGTTTCCGCTGGTAACAACCTTGCGTCCGCTTTTCTTTTCCAGTTCGCGCCGGGCGTTGCCGGCGACCGAGCCGCCGGAGCGGGCGGCGTGTTTGTTTTGCGGGAAGCCTTGCGCACCGCGGTTGCGGGCGATTTCGGTCGTGGCGGCTTCGCCAAGCATGGAGAAGATGAGTTCAAGGTCGGTCATGTGGTCGCGGAGGTTCTCGCGTTTGAGACGCTTGAACTCGGCGTATTGGCCGGGCGTGAGGCCGAAAGTGGCTTTGGAGATTTCAGCGGTAAGGATGGCGTATTCGCGTTGCTCTTTGACGCCGCGCTTTTGCCATTCGTCGGTGAGTTCGTCACGAATGGCAATGGAGCGCATTCGTTTCTCAATCCAGTCGTCAGAGTAACCTTTGGCTTTGTAAATGGCGCGGGTGCGTTTGGCGGCCAGCTCCGGGTTTTCAATCTCCTGAATGCGTTCGTAACCGACTTTGGCGAGCCAGCGTTTGAACGGTTCGGCCTTTGGGCTGGGAATGGATTGGATAATGCGGAAGAGACCCTCGGTATTGGCGCAGTTGAGATTTTGTGGGCCACCGGTCGTCTGAAACAAAAGGGGGTGGACAATTTGTCCATACCCTTTGGCCAACTCCGGATCGCGGCGGCGAATCTTGTTGAGGTAGTCAGTTGGATTCGCCGCATCGGTCAGTGCTGCAACGACATCTACAACCACAAACCACCATTCATCGTTGTGTATTGTTCGGCGGATTTCCTGCCGTTGAAACAAGGCGATGCGCGTTTCTGGATTTGGGTTTGGGTCGCTCATAGCTGAATTATGCCTGATGGTAAAACCTAGGGCGAGTTGGGCAAGTGGAATACGGAGGCAGGGGCAGACAGTTGCCTTTTCGTGTCTTTCGCGGTTTTGAGTCAGGGCTTTGCGCCTTTGCCAAGGTTACGGCGGCACAGGCGTGGAACTCAACCCTCCGAAGTTTGTTCAATGAACCTCGCGGTCGCGGGTCACAGACGGGTTGCCGTGGCCTTCGACCATCTTGAGAGAATCCTTGGGGCAGACATCCACGCAATAGCCGCAGGTGATGCAGCGTAAGCGGTCGATGGCCCATTTCTTTTGCGCGCGATTTAGGAATATGGCGCCAGTGGGACATTTCTTCGCGCAGACATTGCAATAGACGCAATTGTCCTTGGTGAAAATCAACTGGCCGCGCGAGCCGGCGATGGGGTTGCGCGGTTGGAATGGATAGCGGGTGGTGGGCGGCTTTGTCAGCGCCCATTTCATCGCCAGTTTGGACATCCCGAAGTAACTCATATCATCTTTCTGTGCAACTGATGCAGGGGTCAATCGTCAGCACAATCATCGGCACATCCGCCAGGTCGCATCCGGGCAACACTTTCAACATGGCCGGGAGATTGGCGAATGTCGGCGTACGGACGCGGAAGCGTTGCAGGTTTTTTGTGCCGTTTGCCTTTATATGGTAAACCACCTCGCCGCGCGGCTGCTCGGTGCGCGTGATGGTCTCGCCGGTGGGATTGCCGGTGACCTTCACTTCGATTTCGCCGGCGGGCATCTTGGCGAAGGCTTGCCGGATGATTTCCACCGATTGAAACAGCTCGTTACAACGCACGATGCAGCGGGCATAGCAATCGCCGTCAGAATGCGTCACCGGCTGGACTTGGATATCCTTGAACGCGGCATAACCCTGACTGCTGCGCAGGTCTTGCGCCACGCCACTGCCACGCAATGTGGGGCCGACGCAGCCGAGTTCCCAAGCTTCCTGTTTCGATAGCACGCCCACTCCACAAAGCCGGGCTTTCACCGAGCGATCATTCAAAAATACCTTGGCGATGCCGCGCATGTCCTCCTCGATTTCCGTCAGGTCTTTCAAAATGCCCTTGATGGTTTCGGCGTCCATATCGCGCCGCACACCGCCGATTTTACAGGAGCCAAAGATGACGCGACCGCCGGTGGTGGCTTCAATGATGTTGAGCACTTTCTCGCGTATGCGCCAGGAATGCATGAACAGGCTTTCAAAGCCCATGCCGTCGGCCATCAGCCCCAGCCAGAGCAAATGGCTGTGGATACGCGAAAGTTCGCCCCAGATCGTCCGCAAATACAGCGCACGGGGCGGTACCTGGATGTTCATGATGGTCTCAATCGCCTGACAATAAGTTTGTCCGTGAATAAAACTGCAAATGCCGCAAATGCGTTCGGCAACATAAACGAATTCGATGTAATCCTTCTTCTCCGCAAGCTTTTCCAGCCCGCGATGAATAAAACCGATGGAAGGCCGCGCTTCGATGACTTTTTCGTCCTCAACGACGAGGTCGAGATGAACCGGCTCCGGCAGAACCGGATGCTGCGGGCCAAATGGAATAATGGTGCGTCCCATAGAAATTTATTTATTTGCCCCCGTGGTTGCGGCGGGAGTTGCCACACTTGGGCATGCCGCCACATTGGTGCCGAATGGGAACTTGATTGCCGTTTTGTAAAAGTTGCCGTGAAAGTCCACGGTCAATCCGTCCACCTTTACGTTGAACAGATCGTGGATTTCATTCTCGTAAAGTATCGCGCAGCCATAGATCGGACTGATGCTTGGCACACAGGTATCAACACCGGGAAGCAACAGGCGCAAATTGGTGAGCCGGCTGTCGAGATCGAAGCTGTAGGTCAGCTCGACCTGATCGGGCAGTCGCGTGGCGCTGATTTGAACCAGCCGATGACCTTGCTCGTGCTTGGCCCGGACTTTGTCCAGCAACGTGTCAACCGTGATAATCTCGATTTGTTCCTGGCTCATTTACGTTCCTTTTGCAGATGGACCCACGTGATGGCGGGTGTGAACGGCTCGGTCTTGAATTCCCTGTAGCCCAACCTGCCAAGCAAACGGAGGCCGCGTTCGTTCGGCTGGCCGGTGAAGCTTTCGAAGCGTTTCACATTCGGAAACGCTTTTTCAATCTCCCCCACCAACCGGTGACCGATTTCATGGTGTTGGTAGTAGGGATGGACAACAATCCCGCTCACGTACGCGGTGTCTCCGCTGGCATGGCCGCGCACCGAGCCGATGATTTTGCCGTTGATCACGGCTTTGATGAAAGTCAGCCGGTCAAAATCGCTTTGAAGTTCCTCGAGCGTCTGCTGCAAGGCCGGCAAATTGTCGTTGTTGTAGATTTCCGCCTCGCATTGACCGGCGGTTTTTTGCAGACCGAGGATTTCCGGCGCATCGCTCTTTTCAGCGCGAAGGTAAAGGGTTTGATCGACGTTTTTTGGAGCGGCGGCCATCTCCTTGCGTTTTTGTTCCAATACGCCGAGGGACTGGACTACTCCGTCAACGATGGCTTCCGGCCGCGCGGCGCAGCCCGGCACATACACATCCACCGGAATCACGCTGTCCACGCCGCCGGAGATGTTGTAGCACTCGCGGAAGATGCCGCCGCTGCCC
>Ga0182011_10003930_pt1 | contig 12032 bp, 14 predicted proteins | sample 711E1DmetaG_FD_120481 | JGI IMG/M metagenome (GOLD analysis project Ga0182011, IMG submission 120481) | Permafrost microbial communities from Stordalen Mire, Sweden - 711E1D metaG | ecosystem: Environmental > Terrestrial > Soil > Wetlands > Permafrost | place: Sweden: Stordalen | collected... | reverse complement strand
TCAAGGCCCCCACGGCATTTTCAATGCTCCCGAATGCCGTTACCATAATGACCCCGGTCTCGGGGTTTGTCTCTTTAAATTTTTTCAAAAGCGTCAATCCGTCGGTGTCGGGAAGCCTGTAATCGAGAAGTACGATCTCGAAAACATCATTTTTAAATGATTCTATGGCGTCATGACCATTTCCCGCTTCTCCGACCGTGTATCCTTCTTTCCTGAGAAGTCCGGCGAGAAGTGTCCTCTGCGCATCTTCGTCTTCGACAATGAGAATACTGGCTCTATCCATTTTGACCTCCAAAAGAAATAATCAAAGACCACATTACAATAACCAATGTTTGATTGTTTGTGCGTGGTTATTATTTATTTTCATTGTTATCATCTATTGTCGGTGTTTGTAATTTGGTTATTGTTTTTTGTCTAACCGGCAGCGTTATCATAAAGGTTGTTCCATGACCTTCTTCGCTTGTGGCTTTTATATCACCGTCGTGGTCCCTGACGATCATATAGGATATGGGAAGGCCGATGCCGATGCCTTTATCCTTCGTTGTATAGTAATGCTCGAATATTTTATGAAGCTCCTCTTCTTTTATGCCGGCGCCCGAATCCTTTATGTATATATCTACAGAGCCGTCTTTTGTTTTTGTCCATATTTCAATGAGCCCTTTTTGGCCGATCGCTTCTATGCCATTGAGGATAATGTTGTAGAAGGATTGTTTGAGCCTGTCTTTCTGGGATTCAATCACAATGTGTGTGCCCACCTTGTTGATAATACGGATTTCCTTTGAGGCGGCCTTTTCTGCTACGATCATAATGACCTCATCAAAGATATTATACAGGTTTTCATTTATAAATGGAGCATGCGCCCTGGTGGAGAGTAAAAATTCTTCCACAATCCTGTCGACCCTGACAAGCTCGCCCCTTATGATATCAAGGAATGTCAGGTATCCCTCTTTCTTTTCTTCCTCGGGTAAGAATTCTCTTTTAAGCCGCTGTACCGAGAGACCTATTGCGTTCAAGGGATTGCGTATCTCGTGAGCCATGCCGGAGGCAAGCTTCCCGAGGGAAACGAGCCGTTCCTTTACCTCCAGCTCCCTTTCCATTTCCTTCACCTTTTTCTCGTGTTTTCTTTCGAGATAAAATATCGCAAAAGTACTCACTGCACCGGATAGAACGAGAAAAATGAGGAGAAAAATAAAACTGAATGTTGTTCTCTCTAGGGTATCTTTGGCCAGTTTTTTCGATATGATGATTTCTATGGTATAGCCTGGGAGAAACTTTGAACCGAGGGGTTTGGAAAGGACAAATGCGTCTGTTTTTTCATCGCTCTGCCTTATAAAGGGTATGCCCTTTTGGTCGTACACATTGATGCCGACAATATTGAGCCGTCTTTCCTCCCTTTCCAGTATACCCTGTATGATAAATTTTTTTCTCAGTAGCTCCAGCCCCTGTTCATCAATCTTGAAGAAGAAAATACGGTCTTTAATACGCATGCCCATGAAGAGCGACCCATCTTTGCCGGTTGGCATTTTCAGTATTGTTTTTTGTTTGTTTGTGATAAGCAAACGAAGCTCGGAAGCGGATGCCTGAAGCTCCCCCTTTGTGGCGATGATATCGCCGTTCATATCAAAGACTGTGAAATTCGTAAAAGGCAGGTTATCCATCCCGCTGTTTTCCATAGTACTCATGAGGTTGTATAAGTCTTCCACAATCGCTTCATCGGAGATCATAATGTTCAGAAAATTTGGAGTAATAATGGCAGGTGATTTTTCAAGGAGGCCCAGATACTCAAGGTTAATATCGATTTCCCGTTTGATATGATTGTAAACGATTTCTCCTTCCCCTTTCAGGAGACCCTCAATGTTTTTTTGGATGATCCTGATCTGAAAGAAGCCTGTTGCCGTAATGAGGACAAAAAAGATTGCAAACAACAACGATGGAAAAACAATGGTTTTTTTATCTCTCATACCTTCTCGGATAGAAAAGATGTCTCATTCCCATTCTTTTGTTCTCGGTATCAAAGAAGTTGTTGTAGCGTTCCCGCTGCTTTTCGTTGAGGATCCTTGAAACTTCCGATCTGTATTGATTATAGATATTTCCTCGTGCGGTTTCTAATTCTCTTATTTCGCTTTGAAGCCTTACGATCCTCTCGGCATTAGCTGCCGGATTTTCGATGAGTTCCCTGAGTTCCAGCCTTTTCCTCATAGATTCCCTTCTGACCACACGCCATTCATTGATGTATTTATTCCGTATGCCTTGAATTTGTGTTTTCTGAGGTTCTGTCAGTTCGAGCCCCCTCTCAAACTCCGAATACGAATCCTGTGCAAAGAGAGGGGGCACATAAAAAAGCAACAGAAGAAAAAGGGGGATCATTTTTTTCATGGATTAACAGGTACCCATACATTATGGGCCGGAACCCACTTCCCACCTGCCCACTGTCCGGGGACCACAACCCATTGTCCCGGAGGGCCATCTTGTGTACCTTGAGGAGTGGCAGAAACAGCCGCCCTTGAACTCTGGGCAGCTTCAATCTTTTGATTTGTGACATTCTGGTCGACGGCATTGCCTCCTATTGCTCCCGCAAGTCCTCCGACTGCCGCACCAATAAGGGTCGATGCGGTATCCCGACCGATTACCTGTCCTGCGATAGCCCCCAGACCAGCGCCGATTGCGGCTCCCTTCTGCGTATTATAGCCCTCAGATACGCATGAAAATGTTATAAATCCCACTGCAACCAATGCCAATACGATAAAGCTCTTTTTCATGGTTATCCCTCCTTTGGATATGGAAGGCAGCGCTGCCCATCAGCGCTGCCTTCCATCCTATATCTTAGTTTTTGCTGGGCGTTTCGGGCCCAAATTTCTTGTTACCCGATGCCGGCCCAAAACCTCTCATGGATCCGTGACCACCACCCCAACAGCCACCTTCACTGAACTTTTGCAGTTGCTCCGGTGTTAATATCTTTCTCTGCTCGAGCTTGAGCTGTACCATCTTGTCCTCCATCTGCTGTCTCAACGCGTTCACCTCTTTCTGTTTCGCAAGGATCGCGGCATCACTGGCTTTTGGATCGGCATAGACGGTTTTCAATTCCATGGATTTCTGGAAAAGTTCATATCTCAGGGTCTGCGTGTCATTATGGTACTTTTCCTTGAGCTGCCACATCTTGCCGAGTTGATCTTTGCTCAGATTCAGATTGGCCATAGGACCCATCGGTCCCATTCCCATTTCTCCACCCTGATGATGGCCAAAGCCATCTTTGCCCATAGGGCCATTCCCAGGCCCAACCGCATATACCGCCGCCGCGGTAAGCGCTACGAAAAGCACAACCAGCATTACAATATAACCTTTTTTCATTTTAGCCTCCTTAGCGGTTTTTTTCAAATCGGTCATAATCTGCAATGAGCAATATATATGCCACACTATGGTATTCCATAACTATGAGTAATTATTACTAAATAATTTAATAAACGAAAATGAGCCTGCTATAACATGGTAATAAATGTCGAACCGGCATAGATGTATCGACAAATGTGTCGAACTTTCTTGTTCGTCCCACCCTTTTTTCATACTGATGAGCCCGAAAATATGATATATTTTCTCTCTACTGAAGGAAAACTCCCGGAAGAGGCGGATACATGATCGACGAAAAGATTGTTACAAAAGCGATTATCGAGCGCTACACAGAGAAACTGCTCTCCCACCTTGAGGTTGACGTAGCGATATGCGGCGCGGGCCCCTCAGGCCTTGTTGCGGCGGCAGAGCTTATTGCTCCACGGTGTAAATGAAAAGTATACTTACCATAGCAGGCTTTGATCCCTCATCGGGCGCAGGTATTACGAGGGATATGGATACATTCTTTTCTCTCGGTATCCATGGCCTCTCCATACCTACCTGTACCGTTGCTCAGGGGCCAAGAGGCGTAAAGCATATCTACCCTACACCCATAAAACAGTTCAAAGAGATGGTTACAATGACAGGAGGGGATTTACCTTTTCATGGTGTCAAGGTAGGGGTTGTCTGTGACGATCCGTACATTCGGGAAATAGCGGCATTGCTCAAGAAGAAAAAAGGTATTCCCGTTGTTGTTGACACTGTTTTTGCTGCAAAGAACGGCAAACAATTGATCACAGGGTCCGGCCTCAAAACTTTCATAAAATCTTTTTTTTCGCTGGCAACAGTCGTGACCCCCAATATCGAAGAAGCATCACGTATAGTAGGGATGCCGATTAAAACGATCGGCGATATGAAAGAGGCCGCGCAATCACTCATGAAGATGGGGCCGCAAGCGGTCATTATAAAGGGCGGGCACCTCAAGGGCGATCCCGTGGACATTTTCTATGATGGTAAAGAGTTCGCTCAGTGGGAGAAAAAGAGGCTCAGCAGGGAAGTCCACGGCACCGGTTGTTCCTTTTCCTCTTTGATTGTCTCTTTTCTTGTCCTCGGTTACTGCCTCAAAGATGCCCTTTTTACATCGGAAGAACTGATGGAAGAGATGCTGAAAGCCAGCTATAGGATTGATAAAGAAGGATACTTTTATATGTCGACGGGTATTATGAAGAGCGCCTACGCCGATAGATGGAAGGTTATCCATGCGCTACAGGAAACCAGAGAACGATTGCTAACGCTTAATCCTGTTGAACTCATTCCTGAAGTTCAGATGAATCTGGGATATGCCATAGAAGGCGCTAAGGGTATCGAAGATGTAGCGGCATTTCCTGGCCGTATCGGAAGGTATGAAGGGAGAATCCAGATAAAGGGGGACCCGGTCTTTGGTGCGTCATCTCATGTAGCGAGGCTTATCATTACCTATATGCGCTATTATCCCCGCACACGGTCATGTGTGAACGTGCGATACGGCGAAGCCGTTATAAAGAAAGCGCAAGAGAGGAAGATGAACGTTGCCTTTTTCGACAGGATGAAGGCGCCCGACAGTATTGAGGAGATAGAAGGAAAGAGTCTCGATTTTATCGTCGATCAGGTAATGCGAAAGGTAAAAAGACCTCCCGATATGATTTATGATAAAGGCGATGTGGGCAAAGAACCCATGATAAGACTTTTTGCGAAAGACCCTGTTGAGCTCATACAAAAGATGGAGATGATAAGACCATGAAAAATCAGTTGCCGGCAGCGCGTGAAGGAAAGATTACGAAAGAGATGGAGCGTATTGCGAAGGATGAGGGTATTGATAAAAATGCGCTCCGTGAACTTGTCGCAGCAGGCAAGGCGGTGATCCTTGCGAACAACAGACGCAAGGGTTTCACGCCCAAGGGCGTTGGGAAAGGTTTGAGTATCAAGGTCAATGCCAATATCGGTACATCGCCGGAGCGTGTCGATATTAAGGAAGAACTGCAAAAACTCAAAATGGCGCAAAAAGCAGGCGCCGATGCAGTGATGGATTTATCTACAGGCGGCAACCTCGACGAGATACGAAAGGTCATTATACAAGAAGCAGGCATACCAATCGGCACTGTCCCCATTTACCAGGCTGTCGTTGAAACAATAAAAAAGAGAAAGACCATTACGAAGATGATTCCCGATGAAATATTTGATGTCATCGAGAAACACGGCATTGATGGCGTTGACTTTATTACGGTCCACTGCGGTGTAACGCAAAGCTCCTTGGAGCGGCTCAAAAAACAGGGCAGGATTACGGATATTGTAAGCCGGGGTGGCGCATTTCTTGCGGAATGGATGATCGTCAACAAGAAAGAGAACCCGCTTTACGATCAATTCGACAGGCTCGTCAAGATCGCGAAGAAATATGATATGACATTGAGCCTCGGTGATGGTTTGCGACCGGGATGTATTGCCGATGCAACCGACCGGGGTCAGGTGGAAGAGCTTGTTATCCTCGGGGAACTCTGCGCGGAGGCCATAAAGAATGGGGTGCAGGTGATGGTTGAAGGTCCCGGACATGTTCCCATAAACCAGATTGAGGCAAATATTGTTCTCCAGAAGAGACTCTGTAACGAAGCACCCTTTTATGTGCTGGGGCCCATCGTCACCGATATAGCGCCGGGTTATGACCATATTACCTCGGCAATCGGCGGCGCCCTCGCCGGGTATTACGGGGCGGATTTCCTCTGCTATGTGACCCCGTCGGAGCACCTGGGCCTGCCGACACCTCAGGATGTGTGGGATGGTGTCATCGTGACGAAAATAGCGGCGCACGCGGCGGATCTGGCCCGCGGAAGTGAAAAGGCCTTCAAGCTCGATAAAGCTATGTCGATGTACCGCAAGGCCCTTGATTGGGAAGGACAGATTAAGTGCGCAATCGACCCCGATAAGATCAAAAAGTTCCGCAAAGCCAGGGGTTCCAGTGACGATGTATGCAGCATGTGCGGCGAATATTGTTCCATGAAAATAATGAAGGATTATCTGAAAAAATAAATGGCGCTTTTCCCTAAGTTAGACATTGAAGTCTATACTGTTTCGGAACTCACGGCGCGGCTCAAACAATTGGTGAGCGGCAGATTCAGAGACGTTTGCGTGGAAGGCGAAGTCTCAAACGCAAAGCTCTATCCCTCAGGACATCTCTATTTCACTCTCAAAGACGATGCTGCCATGATGAAAGCCGTTGCCTTCAATTATTACGGCAAATTTCCCGACAAGACACTTATCAAGGACGGCGATACCGTTACCTGCGAGGGAAAGGTCGATGTCTACGAGAAGAGAGGGGAATACCAGCTCATCGTGAGCGATGTCACGATCAAGGGCGATCAGGGGGACCTCTATCTGAAATTCCTCGCGTTGAAGGAAAAACTTTTCAAAGAAGGTCTTTTCGATGAAGCAAAGAAGAAACCGCTGCCGCTTTTCCCTGAACGCATAGGTATCGTGACTTCCCCTGTCGGCGCGGCCATACGGGACATGCTCCGGATCATTTACGGAAAATTTGAGAACATAGCTGTTTTGATATACCCCGCCAAGGTTCAGGGAGAAGAAGCGCCCCATGAGATTGCGGAAGGGATAGAGTATTTCAATCAGACAAAAGAAGTAGACGTAATCATCGTGGGAAGGGGAGGGGGATCTCTCGAAGACCTCGCTCCTTTCAATGAAGAGATTGTGGCCCGCGCGATCTATGCGTGCAAGATACCCGTCGTTTCAGCAGTCGGCCATGAGATAGATTTTACGATCTGCGATTTTGTTGCCGATTTCCGGGCGCCGACGCCGACGGCTGCAGCGGATATGGTCGTGAGAGATAAAAAAGAAGTGCAAGGCGCCATTGAAGCCATGCAAAAGGCGCTTGTGCAGGGCATACACAATAAGCTTGAGAGGTCAAAATTTGTTTTTTATCAGAACGCGATGGAGCTTAGAGAGAGGAAGGATTTTTTCACGAGTCAGAGCATGTACCTCGATGAGTTGCTCGGAAACCTCATGCACAGCTTTTCCCTTTATATGAAAGACACAAGAAAAAAGGTGGATGCGCTTTCGCAGAGGATAGAGGACTTAAACCCCGACAACATATTGAAAAGGGGTTACAGTATTACCCAGAAGAAAGATACTGGAGAGATCGTCTTTGATAGCGGTAGCGTGAAGAAAGATGAGGGACTCATTGTGAGCCTGCATAAGGGCAAGATAGAGGTTAGCGTCACAGACTCGCACTCATAAGCCGTAATATGCTCGCAAATAATATATTGTGTTTTGTGCTCGGTAATTATGTTTTTTATGATGGGATGACGGCTTGTTCGGGAGACTTATCTGCGGCGGTCGGTCGTAGTAATTAAGACAAACCCGAATTGTGTTTTGTGCTCGGCCAGCGGCGTGTTCGAGAAAGCGCCTATGCGCGTCCTGCCGCGTCTCGTGCCCTCCAATATACATACAACGCCGCTTTCCACTCCACCCGCGGCCCTCAACTACGTTGTTGAGTCCGCGGATATTGCATCTGAATTTACAATTGGCCTTGGGCTTGCGCCTTATGTTTTTCATGTCATACGAACATTGTTTCGTTTTTGATAACAATTGGTCACAGGTAGGTATATTGTCAACCCATGCCGCGATTCCCGGTGCGCTCCGGTAATCGCGGAGTAGCCGCGGAATTTACGTTAGCTTGAGCTTCGCTTTTTCCATCTTGAGGCATAGTAGCCATGCATTCCCCATGTCTCTTTCACCTACAAAGTGAGCATTGGGCATATCATAAAAAATTGGGGATTACGATTTGAAATGAAGCATAACGCTTGGATCAGCCGCGACCGTAAGGAGTCGGCTACATCCGGTTGTTGGGCAGTTAGTGCTTTCCAGACGGCCCTACTAATGCATTGTGTTTAGCCGTGCACTGTATAGTCTTCCGGAAACCCCTCGCATTACCCTCATAGTCTACTGGTTGGGCTCTCCCAAGGCGGATATGAGGCGAGCCCTGTCGCCAGTTCGCCACGCCTCAATTAAAAGCCTTCCCTTAGGCGTGAGATTCACAGAGTACGTTACCAGTTCAAACATATTGTTCGCTTTCATAGCAACGGTTGTCAGCCCCGCTACGGTAAGCCTGGCAAATGCCAGAGTACCATCGCCTGACACAATGAGAAAGTCATCGTCTTTCATCTCTAAAAACAAAAGCCGGTCAATCGCATCTAAGTCAAACGCTTGGCTTATCGCAACAAGCATTGCCTTGTAAGCGTAAATCGAGTTAGAGGAGATGGTTCCACGATGGTAGAGTGCATGGCAGGTTGGACACAGTGCGATGAGGTTAGCGGGATCGTCGCCCCCACCAGCATTTACTTCCCATATGTGGTGCATGTCGAGTGCCAGTATACTCCGGCATGTTGGCACGGCACAACGATATCCGGATTCTGTGAGAACCATTGTCACGGTCTTAAGTGAGAGAGATTTGCGCTCTTTAGGTTTCTTGTTTGGCAAAGTGGTCATAGTTTACCCTATATTTCTACGGGTCAACAATTAAATTACTGTAAGCAGTAATGTCCGAAATATTAGTATTTGCAGGATATATTGTCAATAATAATAGTGTGCTACGGTATTATTGATTACGAATTGAAATGTTGTATCTCGGGCCTTGGTTCTAAAAACTCAACTTCAGGAAGAACTTCGTGACTGTTGTGTGCACCAACTAAATAGTTTCACTAAAATGATTTTCTAAGAATTCAGGTTGAAATGAAGCATAACAAAAAGTTGCCCCACTAACGGTTATTTCATGCCCAGCTTCATCATTAGCTTTCGAAACTTTATAAGCGGAATCATAATTTTAGGTACAGTGTAACAGACAGGTTTCTTGCTGATGCAGGCTTCAAGATGGTCAACTGCCTTGTCAACGCTCATCATGAACGGCTTAACCTGGCCCTTTGCCATTTTGGTATCTACAAAACCAAACCGTACGTTGGTTACATACACGCCCTTTGGCTTCAAGGCCAATGCCAGCCCTCGAAGATAATTTGAAAAACCTGCTTTAGAGGCATGATAAGATGGGGCCTCGGATGAGAACAACTCATCTGCCAAACTGGAAACCCCGATAAAGTGGCCTTGTTTTCTTTTAACCATCTGGGGGATCACTGCTGCCGCTGTTCTCACCATTCCAGTCAGATTTACGTCAATAATTCTCGCTTCACCGCTCATATCCAAGGGATCCAGAAATTCACCGATACCCACGAAGTAGATGCACAGATCCGACGGGCCTTTCATCGCTAGTTCATCCATCAAGTCCGAATATCTACCATCACTGACATCTGCGACCCAGTGATGGTAGGCAGTGCTGGTAATTGGCGATTCGCTTCTTGAAACACCGATGATATCCCACCCAGCCGTAAGCAGCCTCCTTGTTGCTGCCAAACCCATGCCATCTGAATTACCAATAAACATCGCCCTTGACTGGGCCAAATAATCCTCCTTCATTTCCTGCTGAATAATAAAAAAATCCACCGGAGCGTAGCGATCGACTGCAACGCCTTGTTCGATGTTCATTCTGCTCTTAATAAGTTCTTGTCCCTAAGTATCTTTTCCACTTCATCTCCGTTCTCGACCGTAAACCCAATGTTGACCCATTGGTTCCTCAACTCTGCAAAAAAGATTCTGTCTCGTTTGGGTCGTTTATAATCTTTGGGGAACCAGGTTTTAAAGTTCCCTGTTCCGTGTAGTCTCCACTTTCCATTCCATAACGTTGGTCTTTCAACCGTGATCCGTTCAATGTCGGTCAAGCGTACCGCTTTGCTTCCTCCGAAAGGAACGTAGTAGCGTTTAAAAACAATCTCATCTGACATTATCTCGACAAGACTATCAGAATAGAGCATTTCCGTGTTCATTCAGTGTTCTTTCGGCATCACTACCTTTTTATCGTGATCATAATCTGACTCTAAGTTATCGTTTCTCGCGAAAGACTATGGTCTTCGAGAGCGTTTCTCGTACCGGACAAGATTTAACCGCTTCCATCAGCCGTTGCCTGTCACGTTCCGCAAGATTTCCAGTAAGGGCCACACTATATTCGAAACATACCTCACCTGGGACGCTTCTGTTTAGGCTAACCGTTGTTTCAACAGAAGACAGCGGAATGGAATGATTCGCGGCAAGCATGCGAAGAGCCATATTCATGCAGTTGGCCAAAGCAGCTTCGAGCAATTCATGGGGACGAAAGCCCTCTCCGCTACCACCCTTGTCTGGCGTTGTATCCGAAAAAGATGATATCTTGCCGTTTGTGAAATCCGTCTTGAATGATCCCTGCGTTCCAACAGCCTTAATCATATTCCTGCTCCCATTTCAATGTCATTCCATGCCAAACAGTTAATATATCAACTTGTTATTTCCCGACCTTTTGATATCATATCGTTGCTTCGCAAAGAAAACAATATCTATTCGCAATTACCGAATGAAAGTTACAATATTTTACAAGAGTAGATTTCGTTTAGTACAGGAAGTTTTTCACAAGCATGATAGACCAGAAACCGTTTACTCCGCCGTTGCACCTTATAATCGTTAATCAACAAATATTTATTACGAAAAATGTTACATGGATTATGCTGGTGTTCACCTACTGTTTAATAGTGACCATTTTTCTATCCCGTTTTTAAACTTTGAGCAGAATTTTTCTGCGTAGGGTCTCCCGTAGAAAACCCGTGTACCCTTCCATTAAGCACCTACCTGAGTTCTTCACCTCATAACTTCAAACAGGCAATTATTAAATGTCTTTTCCTCTCTCGAAAAAATTACTGTATAATTGTATATTCACCTTTTCGTCCAGAACTTTTAATGGTATACTTTAGGCAAATAAATTCTTAAAGAAACAAAAATGGAAAATGACCAAGTGCCTCCAATAAAGACTGAAAATACAACAAGTGGGGATTTAGCCTCGGAAAAAAAATTAAAACTTCTGCGCTATACTTTGGCAATCCTTTTTGCAATACTAATAATCCCCGATTTTTTTTATACAAGAGTTAATATTTCTACTGGATCTTTATTGACCATTTTTTTATTTTTTGTGCTTCCTATTATTGGCTTATTATCTAAAAAAACTTGGTCTTTCTATTATATTTATGTTGAAATTATAATTATATTTTTTATATTCAGACTTCTTTGGGAATTTAATAAATTCTGGAATCCTGGCCAGCCTAGCTTGCCTTTTTTTTACATAGATTTGTATTTTGCAGTTATTCTGGTGTTAACTGTTATTCTTCATAGGTACCACTCGGTAAACAAAAAGCTTGGCGTTACAAAACCATAACAATAAACAAACTAAATTTTTGATAAGAACTTGCTTTCATGGGAAGGGAGTATTAGGTATTTGCGATTGTATGTCAATGAAAAACTGGGCACAAAATGTGAGGAGTTCTATATTAGTGTTTAATTTGTGTATTACAGATTGAAACATACATGACAGCATTCAGTCACAAAGGAGAATGAAAAAATTGTCGTTCCTCAGCCCTTTGGTATATTTATGGTTATCGATATAATCTAATACATATCGAAGGAGGAAGGCTATGGATATCATTATTGATAAAGGATGCGGACTGGATGTTCATAAGGAAACGGTGGTGGCATGTGTCAAGGGTAGCGGGATCAAGAAGGAGATCAGGACATTTAGTGCGATGACCGGCGACTTGCTG
>Ga0182011_10003928_pt1 | contig 12035 bp, 7 predicted proteins | sample 711E1DmetaG_FD_120481 | JGI IMG/M metagenome (GOLD analysis project Ga0182011, IMG submission 120481) | Permafrost microbial communities from Stordalen Mire, Sweden - 711E1D metaG | ecosystem: Environmental > Terrestrial > Soil > Wetlands > Permafrost | place: Sweden: Stordalen | collected... | reverse complement strand
CGCTGGCGCTGTGCGCGAAGGATGGTCTGGCTAACAAAGTGAAAGACGGCTCGCTGGGCGGGGTGTCGCAGGATCACCGTGTGCAGCAGATGACGCAGAGGTGCGGCTGTGCGGCTTGGGTTATCGATGACACCGGCCCCTTCGATGAGCTGGCGGACGCGTCGGCGGTAAGCAAGCGGATAGGTCAGTAGCACGATCGAGAGCATGAGCATCAGCGCGTTGCAAGCGGTGTGGGCAAGCTGGCTGAAGATCGGCAGTGCGGACGGCCCTTGCAGGATGCGCTCGTAGACGCCCAGGAACCAGAAGGGCGGAAAACAGCGAACCGCAGTGCTGTCGGATGTCAGCAGCGGCATGATGGAATGACATACCGCGGGATAGAACAGCAGCACTGCCAGCAACAGCATCATCGAGCCCCCTTGAAGAAAGGGTGTAATGCGGCGGAAGACCCGCTGGCCGACGGTGTTGAGCAGGATGCCCTGCAATGCCAGGAAGCTGGCGGCGGCGAAGGTTCCACTCATGAGAACTGAGAGTGCGTGGGCCAGCAGATGGTACCCGAAGCGTGGCAGATCGGCGACCACTGGGAAGAAGAGTGTGCCGAGGATGCTGGTGCCGATCAGCACCGCGCCAAGGAAGATGGTGAGCGCGAGTACCCGTGCGAAGAAGAGGCGTCGCGTGGAGATGGGAAGCACGGAGAGCACAAAGACGTCGAGCAGGTCGGGGAACAGCAGGTCCCACTCGTAGACCGCCGCCGCTCCCATGATGAGGAAGGAGTACATCACAAAGAAGTAGTGGTCGCCAATCTGAGACCAAAAGGGACGAGGATACGGCATGGGTGGAAGAGCGAAGTGGTAGATAAAATAGAGGAAAAGCGTCAGAACGAAACTGGGTAGCGCGGCGGTGTAGCTGACCAGCATCACGCGCCTGGTCTCGTCGTCACTGGCAAGCAGTTCGTTGTGGAAGAATCGGTAGATCAGATGGCGGACCAGCACCTCGAACTGGCTTCGATCTCGCTCCGGTATCGCGGATTCGGGCTCAACGCTAAGCGAGAGTACGGTGTGCCTGGGTGCGGCGAAGAGACCGGGCCGGTCAGACATGTTGCGCCGCCATGGTGTCGGCAATCTCGCGGGCGACGCTCTGCGTGTCCTGTTGATGGATGAGCTGGGCGAAGACGGATTCGAGATTTGCGAGCTGTAGCGACCTCCTGAGCTCCGAAGGCGGAGCGTCGGCCAGGATCTTTCCCTTGGCAATGACGATGACGCGATGGCAGACGAGTTCTACAACTTCGAGGACGTGCGAAATGTAGAGGACAGCCTTCCCTTGTGCGGCGAGTTGCTGTAGAAGATCTTTGAACAGCCGCGCAGTAACGGCGTCCAGGCCGGAGAGTGGTTCGTCGAAGATCAGTAGTTGAGGATCATGCAGAAGGGCAGCGGCCAGCAGCACACGCTGCTTCATGCCTTTGGAGTAGAGCGATATGGGAGAGTAGCGCCAAGACTCTAAGTCGAGGAGAGTCAGCAATTTATTGGCTTTGAAGTCAATGAGATCCTCGGATAGATTGCGCAGGCGCCCAACCAGTTGCAGATACTCCAGCGCGGAGAGGTGGGTATAGACATGCGCCTCCTCGGGGACGTAGCCAAAGGCAGCGCGATAGGTCTTTAGATTCTTGCGAGTGCTCTCTCCTTCGAAGAGGACCTGGCCGCTATCGGACTCCAGCAGACCGGTGACGATCTTGACGGTGGTCGACTTGCCCGAGCCATTGGGGCCAACGTAGCCAACAATCTCGCCGGGACGAATGCGGAAGCTCACGTCTTCGATGGCGGGTAAACGGCGGTAGCTCTTGCAGAGGGCTTTGACCTCCAGCACGGATCACCTCACTTAGAGCGAAACCACAGTAACTGTGCCATTTGCGGGCTTTGTTCCAGGTGGATTTTCCTTGAGAGAAAATCCACTCAGCGATCCTGGCTTCGGGATAGTTGCCACTGTGGTCTCGCAATACCCTATGTAGCATTCAGAATAGGGACTCGTCAAGTAGCTTTCTACATAGGTATACTGTCGCCCATGGCACCGGAGGCAAAGCTCTCACATACGGCGGCGATGATTCTCCAGGCAGTGAACGCCGGGTACGTTTACGGTTTCAGCGTGATGGAGATGACTGGCCTGCCCAGCGGGACGGTGTATCCCGCGATGCGACGCCTGGAGCGTGATGAACTGATTCGGTCGCAGTGGGAGCAGCAGTCCATCGCCGACGCCGAGCAAAGACCGCCGAGGAAGTATTACAAGCTGACGCGCGCGGGAAAGTTGACGCTGGAGGCATCGCGAAAGCGGTATCCGTTGCTGGGAAAGCTAATTCCGTCGGAGGAGGTGGAAGCACTATGACGCTACGGCCTGCGGCGGCTTTCCACGGGGTCGATCTTGCGATACTTCGCTGTGCTTCCCTTCTTGTGCCGTGGTGTCAGCGCGGGGAATGGTGGAGGGAGTGGCGATCGGAATTGTGGCATGTCAGGCAGGCGTGCACCCCTTCACATGGCGTCTTGTGGTCCGCGGAGAATGAGGTCACGCTGTTTTGCTTAGGTGCCTTTAAGGATGCGATGTGCCTGAGAGGTCAACTCGGGCGGAAACCCATACCGCATGCGACGACGATGGGATCTGCTGCCCAGTGCGTCTTCTTGCTGGTGGGCCTGATTGCAATGAGCTACGGAGTTGCTCTCCTGTTGCCTGGTGTTTCTTCGGTTCGTCATTTCCAGCACTATCGCGATGCGCGGAATCTTGTGCTGATTCAAGACGCGCGTTACCCTGGGGATTCCACGGCGACGATCTCGGTAGAACAGTACCAATCCTGGAAGCACCGGCGGCAGGATCTCTTTGATGACTTCGCGTTTTATCGTATGACACGGGAGTCCATATACGACTCCGGGCACACAGCCGCCCCTGGAACAATTGCAGTTGCAAGCACGAATCTATTTGCAATGCTGGGTCTGCCGATCCGGTTTGCTGCCTCCGGCGGAGAATCCCAGCGGGGGATGCCGAGGCTAATCCTGAGCGATGCGATGTGGAAGAGGGAGTTCGGCCACGATCCGCATATCACAGGACGAGTAGTCCAACTGGGTACGAACGCCGTGGTGGTGGATGGCGTTGCGCCGGAGGGGTCCTGGAGACTTCCGGGGAAAGTGGATGGATGGCTGCTGGCCTCCGATACCAAAAGCATTGCAGACGGCCAAGGATTCGTTGTGGCGCACCTGAAGTCATCGGAAGAGCGCACCTGGGGCGAGAACTGGCTGATGGCCGCGCCAAACCAGGACGGAGTAATGGCCGACTTTTCTTGCGTGTCTCTCGCAGAGAGTACGCGTGGACCTCTGGACCTCTTCCTGTTTGCGGTGTTTCTGGCTTGTCTTGCGTTGCCAGCGACGACATCACTTCCGCTGGGAGAGTATCGAGTGAGTTCACAGAAGCTTTCATGGTCTAAGAGGCTCCGCCGCTGGGGATTCCTCGGCTGCAAGATCGCGCTGCTGTTGCCGATCATCTATTTTGTATCGCTCGACCTGGCCTATCTGCACACGACCGTCAATCGCACCTCATCCGAAAACCTCCAGATTGTCTCTGCGTTTTCGATCTGCTTGTTTGGTTTGCGCTGGGTGCTGCGGGACCAGCGCCAGCGGTGTCCGGTGTGCCTCAGGCGGCTTACCCATCCGGCAAGGGTTGGCGAACCGTCCAGAAACTTCCTGGCCTGGAACGGGACAGAGCTGATCTGTGTGGCGGGCCATGGCCTGCTGCACATTCCTGAGATGGAGACGAGTTGGTTCAATACCCAGCGCTGGCTCTATCTCGATCCATCCTGGAATGTTCTCTTTGCAGATCCAGGTTTGGCCTCGGCCAGCTACTTCTGATTGGCACAGCCTCGTCATCGTAAGTGTCGGACACTGAATTACGGATTTGGGTTCGTCGATCAAACTTGAATCACATGCGTATTGTCCGCTGAAGCGTCAGATAGGGTTGCGAAGGTCAATGCAGACTGCAAGATAATACTCGCAGGCCGCCCAGTCTAGAGGAGGCTTAGCCCCAAAGCGAATTAACTTGCATGGTTAGTGTATCGGTTGTACTAATACGCTAGTGACACCATTTCCCATCACTCTTCAGCCCGGTATCCCGATCTCGGATCAGATTGTCTACGCGGCCAAGCGGGCAATCATCTCGGGGCTTATGCGCCCGGGCGAAGCCTTTCCCTCGGTCCGCACGCTGTCGAAAGAACTACGGATCAACCCCAACACCGCCCATAGGGCTGTTACTGAGCTCATCGAAGCAGGCTTGCTGGCGATGCATCCCGGCATCGGCACGGTTGTTGTGACGCCGCCTGAATCAAGTCCCGGGGAGCGGACCAAGCTGCTGGGCCGTCAGATCGAAGAGCTAGTGGTAGAAGCCTGCAGACTCGGTGTCGAGCAAGAAGAACTCGTCCGCTCAATCGCAAAGCAGTACGAACTACTCACTCCCAGTCGTAGAGGTCAAGCCCGCCGATGATCACTTTATCCATTGCCACACATGCCCTTACCCGCAAGTACCGCACGCTCACAGCGCTGGCAGGGGTGACGCTCTCGGTCGATCCTGGATCTGTCTATGCCCTGGTCGGCCCGAATGGAGCGGGAAAGACCACGCTGATCCAACTGCTAATGAACCTGCAGCCGGCTACATCGGGCACCGCTGAGGTGCTCGGCATGCCCACGGGAGAGATTCGCGGGGCGGTGTTGAATCGCATCGGCTACGTCTCGGAGAACCAGGAGCTGCCGGAGTGGATGACGGTGGGCGGGCTGCTGGATTATCTGCGCCCGTTCTATCCGACGTGGGACCGTGGGCTGGAGGGGCAACTGCTGCGCGACTTCGCGCTGCCCTGCGACCGTAAGCTGAAGCAGCTCTCACGTGGCATGAGGATGAAGGCGGCTTTCGCGGGAGCGCTTTGCTTCCGCCCCGCGTTGCTGGTGCTCGACGAGCCGTTTTCGGGGCTCGATCCTCTGGTGCGCGACGAGCTGATCCAGGGCCTGCTCGACCGCATCGGCGAGACGACACTCTTTCTCTCGTCGCACGACCTGGCGGAGATCGAGAGCTTCGCCAGCCACGTGGGCTATCTGGAGGAGGGCAGCTTGCTGTTCAGCGAAGAGATGACGACGCTGAGCAACCGGTTTCGCCAGGTGCAGTTTCAGGTCGATCCTGCGAGTGGCACGCCTCTGAAGCTGCCCGCCGCGTGGATGGAGTACGAGCGGAGCGGCTCGCTGGTGCGGTTTACGCACTCACAGTTCGGCACGGAGGCGGAGTCGCGGGCGCAGATTGCGACGCTCTTTCCCACGGCAGGCGATGCGAGGTTCGTGCCGATGTCGCTGCGATCGATCTTTCTGGCCTACGCGCGCACGCACCGCACAGTGCGTGCCAAATTGGATTCGGAAGTTGCATCGGGAGCCACACTGGGAGGCAAGGCATGAGTCAGATCGTCCACATCTTCCGCAAGGACGCGCGCCAACTGCGGCTGGAGATTCTGGCCACGCTCACCATTCTTGTTCTCTTCGGTATCTTCGAGCCGCGGAGCTGGAATGATTTTGTTGTGATGACGCTCGAAGGGATGACCTCGATGGCGTTTGCCATCCTGCTGTACATCGCGTGGGGGATTCTGATCATTCGGCTGATTCAGACAGACCGCCTGCCTGGCCTGAACCAGTTCTGGACGACGCGCCCCGTGGAGTGGTGGAAGTTGCTGGCGGCGAAGGGCCTGTTTCTGCTTGTTTTTTTGTACGCGCCATTGATTCTGTTGCAAATGGTGCTGCTGCATCTGGGTGGCTTTGCAGTCGCGCCCAATCTGCCTCTGATTCTTCTCGACATGTTCCTGCTGAGTGCTGTCCTGGTGCTGCCGCTGATGAGCCTGGCGGCGGTCACAAGCTCGTTTGGCCAGACGATGCTAGTGCTGCTGGGTACGCTGGTGCTGTTTGTGCTTGTGCTCTACGTTGCATTCGCGCTGGGAAGAAACCTGGAGCCGCGCTATTTAACTTCATTGCAGCTTGGCATTGTGGTTGCGATCCTGTCGAGCGCCGTAGTCTATCAATATCGCTGGCGCGCGACGCGCAACACCATCGTGCTGTGCGCGGTGACGGCTGTGCTGCTGATCTGCACACAGTGGTTTTTACCGGGGAGTTCGCTGGCCGTGGTGGGATATGACAGGCCCGCGCAGGGCGCTCCCGTCTCCATCGCGATCTATTCCGGTCCGCAACCCGGAGGCCATGGCTTCAACTTAGAAAAACCCGATGTTCCAACAATCATTCTCTATGTCCCGCTGGTTGTTTCCAGCATTGCACCGGGGACGAGCTTCAGCCTGGAAGGGCAAAGGGTTCATCTGGAGGGACCCGACGGGTATGGCTGGGAGTCGCAGTGGGAGAACGCGAATTCAGTGCTGACAAAGGATTCCTTTGCCAACTCCGACGGTTCGTACGCGGTGATTTCCATCCCCCGGAGAGTGTATGACCGGCTGGGCGGAGGAACTGTACGGGTACGCATGGAGTTCGCTGTCGCGCAACTGCAGGAGATGCCTGCGTTCCAGACCTTCGTCTCCGCCGAGCGCGTGATGGTTCCGGGGCTCGGCTCCTGCGCGTTCAGTAAGGAATGGGGAACCATTGGCTGCCGCTCGGTCTTTGGTCAGCCTGCGGATTTTGCGGTCAGTACATTCCGGCCCCGTGGGAGGTGTGAAGCATCGCCGAGCAATCTTCCTACACATGGGCAGATTGGGCATGTGTCGACCCGCGAGTCGAGGATGACACTGGGCATCAGCCCGGTGACGGTGTCGGGAGTGCGGTTCGAGAGTCAAGTCCAGGCGAGTGGACCTCTTTGCGTGGGTGCGCCGATCAGCTACGTTGGGAAGCGTATCGTGCAGCGTCTGCAAATGCAGACTCCAACGGCAACCGTATCGCTGAAGGATTTAGCCGGCTTCTGAGTCTATTTGTCCAGGTAGGAATCCGTGTAGGAACGAAGCACTCTTTCGCAGCATAGTTCCCTCGTTCCCGCAAAACGGGGTTTCCGGGAAAGTTGCGGGAGCCTGATCCGCAACGTGTAGTCTGCGGACTACCTGAAATCATTAGCAGGACAGGCTGATAACAAGCCCTTTAGCTGCTGGATCTCAGTGGGTCCTTTAGACCACCAATGTCAGGGTGAAGTTTCATCGGCGGCAGCAACCCATACGGCCATGTTCGCACCATTCATTTCCTGGAGTAGATATGTAGCATGCGAGCGTACGGGACTTGGGGCGTCACAATTCACGCAATGGCCTGTTGGCATCAGGCGAAACTCTGTTCTGGGCGGATTCCCGGACCCTAGCCGACTTCACGTTACCGATCTACCGTCAATAAGCGCATCGGAATTTTGCAACAACTGAGGATGATCAGTACTGTTAAACCTCTGGTTTCTTCCGCGGAAGTTTATCCAAGTGACGGAATCGGCGCAGAAAAGAATCCCGAAACCGGCGTCGTACATTTTGTTGCGATCCGGGAACAAGAGCGAACTCTTCCAATCCTCATTCATTTCTTCGCTGAGCAGCACAAACTGCCGCTGAAGTGGATGAATCAGATTGTTCTTTCCGTGAGGCATCTTTCATAACTCGATTCAGAAGGTGGCCGTGTACACGGCCAGTGTGCAGGCCCGATCGAATAAAAGCCGCGATGTGACACGAAAGTGTTATACCTGGCTGCCAATGAGTCTGTTAGTTTCACTTCTAATCGGGATACGCGTGTTCTCAAGGGACGGAACTGTCCCATCTCACTGGAAGCTATCCAGTGTTTTAGGATCGCGCGGACTGCATCGTCGAGTGGTATAGCAGCTTTCCTGTGCGACATCTAAATTCCCTCGATGATGGCAATCGCCTGAAGTATGTTGTCGACGCTTGTATTGGCACAGTTTTCATCATTCTGCGGTCGGTCTTACTCGAGGGAGAAGCAAGTCATGATGTTTGCGAAGCGGTCATTCTGTGAGCCGGTTTCTATTGTTGCGTCCCACCATCCAAACAGTCGTACAGCAAGGCGGAGCAGGCTGGTTGGCCTGTGCGCCGTTCTGGTTGTGCTGCTGTGCGCTTCCTGGAGCAACGTATTCGCGCAGGCCACGCAGTACGTCGGCTTCAATCCATGGGTTGGCTTCAATCAGCCCTATGGCGTCGCCGTGGACGGTAGCGGAAACATCTACGTCGCAGATACCGACAATAATGCGGTGAAAGAGATGTTAGCGGTGAATGGGGCCATTCCGGTTGTGCCCACCGTAAGGACTCTGGGAAGTGGCTTCAACTATCCCGTCGGCGTAGCGGTGGATGGCAGAGGAAACGTCTATGTCGCCGATTTGCTCAACAGTGCGGTGAAAGAGATTCTGGCGGTCAATGGCAGCGTTCCGGCCTCGCCGACGATTCGCACCCTGGGCAGCGGAATCAGCTATCCCAACGGCGTGGCAGTTGATAGCAGTGGTAACGTATATGTGGCCGATGAAGCCAGCAAAGCAGTGTTTGAGATGCTTGCCGTCAACGGGAGTATCCCAGCCTCACCCACCATCAGAACGCTGGGCAGCGCCTTCCAAAGTCCGTATGGAGTTGCGGTGGATGCGAACGGCAACGTCTTCGTCTCCGATGATGGCCCAACAGGCAGCTATCACGAATACGGCGCAGCGGTCTATGAGATTGAGGCGGTCAATGGAAGCATCCCTGCTTCGCCCACCATCCGATCGCTGATCCCCAATATCCTCGGTGGTGTCGGCGGCGTGACGGTTGACAGCAGCGGCAACGTCTACCTTGTCAATTGGGGCATCCTTAAGTTGTACGAGGTTCTGGCTGTGAATGGCGCCATCCCAGCCTCACCCAGCGTTAACACGGTAAATTGTTGGTGCTCCGATCCATCTGGCATAGCAGTGGACAGCAGCGGCAACATCTATCTCAGCGATCTCCAGGCTAACGGCGTCATTGAGCACTTGATCGCAAGTGCTAACTTTGGCCCGGTCAATATCGGGACAACGACTCCGATGATTTCGTTGAACATCGAACCATATACGAGCAATGTCATCAGTGGGGGCGCAGTGGTCACGCAAGGCGCAACCGGGCAGGATTTTGCGGTAGAGGCCGAGTCAAACTGTACAACCTTCACTCTTGGCGACATCGGACCTTGCACATATGATGTGACCTTTACGCCGAAGCTCGCCGGGACTCGCTATGGCGCGGTCGTCCTTTACGGAAACGCAGGAAATGTGATCGCAACCGCCTATTTGCAGGGTACGGGAGTGGGTCCGCAGGTAAACTATCTGCCCGCCACGCAAAGCGTGGCCTACAGCGGAAGCGCCGCGACTGCTCCGCAGGCCCTTGCGGTGGATGGCAGCGGCAACCTCTACATTGGAATGGGCAGCACGGGCACGGTGTTGAAAGAAGCGCCGTCGGCGGGTGGCTACACCTCACTGGGTACCGTAGGTAGCGGCCTGGAGAGCGCCTATGGAATCGCAGTAGACGGCAGCGGCAATCTATATATCGCCGATTCCACCGCCAACACCGTATACAAAGAGACCCTGTCGCCTGCCGGCTATACGCAGAGCACGATTGGCAGCGGTTTGACATCCCCCAACGGGATTGCTGTGGACGGCAGTGGCAATGTCTATATCACCGAAGCGAACTCTGGACAGGTATATAAGGAAACCCTGACGCCTAACGGATACGTTCAGAACGAGATCCCGACAAGCGGTTTATCTTCGCCCGGCGGCATCGCAGTGGATGGCAGCGGGAACGTCTATATCACCGATGTTTACAACGGCCGGGTCGTGAAAGAGACTCTGTCGAAGGGCAATTATGCCCAGGGCAACGTGGTCGGCGGTCTCGGGCAACCCCAAGGGATTGCGGTGGACGGCAGCGGCAACGTCTACATTGTCGACATCCAGAACAACCAGGTAGTAAAGGAGACGGCGACATCCGGCGGCTATGTTCAAAGCATCGTGGCCAATAACGCCAACAATGGCCTGCTGCAGCCCCTCGGAGTTGCAGTGGACGCCAGCGGAAATGTCTACATCGCCGAGACAAACGGCTTCCAGGTGTTGAAGGAGGACTTCGCCGACCCGCCGACCCTGACCTTTGCCAGCACGGCTGTGGGCTCAACCAGCACCGACAGCCCGCAGACGATCACCCTCGAGAATGTTGGCAACGCCGCGTTGAATTTCCCAATCCCTGCGACAGGAAGCAACCCCAGTATTGGGGCGAATTTTACTTGGAATAGCAGCGGAGCCTCAGCGTGCCCTCTGGTGACCGGCAATTCCTGGATATACGGGACGCTGGCCGCAGGCTCATCCTGCCAGTTGCCCATCAGCTTTACACCGACAGTTGCGGGCACTGTGAGCAGTTCGCTGGTGCTGACGGACAACGACCTGAATGTGTCCGGCTACACCAACCAGACCCTGGCACTGGGTGGCGTGGGCACTCAGGCCACGCCGACGATCGCATGGGCTACACCTACAGCCATCACCTACGGTACCGCGCTCAGCGCAGTTCAGTTGAACGCAACCTCTACGGTGGCAGGAACTTTCACCTATTCACCCGCTGCCGGGACGGTGCTTGCCACAGGAGCGAAGACCTTGACGGCCACCTTCACGCCTACCGATACGGTGGATTATTCACCTGCAACAGCTTCCGTAACGCTGACGGTGAGCCAGACCACGCCGACAATCGCATGGGCCACGCCTGCGGCAATTACCTACGGCACCGCGCTGAGTTCAACTCAACTGGATGCCAGCTCTACCGTAGCGGGAACGCTCTCTTATTCGTCCGTAGCCGGGACAATTTTGACCGCGGGATCGCAGACGCTGACGGCCACCTTCACGCCTACCGACACCACCGATTACACCACGGCCACGCAGACCGTCTCCATCACGGTCACCCAGGCGACCCCGACGATCACATGGCCGACTCCGGCAGCGTTCACCTATGGCACGGCGCTCAGCGCAACTCAGTTGAATGCCAGCTCGACCGTGGCAGGTACCTTCGCCTATTCGCCCGCAGCCGGGACGGTTCTGACCGCAGGATCGCAGACCTTGACCGCGACCTTTACGCCAACCGACACCGTTGACTACACGACGACGACGGCCACGGTGAACCTCGCAGTGAACAAGGCCACGCCTGCCATAACATGGACCACGCCCGCGGCCATCACCTACGGTACCGCGCTCAGCGCAGTTCAGTTGAACGCAACCTCGACCGTGTCCGGGACCTTTGTCTACAGCCCTCTGGCCGGAGTCGTGCCGACGGCGGGTTCGCAGACGCTCTCGGTCACGCTGAACCCCACTGACAGCATCGACTATACGACGGCCACGGCCACCGTGACCCTCGCAGTGAACAAGGCCACGCCGACAATAACCTGGGCCACGCCTACAGCCATCCCCTACGGTACCGCGCTCAGCGCAACTCAACTGAATGCCAGCTCGACCGTGGCTGGAATCTTCATTTACTCGCCAGCCGCCGGTACAGTTCTGACCGCAGGATCACAGACACTCTCGGCTACCTTCACGCCAACCGATACGGTTGATTATTCACCTGCGACAGGTTCTGTGACACTGACAGTGAGCAAGGCCACGCCAATGATCGCATGGGCCACGCCTGCGGCGATCGCCTACGGCACAGCGCTCGGCGCAACCCAGCTCAACGCCAGCTCGACGGTCGCCGGAACCTTTGTCTACACACCGGCAGCCGGAACCGTGCCGACGGCGGGTTCGAAGACACTCTCGGTCACGCTGAACCCCACTGACAGCACCGACTACACAACGGCGACGGCCACCGTGGCTCTAACTGTGACCAAGGCCACGCCAATGATCGCATGGGCCACGCCTGCGGCGATCACCTATGGCACGGCGCTCAGCGCAACTCAACTGAATGCCAGCTCGACCGTGGCTGGAACGTTTGCTTATTCACCCGCTGCCGGAACGGTACTGTCCGCGGGATCGCAGACGCTGACCGCGACCTTTACGCCAACCAACACGGTTGACTATACGACGGCCACGGCCACGGTTGTGCT
>Ga0182011_10003927_pt1 | contig 12038 bp, 15 predicted proteins | sample 711E1DmetaG_FD_120481 | JGI IMG/M metagenome (GOLD analysis project Ga0182011, IMG submission 120481) | Permafrost microbial communities from Stordalen Mire, Sweden - 711E1D metaG | ecosystem: Environmental > Terrestrial > Soil > Wetlands > Permafrost | place: Sweden: Stordalen | collected... | reverse complement strand
TGCTTTTTAAAGCCTTCCATGTTGCTGACGTTCTGGTCGTAGCGCAACACGGAGCCGGTATCGGTCGGGTCGCAGGTGGCGATCATGACCAGGGGCAAGCGGAAATCGATCAGCGCGTTTGGCCCGTGCTTGGCTTCTCCGGTGGGATAGCCTTCGGCATGAACGTAGGAAACTTCTTTGAGCTTGAGGGCTCCATCCATCGCGATCGGGTAATGGATGGCGCGTCCGAGAAACATGAAATCGTCCACGCGATAGTAGAGCTCAGCCAGTTTCTCCACTTGGTCGGACGCCGCCAAAACCGCTTCCATCTTTTGCGGCAGGGCAAGAAGTTCGCCGATGCAGCGCTGAGCCAGCTCTTTCGAAACCTTCTCCTTGATCTCGCCGAGGTACAGCGCGAACAGGAACAAACACGCCATCTGCGCGGTGAACGCCTTGGTGGAGGCGATGCTGATCTCCGGACCAGCGTGGGTATAAATGAAACCGTCCGCCTCCCGCGCAATCGTCGAGCCTTCGACATTCGAGATGGCGATGGTGCGCGACCCTTTCTGCCGGGCTTCGCGCTGCGATGCTGTAGTGTCGGCGGTTTCTCCCGACTGCGTAATAAAGATGCTGAGTTCGCCCCGTCCAATCACTGGGTCGCGATATTCGAACTCGCTGGCGTAGTCCACATCGACCGGCACGCCGGCCAGTTCCTGCATCATGAACTGACCCGTCATCCCCGCATGACGGCTGGTGCCCGAAGCCACGATGTTAATCCGTCGCACCGCGCGCAGTTCCTCGTGCGAGATGTGGATCTCGTCCAGGTTGACTCGTCCCTCGGCGAGAGAGACGCGAGGCGCAATGGCTCGCCGCAGGGCGTCGGGCTGCTCGAAGATTTCTCGAATCAGATGATGTGGGAATTTGCGCATTTCAGGCATTGCTCTTAGTCCTCTTGATCGTCTTCTCAACGGTTCTCAGTTTCCGGTTCTCAGTTCACCATGAGCATCCTGAGGAACGGCCATAACATAAACTCCTATGACCGATTTCTCCGAGAACTGAGAACTAGCACCTGGTTTCACAAATGGTTCTCTGAGCAGGCTGTTCGGCCCTCAGGGGCTAAAGCCCACGTCTTTATTGGCCTTGAGCGGCACGGCTGAAGCCGTGCCCTACCCAAAGCCGTTCATGAGACCAGTTCTAGCACCTGGAGCATTCCAAGCCGCCGACAAAAGTCCGCAGCACTTCGCCTTCCGGGCTCAGGACCACGAAGTCCGCGTCGGCGCCCGCCGCGAGAACACCCTTATTCGCGATCCGCGCGGCGCGCGCAGGATTTCGGCTGGCAGCCGCCACCGCCTGTGGCAAATCCCATTCCGCGAAACGCGCCAGATTGCGTACGGCACGATCCATGGTCAAAACGCTTCCGGCCAGCTTGCCGTCCATCATGCACTTGCCATCTCGAACATCTACTTCGAGAGACCCCAGGCGATAGCGGCCATCTGGCATGCCGGCCGCGGACGTAGCGTCCGTGATGAGCACGGTTTGCTCCGGGCCTTTGGCCTTCGCAAAAAGCTTCACGATGACGGGATCGAGATGAACGCCGTCGGCGATGATGTCCGCGCTCACGCGATGATCCGTAAGCACCGCCCCCAAAATACCGGGACTGCGATTGTCTAACGTGTTATGACTCAGCGGACGCATGGCATTGAAGGTATGCGTGGCGTGCCGCGCTCCCGCCGCGATTCCGCGTTCGGCAGCCGCAAAATCGGCGTCGGAATGTCCCATGCTTAGGCAAACCCCGCGCCGCGCCGCTTCGGCAATGACCTCGGGCGCGCCCTCCAATTCGGGAGCAATGGTCATCATGCGAATGCGGCCGCGCGCCGCCTGCCAGAAGCGCTCGAACGTGGTCAGAGTCGGAGCCAACAGATTTTCCGGCGGGTGCACCCCGCGCCGCGCGGGGCTGATGAATGGCCCCTCAAGATGGATTCCCAGTGGGAGGGCTCGCCGCTTGCCATCCTCATTATTATTATTATTGTTATTTTCGCACTCGCGCTTCTCGATCGCGTCCGCCAGCCGCTCCAGGGCACGCAAAGTCGCATCCATCGGAGCGGTTAATGTAGTTGGGAAGTAACTCGTGACCCCATGCTGCGCTAGCAGGTGTTCGATCGCCGGCAGCGCATCGGCGGTCTCATCCATGACGTCATATCCGGCGCTGCCGTGAATGTGAAGATCAATGTAACCCGGCGCCATCACGGCGTCGCCGAAGTCCGACGCAGCAATTCCGGCAGGAACCTGCCGGCTGCCACGAGCAGAGATTTCGAACACGCGTCCCTGATCGACGAGCACGAGAGGATGCTCAACGGAGTCGGTCGGAGTCAAGAGCCTTCCAGCAGTAAAAGCCAGCATAGAAACGTTTTAATAACGACAAAAAGAAGTCGATGATCAAGATTGTAGCAGCCTTCTTGCGCCTGTCGGCAGGCAAGACAGGGCGGCTCGTCAGCGAAACGATCTCTTCACTATCAATTAGCGCTGCAATGGTCCAAAGGAACGCCACAGCATGGCGGCGTCAGAACCTCGATGCTCCCTGACCCAGCGCCTGCAAAAGCATCGCCGGAAACGACGGCATATTCGGGACAGAACATATAGAGCCCGCGAGCCAATCGCCAAACCCCAGGATGGTATACTGTGTGAGTTCGAGTCGCCACGTTGTTCTCGTTGTGGCCGTCATGCATTCCGTCAGTCGGGGAGTGGCTCAGCCTGGTAGAGCACCTGGTTCGGGACCAGGGGGTCGGAGGTTCAAATCCTCTCTCCCCGACCAATCTTTCTCTCGCCCATTCAGTCGGTTACGCAGCTTTAGCGGCTTCCGATTGATCCTCTTTTTTCGGTACATTCGGTACAACTGAGGGCAATTCGAAGCCGAATCCGCTTTTTTCCGCCCACATCTTGCGAAACGGAACGTCCTCCCTGATCTTGTCGTAGAGGTCGCTCATATCTTTTCCCGCGTGTCCCAACCAGTAGTCGTACAGTCCTTTGGGGCAATCGGTGTAATTCTTTAGATATGTGTTCCGAAAACGCCGAAAGGCATGGTTCCCAGCCTTGGGCGTTCCAGTGTGGGGATTAACGTAGTTGAGTTCCTTGAGAGCAGGGTGCAGATGGCGACGGATCACGTTCGATGACGCTAGTGGCTTGCCGTTCCGTGAAGCGAACAGGAAACCAGACTTGCGTTCCCCGACGAAATCCTTCAGCAAAATGGCAATCGCGGAATGGAGGTCAACATCTCGCGAGGCGGCAGGCGTCTTTAATCGTTCTTCCACCTTGCAATGACGCACCTTCTGCCTGACGCTGATAGTCAGGAAATCAGACGAAATGTGCTTGTTGATTTCGATGCCGAGCGCCTCGCCGATTCTAAGGCCAGCCGCGCCACAAAGGACGAACAGCATACGTTCTTTCGGCCTCTTATACCTCGCCAAGCCTGTCATCACCGCCGCCGAGAAGCTCGGCGTGTTCTGTTTCGACTTCTCGACCAGTGGAATGTCCATGAACTCGTGGTTCCACTTGCGTGGATGGATTTGATTGCCGTCATCATCCCTGACTGACGCGACGACCATTTTGGGAACTTGGATATAGTTCTCGATGGTCTTCGCCGACAATCTCTTCTCAACCATTTGCGCCACCAGTTTCCTCAGAAGTCCGTTGTTAACGTTGGAAACGGGGCAGTCTCCGATGTGAGGATTTATCCAGTTGTTCAGGATGCGCTCCCACTCATCAACTGTTCCCTTTCCGACAGGTTTACGTTTGCGTGCGCGGAGACGTTCAAGCCAGACCGATGACTGATCCTTGAACGTGACACCGCCGTTCTTCGGTTGCTGTACGACTGTGTTGAAGTATTCAACCGAGTCCGCTCCGCTTTCGCGGATGATTTCACGGGCACGCCGTTTACGCTCCGATTTCGAAAGCCTTCCGACTCCCGAAATCGGACAAATCCTCGCTCGCTTGTGGCTCCGCTTATACTGACCCGCTACATCCTGCCACCAGCGAACAACCCACCAGTTTCCACTCCTTTCAATGTGTCCATCCTGACCAGTTCTGCGGGACATGTGCTTTCCTCTCCGCTTAACTGGTGTCGCGGGAACGACCTTAATATCACTGAAAGGGAATTGCAACAGCTTGGATTGCGGTCTGCCGACTGGAATCAGGACCGGGCGTCCTTGGGGGCAGACCCCCGCGTAGGCGGCGAAAGGCACGGCGGAAAGGAGGACACCCACGCTGGGTGTGGGTATCGAACCGCAAATTTGGAGGCACTGTTCCAAACGACTTGTCCTTCGAGAATGTGGTCGGTTTTGTCATACCAGTCTTAGTCCTACAACCGCGAAGTTGGATGACGAGAATCTGAGGCGAACGAAACCGTGCACGCGGGCCGAATTCCGAAAGGCCGCTTACTATTCAATACCCAGATTTCAGAGAACTTGACTGCTAATTTTCTGGTTTTTTCGCGGAAAAAAGTGGGGTCCACCGTGGAGCCTCAGGCCATCAGACCGATGGAGGGCGGATATGTTGTCGGCTCTTACCATCGCCCCAAACAAGCCTAGTGACAAGGCTTTTGACCTGTGTTAACTTAATAGTTAGTAGCGGGGATGTAGTAAGGCAAGCTTTCCCTTCTTACCTTCAAGCGGCCCTCAACCGAGGGTAGGTGCCCGTGGACACCGCACGCTCTTCAAACAAAAGGCACTAAAACCAGCGGCCCGCCTACGCATGGAACCGAGTGACAAACTTTGTCACTCGAATGTGCGGAAATATTTTCGGGGACGCCCTGCATTCCTAACCGAAATCGGGTTGGGCTGGGTATATATAGCTCGGAGGTAAGCGATGCACTACACAATCAAGGCTGGTGGGCAGGTACGGGCATTCGACACGAGCGAGACGAAGCTCATGCATCGGGTGCTCACCATTCTTAACCCGCTGGTGACGGAAAAAGTCATCGCCGCAATCCCAGATGCCAAAGACCGTGCGTTGGTGCGGCGTGCGAAGCGGGAGCAACTATTCGAAGAGGTAACGGACTTCTAAATGAATCCAAAAATCTACAAATCGAAAGCCGCCAAGCAAGCGGAGTACCGTGAGGCGAAGAAACTCGGCATGACATGTGCCGAGTTTCGGGCGCACATCGCTGCGGGCGGCAAGCCTGCGCCCGAGACCGAGGGCAACAAAGGTTGGGACATGCTTCATGCGGCTCGTGCCCGCAAAGCGGACATGGAAGGAAGTACGACCGCTTGCCACAGTTGCGGCTACAAGAAGTGTCAGTGTGCGGGAATCGACAAGTATTATGCCGAAAATCCAAGGGTCACACCGCCAGTCCCACGCCGCAAGACTCACAACCCTAGTACCAGTGGGAAGCACGTAGCTGGTGTGACGGCGTGCGGCAAGTTTGAAGACGAAGTGTTGATGGCGAGTGACCCAACGAAGGCGACGTGTGGAAAGTGCCGCACGAAGTCAACAGTAACGCAGCTAGAGGATCGGCTCGATGTGTTGCTCAAACATTTTGGAATTGAGGAGTACCGCAAGCCAGAATATGACCGTCTGACCCCCGAAGAGAAAACCGAAGTCGATGCGGATGTGGCTTGCTCGGAGGACAGCGAATGAGCCACAAACTCCATAAGAACCCCGCCGCAAAGCAGCACGCCTACCGTGATCGGATTGAGAAGGCCCGTGTCGCCGCTGCGAAAGCGTTCTATGCCGCTAGGTCGAATATCTGGTTGCCGCTGGGTCAAGCCCATCTGCGAGGGGAGCACAAACAGCAGCCCGATCCGACCTGCCCCGCCTGCCTCGCCACTCAAAACACCGTAACGCAGAACCAGATCCACGTTACGGTGTGCGGGAAGGACACTCGCAAGACGCACTCGGTCAGACGAACATGGAACGAGCTTCCTTCAGGCGATTGCTGAGGCGGCGTTTGTGTCAGACCTAAGGGATTACTATTCGCTCCGACCGACCCTCCTCAAGCTGAAGAGGACGTATCCCGAGAACTCGTGATTGTTGCCGCTGCCGCCCAATGTGAAACGCCCACACCATCTGCCATCATCTCACGCCTTGTACCACTCGTCAGGGGCACCGACTACGCCGAATACCTTCGCGTGCGCTATTTCGATTCCTGAATCTGGGTGGGTAAGCTTTGTAGCAGAGCCTATCGAAAATTGCAGTATTGATGCGGAAATCGCGGGTTGCTTCTGAAATTCGGGAACCGATAACGATTGTCTTGGTGCGGGGCTTGCAGTTAAGCGCATTGTTCGTGGCTCAAAGGTGCACGGTCCCGAATGGCAGGAAATTACACGACGTGGACTGCATCAGGCCCCGAGTTGGGAATTTCCCCGAGCGTGTAATCAAGACCCGCTGAAGTTGTCTCGCAAACCTGCTTATGCTTGGGAAACGGCATCACTTCCCATCGGAGGGCGCGACGGAGCATTCGCTTTATCCGTCGATCCCCAAATATCGCCACGAAGCGATGCTTGCTTCCCGTACCGTTGAAGAACTCACAGCCCTGTTCGAGTAGCAGTCTCTTCTGCTCTGCGCGAGTTCGCTTATACCGCAACATCCCGAAGCGGCGATCACGTGTCAGAAGATGGACGTTTCGCGCATCGTAGACCTTACCATCCGGCCTTCTGAATTTCTCAGTTGGGCTTGTCGCTCCACAATATAAGAAGTTGCAGGCTCGCAGAATTACGCCTCGTTCCCCAGCTTCAGGGTCAACATAGGCAACGATCACATGGAAACCCTTCTTCGTCATTTCGCGACATGCTGCGCTGACTAAGAAAGACCCGCTATGCGGGTGGCTCCAGTGCAGGCAGCAGCCTCTCGTAAGGGAAATTACCTTGTCAGCGTGCTCTGAGCCGCAGACAGAAGCTCTGACATTCGTTCCTGCCGTGCTTCCAAAGCAAACGACCCCTGCGATATGGCTGCCGAAGAACAATCCAAAGGCATGTTCAGGACTGCCGAGGGTTCCCAGCCACTCCTGAGCGACAATGACGTTCCTAGCGTCCGCTAGAGAAATCTCTCGCACGCTGGCATTCTTGAAATCACTGGCGAGCGCCTTCTTTTCACTGAGCAGCGGGTCATCCTGTTCTGCCATTCGCTCACGGATCACACGCTGGAATGCTTTGCCGTTGGTCGGGAAATCCTTGAAGTCTTTCGAAAGTTGCGCTTCACAATCCGCTGCATCCGTCACCGAATTCTTCAATGCCAAAATGAGCTTCTTCCCGATTGTGGGGTTCAATCGCTTTCGGAGTCGAATTACTGTTTTCAGTTTTTCTTTCCTGCTTGCTGACTCGACATCGCGAATCAATTCTGATGCAATCACATTGATGTCGGGTTCTGTCAGCACTTCGGCTGGCGTGACGATCTCCCTGATCTCGCGGAGGAGAGCCGCTGTGGTCAGTTCTCCGTCTTTCTCACGCGCTTGAACGAGCGCCTTCTCAAATGTCGCATCGTCAACGAGCATTGCGAGTCGTTGCCATTTCGAGGATTGATCTTTGGTGACACCGATGTCGTCCAGCTTGGGTGGATAGGCGGTCGCGTTGTTTGACCGCCTAAATTTGGTTCCGTCCTTGCGTGGTCGCCCCTCGCCTCGCGTGCCCGGATGCTTCGTCATGTCCGCGAGGAGTTGACCCGCTCGCCGTTCGGCGAACAGCCTGATCTCGGCTGCCTTATTCTGAAGTTCGAAATCGCCCGCTTGCTTGGCGTAGACGCGGACGGCTTCTGCTTTGTCGCGGATATGCTTCACCTCATCCACGCGGTGGGCGGCAGCAATCGCTTTTCGAGCGGCGTCGTAGCGAACGAGTTCGAACGTCATACGAATGGAATTGTCGAGCACTCTTGGGCCGAGTGCAAGTGCCGTGCGAGGTAACGGCGGCTTCGGTCAACCTTCAAAGGTGCACGCCCGTAGTGACGTGCGGGATTGAGCTTGATACCCGCGAAAACATATTTAAATTCGTTCGTGAACGATATGCTCTCGGGGACGCGCACTTCGAGCTTGTCGATCATCGCGACGCTACTCTTTCTGCGTCTGCGTACCCGGTACGCAAGTTGCAAGCTATTAGACAGTGCTTGCAACTCTGCGCGTCGAGCGTATACACGAGCGCGCGCATCTAGTCTCTGCTCGCTGATGTGTCTTGACTACGCTCGCTAAAAGCGCGTTTTATCGCTGTATACGCGTTCTTGAGCACTTCGCGCAGTTTCGATGTGCTCTGAGCTACATCGCTGTCGCACAACTGCTGTATACAGCGTTTACAGAGCGAAATTGACTCTGAGCACTGCTGAATTCGCGGGCTGACGCCGAGAGTGGAGATGACTAACACTAGAGAACAGTCTGCAAGCCGATGACAGAAATCGCATGATTTCGATTTTGGTCTCATTCGACTCTCCGACGATCCCATTGATCGAGCAGCTCGAAGAATGAGCGCAGCTCGCTGATGTCTGAATCGCTGAGCAACGGTGGCGGGCACGTTGAGAGAGCAGTGCTTGAGTTGCTGTGGGAACCAACCCCAAGAGCAAAATCAACCCCAACACCCCAATTTTTAAGCTGAGAAGAGCGACTAGCCTCAAAATCAAGAGCAACATCAAGATCAAGATCAACGGCAAGATCAAGGTCAACATCAACCCCGACCCCAGAAGTAGATGGAGGGGAAGCCGCCGGTTTTCGGCCGGCTGTCGGTGGACTTGTTGGCCGTCTCAGCACCGGAACGGAGTTGGCAACCGTTGACCCGGATTTGTTTCCGACCGCATTCCGCTTCCCCGTTAAGCACAGCTTCTCCGCTGTCACCGTCGCAGATCGAAGCGCTGTGAGTTTCGGTCGCATGACTAGTCTTCAAATACCCGCGACCACAAAGTACTTTTCTTGTCGATCTGCTTGCGCAGTTGCTTAGCTCGCTTCTTTAACCCCGCTTTCAACTGCTTTGGTATACGGGGACTATTTAGAGCCGCATTGACACCCTTGAGCTGCTGCTTAAGAGTTAACTTGCGGAACGCCATGAGTTTGTACCTCCCTTTTTTGCACTCGTCCCTTCTGAGGCTGTTGACGGGCATGATTCGCTTACGACGAATCGCTCAAAAATTCCAGACGCGCAGAAGCAACACACTAAGAATGCGTAAACAGTCAAGTTGTCGAAAGAGTTCTTAATGTGTTGCAGAAAGGGAGGAGTTTTTACACAAGTGATTTAAATCGTTGTCAGAACCTAGGAGGGGTATTTCAGTCGTAATTTCGCCTCGCGGACTCGTTCTATTGAAGTGCTGAAGGCGAGACCGTACTCACACCCTGCCATGGCATTTGCTATCACGCGAGCACGAGCAGCGGGCCTACGGCGCGCACGTCTGAGTAACTTCGGATCAGCTAGGCACGTTTCCAGCGTCATTTCGTGGCGCATCAGGAATTTGCAGGCTTCGGGATGATCCTTTTGTAAGTACGTCAGGATTTCTCGAAGAGTACGAGTTGTACTGTCTCGCTCGGCAAGGAGTTTTGAAATGGCCGGACGAAGAAATTCAGCCGTAGCCAAAAGTATTACGTAGTCATCTCGGTGAATTTGGGGTTTAGGTCCACGACGGAACCGAAAGGTAGCACGAAAGCCCTTCAATGACCGTTTCAGTGTTTCAGACTTCGTAGAATCGAGTTGCCGCGTCATTTCATCTTTCGTAAGTCTCCGGTCCATGGCCTCTCGTTTTGCCCACGGTACTAGTTCTTTTCTGTTGCCTTGTCGAAGAGCTTCGAAAAGCCACCAGGGGCCGAGCTTGTCTAAACTTATTGCCTCGTGAATTTTGATTGCGAGTCGTCCCGATGCGATGTCGTCTTCACTCGGAACAGGAGGGAACTCGCGTTTTAAGAGATATTCGACCAACCATGGGCGCACGGGGTCGAGAACGGCATCAATAAACTGCTCTGCAAATTGCTGGTATTCCGCTTGAGTAGCGGGCAATCGTCGTTGTTGTTTTTTCCTCGGCACCTGAGAATGAGTTACGCTACTCCTGCGAGGAAGTACAGTGCCTCTGTAGATTCACCAGCGCCCAGGAAATCGTGTGGTATTCATTGCGTACTGCAAGGTAAAATCCGATGTTGCCACTGGCAACTCTATCGGGCAACGGGTTGGCATCTCTCAGATACCACGAAAAAAGAAGCGACGGAATCACAGGAGATTCCCTGCTAGTGATGAACACGCGTCTGGAGAAAAAGGCTGAAAATTGATGACTGAGCAGCGGCAAGCAGTAAAGAGAGACCACGTGGCATCATCTTCGGGCGATGTTTTGGAGATCCAAGTCACTAGACTTCGGGAAGTGTTCCCTGAGGTGTTTGTTGAGGGCAAAATTGACTTCGATAAGTTGAAGGTCATGCTTGGCGCCGCTGCCGAATCCGGTCCAGGACGCTTTCACTTTAGCTGGGCGGGCAAGGACGATGCGGTCAGTTTGTTACAGACCCCCAGCCGGGCAACGCTGGTTCCATGTCCGGAGGAGTCGGTTAACTTTGAAAGTACCGGTAACGCTTTCATTGAGGGCGATAATCTCGAAGTTCTCAAGCTGCTTTTCAAGTCCTATTTCGGGCGCGTCAAACTGATCTACATTGATCCGCCGTATAACACCGGGCAAGATTTCGTCTATCCCGACAATTACGCAGACCCGCTCAAGACCTATTTGCAGATTACCGGCCAAGTGGACGCAGAGGGCAATCTCCTAACCAGCAACCCGGAGACCAGCGGGCGGTATCACTCGGCATGGCTCTCGATGATGTATCCGAGACTGTTTCTTGCGCGGCAGTTGCTGCGTGAGGACGGGGTCATTTGTATCAGCATTGACGATCATGAAGTGCACCATCTTCGAATGATAATGAATGAAACTTTCGGCGAGGAAAATTTCATTGCCCAGTTGGTCTGGAAGAGTCGCCAATACCCGGATGCAAGGGCAAACACGGGCATTTCTACCGACCACGAATACATATTGGTATACGTTCGCTCTGACGAGTTTCGCTTCCGCGGCAGCGAACGAGATGAGACAAAGTTCGACAATCCTGATGACGACCCCAGGGGGCTATGGATGAGCCGGAGTATGCTGGGCTTGGCTACAGCTGATCAGCGCCCGAACTTACACTATGAGATTGTCGATCCTTCCACGGGCAACCGGTTTAGGCCGTCGCCGGATACTGGATGGCGATACGGAAAGGACAAAATGCAGAAACTCACCGATGAACACTGCATTTTGTTCCCGCCAACTCCTGAAGGACGACCCAGAGAAAAGAAATTCCGCAAAGATATGACGAGCGACTTCATCGGCTTCCCCAGCATCATCCAAGACGTGTTTACGGCTCAAGGTACGGCAGAAATCAGAGAAATATTTGGTTTTCAAGCCATAGATTTTCCTAAACCGTCGCTCTTCCTTCATGGAAGATTTTAGGGCCTTTATGAAGAGTCAGGTGCCAGAAAACAGACTCGAATTTGACTGGAAAGATGAGAAGAACGATCCAGCCGGAAGATACCTAGTTGATTGCCGAGTAAATAGCATGAAGCGTCCCCTCTACGTCTACGCACTGCCCGCTGAAGATAAAGTGAATATCGCCACGATCAGCTTGCTGATGTTTGAGAAGTGGGGGGTTCCGTTCCAGTCACTCGGTATTTTTGAAGATCAGGAATCAGTCCCACGTAAGGCGGTTGCTCGCTTTAGCGATGTAGTGGAAAAGGTATTCTCCAGCCTAGATGGGAACAGGGACCGAATCGCTAGCTATCTGGAGAAAAACCTAGGGGCTCAAAAAAATCTGGGGACGAACGCTGAACCAAAAATTGAGTCGCCAAAGAAGAAGCGGATCATTAGAACCGAGGATTGATCTCAGACGTACCCTGTTACGGATAAATCCCGATTACACTCAAAATCCCCCTTAAAAATCGCGAAGGGGCGAACAGACGGCGCAAGCTTGTGGTAACGCCTGTTTGCGTCAACTGACAACTCAAGCTAAGGTTGAGGCGAGAATGTCGACCCGGTTAGGACTCTCGTGGATAACATACTGAGCACAGTCCGTGGCAAGGTCTTCATGCATCCGGTGA
>Ga0182011_10003925_pt1 | contig 12043 bp, 13 predicted proteins | sample 711E1DmetaG_FD_120481 | JGI IMG/M metagenome (GOLD analysis project Ga0182011, IMG submission 120481) | Permafrost microbial communities from Stordalen Mire, Sweden - 711E1D metaG | ecosystem: Environmental > Terrestrial > Soil > Wetlands > Permafrost | place: Sweden: Stordalen | collected... | reverse complement strand
GGCCCGTGTGGGCGTGCAGGACATCCACGGACAAATCCCTCAACCATCTCCGGAGCCGGCGCGCCATCCAAAAATCAAATTCGAACAGGGGAGCCGCGGCCAGGACGGGCAAGCCCGCCCTCGCGGCGCGCTCCACCAGTTCATCGTCTGGACGGCCCGCAACCCAAACCCCATGCCCCCGCGCGGCCAGCGCCCGCGCCAACAAATACGTCTGCCGCTCTCACCCCCCCCCCCCCCGTTCCGTATTGAGATGAAGGATGTTTATGAGGGGAAACTCCTCAGGAAGGGGCCCTGATAATTATATAACTATCCACCCGAACGCCCTTTTGATCCGTTCCTGGTCACGTAATTGTCGGCGTTCCCCTTCACGTTTTCTTCCCCCGATGCATGACCGCGTCGAAATATGCGTTGTCGGTTTCAACGCCGAGCCGGTCCAGTCCGAAGCGGCTCTCGGAAATGCGCCGGGCGTTCTCCCCCATTTCCCGGCGGAAGCCGGGGTTTTTGATGAGGCCCAGAAGGCAGTCGGCCAAAGCTTTGGGACTGTGGGTGGGAACGAGGAACCCGGTCTCGCCGGTCGAGACAAGTTCGGGCAGGCACCCAACCGCCGTGGCGACGACGGGGCGGCCGACGGACATCCATTCCAGGCAAACCCGCGACAAGGCCTCGCTCCCGATGGAAGCGACCACGCCCGCGTGGCAGGTTCGCATGAAGGCCAGGATGTCGGGTTGGCGCCCCAGGAAACGCATCCAGTGGGCCACTCCGCAGCGCTCCGCGAACCTCTGCAGCCCGCCGACCGTCGTGTTCTTGGGTTCGCCCGCGATGATGAATTCCTCGTCGGTCAACTTGTCCTTGATCAGGCTCAAGGCCTCGATGAGGTAGGTTTGGCCCTTGATCGGGTCCAGCCGCCCCACCAGCGCGATCCGAAGCGAGCCCGCGGGCTCCGGGGTGGCCGGCGTCGGCTCCGAACCGGGGTACACGGTGCGCACGCGGTCTTGAAGGGAGGGGAAGAGGACCCGGTACTGCGCGGCGATGACGCGGGAGGCGGCGATGACCGCGTCGGTGCGCCGGAGAAGCCACGCCTGGCCCGGCTTCCGTTCCACGGGGCGCGCGTCCCCGCGCGTCCGAACCAGGGCCGCCGGACGACCCACGACCCCCCACCAGCCCAGTATGTGGCCCGATCCCGTGTGGGCGTTCACGACGTCGAACTTCCTCCGGCCGATGAACCATCGGAACCCGGGGAAGGACATCATGGGATAGACCCGGAGGCCGAGGCGCCGGGCCTCCCGGTCGGCGTAGAGGCCGGGCTTGACCGCCACCCACGCCTCGTGCCCCCGAACCCCCTGCACCCGCGCCAGGGTCAGGCCGTAGGCGGTGAGGGCCGAATCCCACCGCTCGTCCAATATATGGAGGATTCTCACGGGAGAGATTCTACAAAAGGACGGATGAAGATTCCTTCATTCAACGGCTCGTGGGGTTTCGATGGACTTCGACGAAGCCCTTTGAATTTCGTACGCTTCTCCGCAAGACTGAGACAGAAGGAGATCCTGTGAGACGAACTCTCCCGCTGATAGGTTCATTCTGTGCGGCCGTTTGCGCAGGCTTCGTGACGAACGGTCAAGCGCTCGATAAGTCCCTCTACCTTGGAGTGATCGAACATAGCCTTGCGGACTGTGAAGGGTACGTCAGTACGACGCCCTACATGGTGAGAGCGGCCTTCCACTGGAAAGGAAATGACTGGAAGGCGTTGCCCGACAAACGCGAATCGGCGGCCGAGTTCCCGGAGCGGGCGACTTGGACCATTGCGCTTGATGGCAAGAACCTCGGACAAATTCACACCACGCGCCCTCCCGATTGGGAAGGCGGCTCGCATATCGGCTTGCTCCAGCCGGATCCGCGGGAAAAACTCAACCCCATCCCAAGCCCGCCCGAAGAATTCCCGTATTTTTTCTGCGGCGGATACGACCGGCCGATCGTCGTCGTATCGAAACCAAATTTCACCGATCCGGATCAATGGAAAGCGGCCGACGTTCCCGAGGATGTCGTCCGTCGTTTGATCCCGTTCTTCCGTAAAGAGGTCGCATCGATTCCCCTCTCTTGCGTCGACGAGTCGACCGACAATCCCCATGGGCCCTACGCCGACTCATTGATTCAGGTCCGCAAAAGCTATGTCTCGGCCGCCGGAGCGCGGCTTGTACAGTTGGCGTTGCCGGATTCCGCCGCGCCTCAATGCGATGTGGACGAGGAATGGGATGCCCCTCGCTGGTTTTACGTCCGAGGCGAGACGATCCGTGTCCTGGGGGCATCCCTCTATCTGATCGATGCGGGGGATTATGATGGTGACGGGCATTCCGAGGCGGTCTTCCTCCATGATGCCTACAATTACAATGGATATGTTCTTTTTTACGACGGTTTTCGGAAACAGGCTGAATTCGGCTGGACTTACAATTAGGACCCGGGCTGAGAATGGGCGACCCCCCAAGGATCCCGGCGAAAAGCCGCCGTCCGACGCGTAACGCGGCGATGCCGTCCCCCCACCGCCGACTCGGGATTCGGTTTCGGGGAGCAACCCCATTTGTTTTATGTTTGGGCATCTTGGTTATGACCAAGGAGGCGCAAGTGTCCAGTGTTTCCTACAACTTTCAGCAAGCGGAGCCCTTGAGCGAGACCATCGGACGCATGTCGGCGAACGATCACATCGTCATCGTCAAGGGGCCGATTTCCACCAAGACATTCCTCAAGGTCGTCTTTCCCAAGGAAACTCATTTTCAGAAGACGGAAGAAACGACCTACGAGGAATTCGTCTTCGAGTATGAGGTCATGGACATCATTAAAACGGATTCCTTCAAGACGGGGGATCACTTCTGGGCATGGCAGAAACCGAATTACGATTTGGAGGATACGAGAAGATATCACGAAGAAGGATTCTCGCAATCACCCGACATCCCCGTGAGAAAACCCAACTATCCCCTGGAAGACGACCGACACATCGCGTTCGCCCGCAAGATCGATTCCAAGAGCACCCAAGAGTTCCCGGAGGTATTTTCGATTTGGGCCGAAGAGGGCATTGGCGCCGAGCCGGAAATTCGGAAGTTGATCGAGGCCAAGGAAAGACAAATATCCAAGAGATGGTGGCAGTTTTGGAAATGATGGATAAACGGCGCCCCGGAGGTACCCTGCTATGAGATTGCCCCGAACGATACGAACGATGAAAAGTGGAGTTGTGCTCGCGATCCTGCTTCCGGCTTTCTCCAAAATATCCTTGGCTGAGGGGTTGGCCGCCATCGAGCAAACGGGAGTTTCTTTGGCGAATATCGTCGGGATGCGTGAATTGAAAGACCCTGAAGGGAAAGTTCAGATTAAGGTGTTTGAATATGATGCGCTTGACCCGGCGGCCAATAGCCGCGTCCTCCTCATCGGCATGGCGAGCGGCGATGAAGAATCCGGAAAGGAATGGAACTGGCGCTCCACGGTCAACTTCAAGGAATTGAAATCCGTTCAATTGGTCTCCGGGCATCGGATTTTGGTCAAAGTCATTCAAAACGATGTGGAGGCGCCGGGTCCGGCGGGCGATTACCCCAAGAAGGAAATGTCTTTTTCATTTTCCTATTCCTTCGATAATTCCGGGAATCTGAATAGCATCCTTGAGGAACACTCATGAGAACCTTCGTCCCATCGGTCCTCGGCCTTGTTGCGTTGATTTGCATGCCATCCGCAATCTCCGCACGGGTCGCGAGCCCGACGTTGGCCGCTCTTAGCCGGGAAGCCGACCTGATTGTTCTCGCTCGCGTGGAACGAATATCGGTTGAATCTCCGGACGTGTCCATCGCCTCATCCCGGGTGATTGAAGTTTGGAAAGGAGGCCAGGAGCTTTCCGGAGGGACGGTGACGTTCACGGCGTCCTCCTCCATCGCGTGCGACATGTCAACGGCGACGGTGGGCCGGCTTTCCGTTCTTTTTCTGGAGCGCGATAAAAACCAAAAAGCGATAAGGATTGCCGTCAGCGGCAGGGGCCAAATGCTGATCAACGAGGTTGACGGTAAATCGTATGCTTCCTTGATGGGAGTTATTTTGCCCAAAGAACTCGAGTCTCTCGACAAGCTCAGCCCCCGCGAACCGGGGAAGGGAATCTTGGCGGTGGAAGACCTCAAAGGGTATGTGGTGAGAACTTTGACGAAGCGACGATAAATTGCCCGTTGATGGGACTTGAAATGCAAAAGGACCTCTTTAAACGGTTCACTTTCGCCGTCGTCTTCACTCTCTTGCCACAGGAGGGATTCATGGGACAGATCCATCCTCGGTATATCGCCTTGGAGGACCTGGTACAGCGCTCGGATTTGATCGTCATCGCCCGACCCGAATCTCCGTTCATCACCGAGAAAATGATCCCTTTGGCGAAAGGCCGGAAACGTGCGCCGCCTTACCGCTTGGCGACGTGTCACTTTCAAGTCCTCGAGACGCTTTACAATGCCTGGGCGAACGTGGTCCCGACGCGGATTGCGGTTTTCCCCGCCGACTGGGAATCTAATTTTGAGCTTGCAAAACAATATTATCTGAAAGGGCTATCAAAACATGTCGTGCGGGAATACTACGAGTCGAAGACGGCTCCGCAAGACCCGGGGAAACAACCCGTGATCTTGTTCTTGTATTATCGCTCGGAGTCGGCCGAATTCGTCGTGCAAGGCGGCTATGAATCCGTCGAAATGAAGAGAACCGTTGTTCGGCTCATCAGCAAGAAATAGGCCCGCAGGGGCCGCCGCAATTGTTTTCTGTCTGGGCATCTTGCTCATGACCAAGGAGATCCAAGGAGCGGAGGACCCCTTGAATGTCTCGGAATTGAAACCCATTGAATCGCCGGACTTGGTTTTTACGGGCGTCGTCACTACAATCCAACCATCCCCATCTAAACACTCCCTTCAGAATTGGGTGGTTTCAACGACAGTGGAAACGATAGATTCGGGCGACTTCAAAGGCAAGGTGTTTTCGTTCCGTATCCACAGCCCGGCCAAAGCGGGTTTGGCCGTCGGCAAGCGCTACCGCTTTTCCGCTAAGAAAACCAAGGGTGGTTATAGAGTCAATGAGTTCGCGATAGAACAGAAAAAGTGACGGCCGGTGAATTCAAACGGGCGTCGATTGGACCGCCGGACATTGATTGAGAAGGCGCGATGACCTTAAGGAGATGAGGAAGAACCCATGAAAATTTTGATTCCAATCCTCGCTCTTTTTCTCCCGATGATCTGTCAAGCGGGAGCAAGCACCCAAACCGTCACAGCGGGAGAACCCATGGCGCCATTCGCCGGACCAGGCAGGAAAAAAGTCATGAAAGAATTGAACCGCCACAAGAAAGGCCCGTTGGTGATTACTTTGGGCCGGGGCAGTCCTCAATTCGTCATCCGGTTTGCGGACAATCGCTATGAATTGAGCCCTTTGCAGTCGAATCCGAAAATCGAGGAACAGATAACTCGCAAAGGGCAATCGGAGGGTTACCTCGTGCCCGAGATGCTGTGGGGAAGTTTGTTCCCGGGAACTCCGATCCTCCGGGAATCCGACCTTCAAACCTTCCTGGCGAAACTCGATTCCTGGCCCGGCTGGCCGGACGTCGAACCCTACCTCTTCGACAATGAAGGCAACTTGCTTGACCCCGAGGGCCACGTCGTAAAAGTTGACGGCGAAGGCCGAATCGTCGGCCCCGATCCATATAAATCGAAAAAGTGAAGGGTGTCGGACGTTTGAAGGCTATAAATGGAGCGCCTGATCGGATGCGACAATATCGCCGCCTTGCGGTCCTATTTTTGTTTTTTCTGTCGCTTCCCAAGGAGGGATGGATGAGCGGAAATCCCGGCGCCTTCGATGTCGCTCAATATTATTTAGTCACCCTGGATAGCGGAATGTGGGTTTCCGTCTTGCCGCCCCCGGATTGCAAAAACCCCGGCCAATATATTGAGCAACACTATGAAAGTGAAGAGGCGTTCTATGCGAGATGGCTGAAAAGGTCGAGGGCGGATATTGACGCTGTTTTTGAAAAGGCGATCGCGGTCAAGAAACTGCCGATTGGAAAATTCGATGAGAACACGGCCTGGGCCTCCGGGATCGTCATCGAGGACGGAGCCAAATCAGGCCGCATTCGGGAAGATGTCCCCGAAGAACAGACCTCCGAGGGGATAAAAGCCAGGATCTTGGAACGCGAGGGGATTCGGGATGAAAAGAAACCCGGTTTGATTAAGTTCGATTTTACGGTCAGGGACGAAATAACGCGCGGCCGGGCGGAATTCAGGATCAACGTGCTTTCCCGGATAAAAAGGACGGACATCGACCGGCTCCAGGAAGAACTTACCGCCGCGTTGTCGAAACACCTGAGAGACGATTAGATGAATCGGTTCATCCTCGACCCGCCTCTATTTCCCGCACACGGCCGTCTTTTACTTTCATCCGAATGGTAGGGGCGACATGCTTTTGTATGGTGGAGGGGAAATCCTTATATCCCGGATTGTGGTACCAGGACATCCATCCGTCGACGGACGTCCCGGTGGGTTGACCCAACACGTTGATGACATCTTGTATCGGCATCCCGATGGAAAAGGTCGCGGGTGAAAGCCCGTTGAAACTCAAATAGGCCTGTATCGAGGCGCGGGTTTCTTCGTCGTCATTTTCATAGCCTAGTTTAGTGTTCATCTTGGAATTGTAACACCCCGTGGGTGCCAGAAGAATAACGAAGAGGAACATCAAAGAGCGATTTTTCATTTTCCCGTGGAAGTCATGTCAAGTTATCGGGTGTAAATGCGTTCTTCCCCGGTTCTACTCGACGCCCAGGTAAGCCCGCCTCACCTCGTCGTTTTTCAAGAGCGCCCCGGCCGCCCCCTCCAGGACGATCCGTCCCGTCTCCATAACGTAGCCGCGGTGGGCGACCGCCAGGGCCTGCCGGGCGTTCTGCTCGACGAGCAGGAGCGGGACGCCCTCCGCGTTGATCCGCCGCAGCGCGTCGAAAATCCTTTGCACGAGGATCGGGGCCAGGCCCATGGACGGCTCGTCCAGCATCAGCATCCGCGGGCGGCCCATGAGGGCCCGGGCGATCGCCAGCATCTGCTGTTCGCCCCCGGACAGGGTCCCTCCCGACTGTCCCCGACGGTCGCGGAGGATGGGAAAAAGCTCGAAGACTTTCTCCAAGTCGCGGCGGGTTTCGGCCGCGTCGTCCCGGAGATAGGCCCCCATGTCCAGGTTCTCCATCACCGTCATCCGGGGGAAAATGCGCCGCCCTTCGGGTACCTGCGCCAGCCCCCGCTCCGCCACGCGGTGGGCCGGCAAGCCATCCACGCGGTGCCCCTCGAAGAGGATCTCTCCCTCGTCGGCGGCCAACAGTCCCGAGGCCGTGTTCAGAAGCGACGTCTTTCCCGCGCCGTTGGCCCCGATCAGGCAGACGATTTCCCCCGCATCCACGCGGAGGCTCACCCCTTGCAGAGCCCGAATCTTGCCGTAAGCGGCGTGGATGTTTTTAAGCTCCAGCATCGGGAGTTGCCTCGCTTCCCAAGTAGGCCTCGATGACCGCGGGGTCCCGCTGGACTTCCGCGGGCGAGCCCTCGGCGATCTTGCGCCCGTAGTCCAGGACGGCGACTCGGTCCGAGATTCCCATGACGACCTTCATCGCGTGCTCGATCAAAAGGATCGTCACCCCTTCGCTCCGGATGCGCCGGATGAGGTCCATGATCTCGCTCGTCTCCCGGGCGTTCATTCCCGCCGTCGGCTCGTCCAACAGGAGAAGCCGGGGCTCCGACGCCAGGGCCCGGGCAATCTCCAGCTTCCGCTGGTCGCCGTAAGGCAGGTTCTTCGCGGGTTGGCGGGCGTAGCGGGCGATGCCGGCGAAATTGAGCCGGTCCATGGCGGTGCGCAGGATCTCCGCCTCCTCGCGATAAAATCCGGGGGTCCGGAGCAAGGCGGCCGAGAGCTCCGAGCGCGTGCGGCAGTGGCGGCCGACCATGACGTTTTCAAGCGCCGTCATGCCGCCGAAGAGTCGTATGTTCTGGAAGGTGCGCGCCAACCCGCGCTTGGTGATCCGGTGGACGGCGAGGTCGTCTATCCGCTCGCCGGAAAACTCGATGGAGCCTTCGTCCGGGCGGTAGTGGCCGGTGAGCAGGTTGAAGAAGGTGGTTTTCCCGGCCCCGTTGGGCCCGATGACGCTGACGATCTCGCCGGAATGAATGTGGAAATCCACCCCATCCACGGCCGTCAGCCCACCGAACCGCTTGACGATTTTCTTCGCCGAAAGGAGGATCACAACGCCGTCTTGACGCCGTCCCCCGTGCTGTGGAGTTCCTGGAGGGAACGGATCTTCCAGGGGCGCTCGCGGGATTCCTTCAAGCCGTCCACGACCGCCTTGGCCGCGGAAAAAGTCGTCAGGATGGGGATCCCGGCCAACAACGCCGCCCGGCGGATGTGGAAACCGTCGGAATGCGCTCGCCGCCCGGCGGGCGTGTTGACGACCATCGTCACTTCTTTGTTCTTGATCGCGTCCAGCACGTTGGGGCGGCCCTCGGCGATCTTCTTGACGGGCGTGACGGGGAGGCCGTTCTCGCTCAAATACTCGGCGGTTCCCTCGGTGCCGAAGAGGGAGTAGCCCATGTCGAGCAGCCCCTTGGCGATGGGAAGAGCCTGGGCTCGGTCCTTAGGCCGAAGGCTGAAAAGCACACCGCCCTTCTTCGGCAATGCTGCGCCCGCGGCGGCCTGGGACTTGGCGAACGCCGTGCCGTAGCCGGAATCCACCCCCATCACCTCGCCTGTCGAGCGCATCTCGGGGCCCAGGACCACGTCCACCTCGGGGAACCTCAGCCAGGGGAAGACGACTTCCTTGACGGCGTACCAATTCTTCTTGGCCTCGATGCTCTTCCGATAGGGCGCCAGGGCTTCCTTCAACGAAACACCGACCATGACCTGCGCGGCCACCTTCGCCAAGGGCACTCCCGTCGCCTTGGAGACGAAGGGAACCGTGCGGCTGGCGCGGGGGTTGGCCTCCAGGACGTAAACGACCCCGTCGCGAACGGCATACTGCATGTTCATGAGCCCCTTCACTTTGAGGGCCGCGGCGATCCGGCGGGTGTAGCGCTCCAACTGCTCCATGACCTTGGGCTCCAGACTGTAGGGCGGCAGCACGCAGGCCGAGTCGCCCGAGTGGATGCCCGCCTCCTCGATGTGCTCCATGATGCCGCCGATGAAAATATCTTTCCCGTCGCAGATGGCGTCCACGTCCACTTCCTTGGCCTCTTCCAGGAATCGGTCCAATAGGATGGGCAGGCCGGCGCCGCCTTCCAGGGCCCGCCGCATGTAATCCGTCAACTGGGGAGAGTCATAGACGACTTCCATCGCACGACCGCCCAGGACGTAAGACGGCCGGACCATGACCGGGAACCCGACCCGCGCGGCCACGGCTTGGGCCTCCTTTTCGTTTCGGGCGGCGCCGTGGGAGGGCGCTGGAATTTTCAGCTTCTTCAACAAATCGCCGAACAGCTCGCGGTCTTCCGCCCAGTCAATGGACGTGGCGGATGTGCCCAGGATCTTGACGCCGGCCTTGATGAGCGGCTTGGCCAGGTTCAAGGGCGTCTGGCCTCCGAACTGGACGATGACGCCCTCGGCCTTCGTGCGCTGGACCACGTTCACCACGTCCTCCAGCGTCAAGGGCTCGAAGAAAAGCTGGTCGGAGGTGTCGTAATCGGTGGAGACCGTTTCCGGATTGCAGTTGATCATGAGGACTTCGTAGCCCTTCTCCTGCAAGGCCCAGGCCGCGTGCACGCAGCAGTAGTCGAACTCGATCCCCTGCCCGATCCTGTTGGGACCACCGCCCAGGACGGCCACGCGTTTTTTCTTGGATTTGGGGATCGCCTCGTCCTCCGTTTCGTAGGTCGAATAAAAGTAAGGCGTCTCGGCCGGGAACTCGGCCGCGCAGGTGTCCACCTTCTTGTAGGTGACGGGGACGGATTTCGTCCGCATTTTGCAGATCTTCTTCTCCGGAAGTCCCGTCAAGTACGCGATTTGCTTGTCGGAGAACCCATCCCGCTTGGCCCGGCGCAAAAGATCAACCGACAGCTTCTTTCCGGCCCTCCGAATCTCCTTCTCCACCTCCCAGATCATCCGCATTTGCGCGATGAACCAAGGGTCGATAGCCGACAAGCGGTGGATGTCCTCCTCCGTGAACCCCAGTTGGAGAGCGTGCTGGATGTAAAAGATCCGTTCGCAGTTGGGGACCCGGAGCTTCGACTCCACGTCGTGCCGCAGTCCCTCGATCGCCTCCGGGGTCTTGCCCGCCACCGCCGCGTCCACCTTGGGGACCAGACCCTTCCCGTCGGCGCCCAATCCCGCCCGGCCGATCTCGAGTCCTCGAAGCGCTTTCTGCAAAGATTCGCGGAACGTTCGTCCGATGGCCATGACCTCGCCCACGGATTTCATGCTCGTCGTCAGGGTCTGGTCCGCCTCCGTGAATTTCTCGAAGGCGAAGCGCGGCACCTTGGTCACGACGTAGTCAATGACGGGCTCGAAGCAGGCCGGCGTCTTCTTTGTAATGTCGTTCGGGATTTCGTCGAGCCGGTACCCGACGGCCAGGAGCGCCGCCATCTTGGCGATGGGGAACCCGGTCGCCTTGGACGCCAGGGCCGAGGAGCGGGAGACCCGAGGGTTCATCTCGATCACGACGATGCGGCCCGTTTTTGGGTCCAGGGCGAACTGGACGTTCGAGCCGCCCGTCTCGACACCGATCGCGCGCATGACGGCGAAGGATTGGTCCCGCATCCGCTGCATGTCGGGATCGGACAAAGTTTGCGCCGGCGCGACGGTGATCGAATCCCCCGTGTGGACGCCCATGGGGTCCACGTTCTCGATCGAGCAGATGACGACGCACTGGTCGGCCTTGTCGCGCATGACCTCCAGCTCGAACTCCTTCCAACCGATGACGGATTCTTCGAGCAGGATTTCGTGGATGGGGCTGGCGTCCAAGCCCCGGAGCGCCGCCGCCATGAACTCGTCTTTGGTGTACACGATGCCCGACCCGACGCCACCCAGCGTGAACGAGGGGCGGATGATGAGGGGCAAACCGATTTGCTCGGCCACAACCTGGGCTTCCTCCAGGCTCCGGGCCACGCCGCTCTTGGGGACTTCCAAGCCGATGCCGAGCATCGTTTTCTTGAATAGCTCCCGGTCCTCGGCTTTCCGGATGGCGTCGATCTTGGCCCCGATCAACTCGACCTTGTATTTGGCCAGGCTCCCGCGCTCGTGGAGCTCCACGGCCAGGTTCAGGGCCGTCTGCCCTCCCATGGTGGGCAGGATGGCCTGCGGCCGCTCCTTCTCGATGATGCGCTCGATCATGGAGGGGATCAGCGGCTCCACGTAGGTCGCGTCGGCGAACTCCGGATCCGTCATGATGGTGGCGGGGTTCGAATTGATGAGGACGACCCGGTAACCCTCTTTCTTCAGGGCCTTGATTGCCTGAGCCCCCGAGTAGTCGAACTCGCAAGCCTGTCCGATGACGATCGGCCCGGAGCCGATGATGAGGATGGTCTGGATGTCGGTTCGTTTAGGCATGAATTAGTCGGGTCATTCCCAGTACATCGAAAACGAAATCCGGTGGGCGTCCGAGAGGTCGTTGATGAGTCGCCAGGAGTAATCCAGGCTCCAGGTCAAAAAGTTTGCCCCAAAACCCAGGGTCAGCCCGGTCGAGTTTTCCCCCCAGCCGTATCCGGCCCGGAAAGCCGCCCGGGGCCATTTCGTCAGCTCGAAAGCCGCCGCGCCGGAGAGTTTCCCTGCCCGGTCGCGAACGCCGTCCGCCAAAACGGTGAAGATGGCGGTTTCGTTCTCGCCCCGCTGATACCACTCGTCCTCGGTGGCGGGCTCCTCGGGGGCGATGCCCGACGGGGAGTAGGCGTAGCTGGTCCCGACGCGGGTCTCGCCGGGCAATCTGTCGCCGGACTGGATATATTTAAGCTGGCCGCCCATGTTGCGGACGGCCCCCGCCACCTTCCATCCTTTCACCGGCATCTGGACCACGAAGCCGGCGTCCCCCGCGAACGCG
>Ga0182011_10003924_pt1 | contig 12044 bp, 10 predicted proteins | sample 711E1DmetaG_FD_120481 | JGI IMG/M metagenome (GOLD analysis project Ga0182011, IMG submission 120481) | Permafrost microbial communities from Stordalen Mire, Sweden - 711E1D metaG | ecosystem: Environmental > Terrestrial > Soil > Wetlands > Permafrost | place: Sweden: Stordalen | collected... | reverse complement strand
TCGGAGAAATCCCCAGCAGTCGCTGGCGAATCGGATCGGCCACAGCCCGAGCTTCGGCTGGAAAGCGCGCCAAGCGCTGGACCAACCACTGCGCCGGCGGCTGTCCCACGATAGGCGGCGCCAAATCATGGCAAAGCACGCCGCGGTCGACGAGCACAAGCAACAGCTCGTCCACGTCGCCTGCCTCGCCGCTGGCCGCGGCCTCGACCGCCCCGCCTACCGCAACCCAGGGCGTCCACTCTTGCGCGCTCTCGATCACGGCGGCCAGCACAGCATCCACGTCGCTGGAGCGCACCTCGATGCCGTCGCTGCCCAGACCCAACCACACAGCCTGCGCACCCGCAGCCATCAGCGAAGGCGCGATTCGTAGCCGAACGGCAGGACGAATCTCGGGCTCGTCGAGCAGCGCGCGCCCCAAGGCAGCCATGCGCTCCCAGGTCGGCGCCAAGACAGGCTCGACCTCGTCGGTTTCAAGCCGGGTGCGCTTGCCCAGCCTGCCCATGGCCACGCCCGCCAGCAAGCCCGCGGGCGTGGGTCGAAAAGCGGCGCGGCGGGCGTAGCGAGAAAGCGCGGCCTCTGCAGCGGGGCCGGAGTCTCGCTGCAGCGCCGTTGCCAGATCCGGGCTGGCCAGTTCCACAGCCATCGCGCCCAAGGGATGCCGCCCCAGAGCTGCTCGCGGATTGCGCAATCCGCGCACCGGCAGCAGCGGCGCGCGCAGCAGGAAACGCGAGATCAAATGGAACGACATGACCAGAAAGTTACACCGGTGCCGTCAGGGTGGCGGGGACGTCGTACGGTCAGCGGGTGCAGGCTGAGCGGGTGCAGATGGAGGAGGCCCGGCCGGCGCGCTCGGCTGGGGCACGGCAGCCGGCTCGCTCTCCCACGGCGGAGGCGGATACGGAGGCGGGGGAGGGAATCCGTAGCTGTGCAACGGCGGTGGCAGTGCGGGCGAGCCCAGCCCTGAGGTGGGCACAGGGAGTGGGTTCTTGGTTGGCAGCAGAGGAAGCGGTGGCTGCGTCGGCTTTTCAAAGTTGTTGGCGGCGAATTTCGACTCCGCGTACTTCGTCACCCCATTGATGGCAAGGATCGCGCCGGGAATGCCAAAGAGGCACCCGTTCGTCACTGCGATGAAAGTGTAGTCTTCGCCGTTCCGGCTCGGCAGCAGGGCCATCGAGACAGCTAGGCCGAGAAGCACAACTCCGATGGCTAGGCTCATTTTTCCGGGATGATGGATGTCTACGATGTCCGTGCGTAGCACGCGGTACGTGTCGCCATTCTCATCCCTGACATGCACCGACTCGGAATCCGAACCTTCGATGGTCCCCCTATAGTCAGGCCAGCCCCTGCGCTCGATTGTCGCGGCCGTGGAACAGGCAGAAAACGCGAACAACACGACACTGGCCGTGGTACGTAGCCAGACGGCGTGCTTCCGCTGAGGCTGACCCTGGGTCTGGTCACTTCCGCACACGATCAGTATCCGTAGCACCGACGGGATCCCGCTGCAACGAATCTCCGGCTCCACCGCTAGCCCGGCTGCGAAGGCGACAGCAGTTGCTCCACCACCAAACACAGGCCGGCCAGGCGCACGCCACCGCGGCCCGCTCCGTAGGGCTCGGGCGCTGGAAGCTGCATGTGGGGCAGGCAGTCCTCGACTGTGCCGGTGCGTTTCTTGAGAACCGCGCCCGCCAGTGCACGGACGTCGTAGCGCGGCCGGGGCAGAACCACGCCGCCGGCAGCCAGAGTGTCCACAGGAAAATGTCCCCACGACACGATGACGTCGCTCGGCCGCAAGAATGCCTGCCAGCGTGCCGCGAACGATTCCCAGCTTTCACCTGCCAGAAGCGCGCCGCTGTCGAGGCGGATATGGAATGGCGTGGTCGGTGCCAGGCTGTGGCGCGGGGCGATCACAGCTTCGAAAGCCTCGCCGCTCGACGGCCGACGCGCCAGCCAGTGCACGATCTCGGCCGGGTGGCGCGTGGGTGCGTGGCGCGGCCAGGTGTTGGCCTCGCCGTGAACGCACAGAATGTCGGCCCGGCGCTCGCGCAGAACCGTCGGAATCGGGCTGCGCGCCGGGCGACTGTTGCGTCGCGAGTGGAGGCGATGGCGGCTGCCTGAGCTGGACTGGGCGTAGCGGATCTGCATCTCCACCATGGCGTGAAAAGGTCGCAGCAGGGCCTGGAAGCGCTCGCGATCGCCTTCCAGGTGGCCGAGCACATGGGCCAGGGCCTCGATGGTGGCCATGCAGTGAAAGGCGGGCTCGCGCCGGATGGGGTTGTAGGCGCTCTCCTTGGGCGGAGTGAAGCGCAACTGCGGCATACGCGTGAGCGCCGGATTGGCCTTGAGCAGCCTGTGCGCCTGGCCCCAGGTGCCGTCGACCAGAATCAAGGTCATGGGCTGACCAGGCGGCACGGACTCCACGTCGCGCGCCGCCGGCCCGGGATAGATGACATGGCTCTCGCCGCTGGCCAGCGCGGCTTGCACCACCTGGTCGTCGGAAAAATCGATGCCCACGCGCAACACGGCGCCCGGCAAACACAGCCGTGCGATGCGCGCAGTGCCGATGCCCACGTCGCGCTCGCGCGGGTGTTGCAGAACGATCACCCGCGTGCGAGTTTCTAGCTGCGTGATGTGCGCGCAGTAGCAGACGCTCGTGGGTCGACGGCAACGCTCGCACAGGGCGCGCGGCGCAGGTCCGGCTGGAACGACCGGTGGGCGCGTTGACGAAGCGAAGGGCGGAACAGACTCGGTCACGGATCAAGCAATAGTACACAGCGCACGCTGTGACCAGGACCAGCTACAATGATTGCCATCGTGGTCCTCCTTTCTGTTTGGACGGCGCACGTCCTGCTGGTGGCACAGACGTCGCCGGCCACCTCTGCCGATGCGGCTGTCTCGACCTACCCGTCAGCCGCAGCCGCCGTGCAAGCCCTGCTGGCAGGCAACCCGCGCGTGGTCGCGTTCGGCGAGTACCACCAGCAGAAAAGGACCGCCAGAATTCCCTCTGCGCTTCGGCATTTCACCCGCGAAATCTTGCCCGCGCTACGCGCCGCCGGCGCTACCGACCTTGTCGTGGAAACCTGGATCACGACCGGCTCGTGTGGTGAAGTGGAACGAAAGGCCGTGGCCCGAGTGGACAAGGCGACCCAGCGCCCGGCCAGCACCGAGAACGAGGTCGTCACCCTGCTCCGGCGAGCCAAGCAGTCGGGCATCGAGCCGCACATCCTGCAGGTCGCGTGCAAGGACTACCAGGCCATCTTTGCTGGCGGCCGGGTGGACTACGACAAGTTGTTGCGGCTCACGCGCGACCAGCTCGAAACCCAGATCCGCGCGGCGTTGCAACGACCAGGCAGCCGACTGGTCGGCAGCTACGGCGGCGCGATTCACAACGATCTACACGCGGCGCCTGATTTCGCGCCATACGCTTTCGGCGAAGCCATCGCGCGCACCGTGAATGGAAAATATCTGGAAATCGATCTCTACGTGCCCGAGTACGTCGAGAAGGATCCGCTTATTCGTCGCGAGCCTTGGTACCAGCAGTACCGTCGCGCCTTTCGTCCCCATTTGGTCGTGGTCGTCGCGCGTGGGCCCGAATCCTACGTCCTCATCTTCCCGCGCCAGCGCTGACCGGAGGGAAGCTAGTTTCTTCACCACAGAGATCACAGAGGTCACAGAGCCGGATCGGAAAGAGAAGGGTTGGGTTCTGTCCGATCCGAACCCCTTCTTCCCCTCCGACCTCTGTGTCCTCTGTGCTCTCTGTGGTGAAAAGAGCTAACTATTTCCGCGGCGGGAGGCGCAGCACGGCTGCGAAGAAACCATCCGTGCCGTGGCTGTGCGGGTACACCTTCAAGTAGGTCCCGTCGCCCAGGCGTGCCGCTCGCTCTTTGCCCCAGATCTCTTTGAGCGGCATGATCACGAAGTCCGGCCTCTCGGCCAGGAATCGCTCGACGACTTCTTCGTTCTCTCGCCGAAGCAGCGTGCAGGTCGCGTAGATCAGGCGGCCGCCAGGCGCCACCAGCGGCGCATAGGTCACCATCAACGAAAGCTGCTGCGCCGGAAATCCGTCGATGGTCTTGGGCGTAAGTCGCCAGCGCGCCTCGGGATTGCGGCGCAAGGTGCCCAGGCCCGAACAAGGCGCATCCACAAGCACGCGATCCCATGCACCCAGCTTGGCCTCTGCCGGCAGCTCGACCCCGTGCACCTCGCGCGCAGCCAGGTTCGATAGGCCGGCACGCCGGGCGCGACGACGCAGTTCCTCCAGCTTCTTGCCGTTGGAATCGAGCGCCAGGATGCGCCCCTGTCCGTCGAGCAGAGCCGCCAGAGCCAGGGTCTTGCCGCCCGCACCCGCGCAGGCGTCCACCACGCGGCCCCCTGGCGGCGGCGCCACCGCTTCGGCCACCAGCTGACTGCCCTCGTCCATCACCTCGAAAAAACCGTCACGAAATGCCGACAGTCCAAAGGCATTGACCCGCGTCTCGAACAACAAGCCCGTGGGCGACAGCTCCGTCGGCCGCGCCACCACGCCCTCCTCGGCCAGGCGCGCGACCAACTCCTCGCGCGAGGCCTTGACACCGTTGCTGCGCACCGTGAGCGGAGCCCGGGTGTTCATGGCCGCGGCCAACGCTTGCGCCTCGGCCGCACCCAGATCCGTCACCAGGCGCTCCATCATCCAAGTCGGATAGGACAACTGCAAGGCCGTGCGATCGATGCCCGCGCTCCGGCCCAAGCCCGCATCGTCGGCGGTGGCCTTCGCGAGATCGACCTCGCGACGCAAGATCCGCCGCACGTCAGCCTTGGCCGCTTCCATCGGCAAACCGTTGCGCAACTCATAGACGATGAGCTTGAGCTCCTGCCGTCCCGCCGGCGACAGCGCCTCAGGTTTGCCGCGCCCCTGCGCCAGCGCGAGCAACTCGTCGACCACGGCCTCCAGCCGTCGCTCCCAGCGCACCAGGCCGTACACTGTCTCGGAGATCAGCCTGCGGTCGCCGCTGCCGAGCTGCCGGTTCGCGCGGAAGGCCGACGCCATGAAGTCGGTGAGGAATCCCCATTCCGCGCGCGCCTCGGCCGCGATCTGCAAGGTTAGCGTGCGCGCTTGGCCCCCCAGGCGGCGTACCGAACCACCCGCGGACTCGTTCTTTGCATTCATTCTGTCAATAACTTAGCCCAAATCCGTAGGGGAAGAGAGGCGCGTAGCTGGCATCGCCCTGGTTGATCGGGATCTGCGCCATGGAACGCGGCCAGGAATGCGACAGCTTGCCAGTCGGCTGGTAGTCACCGAAGAGCACGTCGGCCACGCCGTCGCCCTCGCTGCCGGGCAGCCAGACCACCAGCACGGCGTGCACGCCGTCGATGACCGGCTCGACGGGCAAGGGTCGGCCGGTGACGAGAACCACCACCACCTTCTTGCCCGAGGCCTTGGCTGCTGTGATCAAGCTGATGTCATCGCGGGATAGGCCGAGCTCTTTGCGGTCGCCCGTGCCCTCGGCGTAGGGCTCCTCCCCTACCACCACCACGATCGCGTCGGCCGCATCCGCACCCCTCACGCCCGGCGCGAAGGAAACCTTTCCCCCCGGGATGGCGTTCTCGATGGCCCTGAGAATTGTGGTGCCGGGCGTGACGTTGCCCCGCCGTCCAAACCAGCCCACGGTCCAGCCGCCGCACTGGATACCCATGTCGTCCGCCTTGCTGCCCACCACAAGAATGCGACCGTTCTTGGGCAGCGGCAGCACAGCGTCCTGGTTCTTGAGCAGAACCGCACTTTGTCGAACTGCTTCGCGCGCCAGCGCTCGATGTTCGGGTGAGCCCAGTTGCCCGGCAAACGCCGCGTCCGGGAAAGGATGCTCCCACAGTTTGAGACGCGCCTTCTGCTTCAAGATGCGGCGAACGGCATCATCGATGCGCGCCATGGGCACGCGGCCTTTCTTGACCAGCGAGCGCAGGCCTGAGACGAACGAGGGGTAGCTGAGCGGCACCATGGCCATATCCACGCCGGCGTTGATGGCTGCCTCGATCCTGCTGTCGTTGGAGCCCGGTAGGGTGGCAATGGCTTCCCAGTCGCTCACCACGAAACCCTCGAAGTGAAGTTCGCCCTTGAGCACGTCGGTGATGAGGTGCTTGTTGGCATGCATGGGAGCCCCGTTCCAGCGAGAGAACGACACCATGATCGATCCGACACCTGCTTTGACGGCCGCGGCGTAGCCGGGCAGATGGATGGCCCGCAACTCTGATTCGGAACAGATGGTGTCGCCCTGGTCCTTGCCCTGGGATGTGCCGCCGTCGCCGAGAAAGTGCTTGGCGCAGGCGAGCACTCCGTCGGACTGCCCCGGCTCGCCCTGCAATCCCTTGACCATAGCCCCAGCCATCATCTCGGCCAGCTCAGGCGTTTCGCCAAAGCCCTCGTAGGTGCGACCCCAGCGCTCGTCGCGAGGAACGGCAATGCACGGGGCGAAGGTCCAAGGAATGCCCGTCGCCAACATCTCAAGAGCCGCGGCCCGTCCGACCTTCTCAGCCAGCTCAGGGTTGCGCGTGCAGCCCATGCCGATGTTGTGCGGAAATACCGTGGCGCCCCTCACCAGGGCGTTGCCGTGGACCGCGTCCGCGCCCCAGACAATGGGGATACCCAGGCGCGTGCTCAAGGCTCGGGTCTGAATGGATGTGACCAGCTTGACCCAGTTCTGGGGCGTGTTGGGCTCAACCAGCGACGACGCGCCGTTGAGCACCGATCCAACAGCCAGCTTGCGCACATCATCGGTGTTCTTGGCCAGCTTCCAGTCGATCTGGGTCATCTGCCCGATCTTCTCGTCGACCGTCATCTGACCGATGAGTTCTTCAATGTCGGGCGTCGGGACGCTGGCCCGGCTGGCAGCAAGCTGGCCTGGGGATCGACCGGGCTGCATGCCGACGCAGCCGAGCACCGCGAAAAACGCGAGCAGAAAAACGCACGGAGAGCAGGACGGATAAACGGTCGTCGAGTGTGTCATCGCGAGACTGTACAGCTGTCGGGGCAAAAGTGGGAAGGTCACCCGCCATTGGCAGCGCATGCACGTGGTCGAGCTGGACGAGACCACATGCGACCTCGCAGCGGATCTCGCCGAGTTGACCGACGCTCGCACGCTGGATGCTCTGCACCTGGCGACCGCCAACCGGGCGGGCCAAGGGGCGATCACCGTGCTCACCTTCGACATCCGACAGGCCCAGGCCGCACGGGCGGTTGGTCTGACCGTGGTGGGTGTGTAACTACTTTCGCCGCGCAATCTCGAGGTCGGGTCGCAGGCCCAAGGCCGCGCCGTAGCGAAGCAGCCCGTCCATCTCGGCCGTGCCTGGATCCACGGACGCGCGCAACGGCGCCCGCACAAGCGCGTGCTCAAGCAGGCGCTCCGGCCCGTGGACATCGCGACGCCAGCGACGGGTACCGCCATCGAGCACGGGCGAGACAACCGCCAACGCGGCGAGCACGATCGCCGTGACCATGCGGGCGCGGCCTAGGCGGGCAGCCACCGCGGCCGCGCCTGCGCTCAGGGGGACTGCGGCCGCCATCAGCGCCGCAGGGAGGCCCGCGCGCGTGGGTTCGAAAGCCGGTCCGCTTTGCGCCGGAGCATGGCCGAGCAGGAGCGCCGTGACCAAGGTGAAGCCGAACCAAGACGCGACTAGCGGTGCCCGTCTGAGCAATGCCAAGGTCCCCATCCCGGCCAGCAACAGCCCCACCACGCCCAACTCGTCGCACAGCTCTGTTGCCGTCCCAACTGCCGTGACCTGATCGTGCATCCCGGATGGCCACAGGTTGCCGAGCAGATGCCCGAGGTTCACCGGGGTTCCTGAGGCCGCCACGCTGCCCAGCACCGAACCGCCCAGTGTGGCGACGAAGAGCAAAGGTGCCCAGAGGGGCCAGCGGCTGCCCCGGTGCAATTCCCACAGCCACACCCCAAGAGTCAGGGGCCACAACAGCGGACCGGCCAGCGCATCCACCCCTGCAGCCAGGCCTGACAAGCCTGCCAACACGAATCCGTGCCCGGCACCGCCCTGGCCGCGCAGAAGAGGCAGCGCGGCCAGCCAAGCCCCGGCCAAGAGCGCCAGCGTAGCCGACGCCGCGCCCGCGGAGGTCGCTGATTGAAACACGGCCAACGACAGGCCGCCCGCCAGCGCGGCCCCTGCGGCCAGCCACGGCTCGTACACGAAATCCCGCGCGCCCTGACGAGCGTGCGGTGGCGGGCGCAACGCCGCCAGGAGATCGGCACACAGCCGACCCACGAGCGCAGTGGCCAAGGCGGCCCACAGCGCTGCCGCCAGGTTGGCACGGGCCGCAGCATCGCCTAGGGGCAAGTAGCCAGCTAGGCGCGAAGCCAAGAGAGCCAACGGCGTGCCTGGCCCCTGTGAGGCAGGATCGAGTGCCACGGCCACTTTCGACGCAGCCCCAACTCGATCCAACCCCAGCGGCGTGCCCGCGACATAGACTACCAGCGACCCAACGAAGAGAGCCGGATCGAGGGCGGGCCAGGTTCGGGACGAGTGGGGAGCCGGCCGGTCAGTCATGGCTTGATCCAACGTGAAAGCGGGCCTCCTGTCGAGGAACGATTCGTGACCCCCTAACTTGACGTCAGCGCCCTGGGCGTTTATCCCCAAGAGGGTGCACGTCATTCGGGGCCGCCAGCGCATCACGACCGTCCTGGGGCGTCCGCTGCGCGCGCCTGCGGTGGCCATCGGAAACTTCGACGGTGTGCACTGTGGCCACCGGGCCTTGCTGGCCATAGCCAGTCGTCTGGCCCACGCGGAAGGCGGTGAGTCCGCCGTTCTGACCTTCGATCCCCATCCCGCGCGATTCTTCGCGCCCGAGTTGGCGCCGCCGATGTTGCTGACGCTCGATCGTCGCTTGGAACTGCTTGCCGAGGCCGGCGCTGATGCGGTCGTGGTCGAGCCGTTCACATCCGACTTTGCTGCTCTGCCCGCCAATCGCTTCGTCTCCGAAGTGCTGGCCAAAGACCTCGACGCCCGCCACGTGGTGGTGGGCTGGGATTTCACTTTTGGGGCCGGCCGGAAAGGCAACGCCGCCCTGCTCGGCAGCAAAGGCGCGCGCCTGAATATCGGAGTCAGCGTGGTGCCGCCGGTCATGGTCGAGGGCCTGGTGTGCTCGTCGACCAAGATCCGCGAATTCGTGCTTGAGGGCCGGGTGGAAGGTGCGGCCATGCTTCTGGGCCGCCCCTTCGAGCTTACCGGCCACGTGGTCCACGGCGTCGAGCGCGGTCGCACCCTGGGCATCCCAACCGCCAACCTGGATCCAGAATCCGATCTTCTGCCCCAGCCGGGTGTCTACGCCGCTTGGGCGTGTCGGGTGGACGGCGGCCTACCGCTGCGCTTGCGCGCCGCTGTGAGCATCGGCAGCAATCCCACCTTTGCCTCCGAGAGCCAAGGCGCCTCGTCCGCCGTGCTGGTGGAGGCCCACTTGTTGGAATTCGACGGTGACCTTTACGGGGCGCGCCTGCGCCTGGAATTTGCCGGTCGTGTGCGAGCGCAGCGCTCGTTTCCTTCGGCGGACGATTTGGTGGCTGAGATCAGGCGTGACATCCTCCGAACCCGGGAACTTCTTCCATGAGCATGGAACACCTGTACGAGACGGAAACCATGGCGGAGCTATGCGCGCGCCAGGGCCGACTCAGTGAGGCCATCGCCATCTTCCGCGAGCTTGCCGACACTGCTGCCGATCCCGCCGTGCGGACACGCGCCCGCGACCGGCTGACCGGCTTGGAAACGAGTTGGCAGCCCCTGCGCGTCGCCGAAGTTCCGCCTGCGGACCTGGCCTTGCCTTCCATTCCGGGCATTTCGCTACTGGTCGGCGAGGACCAAGTGACCGTGGCCTGGGCCCTGCCGCCTGAGACCAGCTCGCCGGCTCTCGACGTTCTGGTCCTGCAGCGCACGGCCGGCGGCATCGATCCACAGAAGAAGCTTCTGCCCCTGAGCGAAACCTCGGGCCGCATCGGTCTGCTGCTGCCCGGGGTGCATTCGGCCCTGGCGGCCGCGGGCACAGTCCGCGAGGGCCGCTTCGTGCCCATTGTCCGATCCAAGGGTTGAAGATGCCTGCGGCTCCCTCTCTGTGAGACGATTATGAACCGTCACGCCGTCGTTGCGGCACTCTTGGGGTGTCCAGAAATCGACGCTCGCTGATTGGGCGCTCCAATGATTCCGATCACTTCCACGACCGAAAACGGTCCTTGCGGCGATTAATGCACACTTCTTCTGATCGTGAGATGCCTCATGGCTGAGATTCGATTCGCACCTGCCCTCTGTGGCGGGGCATTGGCCGCCTTGACCCGCGATGTTATATATACTGGTCGGCCCCCCCACGTGACTCAGAACGCCACATCGTCCGCCTCTGACATCGCCGCGCACGCCGCGGAGAGTGAACGACTGCGACTGGCCGCCCTAAGCGCCTGGGTCCGACTGCTGGCAGGCTTGGCTTTCTTGGGCATTGGCCTGCTTTGCTGGATCCTGTCCCCTCTCCTGGCTTGGCGCGTCCAGCTGATTGCTTTGACCGCCTACGCGAGCTTGGCTGCGATCTTCTTCGCCTTTCGCCACCGCAAAGTGGTGACCCGCATCGCGCTGCTTCCAGTCGCGCTGGACCTGTGCGCAGCCTATGTGGTCCTGCGCGCAACCATCGCCGTCTATGGAGAAGCCGGCCAGGTAGTGGCTGGCCTGGGACTAGGAGTATTCGTCCTCATCGTTGCCTTCGACGGGCTCTCTCTGCCGAGACGTTTCGCCGTTTTTGCCACCGTCATCGCGATGGCCGAAGAGACCCTCCTGCTCCAGCAGGCCGGGGTTTGGCCGAGGCACATGCTGTTCGCCGGCTGCGTGCTCGGCCTCGCCGCCGGAGTCGGCATCATCGTCCTCGAACGAACCAGCCGGCTGGTCCATCAGACGGCCGGAATTGAGGCGGCTCGGCATCAGCTCGCAGACACCCGTGCCCAATACGATCAGCTTGCGGGCTTGCAGCGGGACAAGGACAGCCTGGTCCAGCTCATCGTGCATGACATGCGGGGCCCTCTCAGCGCGGCCATCCTGTCGCTCGAGTTCATTTCGCGAGAGCTCAAACGCCATGGTGCCACACGGGACATGTTGGAGGCCAGCGAGGATGCCCTCAACTCGTCGACCAACGTGGCCAACATGATCACGCAGATCCTGGACACGACCAAACTGGAAGAGGGGCGCATCACTCTCAACATTGAGCCCGTTTCGACGCGGGAGGTGCTCGAACTCGCGCGCCAGCAGGTGCTCTCGCGTGCCCAAAGCAAGGACATCAGCATCACGGTGGACGCGCCTGACACCCTCTTCATGTTGGCTGACCGGCGCCTCTTCCCGCGGCTTCTCGACAACCTGCTGTCCAATGCCCTCCGCTATTCCCCTGCCCAAGGACGCATCCTGATGGTGGCGACCGAGAGTGGAAGCGAAGTTGTCCTGTCGATCCACAACACGGGCAAGTCCATCCCTCTGCCCGATCGAGAGAGAATCTTCGCCAAGTTCCAGCAGGGGGATAGCGAGACCAACCGCCTGTTCGGCTGGGGACTGGGCCTGTACTTCTGCCGCCTGGTTGTCGAGGCCCACAGCGGCCGCATCGCCGTCGAAGATGTGGTCGGCTGGTCCACTTCGTTCGTCATTCACCTGCCCCTGCCGGCGATGACACCGTCCCCGGACGTACCGTCAGATACACCCTGAACCACACCATGCACCGTTTTGCACGATCCAGCATCAAATACACGCGATATGGCTAGCCCAGAGATACCACCCCAACCCGCAAGAAGGAAATCCCCATGAGAGCAAGCAAGCTGTTGGCTGCGAGTTTCCTGCTTCTGTCGCCAGCCCTGGCCCGGGCCAGCACCTGGGACATCGACCCCGCCCACTCGACCGTGGAGTTCAGCGTCCGCCACATGATGGTCACCACCGTCAAGGGCCAGTTCCAGAAGGTCAAGGGCACGGTGGAGCTTGACGAAAAGGACGCAACCAAGTCCACCGTGGAGGTGAGCATCGAGACCGCTTCCATCGACACGCGCGAGGCCAAGCGC
>Ga0182011_10003923_pt1 | contig 12045 bp, 5 predicted proteins | sample 711E1DmetaG_FD_120481 | JGI IMG/M metagenome (GOLD analysis project Ga0182011, IMG submission 120481) | Permafrost microbial communities from Stordalen Mire, Sweden - 711E1D metaG | ecosystem: Environmental > Terrestrial > Soil > Wetlands > Permafrost | place: Sweden: Stordalen | collected... | reverse complement strand
GGACCTGCGACCCTATCGCGACGAATTGATCGTCTCCAGCAAGGCGGGCTGGGATATGTGGCCCGGGCCCTACGGCAATTGGGGCAGCCGCAAGTACCTGGTGGCCAGCCTCGACCAGAGTCTTGCGCGCATGGGCCTCGACTACGTCGACATCTTCTATCACCACCGCCGGGATCCCGAGACGCCCATCGAGGAGAGCATGGGCGCGCTTGACTTCATCGTGCGCAGTGGCCGCGCCCTGTACGCGGGCATCTCCTCCTATGGCCCCGAGGACACGCGCAAGGCCGCGCAGATTCTACGCGGGCTGGGCACGCCCTGCCTCATCCATCAGCCCAGGTACAGCATGTTCGACCGCCGGATCGAGGATGGCCTACTTGAGGCACTGGCAGGCGAGGGCATGGGTTGTATCGTCTTTTCGCCCCTGGCCCAGGGCCTGCTGAGCGACCGATACCTCGCGGGTGTACCCGAAGGGTCGCGGGCCTCGAAGAATGGGTTTCTGAAAGTCGCGGACATCACCCCTGACCGGCTCGCCAAGGTGGAACGCCTGGCCGCCCTGGCGCAGGGACGCGGTCAGACCCTGGCCCAGATGGCGATTGCCTGGGTGCTCCGCCACCCGGCTGTCACCTCGGCCCTCATCGGCGCGAGTCGCATCGCCCAAATCGACGACGGCGTGTCAGCGCTTCGCAATCTGGCCTTCTGCCACGAGGAATTGCAGTCCATCGACGCAATTCTTTCTGGTATTCCTCGAAAAAGCGCGTGAGCGCATCCGCGTGCCAGCCTTGCAGCGCATCCGCGCCGAACTCGCGACCTGTGGCGATTGATGGGATACTGTGACCACACCTTCTTGGCGACATCCTCGGTCCTGATGAGGGCGATCAGGCGGAGCTGGGCATGGCACTTAGAGCAGCCGCGCTACTTTCGGAAGTTCCTCCGCTGGCGTCGCCGGTTCAGAACTAGGCCCAACGCGCCCAGCATGATGACAAAATAGCCCGCCGAGGCGCGCGCGGAGGTTGCGCCGATCGCGCACGAACAGCCAGAATCTAACTCGCTCCTGGAGCGAGTAGTCCCACGGGAAGTGATACAGCGTCGCCTTCGAGCGAACAAGAAGCGAACGCGACTGGAACACCCCCCAATGCCGAAGACCGAAGGCGGACCTCACGGGCGCACCTCACAGGCGTCTTCACGGGCTGCGCGCGGCTCGCTGCTCCATCTCGTCGTAGAACGATTTCAAGACAGCGAACGCCTTCTTCTTGGTGCCATTCTGGCCGATCAGACCCTTGCGATTCCAGCCGTCCTGCACGTTGGGCAGAACCCGGCGCGGCGAGCGGAAGTCGGCGAGGATCCACGGCGTCACGCCCCGCCAGGCCGGGATTTTTCGCAGCATCGCGATGGTCTTGCGATACAGGTCTTCCTGGAATTCCTCACTGAAGCGCGTGAGCGCATCCGCGTGCCAGCCTTGCAGCGCATCCGCGCCGAACTCGCTCACGACCACCGGCTTGGAGTACTTGATGGACCACGAGATGCGCGCCGTCTTGTCAGGCAGGCCGTCGTACCAGCCAATGTACTGGTTGAAGCTCACCAGATCGGTGAACTCGCCAAAGGGATCGTCCACAATGCGCAGGTCGGGGTTCTGCTTGTCGCCGTGGACTTCCATAGCCGCCGAGATCAACCGCGATCCGTCCAGCGACCGCGCGGTGTCCACCAGCGCCTTCAGGAACCGCGTGCGCTCGGCACTGACCGGCGTCTCGTTGGCCACGGACCAGACCACCACGCTGGCGCGGTTCTGGTCGCGCGCGATCAACTCGGTCAACTGGGCCTGCGCGAGGTGCAAAGTGTCCGCGCTGTCCCACTGGATGGTCCAGTAGACCGGGATCTCCTCCCAGACCATCAGGCCCAGCTCGTCGGCCATGCGAGCCATGTGCTCGTTGTGCGGGTAGTGGGCCAGTCGGACGAAGTTGGCGTTCAGTTCCTTGGCCCAGCCGAGCAGCATGCGGGCATCCTCGACCGAATACGCCCGCCCGCCGCGCAGCGGGTTCTCCTCGTGAATGCAGATGCCGCGCAAGAAGACCGGCTTATCATTCAATAGAATATCCGTGCCGGCCGTCTTGATGGTGCGAAAGCCGATGCGGTCGGCGATTTGGTCGGTCTCGCTCGACAGGACCACGTCGTGCAGCGCCGGCCGCTCCGGCGACCAGAGCGAAATCTGCGCGACGGGAAACTCAATGTGCGCCACGCCGTTGCCGTCAGTGCGTGCCTCTGCTTTCAGGCCCAGCCCGGCCAGGGTCACAGTGACCTTCTGTTGCTTGCGCGGGCCATCCAGTTGCACGGTTGCCTCGATGCGGTCGCGCGTGCCGGCCTTCAGGCCGACGTGGTATTGCGCGATGAAGGTCGCTGGCGTCTGCACCAGCAGCACCTCGCGCGTGAGGCCGCCATAGTTCCACCAGTCGGTGTTCATGGCCGGCACGCCCTCGGGCCGGCGGCGGTTGTTGACCCGCACGACCAGCGAGTTGTCTTTCTCTTTGGCGAGGCCGGTGATTTCATAGGCGAAGGGCGTAAACCCGCCCACGTGCTTGCTCAGCCTCCAGCCGTTCAAATAGACATCGGCCTCGTAGTTGGCCGCGCCAAAATAGACGAACAGTCGATTACCCGGTGCGGACTTCGGCGCGTCGAAGCGTCGCCGGTACCAGAGCGCGCCCTCGTAGTACAGCAGGCGATCGTTCTGTGAATTCCAGTCGCCTGGCACCGTGAGGGTGGGGCTGGTATCGAAGTTGTACTCGACGAGCTCGGACTTGTCCTGCTGGCGGCGATCGAGAGCGAAGCCCCTGGTGGGCTGGGCGAGGGCATCCTGGGACACGCCGCGATAGTCGACGTACCCGACGTCGTAGGGGTCAATGATGGTATTCCACTTGCCGCTCAAGCTGACGCTTTTCCGGGCATGCACGTTGGCCAAGGCGGGCTCCGCCCGAGCTGCCGACGAGAGCGCCAGCAGCAGGGCCGGAGCGACGATTGCCGGCCAAAGGCGGAAGTGCGAGCCGAAAGATGCGCGTCTGCTGTGGTCAGGTCTCATGGCTACGGTCGAGAACCTTTCTTTGATTCGGTTGTCTAAAGACGAATGAGGTCCCGTTCATCCTCTGGCATCTTGTGTTCGGGCATTCCCTGGCTTCTCGTCTTGGGCATCATAGCCGCGGCCCTGATTCTGTCGATGCGCGCGTTGGTGCCACCCGCACCGCTCGGCCGGGACGCCCCTGCCGAGCGCTTCTCGGAAGGGAGGGCCAGGGACATCGTCTACCAACTCTCGGAGGGCATCGGTCGCCGCGTAAATGGCACCGAAGGATATGCCAAAGCTGCCGAGTATCTGGCCGCGGAGCTGCACAAGATTCCGGGCGTCGAGGTCGAAACCTATCAGGGCTCGGGCACCTACATCCACAGGCTATTCCCAGCGTCCCCAATCGTGTATCGGAACACCAACGTCCTCGGACGCTTGCCGGGTAGAAACAGCGACACTGTCCTGCTCGATGCGCACTTCGACACGCTGCCTGATTCGGTCGGTGCAGCGGACGACGCCGCCGGAGTAGCCTGCGTCCTCGAGGCGCTGCGCGTGCTGGCGCGCGAGGCGCCGCTCGACCGCACCATCGTCGTGAATCTCAACGGCGGTGAGGAAATGGGACTGCTCGGAGCCGCCGCGTTCCTGAAGCATCCTTGGGCCAAAGACGTTCGCGCCTACGTCTATCTGGAAGCTCTGCCCAGTGGCAGGGCGTTTCTGGTCGGGGCCGGTCCCAACAATCCTTGGCTGGCAAAGACCTACGCGCGCGCGGTGGCAGCCCCACTTGGAACCGTTCTGGGACAGGAACTGGCCCAGAGTGGGCTGCTGCCTTTCAATGGCGATTTCCAGCCCTTTCATGCAGCGGGCTTGGTCGGTCTGGACCTAGCGATGGCAGGGGATGCCGCGCGCGTGCACACCGATCTCGATCGCCTCGCCGGCCTACAGTCCGGGGGTCTGCAACACATGGGCGATGCCACGCTGGCGGCAACGCGGGCGCTGGCCAACAGAAGCACCCGATTGGGGCCGGATCCGCAGCGCGTGGTCTACTACGACATCTTCGGCTACACGATGCTCGCTTACCCGATGTGGGTCGGACGCTTGCTCGGCGTCTGTGCATTGCTCTTGTTCGCGCTGCTGTTGCTGCGGGCACGTGCGCGTCGTTTGCTGTCCCTGCGAAGCGTGCTGGCTGCCTGCGCATGGAATTGCCTTGGCGTCGTGGCAGGCATTTTCGCAGCCCTCTTGCCGGCCCTAGCGTTGAAGGTGTTCCTACATCGATCCATCGGCTGGTTCAGCGCACCCGCGCTGCTCCTGGCTTGCAGCGCTTTACCCGCGGCAGCAGGCATGTTGTTCGTTTACAGCTGGTGGCGAGCGCGGGCGATGCGAAAAATGGTCGGTGACACCGATCGCGTGGCACTGCCTGGTGTTCTGGGCCTTCTGGCTGCTGTTGGCAACACTCGGCGGGGCCGGCGCGGGTTACCTTGCGTTCTACTGGGTTGCCGGCGGCGCTCTTGGTTTGCTAGCCGCAATTCTCCACCCACGCGCACGTCTCGCCGGAGCGATCCTCGGTCTGATCCCCGGGGCAATCGTGACCATCGAGACGGCGACGATGCTCAGTGTGAATATCGCGTCCATGTCCGGGATGGTTCCTGCCAGCATGCCCGCTGACATGGTCGTCATTGTCCTGGTCGGATTGGCGACCGCCTTGGTCGGGGTGGTCGCGTTCACCCTGCCCTGTCGCACGGGCGGCGTGGGCAAGATGGCGATCATCTGCGCAGTCCTGGGTGCGGTTGGGATCGCACTGACAGCGGCCCATTCACCATACTCGGCCACGCGTCCGAAACGCCTGCTGGCTGTGCACGCAGCCGATGGCGAGCAAGGCGCCTTGCTACTCGCCAGTACCGGTGCCGATGGAATGGGTCCTTTGCTTTCCCTGTTCCCAAACGCAAAGCCAGCGCCGGCCACCTGGCCCACCGTCATGATGAACCCCATCACCCACATGCTGCCGGCAGCACTGCCTGCCATGCTGGCACCGCAGGCCGAAGTCACTGCGGAACACTACGATCCCACCGCGGATACCAGGCAGGTCACTCTTCACCTGTATGGAACCAGCGCGGAGCTGCGGCTCTCCATCCCGGCAAAGACGCTCTTTGGCTGGTCAGCGAGCCCGCGCCTTGTCACGCTCCCGCCCACGGAGAGCCACTATCACGTCAACTTCGAAGGCGTGCCATCAGCCGGCGTAGACATCCAGCTCACCTTGCGAGGCTCGCAACCGGTCGAAGTCGATCTGCTCGGCATCGACGGCGCACCTGCCTCGGGTCCTGAGATCGCATCGGTGAGCAAACGCCTGCCCGATTGGGTAACCCTAAGCTCGTACTCCTATCGCATGGCTCGGTTGACGTTGTAGGGCACTTGAAGTGCCGCAATACCCTACCTACGGACTTGAGCCCTTGGCATAAACCCGCAGGTCGGCCAATGCCAGCTCCGTGCCCGCCGTCTTATAGACCCGTATGTACCGGTAGGCATTCTCATCATGCTCGATATACCAGAATTTGTCGTTGTACCCCACGTCGGTCCTATGCCTGAACTGCGTCGCATTCTGGGCTACAAGCACGGAGAATGTCGCGAAGCCCGCGTCATTCGATGCCTGGATTTGGAAATTGGTCAAGTCAACGTCCGTCAAAAGCGCCGGCTCCAGCTCCAGCTTCTTGATGACATAAGCGTTGCCCAGATCAAGCATAAACCAGGGATTACTCGAAGCGCTTCCGGATTGCCAATAGGTCTTGTCCCCGACGTCGTTGCCGAGATTGGCCGCATGACCGGAAACCGACGATGACGCCGAAGCCACCGCGTTCAAGGCAATATTGTCGCCGCTGTAGGTGCTGCCCACCAAATCAGCGTAGGAAGCCTCCACCCCGGAACCGTCAATGACCGCTTGCGCATCGGCCGGCCATGCCCCGGCGATATAGTGATAGTTGGTCGTGACGCAATTCGTACTCTGATAACTGGCATTATTGGACCAAAGATTGTCGGTTGCCACATTGATATTCCCGGAGCTCCAGGACAAGAAGGAGTCCCGGGACAATTTCGAATCCAGTACGCAAAAATCCATAAGCACGTTGAGGGAATTATCGTCGATTTGTGCCGAATTGCTCAAGCCTATCGGAACCTGACCGTAAGCATAATTCCTGCTGAAGTGAATCGGCTCCGGTCCGAAGGTGTAGTAGTCCGGCTCGGCGTCCCCGGAACAATACCGGCGATAGGTTCCCACGTGCGACGAGCGGTTGTAGAACACCTCAGTTTGTCCCGCGATGGCGGGCGTGGGGAAATGCGCGTTAAATTGCCCGGTCCGATTATGGTACCCGGCGAACGGGACGTCGGAAATATCATTATTGTAAACCTTCGCATTTTCGGCATGGATGCAATCGATTCCCGTCGCCTGCGTGAAGTCCGAGCCTGTATTGCGCACGACATTGTTACTTACCAATGTATTTGTGTTTCGCTGTGTCTCCGAACTAGGATCGCTCGTAACAAGGTGGGCGCTCCTCCCGACAATTACACCCGCTGCCGTAGAATCAAAGAAGTAGTTCCCTTGGATGGTGGCGCCGTCGCAGCCGTCGTATAACTGAACGCCGCAGGTTCCCAGGTGCTGAAACACGCAGTTCTTGACCACGCTCGAATTGGCATGGGTCAGCACCAGCGCCCCCGGCACTTGATCGGTGTATTCCGCGTTGTCCAGCCCCCACAACATTTCCGCTTGTGAACCGCCGATCCAGCGGTCTTTCGTGCGCGACCAGTTGTTGTGCTGAAAAGTCAATCCGTCAAGCATGATCCGAGCGGCCTTGGCGCTCCTGGTGCCGGCTATCTCCCACGGGCAATCCACCACCGGTGCATAGACGGTTGCCGTAGCCATGTTTTCCCAGGGCTGGGGATAATAGTACACTTTGCCGTCTGCTGCGTCTAGGTACCATTCTCCATATTCGTCCAGATATTCAAGCACATTGGACAGTTCGACCCATTCGGTGGAGGTTGCCCTGCCCATTGAGGTCCATTTACTAAAATCGGGGTTTTCGATTGTCAATACCCAGTCGTTGGCATCGAGCGATGACATCCCGGTGACAGGAATCTCGGCTGTCTTGAAGGCGCTGAAGAAGGTGACGACCGCTGCCATGGGATTCGCAAGGGTTACCAGGTCGGTTTTCTTGAATTTTATGGCGTCCTGCGCATACGATGCTGTGGCGGGATCGTCCCACCAGCCGTCCTGCGGCAGGAATTTCCCCGCGCGCTGGGCCCGGACGTTGTTTACATACAGTTGGCGGAAGTAGCCTGCGTATCCCGCGGAAACAGAAACATCGGCGACGAAGTAGGGCTGGCCGGCAACCTGCGTCCAGCGTGTTATGGCCTTGCCGGCGTCGATAACGGGGACTTCTCCCGGATATGCTCTGTAGACCATATAATTCCCATTGGGGCCCGAATCAGCGCTGGTAAGCGTAAACGTCGTGGTTCGGGGATATGTGCCGCCGCGTAGGTAGACGACAATATCCCCGGTCGCGGTTTTGTTCAGGTTGTTGGTTCTGATGTAGTCCCGGGCTGTTTCGAGCGTGTTCCACGGGGTGGCGGCGGTTGCGCCGTCATTATCGTCGCTGCCTGTGGGGGACACGTAGAATGACAAGGCGGCCGAAGAGACAGTGGTGCCACCGGTGGGCCGTGAGCCGCCGGTGTTCCCACCGGAGGCCGTGGTCCCGCCTGTGGCAATAGATGCACCCGTGACCGTGGTGCCACCCGTTCGTCCCCCCGTGGCCGTGCCGCCGGCCGTTCCACCGCTGGCCGTGCTGCCGCCTGTTGCCGTGGTTCCTGCGGACGCGCCCCCAGTTGTTTTCGAGCCACCCGTGGCGGTGGAGCCGCCGGTGGCGGTGGAGCCGCCGCTGGTCGTTGCGCCTCCTGCGCTGGTCGTGCCGCCCGGGCTGGTCGACGTGCTGCCGCCCGTCGCCACCGTGCCCCCTGCGCTCGTGGGACCGCCGCTTCCAACCACTGCCCCGCTTGCCGGGCTGCCGCCCGACCCGGTTGCGGAAGTACTGTTTGCAGAGCATGCGCCCAGAGCCAGTGAGAAACCTGCCACTACTGCGAGGCGAATCGAATGCTGAGGGAGAGAAGTCATCTCGAAACGTCCTGTCTTGAGACGGTCATGTCCGAAAGGCTTGCTGACGGCGAGCTCTCGATCTCCTTGATCGGCGTGGGTGAGCACACCCCCGCGTCATGAGGAACCTGCTGCCCTATTAGTAGTAGCGCCTGAAGCAGTTTCGGTTCAAACGGCCAGTTGGCACACCAGGACATTGGAAGAAGCTATGCACCAACAAGCCCCTCTGCGAAAGTGCTGGCCATGAGTTTGCTACGAAACGCCCTCTGCGCACTATTTCTGTTCGCCCTTCCAGCGTCAGCCGCCGCGAAACCCAAAGCCGTCCCATACACCTGGAAGAGCGTCCAGATCGTGGGAGGCGGCTTCGTGGATGGTTTCGTGTTCCATCCCTTCGCCAAGGATGTCTGCTACGCCCGCACGGACATGGGCGGCGCCTATCGCAGGAATCCCCAGACCAAGCGCTGGGAACCGATGCTCGACTGGATTTCCTACCAGGATCGGAACCTCATGGGCGTCGAGAGCATCGCCGTGGATCCCTCGGATCCCAGCAAAGTCTACCTGGTTTGTGGCACCTACACGGCTCCGGATGTTCCCGATGGCGCGATCCTGCGGTCGTCGGATCAGGGCCACACGTTCCAGCGCACCAACGTGCCCATCAAGTTTGGCGGCAACGAAGCAGGCCGCGGCAATGGCGAGCGTATGGCCGTGGACCCCAACGATGGCCGCATCCTCTTTCTGGGCACGCGCCACCGCGGCCTGTGGAAGAGCACGGACGGGGCGGTGACCTGGAACAAGGTGGACAGCTTTCCCTCCGATGTCCTGACATTGTCTGCCGAAGAAGCCAAGTTGCCTGCCTGGAGCGGCGGAGGCCGCAGCAGCATCGTCTTTGTGGTCTTCAATCCCACTAGCGGTTCGCAGGGCAAGGCCAGCCAGACGGTGTTCGCGGGCGTCTCGGTGATGGGCAAGCCCAGCCTGTACCGCAGCGATGACGGGGGAGGAACCTGGAAACCTGTTCCCAGACAGCCCACCAAGTACCGCCCCAACCACGCGGTCCTGGCCTCCGATGGCAATCTCTTTATAACCTATGGCACAGATCCCGGCCCCATGCAGATGGCAGATGGCGGCGTCTGGAAGCTGAATATCGGCAGCGGTGCCTGGACCGATATCACCCCGGACAAGCCGGGCAAGGAACGGAAATTCGGCTACGCCGCTGTATCCGTGGATGCGAAGAATCCCAAGGTCGTGATCGCCAGTTCCTTCTACCGCCCCAAAGGCGAGGATGTCTTCCGCAGCACCGACGGCGGCGCCACCTGGAAGCCCGTCTTCGCAAGCGGCGGAGTGATGGACTACAGCCTGGCCCCGTATGTCCGCGATACGGACATTCACTGGCTTTTCGATGTGGAGATCGATCCTGCGAATTCCGATCACGCCATGTTCACCACGGGCTACGGCGGCTGGGAGACGTACGACCTGACGAATCTCGACAAGAACCTTGCCACCCATTGGACCGTCATGAGCCCCGGCATCGAGGAGACCGTGGCCCTGGCCTTGTACAGTCCCAGCAAGGGTGCCCACGTGATTACTGCCGTCGGCGACTACTCCGGTTTCGTCCACTGGGATCTCGACAAGCCCGCGCCTGATGGCAACCCCAAGCCCCCATTTTTGGGGAACACCCACGATGTCAGCGGCGGCGAACTGAATCCAGACGTGATTGTGCGCATCGGCCGGCCCCGCCCAGGCAGCAAGAATTTGGGCTACTCCCTGGACGGTGGAAAGACCTGGCATGAACCCGCTTCAGTGCCCGATGCCAAGGCCACCGAGGGATACATTGCCGTTTCATCCAATGGAGAAACCTGGGTGTGGACGCCTCGCCATAATGTCCCCTATGTCACCACGGACAAGGGTGCGACCTGGACGGCCTGCGCGGGTGCGCCCATGGACACTCGCGTGATCGCGGACCGCGTGAACCCCAAGCGCTTCTATGGCATCGCCCTTTTCGAGGGCAAGCTGTTCGAGAGCGTCGATGGCGCAGCTCACTTCACCGAGCGGCCCCTGGTGCTATCGGATGGCTTGCCCAAGCGAGGTGGCAACGGGGCCGACAACCGCAGTGATCGCGGCGATGATCGCGGCGGCCAGGACCGCATCTATGCCACCCCGGGCCGCGAGGGAGAGTTCTGGCTGGCTGCCTTCAACGGCCTTTACCACTCAAGCGCCAAGGGCTTCGATCGCATGCCCGCCGTGGAAGAGATCCACGCCTTCGGCTTCGGCAAGGCAGCTCCCAATGCCAAGGTTGTCGCCCTCTACCTGGTGGGCACCGTGCAAGGGCAGCGCGGCTTCTTCCGCTCCACGGACAGCGGCGCCACCTGGGTGCGCATCAACGACGATCAGCACCAGTGGGGTCTGGTCCTGCACGTTACGGGAGATCCCAAGCAATTCGGCCGGGTCTACGTAGGTACCCACGGACGGGGCACGTTCTACGGGGACCCGGTCAAAAAGTAGCTATGGCGATCGAGGCGCTGCTCGCCAGCGTGATTACTGCCAAGTTACCCCGTCGATGTAGACGTTTCCGGTATAGGTAGCCGATGTGGACGTGTTGCCAAACTGAAGTCCAATGGCTTGCAATCCCAGGAAACTGACCGTTGTGGGGATTGTGAACGTGACCGTTGTCCAAGCGTTGGTGGCGGTCAGCGTTGCGGCCGTTCCTATGGAGTCGGACCAATAATTCACTGCGGCGTAGGGTTGGATGTTGAGTGCCGTAATGTTGTCGGCCATCACATGGAACGTGACGGTCTGACCACAATACGCTTTGGCGTTCGCAAGTTCCACTTGCCTCGTCGTCGAACCGGCCGCGGGTGCAACGGGAATCGCTGTCATGGCAACCTTGAGTGAACCGGTACCTGTAGTGCCGTAATGTTGGGCCGTAGACTGAGTGACAACGGTATCGGTAACTCCTGTATCGCCCTTGAATGCCCAGCCATCCGTGGAGCCCGCGGTCTCAAAGTCGAATGATCCGGTGTCTGTGCCCGAGCAAGCCTGGGTTCCCCCGCAGACAGTGATGGAGTCAATGAAGATGTCACCACCGGCAAACGAGTTGCCAGCGCTGACACCAAACTGGACGGCGAATTGGTTAATGCCGCCGGGGAACACGTCCGTAGCCGCAGGCACAGTCCATGTCAGTGTTGTCCAGGCACCCGCGGTGGCCATCGTGGTTGGGGAATTCCTCCCAACAGCCCAATTGTTGGAGTTCGTGAACAACTGCATCCAAGTACCGGTAGCTCCGGCGGGAACCCACACGTGAGCCGTAACCGTCGCGCCCGGCCACATATTGGAGGTCGCAGGGGGCGGCTTGATGTAGAATCCCCTCACCGTACTGGTTGCGGCAGCGCCGCCGTCAACGCCGGCCGTGCTTGTCAGAGCGGGAATCGTGGCCTTCAGCGACTGCGTGCCGGTGAATTTCTGAGTCGCGGATACCGCCAATGTCACGTCGGAGTCTGTTATCCAGCCGTCCACGGTAGTGCCTTCCCAATCCCAAACGATCGGACAGCCCGTGCTCGTAGTGCCGCCAGCGGAGGAGGTTCCCCCACTAGCCACAGATCCGCCTGTCGCGCTGGCACCGCCTGACGCCGAACCGCCCGCAGCCGTCGAACCGCCGCTGGGCGGGCCACCGCCAGAAGAGGCCCCGCCACCGCTCGTGGCCCCGCCACTACGCGTGGTGCCTCCGCTGCTCGTGGTGCCGCCGCTCTTCGTGGTGGTGCCGCCGCTATTTGTGGTGCTGCCGCCGCTGCTCTCGGTGCCGCCGCTGCTCTCGGTGCCGCCGCTGCTCTCGGTGCCGCCGCTGCTCGTGGCGCCTCCGCTACTTGTGGTGCCT
>Ga0182011_10003920_pt1 | contig 12051 bp, 12 predicted proteins | sample 711E1DmetaG_FD_120481 | JGI IMG/M metagenome (GOLD analysis project Ga0182011, IMG submission 120481) | Permafrost microbial communities from Stordalen Mire, Sweden - 711E1D metaG | ecosystem: Environmental > Terrestrial > Soil > Wetlands > Permafrost | place: Sweden: Stordalen | collected... | reverse complement strand
CAGAGCCGGGAGTGGTTCCGACATAGTGGTGGCCTCCTAATCTTAGTGTATTATATACACTACGACATGAGCCACAATAAACACGAGCGCGAGAATTGTCACTTCTATGTCGCGCACCCGATGACCAGGAGCGTTAGGTCGTGCACCGGCGCTTCATGATACAATCCTGAACAAATAGGACCCAGAGAGGAGCAGCCGATTGAAGATCAACGTCGTGGTTCACGAAGCGGAGGAAGGTGGCTGCTGGGCAGAGGTGCCGGCCATCCCCGGCTGTGCGACGCAGGGCGAAACCATGGAAGAGCTTAAGGCGAACGTCGACGAGGCGATCGAGGCCTGCCTCTCCGTGGATGCTGATCAGCCGGAGTCCACCGGCAAGGACAAAGTGCTGAAATGATTCTATCCCGCTCCGCCTAGCGCGCGTCCGTACATGCTTGGCGGCGCGGCAAGGCTCGTAGGTGCGGCCCTCAAACCGGCCCTCCCCGCTCCTTGGCCCCTCCCACGGTCGCGTCAAAACCTCCGAGAGGTAACATCCTAAAGCGGCTCTGCCGCCTGATGTGCGGAAAGGCTGCGCCTTTCCGATGCCTTCCACCCTGACTAACCCCCTCAGTTCGGCTGGAAGGCTGAGCCTTCCAGCCGAGCCGAGGAAGAGAAGGGAGGCGGGCTGCGCCGGAAAGCCAGAGGCTTTCCGCACATCAGGCGGCCGAGCCGCTTTTTTCCCCACTTTGACGCGACCCTGTGGCCCCTCCGCATGGCCATTTCAAAAATGATATCAAAATGATATCATTATGATGATAGAGGGACGGTGGCCAACTTGACGGTGCGCAACATCCCAGAGAAAGACTACGCCGAACTCCAACAGGATGCGAAGCAAAATCGGCGCAGTATCAACGCCGAGATCCTCCGTCTTCTCGCCGACAAGGCTGCCATGAACCAGCGGCGGCGCCGGATGGCAAGGGCAATTCGCAAGCTGGACACCCTTCGCGAGGACATCTCGAAGAAGTATCCCGTCTGAACGCCTTGCTTTGGAACCATTGCTCTGGGCAGATCTGGAATGGTCTGCTCGGGTAGCAAGCTGGCGCGCCGCGTGATAGCATTTTGATGTTGGAGGCAGTATGGCCAATTATACAGTGCGGAACATCCCCGAAGAGGTTTACGCGGTGTTGCGCCAAGATGCCGAGCGTCATGGACACAGTCTTAATGCGGAGGTGCTGAGCCTATTGGCGGAAAGAGCCGAGATGACACGCCGCCGGGCCGGCGCCGCCAGGGCCATGAAAGAGTTGGACAAGCTGCGAAGGCGGATTGCGCGGAAGTATCCCAACCAGCCTGACAGTGTCGAGCTTATTCGAGAGGACCGGGACAGTCGATGAGCGTCATTGTCGATGCCAGTGTTGCCGCTAAGTGGCTCTTGAGCGAGCCTGACAGCGAGCGGGCCCTGGCGTTGCTCGGCGAATGGAGCGAGGGACGTTTGGACGGTCTTGCTCCGGCGATTCTGCCAGCGGAGGTGGCTAGCACACTTTGGAAGAGGGCGATCCGCGGCCTGATCCCAGCGCAGACCGCTGAACTCCTATTTGAGAAATTCTCCAACCTCAGGTTTCCACTCGAACCAATTGAAGACTCGATCGCAACAGCCTTCGAACTGGCGCTCCGATATCGTCACCCTGTTGATGACTGTCTGTATGCGGCTTTGGCGCTCAGGAAACGCTGGGAGATTGTCACTGCTGACGAGCGATTCTTTAACGCTTTTCATTCACTCATGGGGCGACAGGTACGCCTGCTTCGCGATTGGGGCTGAGAAAGAACCCGGTGCGAATGGATGCGCATCCAAATATAGTGGAAAGCGGTCGTTTCACCGAGGGAGATAAGGACAAGGAGATCCCTTAATGATGACAAGCAAGCAACGCGTACTGGCGGCGGTTAACCACCAAACGACCGACCGCATACCCATCACCTTCGACGCCGAGGACGAGGTCTATGCGGCGCTGTACGATTACCTGAAGCTGAAAACCAAAGAGGCGCTGTTCGATCGTCTTCACGTGGACACATGGATGATTCTCCCGGGCAACTTTATGTACCCGAAGTCGGAGGAACACAAGACGGAGAAAATCTCCATTTGGGGATACCGCGTCAAGGTCACCGCCTATTCCGGCGGCACTTACGACGAACTTTATTTCTCGCCGCTGGCGGGCAAGCACGAGATCGCCGACATTCGGAACCATGACTGGACGGGGCCGCAAACTCTGGATTTCTCCCATTTCCAAAGCGAGGCCCAGGCGCACGCCGGCCGGGCGGTAATCGGGGTCTTCACGTGGGGCGCCTATTTCATCGCGTCATTTGTTCGCGGGATGGAAGAGCTGATGATGGATTTCGCGATGCGCTCCGACTACGCCGACTACCTGATCAAAACCATCACCGAAAAAATCCTCGCCGCCCTGGACGCGCTGCTGGAGGAACATGGAGAGGGGATTGATATCGTTTACATGGCTGACGATTATTGTTCGCAACGAGGGCCGCTCTTCAGTCCCGACATGTTCAAGCACTATGTCCAGCCCTACTTGAAGGAAGTCGCCGCACGTTGCCACAAGCATGACAAGAAGTTTCTCCTGCATTGCTGCGGGGCGGTGCGGCCACTCCTGCCCATGATTATCGACGCCGGGGTGGACATGCTGGAACCGATTCAGATTCGCGCCGAGGGAATGGATCCGGCGGGACTGAAACGGGACTTCGGCGAGCATCTTTGTTTCTACGGAGGTGTGGATCTTCAACAAATTCTGCCCAAAGGCACGCCGCAACAGGTGGCCGACGAAGTCCGGCGGCTCACCGGCATCCTGGGCGAAGGCGGCGGCTACATCATCGGTCCCGGTCACACCTACATCCAGCCGGACACGCCCCTTCCCAACATTCTTATGATGTACGAGACCGCCGCCAATACCCCCAGTGGGAGGAATCTCGATGAACAGTAGCGAAATTGTGCGTAGAGCGATCGAGTTCGACACGCCGCCTCGATTGCCGTTCTTCCTGGGCGAATATTGGGGCAACAAGCTGTCGGCCTCGGTCAAGGACTTCCCCAACGATGTCTGGGATTCCTGGGAAATGGATCGCCAGGAACGCGGTTGGTTCTTCGACAATCCCGCTGAAGACGACTGGGGATGTCGATGGGCAGCGACGGAAGTCAAAAACATGGGACAGGTGGTGGGCCATCCCCTGGAGGATTGGAGCAAGCTGGCGACCTACCGCCCCCCCAACCCACGAAATCCCTTCTACTTTAAGAGAACCGAAGAAACCATTAAGAACGCCGGGGCTCGTTATGTGGTCATAACGAGCCATTTCAATCTTTTTGAGCGTCTTCACATGCTTCACGGCTTTAAACAAACGCTCGAAGACATCTATCTCGAACCTGAGAAAATCCATCGGCTGCTCGATATAATCCTCGAATACAAGATCGCTCACATCGCCGAAGCGGCCAAACGATTGGGCGACCGCGTTCACGGCATTTTCCTTACTGACGACTGGGGCACGCAAACCAACACCTTCGTGTCGAAAGCGGTGTTCAAGGAGTTCTTTTTCGCCCGATACAAAGAGCTCTTCGATTCGATCCACCATCATGGCTGGCATGTCATTCTTCACAGTTGCGGGCGAGTCAACAATTTTGTCCCGCTCTTCATTGAGGCCGGCGCCGACGTACTGAACATGCAGCAACCCCAAGCGTACGGCATAACGGAAATCGGAGATGCCGCCGCCGGCAAGGTATGCTTCTTAACGACGGTTGATATTCAGGCAACCTTGCCGAAACAAGACCCCGATGCGGTTCGGAACGAGGCCAGGGAACTGGTGATGAACTGGTCCACCCCCAAAGGCGGGTTCATCGTATTCACGTATAGCGATCCCACCGGCATCGGCGCGAGCGATGCGATTTGCGAAGTGATGTTCCAAGAATTCTACAGGCTCAGGAACTACTGGGCGGAGGGTGCGAAAGCAATACCTTTAAATGCAGCGTAGTATGGCGATCATGACGATAGGAGCCTGAAGTTATGTGGAACAATTTGAAAACAACAATATTACTGGCAGCGATGACCGGCCTTCTGCTGGGCATTGGGCAGCTCTGGGGCGGGCAGCGGGGAATGATGTTTGCCCTTGTGCTGGCGGCCGTGATGAACCTGGGCAGCTATTTCTTTTCCGACAAGATTGCCCTGAAAATGAGTGGCGCCAAGCCGATTTCGCGCCAGGAGAACCCACGCATTTACCAGATCGTGGAGCGCCTGGCAGCCAAGGCTAATATTCCGGCGCCCAAAATCTATTACATCCCCACCGATTCGCCGAACGCTTTTGCCACGGGCCGCAATCCCAACCACGCTTCAGTGGCGGTTACGGGCGGCATCCTGGATATCTGCGACGACGAGGAAATTGAAGGCGTACTGGCGCATGAACTCGGCCACGTGAAGAACCGCGACATCCTGATCAGCGCGGTGGTGGCCACGCTTGCCGGCGCCATTACCTTGATTGCTCGAATGGTTTATTGGGGCGAGCTGTTTGGGGGCTTTGGCGGCTCGCGCAATGACAACCGGCGCGGCGGAGGCATGTTCTCTGCGCTCGCCATGATGATCGTGGCGCCCCTCGCGGCCATGCTTATTCAGCTTGCCATTTCCCGCTCGCGCGAGTACGAGGCCGACGCCTCGGGCGCGCGCATCACGGGCAACCCCCAAGGTCTGGCGCGGGCGCTCAGCAAGATTGACAAGTGGTCGAAGCGAATACCCATGCAGGCCCCGCCCTGCATGGCGCACATGTACATCTGCCAACCGCTCACCAGCGGGGCGGTTTTCTCCAGCCTGTTTTCCACCCACCCGCCCATCCCCAAGCGTATTGAGCGGCTGATCGGGCGGGATTTTGTGTAGTCATCAGGAGTCAGTGGAGGCTAAACCTATGAAAGAGGTTTTGCTCGCATTTGTGGCGCTCACTTTCTGTGCCACGATTGTGCAGGCGAAGGAACCGTCGAAGGCGGCAAACTTCTCTGGCAATTGGGTTTTGGATTTCGACCAAACGAAGGACCCACCCGTGGGTTTGCAACATTACAGGATGGTTGTGAACCAGGATGAGCAGCAGCTCAAAGTGGAGACATCGCTCGAGGGCGATTTGCAGGCCACTCCGGGCGCGGTAAATTCCGGCGGCTACCCGGGAGGCAGGTCGGGTGGCTCCGGCAGGAGAGGGGGCATGGGCATACCAGGCGTCGGAATGGGAATGCCGCGTGGTGGGGGCGGTGGCGGAGGGCCCCGTGCCGTGGAATCATCGCAAGGAGGTGTTGCTGCTTACAAGCTTTATCCCCATAGCGCGGTCTACAAACTGGATGGTAGTGAAACAACCGTGCAGCTTGGCGACCCGGAGCAGACCGGCGCGACTTCGAAAGTAGCGCAAGAGAAAAAAGGCGCGGAGATGAAACTCTCCCTGGCGGGAAACGAAGACTCTGGCCAGGGAGCCGGCAAGATTCGGATAAAAGAGCAGTGGAAATTTTCCGACGATGGGAAATCCCTGAGGGTTGACCGGAGCATCAAGTCCCCTGAGGGCTCAGGCACCGTGCACCTCGTCTTTTTGAGGAGAGAAGCTGACTCGAGCAGCGGCGCCTCATCAGCGCCCCAATGATTGAAGGCTTGAAATTCGATGCAATGCGTGCGGGATTCTTAGTATGGTCAAAATAGGACAAGGAGCCGGAAGGCGCACTGAAGATCGTGGTGGCATCTCAAGACTGGAGGCCAGAGGCTGGCTGAGCCTCTGCCTTTTGCTCTTGGTGGTCTGCCTGTCAGCGCCAAGCTGGGCCCAGCAGAGCCAGCAGCAGCCGCCCACCATTTCCGTCAACGTCAAAGTGGTCAATGTGCTTGCCACCGTGCGTACTAAGCACGGCGAAATCATCCGCAATCTAACCCAGGATGATTTCACCTTAGAGGAAGACGACCGTCCGCAAACCATTCGCTATTTCGCGCGCGAGACTGATCTTCCCCTGACGCTAGGTCTGCTCGTGGATACGAGTATGAGCCAGAGGCGCGTTCTCGACCAGGAGCGCAGTGCCAGCTCCACTTTTTTGGATCAAGTGCTGCGCGTGGACAAGGACAGGGCCTTCGTGATTCACTTCGACCGCGAAGTGGAACTCCTACAGGACCTCACTTCTTCCCGCCAGAAGTTGCAGTCGGCGCTGGGATTGCTTCAGACGCCGCGGCCCAGCCAGGAGGGCGGAGGCAATTCTCCAGGCTCGTATCCCGGCCCGGGCCGGAGGGCGGGTGGCGGTGGCGGCGGGACGTTGCTCTATGATGCGGTCTACCTGGCGTCGAACGAAATGATGAAGAAGCAGCAGGGCCGCAAAGCGCTCATTATCCTCTCCGACGGAGTGGATCACGGCAGCAAAGAAACTCTGGCCAGTGCCGTCGAGGCGGCCCAGCGCGCCGACACGCTGGTCTATTCCATCCTATTCGCCGATGAGCAGGGCTACGGGAGAGGGGGAGGGTTCGGCGGCGGTATGGGTGGCATGGGGGGAATGGGTCGACGCGGCGGGCGCGGTAGATACCCCCAGGAAATGCGTCCGGACGGCAAGAAAATCCTCGAGCGGATTTCGAAAGAGACGGGCGCCCGTCTCTTCGAAGTCTCCAAGAAGCAGCCGATCGAGCAAATTTACGACCAGATTCAAGAGGAACTGCGCAATCAGTACAGCCTGGGCTATACTCCTGACAGAGCGGACGTCGGAGCGGGCTACCACAAAATACGCCTTAGGACCAAACAGAAAGGCCAGATCGTGCAGGCAAGAGACGGATACTATGCGGAGCGCTAGAACTTTACCGGCCAGGACGCTGCACTCCTGCACGTGTAAGAACGCGCTCAAAGAGCTCTGCCCCTCCTCGCGCGGTACGCGGTAATGCCAAGTTACCCTGTTACACGCACATCAGGATAGAGCCATGCCGGCGAAAGCGAAGCGTCCGGAGCTGAGAGCCGCGCTCCACAGGTTGCTACGGGAAGGGGCTGCGGTATATATTTCAAAGTGTCATGGAATCGATGAAGGAAACCCCGGTCTGCGCGCTTTTATGGCTCACCCTTGCTCTGTCCGCTGTCTGTAGATCAGCCGTCGCCTTGGACCAGGGCAAATCGCCCCCTCAGCAACCCCCTCCGCTCACCCGCGCTGCTGAAGAATTCAAAGTTCTGACCCGCGATTTGGGGATGCGCCCCGGCAGCCCGGTGACCGCGCAAAAGCATCATGGCCGGAAAATGCTTTGGCACGGTCGTGTCTATGAAAACTTCCGAAACGACATTCTGGATGCCATCCCGCACGAAGTGAAGCAAAACGGTGAGAGTGTCTCCCCTCTGCGGCGCAATCAGTTCGGTTTCAATGTCACCGGCCCTGTGCTCATCCCGTACCTGTTCAAGAATCCCAAGAACACGTTCTTCGCGCTGTCCTATGAGGGCGTCCGCGAGCGCATCTCACGCGCCTCTCTGCACACCGTCCCCACCGCAGATCAACACAGCGGCGACTTCTCGCAAACCGTGGACCAAGCCGGCAACCTGCTGCCCATCTACGATCCGGCCACCACATCGCCCAATCCCGCTTACGATCCGACCCAGGCCGTCTCCACCAGCAATCTTCAGTACCTGCGCTCTACCTTTCCCGGAAACATCATCCCTGCGAACCGTCTGGCCCCGATAGTTCAACAGGCTCTGTCTCTTTACCCCCTGCCCAATACGAATATCGGCCCTTTCTTCCAGAACAATTACTTCGTCAACGCCCCGGAGGCCGACACCGCAGACGGAATTATTGCCAAGTTTGAACACCAATTCGGCGCGCGGCATCGGCTTACCTCCAACAGCACCATTTCCAGCGGGTTCCTTAGCTCCGCGAAATATTTCCCGAACATCGCCAGCCCGACCGCGCCGGACCAGCATTTCTCCACTCGGCGCACGGAGCTCGATTACGTTTTTACCGCCAACCCCAACACCGTCAACTCGGCCAGTTTGACCGCGGTTTCCGACACGGCACACTCCGGCGGTGCTTCTCAGTCCCCCTTCCCTAGCTATCAGATCCTCGGGAACTATCTCTCCATGGGCACCGCTTATCCCAACTCGCGCAACGCTGACAACACGTTTGAGGGCCGCGATTCAGTGTCGACTCGAAGGGCCAAACATTCTCTCGGGCTAACGTTTCAGATCGATGACTATCAGGTGAATTCGTATAATCCGGTTTATCCCGGAGGCGAATTCCAGTTTGACCCCGGTCTCACCAGCCTGCCGGGGATTATCGACACGGGCGATCCGTTCGCAAGCTTCCTTCTCGGCCTGCCGGAGTTCGCGGAACGCTCCATCGCCACTTCGCCATCCTATTTCCGCAACTCCTATCAATTCATCGCCGGGAGTGACAAGTACGAACTCTCGAAAGACTTGACCATCAGCCTCAACCTCAATCTCAGCCGCCGTACGCCGCGGGTGGAGAAGTACAATCGCCAGAGCACAGTCGATCCGTCCGTATTCAACGCCTCGGATGGCCTCCCCGGCGCGCTCGTGTTTGCCGGTCTCAACGGAATCTCTCGCGGCATGCGCCCCGCCAATATCGATCTCGACCCGAGCCTGGGCGTGGCCTGGAACCCGCGCGGCGACTCCAAAACCGTAGTCCGCGCTTCCTTTGGCCGCTCGCACGGCCAGATTCCGATTTACAATGGCCAATGGGGCACGCAGGGATTCAACGCCGTCCAGTCTTTCTTTTCACCGAATACACAACTGAGTCCAGCGCTCGACCTGACTGCCGGCATACCGCCTTATTCCACACCCTTGCCGGACTTCAGCCCATCGGCGGCCGATAATACGGTGGCGGATTTCGTCGATCTGAGTGGGCGGGAGCCCGTCTATCAATCGGCTTCGCTTTCCGTGGAGCGCGAGATACCATTTTCTATAGTGCTTTCCGTGGGCGCGAATTACAGCGGCGGCCGGGATATCCTGGTAGGCGACGGCACCGCCAATCCCAACGCCATCAACCCCAGCTTCATGAGTTATGGCGATGCGCTTTACAACCTGGCCTTTCGCAACACGCTGCAACCGTACCCGCAATTCCAGGGCTTCGAGCTTTACGGTCACTACCCGTGGGGCCGCTACCTGCGCAACTCCGGCTTCGTGCGAGTCGAGAAGCGCGCCTCGTATGGCCTTTCGTTTACTATCTACTACGAATTCTCCAAGCAACTCGACGATTACTCGGGCCCCTACGGGAACCAGGACTTCTTCAACTGGCGCAACGACTGGGCGCTCACGGCTTATAATACGCCGCAGTACGTGCAGCTCAGCTACCTCTATGAGCTGCCGTTCGGCTCCGGCGACCCCCCGTTCCATTTCTTGGTCTGGGGGAGGCGGGTGGTCAGTAACTGGTCGGTCAGCGGCACAGCCTACTGGAATGACGGGACGCCGCTGGCGATGCATCCCGAATATAACAACACCGGAGGCGTGATTTCCGCTCTCAACGTAAACGTAGTGCCCGGCGTGAACCCTCACGTGGCCCATCCGGGGCCGTCTCTCTGGTTCAACCCGGCCGCCTTCGATCAGCCGGCAGACTTCACCTTGGGGGACGGGCCCCGTACCGAGCCGGGCCTGTTGGGCCCAGGGTATAATACAATGGACATCAGCGTGAACAAGCGCATGCCCATGGGCGGCGACCGCGCCCTCGAGTTCAGCGCTACCGCGATAGATATGCTCAATCATGCGAACTGGAATTATCCCGATACGGGCATCGGCCCGGCGAGCGCACTCAATGTGGACGCTGGTCATATCATCGGCTCCCATGGCGGACGCGTAATCCAGATTGGGCTGAAGTTCAGCTTCTGATGTGGCGATTCCGCTCCGCACTCCCGGCCGTTCTTTTCGCCGTTTGCACCTTCACCACCCTTTATGCGCAAACGGCTAGCGTCTCGATTCCTGCCTGGATTGAGACGAATAACTGCGCGGCCGCTCCCAAGTTCGAAGCTGCGCTCAACGGCAAGACGGTGCCCGTCACCGCGCAATTGGGTCCAAGCAGCGACCAGGTCATCCTGATCGTGTTGGATCTAACTGGGGATCTGTCGCTCATCGATGCCGCCAAACAGGCGCTGATTGCCGAAATCTCCAAACTACCCCAGAACGCCTGGGTTGGACTTCTGCGCACCCAGGACGGTCTGCATGTATTGGCCGACCCCAGCGCAACCCGCCAGCCGCTGATCGACGCCATCCAGTCCTTGTCCAACAGCAACGAACCGGGATTGCTCGAAACCGTTGACTCGGCTCTTTCACTGGCGGACGCCATCATGCGCAAGTCCCCGGTCCGCGTCTCGGTCCTGTATATCACCGACGGCAGCATCTACAGTTACCGCGAGGACTACACGAACCCCGTCATTAACGGGAGTGATCCCCACGATCTCAGCCGGCGCTTTCCCGGGGCGCTGATTACGGACAAGATTTCCAAACTGGTGGAGGATGGAAGCTCGCTCGAGGCGCCCCTGTTTGTGGTTCATCTCAATTACCGGCGGGACCAGTTCAACATGGCGTATCAGAATGGCCTGGAGACCCTCGCCGACGCGACGGGCGGCAGGATTGATGTGTGCCGGTCGGTGGCGGAGATTCCGGATGCGATATCCGCTATGTTTACGCGAATTTCGAGCGCCTGGAGGCTTAGCCTGGCGCTCCCCGGCAAGATTCACAGCAACATCCAAATTCACTTAAGCGCTCCGTGCGGCGGTGGAGACCTGCGGATCTCCTGGCGCACGCACTTGCGCCCGAAGGAGGGATAAGATGACGCGGCTGGGACGTCTGGAATTCGCTCTCGTGCTGACTCTTGGCGTTGCCCTCATGACCTCGGTGGGTGTGATTCTTCGCCTGTCCTGGCGACTCGCGGCCCTCCAGCGGCAACGGACCGCAGACCTGCAATCTCTGCGCGGGCTGCAGGAGGCCCTCCGCCAACGCGATCTTCAGAAGGCTCCTGCCGAAGCCGAGAGCCCGGCTCCGCCCGGTGATAATCATGCCGCACTCGCCCATCGCGATGCGACCATCGAGCAGCTCAACCGTGAGCTGAGCGAAGCGCAGGCAAACGTCATGGGCCTCCAGGCGCAACTTTTGAATTCCAGCGAGGAACAGGAGAAGGCACTCGCCGGCGCCGAGGAGCGCCGTCAAAAAGAGCAAGCGGATTGGCAGAGCCAGCTTGACGCCTTGAAACAGGATCTCGAATCCGCTCAGGCCGAGTTGCAAGCTTCCCGCCAACGCGTCGCTAACTTGATAGCGGACAACGCCAAGTTGGGGAGCGATAACAGCGCGGCCTCCGCTCGTACCGCCGGACTCGCACGGGTGATAACCGACCTGCAAGACCTGGATCGCCGCCGCGACGCTCATTTGACTTCCCTCATGCGTCGCTACCGCGACGTTACGAGCCAATTCCGGGCTATGGGCGGCATGCTGGATTCCAGCCACGAGCCAAATTCCAGCGCCTTCAGCGACGCGGCGCTCACCCGTATCCAAAATACCGTCTCCCTCGCCGACGATGACCTCCGCCAGTTGAGCGAGCTGAACGCCCAGGCACGCGAACTGGAAAAGAAGCTGTTGAAAAAGTAGGCGGTCCAGCGGGCAGCGAGGGTCGATCCGATAGTGGCGCTGCGGTACGAATAGGTGTCAGGTTTCAGATGTCAGCCATGGGAAAGGTCGGCGGCGGCTTGCTGATAGCTGAAAGCTGACGGCTGACAGCCCGCGAATTATTGAGGTGAATGATGGGCGCACTTTTTCAGGATGTTCGCTACGGCAACCGTCAACTGACCACTGACCCGCCGCGGCGGGACTACTGACTACCGACAACTATGAGGACCACGCCATGATAACTTTGAGGAATCTCGATAAGTTCTATCCTGTGGGGCCGGGAAGATATTACGTCTTGCGGCGCATCACCATGGATGTCGCCGAAGGGGAATTCGTGACCATCATGGGGCCGTCCGGAGCAGGGAAAACCACGCTCCTGAGCATTCTTGGAATGTTGGATGGCGGCTGGGAAGGGGAGTACTACCTGATGGAGCACCCGGTTCATAAAAT
>Ga0182011_10003917_pt1 | contig 12058 bp, 11 predicted proteins | sample 711E1DmetaG_FD_120481 | JGI IMG/M metagenome (GOLD analysis project Ga0182011, IMG submission 120481) | Permafrost microbial communities from Stordalen Mire, Sweden - 711E1D metaG | ecosystem: Environmental > Terrestrial > Soil > Wetlands > Permafrost | place: Sweden: Stordalen | collected... | reverse complement strand
TCTTTGGATAAAATAAACAGCGAATCCCACTAAAAAGTCCGCGGATGTAGTAAGCCAGATTCTGTTCTAATATTGCAATCTATCTCGATACGATAATTGATCGTTTCGTTCCGATATTCTCGGAATGCCCTTTTTTCGATGCTCCCACAAAGCAAGGTAATAACGCATCAGTCAAAGGTTGCAGCAGGTAGGATTGCCCGTTTCACTCTCACTCGTCTCTGTTGCTCTCAGATTCTGTTAATTCAAAATCTGCTCCCGACTGCGCATGTGAGTAAACAATCGAGATACTGGCTATTACTAGCCGGAACTTACGTTCCATCCCCGGCTTTATACCTGTCTGGACTTTCCTCTCCTATATTGCTATAGAGAGTAGCAATTCTGCATCCGCAGACAGCCATATTTTAGCAAAAAAGGGTCAAAAAGTCACTTTCTAGGGGCAAATTAAGCATGGCATAACATTTTATACTCGCAGTTTTTGCAAAAAAGTGAGCCGCTACAGCCAAAATCACTATGTTCGATTTCTGAGACTTTTTCCAAGATATATTCCTTCACCTGCGTCAATTGTTCTTTATTCCGGGTGGTGGTTAGTTTTAAATCTTTTTCCAGATAACATAAAGACAGCAGAATGTCTTCCGGTTCTTTCCCCAAAGTTTTATCTTTAACTTCGCTTCCCGCCAAGGCGTAAAAAGTCAACTGTAAGTCTTCTTCGAGTTTTTTTTGCGTCGGAACATTGTCGCCGGTTTTGTAGTCAATAATCTCGATTTTATTTTCACCGATTTTATCAACCCGGTCGATTCTTCCGGCAATCTTAACCTCGCCCAGATAAAAACTAAACGGATATTCTAGTTCAACCGGGAGATTCTGTTTATTAAAATTCTTTTTTAAGTAATCAACCACAATTTGCTTGGCTTTTACTAGAGCTTTCTGCTCGTGAATTTTGCTTGAATAACCTTCGTTAATCCAAGCCTCATCTACAATTTTCTTAGCGTCATTAATGTTTATTTCATTACCGCTTTTCCAACTTTGGTAGAAATTACGAAGTGCCGCGTGGACGCTGGTGCCAAAACTTTGGGCGGAAGTTTGCGGGGTGGGAATCTTCAAGATATATTTTAACTTATAATGCAACGGACAAATCTCGAAAGTCTGTAGTTGAGAATAGGAAAGATAATTGACTTTTAAATTAGAAATTGGAGATTCTTTTTCCTTCAAATTTTTCTTGTTAGACCATTCCAGTAGGGAGAGTTGTACATCCTCCTGTTTATTGCCGCTAAGCGCTTTTTCAACCGCGACTTCCGGTAAGCTTTCATAAACAAAAGGAGAAAGTTTTCTTTCCCGTTTTCCTTCGCCGTAAAAATTAGCGGCAGTTAAGAATAACAAATCACGCGCTCTTGTCATGCCAACATAAAAAAGGCGGCGTTCCTCTTCCAAATGAAAATCTCCGGTCGGTAAAATCTCTTTAATTAACTTTTGCGGAATAGGGATTTTCTCATGTCTTTCACGCGTCGGGAATCTCTGCGCCACCAGATTAACTAAGAAGACCACCGGGAATTCCAAACCCTTGCTGGAGTGGATGGTTAAAATATTAACGGCGTTATTCTCTGACCAATCAATGTCGGCCGCCAGTGGGCTTTCGCCCATTTGCATTGACAAATCTATCCAATCGACCACGTCAAAAACCGACGCTGTCTGGTGATCCGTTTCATAGGTCTTTAATTTATCGAAAAACTTGGCGATATTTTTGGCGATGGTCTCATCCCGTAGAGTTTTATAGTCAACAATGGTTTTGATTAGTCCGCTATCTTCCAAAAAATAATATAGAATCTGCCCGGCCGTTTCTTTATGCACCAATCCCAAATGCCTCTTAACCATTTTGTAGAAGTCATTAATTTTTGCCTGGGTTTTTTCATTCAACATAATCTCGTTATTTTTTTCCAAAGCTTCAAACAAAGAATAATTTTTCCTTTTAGCCAAATTTATCAAAGCGGCAATCTCAACACTGTCCATCTTAAAGATAGGCATATTCAAAACTCTATATATGGAAGCGGAATCTTCAAAATTATAAAGCACTTTTAAGTAGGCGATTAAGTCTTTAATTTCCTCTTGATGAAATAATCTTCCCGGTCCCAAAAATTGATAGGGGATTTTGGCTCTCTCCATTGCTCTAACAAAACTTTCCGCATGATCATTGGCCCTGACTAAAATCGCGAAATCTTTGTAGGCAAATTTTCCGTCTTTGTTCAACTTCTCAATTTCTTTGACGACCGCTTCCGCTTCGTCTTCAACCCGGTTTCTGTACAGAAAAGCCGGTTTTTCGCCCTTAATCTTTCTGACCGACAGCAGTTTCTTATTCAATTTTTCCTTAACCTCCAGGCGGTCGGGATTATTATTCTGGATTAATTTATAAGAGCTGTTAAGAATTTCTTTAGTCGAGCGGTAATTATTTATTAGCGTCACGATTTTTACTTTTGGAAATCTTTGCCTGAATTGAATAATATTAGAAATCGAGCTACCCCTAAAACGGTAAATTGATTGATCATCATCGCCGACAACGGTGATATTTTTCTTTTCTCCGCTTAGCATGATGGCCAGTTCGTTTTGGGCAAAGTTCGTATCCTGGAATTCATCGACCAAAATATATTCGAATTGGTTTTGATAAGCTTTAAGGACATTTTTTCTTGTTCGGAATAGTTTTAGCGTGTTGGAAATTAAATCGGAGAAATCCATCACGCCTTCTTTAGCTTTTAATTCCTCGTAAGTTTTGTAAGCATTGGCAAGTTCGAAATATTTTTTATATTCTTCTTTATTCTTTTTTAATTCTTTATTAAGGCGGACATATTCCAGATATCCACTCGGAGAAACATCCTCATCTTTTAATCTGGAAAAGTGTTGTGTGAGCGCCTCTAAAAATTTATTGGGATTACCAAGCGGACGGAAATAATTTAAATTGAACTTAAAAAGATTTTGTCTTAAAAATAAAATACTTTCCGCTTCGGTCATTAATTTATAAGAAGGATTTAGTCCGACATTGATTCCTTCATTTTTTAGAATGCGGTCGCAGAAGGAATGGAAAGTGGAAATCCACATTTGGGTATAGCCGTAGGGCATTGCCAAATCAATTCTGTCTTCCATTTCCTTGGCGGCTTTTTCGGTAAAAGTTAACGCCAAGATTTGCGAGGGTTCAACCTTTTTCTTAAGCACCAGATATTTAATCCTTTCGGTGATAACGGTGGTTTTACCGGTTCCCGCTCCGGCTATAATAAGAAGTGGGCCTGCTCCATGTTTAACTGCTTGAGCTTGGTGTTTATCAAGCCTAATTCCTGCTCTTGCCATGCAGGTATTGTATCATTTCAATTTGCACTTTTGCTATTCCGGCCTATTTAACAATTACTGTTCCTTTTTGACTTTGATTTAGAAAATTGTAATAGGTGTAGGTTCCCGCTTTCTGGAAGACGGTCGAAAAGGTAGCGCCGTTATTAAATTGCCCGAAGTTTAAAAATGGATACAAAAGGTTGGTAGGATAATTATCGGAATTTACAGTTGCAACTCCGCCACTATTATTTTGCCAGACGACTCTTGTTCCGGCGTTTATGTTTAATGTTTGCGGTTGGAAACCGGTACTAGTCAACATGATTGTCTCTGCCGAAAGATTTTTTAAGTTTACACTATTAACCTTTTGGGCACTTGGCGCAGTGACATTCTGAGGTGAGCTTTTTTGCGCGTTTCCTTTAAGGAGTAAATAACCGGTAGCAACAACCGCGACTAAGGCCACAAAAGCGACTAACGCGATTAAATATCTATTCATTATTCACCTCCTCTTTATCAATTGCTTTTTGTTTGCTTTCCAAAGTTTTGGTCGCGTTTAATTTCTGACCTAAGGATGAAAATCCCGATAAGACATTGCCAAACTGGGAATAAGCGTTATTAATGTGTTTGCCAAGGGTTGACATGTTTTCTTCGATTTTTTCGTAATCGATTTGCATGCTTCTTAAAAGTGTAAATAATTCTCTAGACTTGCTTTCGATTTTCTTGCCCTCAAAAGACAAGAGAATGGTTTGTAAGTGAGCGTATAAAGTCGAAGGAGAAACCATGTAAACGCGTGCTTTTCTGGCGTAATCAATCACATCAGTCTGATTTACAACCTCGTAATAAACCGACTCGCTGGGGATATACATTAGGGCAAAATCCATTGTGCCTTCGGCAGGCAAAATATATTTTTTGGAAATTGCGTCGATATGTTTTCGGACATCCCGGATAAATTCTTTTTCAAACATCTCCCTTTCCGCCTTCTCTGTTGCCTTAACCATTTTCTGATAATTTTCCATTGGAAATTTCGAATCAATCGGTAAGATTCCGGCGTCGGTCTGAATGGCCGCGTCAACTTTTTCGCCCGACTTAAATTCATACTGCAAATGGAAACTGCTTTTGGGAAACATTTGGGCAATTAAGTCTTTCAGTACCTGTTCACCGATATTACCTCGGAGCTTTGGGCTTTTTAGAAAATCCTGGAGCTCCCGCATGTTGCGGCCGATTTCGCTCATTTGCCCGACTTCTTTTTCGACATCCCGGATAACTCGGGCAGCGGTATCCAATCTTTCGTTCAATTGTTTAGTGTTCTCTTGCAAAGTTCTAACAGTTTCGGTAGAGGAATTACTGATGGTTGACTGCATATTCTTTAGCCATTCCAAAAGTGCCGCATCAGGTTTATTTTGAGAGAGTTTTTTATTTAAAAAGTAAAAGAGGAGTATAAAGCCTACGATGATTGTTCCAACGATAATGAGCAGTTCTGTTTGCATAGCTCTATTTTAGCATTTTTAGTCGAAATAAAGTTCGGGATTGGCCGAAATCTTTTTCCAGTCTGTTTTCTCATTATTAAAAACCGCGGCGGCGGCAATCATAGCGGCATTATCGGTGCAGAGTTTTTTGTCAGGAACAAACAGCTTGATTGAGGATTCATGAGTTGATATTGCTGATTCAAACTTTTTTCTTAGAGTTTGATTGGCGGTAACGCCACCGCCTAAAAGAATTGATTTCACGCCAAATTTATTGGCGGCCCTAAAAGTTTTTTTAATCAATATGTCAAAAACCGCTTCCTGAAGGGAGTAACAAATATTGGCAATCCTTTCATCGTTCATTTTTTCATCTTTCTGAGTTTCCCTAAGTACGGCTGTCTTTAATCCGGAGAATGAGAAATCAAAATCAGCGGAACCAACCAATGGTCTTGGGAAATGATAGATATCTTTTTTAACCGCTTTCGCCAATTGTTCAATTTGCGGTCCGGCGGGGTAATCAAGATTCAATAACCTGCCCGTCTTGTCAAAAGCTTCTCCGGCCGCGTCATCTCTCGTTCCACCAAGCCATTTAATTTCACGGTGACTGCTCATCAATACTAAATCGGTGTGGCCGCCGGAAACAATCAGGGCAATGGCAGGGAATTCAATCTCATTTTCACCGATAAAATTAGCGTAAATATGTCCGAATAAATGATTAACCGGAATAAGCGGTTTTTGCCAAACATAAGCAAAGGTTCTCGCGGTTTCAACGCCAACTAAGAGTGAGCCGATTAGTCCCGGTCCGACAGTTACGGCAATGGCATCAATTTCTTGTTTGGGATTTTGTAAAACTTTCATCGCTTCTTCAATTACCGGGATAATAAATTTAACTTGTTCTCTCGCCGCGACTTCGGGAATTATTCCACCGGTTTTAGCGTGAAGCGTCAGTGACGTCGCAATCACATTTGATAATAACTCAATATGTTTTTTATCATCAGTTCTGATAACTGCCGCCGCTGTTTCGTCGCAGCTACTTTCAATACCTAAAATTATCATAAGTGTAAGCTGGTAGTGCTTCCGATTTTAATGCCATATTTTTTTGCCAGCCCGGCATTTATTTCCAGTACTTTATCGGCTTTCGTTTTAGTCGTATAAACCGGCAGATTGTCATTCGGCCAGACGGGAACATTATTAAAAACATCCACGACTTTATTGCCGCTAATAAAAATGATATCAATCGGAAAGCGCATATTTTTCATCCAAAAAGAATAATAAGCTTCTTTATCAAAAAGAAAAATCATTCCTTGATTTAGGGCAAGTGATTTATATTTTGCCAGTCCGATTTCTTGTTCCTCCGAAGTTTGCGCAAGATATAAAGAAAAAACGTGGCCGTTAATTTCCGCGTTGGGAGTTTTAGGTAAAAAATAATTAAACCCCAAAAAGGAAATTATTAAGACAATTAAGATTGCCAAAATCAAGGTGAGGAGTTTCATAATTTATTTTCGGCCAAAATTATCTGTGCGATTTTAGTGGTAGATTTTTCCGGGATATGACCGATGACTTCTAAAAGCTGCGCGCCAATTTTTTTGGCTTGCCTCTTACTATGTTCTAAAGCATTACTTCCTTTAGTTATCGCAATTACGGACGGATTTATTCTTAAAACCAATTTATCGTAGTCGCCATTATCTTTAAGAAACGGAATCTTTATGACGTAATCGATGAAACGGATTGCCGCTAAAACTTGGGCTCTTTCGTCTTGGTTATGAATCGGTCTTTGCTCTCCTTTAATTCTTCTGACATTCTCGTCACTTTCCAAAAAGACTAACAAAATATCACCGGTTTTTTTTGCCGCCTCCAAAAACTTAATGTGGCCCAAATGAATAACGTCAAAGCAGCCGCCGGAAAGTACAACTGTTTTCCCTATCTTTTTAAAACGCTTGCTTAGCTTAACTGCTTTTTCGACGTCGATTATTCTGTTCATGATTTTGTCCCTCTTAAGTAAACTGCTTGCCAAGGTTGATAATCGGAAATAAATGTGTCGAAAATTATTTGCTTGCCATTTTGAGTAACGGTTCTCGTAAAGGAAACATCGGCGCCCCAGGCGGCGAAATCGGTTTGTTTAATGGTTCCTACCGGTAAAGTCGGATCGTCCTGATAGAGGTCCGGCGGCGGAGGAGTCTCATTAGTTACAACCGGTGTAGTCATTGTCACTTGGCGGCCGTCCTTTGTGCCGTAAAGGTTAAAAGTTAAGGACAAATTATCCAAATCCACCTGACTCTGAATTAAAATGTAGTTATTGGTTGTATTTTTAAACTTCAAATCTACAGTGGGAGAAAAAACCGTTGCATCAATTCCGGGCGGAGAATTTTCTTCATAATAACCGACCCTGTAAGCATGAGCATGTCTTTCGACAATCGGTAATCCGGCATCAAGGATAGCCCGAAAAAGAGTAGTGGAGACCTGACAAACTCCTCCTCCGTCGCCTAGAACCGTGTGTCCGTTCTGAATAACATAAGCTTGTTGGTAGCCGGAGAAGGCGGAGATGTCGCCCAGCGCTTGGTCAAACGAGAATGTTTCACCGGGAGCAACTAAAATGCCGCTTAACCGGTTAGAGGCCAGATTAACGTTAAAAATTCTACCGGGAATAGAATGGAAAAATAAAGAGTTACCGGTTCCGATTAACTCTTTAATTCCTAACTTGTTCACCTTATCGGTGGTGATATTCGGCTCAAGAACCGCGATTGGAATTGGAAAAGCAATTATTTGTGGGGTTTTTGCATCCAAAAGGCTGGTGGAATAGGATAGGATTTTGTTCCCAAGCGCTTGGCTATCTAAAGTTTGCCCGTTCTCGGAAAGCCGAAAAGCAGTCACCTTATTATTAACTATCGTAAAAAGCGCGTCCACCGGTTTTTTCTCTATTTTTTCGGCAATTGGTTGTAGCGTGTCCGAAAGTTGAGTTTCATTATAAGCGTAAGACGGAGAGAGATAGACTCCGGTTAAATAAGCTTGGGTAATTAGGCTGACGTCGGAAATAAAATTACCGGAGCGGCCAATCATGTAAGCTTGGTTAGCCAAAAGCGGGCTATTATAGCCAAAGTTGATTTCTCCGGCGGAAATTGTAGCTACTGCGTAATCGCTGGTTAAGACAAATTCGGAGTTTTTAGCTAAAGAATTCCGGTTATTGAAGAAATTTTCTACGTCTTGTTTGCTTTTGCCGCCGACGTCGAAACTACCAACGTAGATACCCGGATAGATTTTATTTCCGTAAGTATGTTGATAATAAAAAAGTCCGAAGCCGGTGATAAAAATAATGGTAAGTAGTGCCCCGGTGGTAAACCAAAAACCGAACTTCAGGAGATGTAAAATTCTCTTCTTATATTTCAATTTAAATCGAAGTTTTACCTTGGGAAAGTTTATCTTCATTGATTATGGTTTCTATTTGGTATTATACTATAAAATAGCCATGGATAACGACCAGACAGTTTTTCAGAGTCCCAATACGCAGTCGCAACCTAAAGTAGCGGAGCCTGATTTCGTCCCGCCGTCTTCTCCACCGCTTCCAAAAACGGCGCCTGTTTCGCCCACTCCTCCCGCCCAAGCAATGCCGGCAGAACCTTTTATCGAGGCGCCTTTGACGGAAACGCCGGTAGCGTTGGAGCCGGAGCCAATCGTTCAGATGCCTCCAATTAAGTCTCCCCCGCATCCCGCCCGTGGCAACATGGTCTCTCTCTTACAAAAAATTGTCAAGGTAGGCATTGGACTTGTCGTCGTCATTTTGGTTTTGACAGTGCTAATTAAATTCGTTTTGCCGATGTTCTCCGGTAGCTCCAATGGCAAAGTGACGTTGACTTATTGGGGGTTGTGGGAAGACAGTAAGACAATGCAAAGTCTAATCTCCGGTTTTGAAAGGGAAAATCCAAACATTACGATTAATTATTCAATGCAAGATATAAAACAATACCGGGAAAGGGTTCTAACCAGAATCGCTAACGGAAATGGTCCGGATATTTTCCGTTTCCACAACACTTGGTATCCGATGTACTCAAGCGTTTTACTACCTTTACCCGTCGATACTATAACGCCTGCAGATTTCAAAAAAACCTTCTATCCCGTCACTCAAAAAGATTTAATTAAAAACGGCGGTATTTACGGAATTCCTTTGGAAATTGATACGTTGTCTTTATATGTTAACTCCCAGCTTTTTAAAGCCGCGGGGTTACAACCGCCGACCAATTGGAATGATTTTATTAGTGACGCCAGGACGATGACAGTCAAAGACGCCAATGGCGACATAAAAACTGCCGGAGCCGCTATGGGAACCTACAATAATGTTACACATGCTCCCGATATCCTCTCTTTGCTTTTTTTACAAAACGGAGTTGATTTATCGAATATGCAAAATTCCTCCGACCGGGCGGAAAATGCTCTCAGTTTTTATACGGCTTTTGCTACCGACCAAAATAATGTTTGGGATAACACGCTTGACCCTTCGGTGCTGGCTTTTTCCAAAGGCAATTTGGCGATGTATTTTGGTTATTCCTGGGATTATTTTACGATTAAACAAGATAACCCCAATCTTACTTTTCAGATTGTCCCGGTTCCCCAACTACCAAACCAAAAGGTTAATCTGGCCAGTTATTGGGCAGAGGGAGTCTCGGTAAAAACCAAGCATCAAAAAGAAGCGCTTTTGTTTATGAAATATTTAGCCCAAAAGAGCACCGAGGAGGCTTTATATGCTGAACAGACCAAGGAAAGAGCTTTTGGGGAACCCTATGCAAGGGTAGATTTAGGTAGTACTTTAGCAACCAATCCTATTCTCGCGCCTGTGATTACGGAGGCTTCCTCGGCGTTTTCGTCTCCTTTTGTCGACGGTACTTATGACAATGGCTTAAACCAAGAACTAAATACTTACCTTGGGAATGCGATTACGTCGGTCCTTAACGGCGATTCTCCACAGACGGCGGTGGGAACTCTCTCTCAGGGGGCAACTCAGGTTTTCCGAAAATATGGGCAGTAACGAAGACGCAATTTTTAAAACACTGCTCTACTCAAATCTTTTTGACTATCCGCTACAAGAAGGAGAAATCTACAATTTTCTTATTGCTAAAAAAGTAACTCAAAACGAGATCTCGAAAATTCTCGGAAGCAACAAACTTCCCATTAAGCATAGTCACGGCTTTTATTTTTTAAAAGACAAAAGAGGGCTGGTGCAAGAAAGACAAGTAAGGGAAGAGCTCAGTTTGGCAAAACTTAAAATCGCCAAAAAAATAATCAATAAGCTAAGTTTAATTCCGACAATAAATTTTATCGGCATTAGTGGAACTTTGGCGATGAAGAATTGCGAAAAGGATGACGATATAGACATTTTTGTTATTGCCGAGAAAAATTTAGCTTGGACGACCAGGCTGCTAACGGTTCTACGTTTAATTAGCCTAGGCGTTTATCGAAATAAATACAGTAAGAATTTTCGAGATAAAATTTGCCTGAATTTGGTATTAGACGAAAAAAGAATGTCGTTTTCCGGTAGGGATTTATTTACAGCCCACGAGATTATGCAACTTTTGCCGGTATTTGAGAGAGATGGAGCTTACCGTAAATTTATAAATTCAAACCAATGGACTAAACAATTTTTACCAAACTGCGTAGTTAATAATAACGTCGTTTTCAGAAAACAGCGAAATAATTTTGACAGATTATTTATTTTCATTTGCAAGATTTTATTTTTGGAAAAAATATTAAAATCATTGCAGCTTTTTTATATGCGCAGAAGCATTACACGGGAAAAATTGGAAAACGGATTTATCGGTTTGCACCCGTTTGATTACAAGTCGTATGTTCTAAAAAAATACCGTGCGGAGATAAGTAAATTTAAGCTCACTTAATTTAGGCCTCTAAGATTCTACTAGAGGTCATTGACAAAGAGTTAGCCATAATATATCATTCTTAAAGTTGATCGATTGAATTTATTTAGTTACTCCCTCTAGTTAAACTGTGAGGGATTTTATTTTAAGAAAGAGTATGGATACGAAGAAAATATACTTAACAAAAGAAGGATTAGACGAGTTAAAAAAAGAATTCACGGAACTATCCAAAGTTAGAAGACCGGATGTTTTGGCGCGTGTTTCACAAGCACGAAGTATGGGAGATTTGTCCGAAAACGCGGAGTATGTTGCGGCCCGTGAAGAACTCTCTTTTATTGACGGTAGAATTGATGAACTCGAAGAGTTGATTAAACAGGCAGTTCTAATTCAGGAATCACACGCGAAAGGAAATCACGTTGTAAAACTGGGCTCAACCGTAGCGGTTAACGTTAAAGGCAAGAAGGAAGTTTTTACAGTTGTTGGAGAATGGGAAGCGGATCCTAAGGATAAGAAAATTTCGCACGAATCACCATTAGGCAAAGCTTTAATCGGTAAAAAAGTGGGAGAAAAAGTGGAAGTCGAAGCTCCTGCGGGAAAACTTGGCTACACAATCACTTCCGTTTCATAAATAATGCAACAGCCGAAAAAAGAAATGGATAGCACAGCTAATATAGAAGTCATTTCAGCAGTTGATATACCTCCCGGTGAAGTTTCCAGTTTCCTTGATGATATAGAGAATGTGGAAGCAAAAGCATGGCCGCCGGAACTTCGCGCATCAAGAGAGAAGTTCTCTTCAAGGTTTAGAGTTTTCCCCGAAGGATTCATAGCTTTGAAAGTTGATGGAGAAATAAAGGCCGTAACCACTTCGCAGCGTTGTAACTATGACCCGTCCGATACGGAAAATCACACCTGGGATAATTTTACGGATTCGGGAATGATTGCCAAAACGCATAATCCAACAGGAAATGCTTTATATGTAGTTTCGGTTGGTGTTGCAGGTGATGCTCAAGGTATGGGGTTAGGTGGTAGATTAGTAGCCGAGCAGAAAAAACTTGCGCAAAGATTAGGACTGGAGTATTTATTTTTAGGAGCACGGGCCCCTGGCTACGCTCAATATATTCAGGAGCACGGAGAAATATCCATAGAAGATTATCTCAAACAGACGACTGAGACAGGCGAGCCTCTAGATCCTGAGATCAGATTTTACCAAAGACAGGGATTACGCCCGGCAAAAATAATTCCTGATTTTGAGTCAGACGTACAAAGTCGTGATCATGGAGTAGTTATGGTTTGGAAAGTCGGTTCCTCTCCCAGCTAATCTTTATCCTCAAATTTATTAAAAAGTGATTGAATAACCCCCAAACAATTTTTTAAATCTTTTCCGGCGGTAATAAAAGTTAATTCCTTGGTGGTTGTGAATATCTGGAT
>Ga0182011_10003916_pt1 | contig 12059 bp, 12 predicted proteins | sample 711E1DmetaG_FD_120481 | JGI IMG/M metagenome (GOLD analysis project Ga0182011, IMG submission 120481) | Permafrost microbial communities from Stordalen Mire, Sweden - 711E1D metaG | ecosystem: Environmental > Terrestrial > Soil > Wetlands > Permafrost | place: Sweden: Stordalen | collected... | reverse complement strand
TGGATGGTATCCAGTGCACAGCTGAGGAACTCCGGGCGTATTGCAAGGAGAGGCTGACGGGATACAAAGTTCCGCGATTTATTGAGATCAGGGAATCTCTGCCCAAATTGGCCATCGGTAAGCCGTTGAGCAGGATATTACTTGATGAAGAATTAGCTAAAACACAACCGGTTAAAGCTGACTAAAGGATACAGAAAATGGTGAAAATAATTTGTGATAGCACAGGCTTTGATGGGAGGCCTACTGAAGCTGAACCCCATTATTACTTTGAAAGATGGTATCACTATGACGGTTGCCAAAACCCGCAGCCGGGAGAAAGCCAAGGATGCACTGGTCAAGCTGGTTAAAGATACTCCGGGGATTGAAGAGGTCGTTATCGAAGATGCCACCACTCAGGTGGAACTGGAAGAACTGGCCGACCGGATCGGGGACTTTTACCCCAAGGAAAAAATATACCGTAGCAAAATCAGCCCGGTCATCGGTGTCCATTGCAGCCCTAATGTGCTTGCAGCTTCCGTGATCGGTAAAAGCTAGCGCTTGGCTATCCCTTCAGTGATTAAGGTAGACAGGGTTTCCAGCACCCTGTCCGGCGGCATCTTTTTCTCCCACAGGCACCAGCGCATACCCATGAACTCCGCGATACCTATGAAGCAATAAGCGAGCGCCTCAAGGTCGAGGTCTTTAATCTGCTTTTTCTTGACTGAGGCGGACAGGTGCCTGTTATAGCCTTTTGAGAAACGTTCATAATGCCATTTATAGATATCTTCGTCAACGAATTCGGCCTGGCGGATTATGCGGTATAAGTTAGGACGTTTTATTATGAAATTAAAGAAAGCCTTTAGTCCGGCTCTTTCAGCTTCCATGCGATCTGTGATACCGTCAGTCGCAATGGCCAAGTCCCTGCGTACCAGGTGGTTAAGTTCTTTTACTAACTCAGTAAAAATCGATTTCTTATCCGGGAAATAAATATAGAAAGTGCCCTGGGCTACGCCGGCTTTTTGTGTTATCTCGTAAACGCTGGCATTTTCAAAGCCTTTTTTGCCGAAAATATCCTCGGCAGCGTTCAACAATCTCTGGCGTGTGCGCTGGCCCCGCGATGTGGCAGGTTTTCGTTTAGATTCTTTCACATTTAATAACCTCAATCAGCATTTCAGGTCACAGAATCGGATTAAATAATATCATTTTATTATAATCTGTGATCACCCTTACCCTGCCCTCTCCCTCAAGGGAGAGGGTTATATTTTTCAAGAAAGGCTGCACCCTTCTCCCATCCTGCTCTGGTGTCAGGTATATCATTGTTCTCGTTGTACAAGAAGGCTTGTTTCCACAGACAGCAAATTCCCATTTATTAATCGATAGGCACCATTACCCTGCCGGGAGAGTGTTATATTTTTCAAGAAAGGCTGCGCCCTTCTCCCATCCTGCTCCGGTGTCAGGTATATCATTATCCCTATTACATTGTTTGGAATATGGCTTTTGGTTATTAGAATTTATTTTTCCTCGTACATTTCCTTGATTTTCTTTTTATCGACCTTGCCCGTTGCAGCGCGCGGCATGTCCTTCACGAATACTATTTTCCTTGGCTTCTTGAAGGCGCCCAGTACTTTTACGACCTGGCTAGATACCTGCTCTTCGGTCAATTTCTGGCCGGGTTTGAGCAGGATAACTGCCTTGGGCGTCTGCCCCCATTGCGGGTGCTTGCCCTTCACAACTATTACGTCCGCCACCTGTGGCAGGCTAAAAATAGCACGCTCGATCTCCGACGGGTAGATATTCTCCCCACCGCTGATTATCATGTCGTCTTTCCTGCCCAGCACGTAGAAAAAGCCGTCCTCATCAAATTTACCCAGGTCTCCGGTATAAATCCAGTCACCGCGGAACTTCTTGGGCTCTTCATCCGACCTGTTCCAGTAGCCCATAGCGCCGGTGGGCTCGCGCCGGATAATGATTTCTCCGATTTCCTCGGCTTTCACTTCACTGTTATTGTCGTCAACTACTTTGACCTCAAGGAAAGTTGTAGGCTTGCCAATACACTCACTTGCTCTGCTTAATGTCGGATCATCCATCGAGTTGGCATACCAGTTCAGTCCCGTAGCCCCCGTCTCCGTCAACCCATATCCGCTGACATAACTGATGCCACGGGTCATAAAAGCCCTTTTCAATTCCGATGGCTGAGGCTCTCCACCGCCGTTGACCATACGCAATGTCTTCGCATACTTTTCCCATGATGGAACCTGGATAAGCATCTTGAGCTGGGTTGCGATCCCAAAGAAAAATGTAACGCCGTATTTCTTAATAAGATTGAGGCTGACCTCCGGTGTCCACTGGTTCTGCATAATGATGGTGCCATTCACCATGAGGGTGTACATGTTGAAACAGGTCACACCGCCTGCGTGAAACATTGGCGGAGCGCCCAGGTAGACATCATCCCGGTTGAGCGCCACGGATGTGCCGTTGGCGAGATTGGCGAAGAACATACATTTGTGCGACAGCTTGACGCCTTTCGGCCTGCCGGTCGTGCCGGCAGTGAACAGCATTACAGCAACTTCAGACGGCTTAGTCTTTATGCCAGGCTCACGCGTGGATGCTCCTTTGGTAAAGAGCTCATAGCTGACTGCCACCTTAACCTTGTTGCCGCCGACCTCGACTAAGGGGATGAGTTTGATGTCCTTGCTGAAGGCCTGGCTAACGAGTTCGCTGAACTCGGTATCGTAGAAGACGATCTTAGCTTCCACATCCTTTATCATAAAGCGGATCTCCTCCGCTGATAGCCTGAAGTTGGCGGGGGTATATATGGCGCCTATTTTCAGGCTGGCTAAAAGAACATCGAGTATCTCAACCCTATTTGGCATAAGGACGAAAACCCGTTCGCCCTTCTTTATACCTACCCTGCGCAGAGCATTGGCAAGCCGGTTTACCCTTTGATTGAGCTGGGCATAAGTGAATTTACGATCTTTGCCGCTGCCACTGACATCGATTACGGCTACCTTATCTGACAGTCCGGATAACGTGCCGTTCTTGGCTATAACATTGGCAATGTTGAAAACGCTGTCGTAACCAGGATAGGATGATGTGACGGCCTGTTTCGGCATAATAGGACCTCCCTTTCCGTGTAAATATTGAAGAATATTCCCCGGAACTTACAGCCCCAGGTAAGATCTGCGGACATAATCATTGTCTTTAAGAGCTTCAGCGCTATCCTGGAGCGCAATCCTGCCATTTTCAATTACATAACCCCTGTCGATAGCTTTAAGGCATTGGCGTACATTTTGCTCTGCAATCAGGACAGCAATATTTTCGCTCTGCCTGATCTGTTTTAGGCGAAGGAAAAGATCGGTTGTCAGGGAAGGCTGCAGGCCGGTTGATGGCTCGTCCAGTATCAAAAGCCTGGGAGATGCCATAAGTGCCCGTGCTATGGCCAGCATTCGCTGCTCACCCCCACTCAATATAGCCGCATACAACATTGATTTTAATTTCAGCACGGGGAAAATATTGAAAACAAATTCCAGCCGTTCTTTCTTTTTCGGCAAGGCTGATCTGATATAAGCAGCACCTGCCTCAAGGTTTTCAGCAACCGTCATCAATGGGAAAAGCTCTCTTTCCTGGGGTACTACGGAGATGCCGGCGCGGGCTATGCGGTAGGTATCTACGTTTATAAGCGACTGGCCTTCAAACTGGATATCGCCGTTTGCTGGTTTTACAAGTCCAATAATGCAGTTAATCAAGGTGGTCTTACCAGCGCCGTTGGGGCCAAAAATTCCCACGCTTTCGTTGCCGATGTCGAGGCTTATGTCCCAGAGCACGTGTAGTTTGCCGTAGAAAGCGTCAAGGTTCTTTATCGAAAGCATCAGACGGCATCCTCCCCCAGGTAGGCCTTGATGACTGTTGGATTTTGAGCGACCTCAGAGTATGGTCCCTCGGCAAGTTTTCTCCCCCATTCCAATACAATGACCCTGTCGGTAAGCGTGGAAATGATACGCATTACATGCTCTATGACGCACACGCTTATACCGCTTGAGCGCAACTTGCGTACAAGCTCGACAATCTCGTCAGCTTCGTCGGCACTCAATCCTGCCATCAGTTCATCCAGCAGCAGTATTTTAGGCTTGCTTGATACCGCCCGGGCTACTTCCATTTTCTTTATTTCAAGAGCGGTTAGCTTGGAGGTGGGCTTTTCAGGGTCTTTCAGTCCCATAAAAGAGCATACATCCATAGCTTTTTTCATTGCTAGCGGCCGGGTCAAACCCCTGCCGAAAAGTGCGCCTGTCATTACATTCTCAAGCAGACTTAGGTCGGCCAGAGGGCGGCTGATCTGGAAGGTGCGTACTATGCCAATGCGGCAGCGGATATGCGCCGGCAGCATGGAGATATTCCTGTTCTCATAGAAGATACTTCCACTTGTTGGAGGGAAAAGGCCTGTGAGCACGTTGATCAAAGTGGTCTTGCCTGCACCGTTGGGACCTATAATGCCCAGTATCTCTCCGCGGTTTAGCTCGAAGCTAACATCGCTCAATGCTACCAGGCCCCAGAAGTGCCTGCTCAGGTTCTCTGTCCTCAATACAATGTCTGAAGTCATATCAACTATCTTTAATCTTCTTTGCAGCCAGGCGTTGTAAGATTATTTCTTCTCCGTAAATTTCTGTATAAGTCCCATAATACCTTTTGGTAAAAATAAAATGACCAGTATGATGATGATGCCATAGACTATCAAATATCCGTATGGAATAAAGAGCTTCAGGTATTCTGAAGCCAATCCAAGGATGAGCGCCCCGATAATTGGCCCCCAGGTAGTATGCATACCGCCGAACAGCGCCATAGCCAGTGGCAGCAGGCTCCAGGTTGCCGAAAAATTAGCATCGGGGTTAACTGAACCGTAGATCTGAGTGTAGGCTCCACCGACCAGTCCCTGTAAAATCGAAGTGATGACAAATATGGCTACAAGGTACTTGAATATATCTATGCCACTGGACATGGCTACTATCTCATCATTGCGAATAGAAGTGATGGCAAAGTGAATGCGGCTCTTATTAAAAATCTCAGATACTACAATGGTGATTAAGGTGATTGTCATGACCATCCAGTACGTAAGCTTCAGATCGCCGTTAAATATGGCATTGGGCAAAACAATGCCCATGGCCCCGCCTGTCCAGGTGTCCGGCAGGTTCCTGATAATTACACGAAATATTTCAGCCATAGCCAGCGTTATAATGGCGAAGTACATCCCGCGAAGCTTGAGTGTTGCAAGTCCGATCATAAGAGCGACTATGCCCGCAATCGCACCTCCGAAGACGATGCTGATCAACGGGTTCAAGCCGGGTGTGAATGCCTGCAGGACGCAGCTTGCATAACTGCCTACGCCAAAAAGCCCGGCTATACCGAAGGATATCTGCCCTGTCCTGACCAGCATGTCCCAACTGAGCGCGAGAGACATGTAAATCATGACAATGAAGATGGTATGGAGGAAATACGAGCCTGTATAGAGCGGCAGTGATGCCATAAGGGCGAATACGGCAGCGAATATTATCCATTTCCAGTTTTTCATTTCACCCTCTGCCTGTACGAGCGTATCAGGATGGCTGCGACGATGAGAGCGAAGAAAACCAAGTCTGCCCAACCTGCAGCGCCCGGGATAGCTGTGATGATGCTTTCACTGACACCCAGTAGAGCGCTATACCACAACACCCCGATCAGGTTACCGATACCCGCCATGGCAATAAGACAGAAGGATTTCATAGTATAAGGCGCTCCTGCCAGGGGGAAAACGGAATACCTCATCGAGAAAAGCACGCCAATTGTGGCGATTATTGCAATGGAAAGGCTAAACATGATGAGGTAAGTACGGTTTACGTCGATCCCGACCAGCTTGGCGCCCCTGGGGTTCTGCCCCACTGCGGTCGCCGATTGTCCCAGGCGTGTCTTCTTCAGAAAATAATGCAGTCCTATAAATACCACGGCGGCGGCCAGGACATAGACAAACTCGAAAGTGCCGAAGGTAAAATTGCCCACGGTCAGTGAAGAAGAAACATAGCCTATGCTGAGCTTGTAGGGCTGTGACGTAAACATAAGATTTACCAGCTCTTCCAGCACCAGACTAAGGCCGAATGTAAGCAGCAACTGGTTAAGCTCCGGCGATCCCAGGATAGGCCTGATAAGCGCCAGGTAGGCCAGCGTTCCTATAGCAAAAAAGGCGATAATGGCCGGAATCATTGCAAGCATGGGGTCCATGCCCGTTTTAACCGCAAGGAAGTAGGCTGTATAGGCACCCAGCATCATAAAATCGCCGTGTGCCAGGTTGATGATGCCGACCACGCCGAGTATCAATGCCATCGGCAGAGCTATGACGGCATACAGGCTTGATCTCTGGATGCCTTCAATAAGTATTTCCGGCTTCCAGAGCAACAGCAGGATGGCGATAATGATCGCCGCAGCTATCACCTGATATTTCGTCTGTTTAAGCAGCCTTACTATCGGCATGGTTCAGTTTTAGATGCAGGCCCGGCAACGCCGGGCCTGCACATATTTAGTATTTATATAGTTAGCGTTTGTCCCATGTGGGGAACGGGTATTCGGGATCTGCCGTCTTGATGTCGAACGGCCAGATAACGGTCTGCACACCTTTCTGCCACTGCAGGATCTTCTGTGATGTGAAGCCCTGGTTCTTGATTTTATCGCTGGGTTTGAACGTCAGTGTCTGACCGGTGGGCGAATCGTAGCTGGTTGCTTTAAGCGCCGTTATGACGGCTGCCTGGTCCAGCGTGCCGGCTTTGTTTATGGCGTTAGCAAGCACGTAAACGTTGGTGTAGCCGAGCGGAGCGAAGTAGCCGGTTGGTTCGGTCTTGTACTCAGCGACATAGGCATCCCAGAAATGCTTGGCAGCAGGGCTGACAGAGTTAAGGGAGGGAGCCCACATGCCGAAGAGACTAACGGACTCAGCCAGAGGTGATTTGCCAAAATCGGCAGGCCAGCCCGGAGGCGCGCCGATAAACATGTCCGGTGCGAAATTGATTTCCTTGGCCTGTTCCACCATGGGAAGGGCGTCGGCGGCGTAGCCCAGCCACATATAAGCGTCGGGATTGTAGTCTTTAGCCTGACGAAGGGCAGCGCGATAGTCGCCGCCGCCCATGAGAGCGCTCTTGAACGAAGCGCCGTTAACGTCCCAGCCCTGCTGCGGCCAGAGGGTCTGGAAGCCCTTCCAGCCGGAGCTGCCGAAGGCGCCTTCCTCATAACCGATGAACCATTTTTTCAGCGTCATCTGCGGGAATTTTGTCATCATCTCTTTAAACCCGGTGATGTAACCGCTAGTCTGCTCATAGTCCCAGGGATGGATATGGAAATACCAGTCTGCATCGGCGAAGGGGGCTTCGATTACTGGCGATGCTGCGGCGCCGATGGTGACAGTGATCTTGGCGTATTTTTTCATGATAGGTATCTGTGCCATATGCACACCGGACGACATGCCGCCGATAAAGGCGTAAACGTTATCTACGGTGGCCAGTTTGTCCAGGGATGATGCGCCTACTTCGCCCTTGCCCTGGTCATCGGCAATGACGATCTGAAGAGGACGCCCGAGTACACCGCCGGCGGCGTTTATTTCTTTGGCCGCCAGGAGCATGGCGTTGGAGGCCTCCTTGCCGGTGATGTCTGCCAGTGTTACCGTGGCGCCGAATTTAATGGGTTCGCCTGTCGGTGCCTTGGATCCGGTACTTGCGGGAGTAGTGGTGGCGGCTGGGGCGCAGCCGGAAATAAATATGCTAGTTGCTATGACGAGTGTCAGTAAGATAGAAAGAACTTTGCGCATTCTGCATCAACCTCCTAAATAATTTTTTCATTTGGGGAGCGTGCCTGCGCTAATACGGCCTGCCCCCAATTGAGTCCGAAGTTACGAGTACTTGGTCACAAAGCCAAGGATAATGGTCATGAACTCGTTCATCTTCTCCAGGAAAGCGCCGTGCCCGGCGTCTTTAATAATGATGAACTCGGAGCCCTCTATATTGTCACGTAGTATATTTTGCAGTTCGATGGGTGTGATGATGTCCTTATCAGCCCCAATCAACAAGGTAGGAACCTTGATTTTCTTGAGCTGGTCAGGAGTGACATTATATGCTTGAATGCTTTGAGAAAGACGTATGAAACCGTCGAACCATTCCTTGGTCAGCAATGCTTTGAACATGGCCTGCCGCTGCATGAGTATTTCGAGGTACTTGTCATAAAATGGGCCGGAGTAAATAACCGGTGTGGAAAGTTGGAAAAATTTCTCTCCGTCGTTTAACTCGGCAGCAACCTCCCAGGATTTGCCGATCACTTTAAGGTGATTTGGTATGAAGCTATTGGTGTTCGGAAGCATCAGCGTTTTAAGCCTGTCCTGGTGGGCCAGTGCAAATAAAAGGGCTACATAGCCGCCATAGGATACACCCATCAGGTGAACCTTTGGGATGGCTAACGCATCGAGCAGCTTCAGAATATCGCCGACATGGATATCGACGGAGTATCCGGAAGGCATTTTCGAGGATTGTCCCTGGTCGCGGAAATCCATAAGGATCAGCTTGAATTTTTGCGATAACAGCGGCATATGAGCGGCCCAGCTTAACGTATTCATCATGATTCCGCCCAGGAAAAGGACCGGCTCACCTTGCCCGTATACATCGTAATTGATCTTAATCCTGTCACCGACATCAAGCTGCGGCATATGCACCCTCCTCTACCAATATGACGGGCCAATCAGTTTCGAATAGTAACAGAAACGATAATTTCATGTCAATCAAATCCAGCGGAAAAGTGCGGTCGCCAACACAAACCCGGCACCCGACGTGCACAGCATAAGATGGTCGCCCTTTTTAAGCTTATTCTGGTCCATGACTTCGTGCAGTGCCATGAGTGCTGAAGCCGAACCTGCATAGCCAAGGTGGTCTGCAATCCAGTGTGTCCTGCTCATGGGCAGGCCCAGTTCCTTCATCGAAAGCTCAACGGAGTCCAGTTCTACCTGGTTCATCAGTACCATATCCAGGTCCTCTACGGTGATGGCCCCCTTGCGGCAGGTCTCACGTATCATCCTTGGCCAACGAACGACGTTGTAATCGGACGGCACTTTGTGCCGATTCTTATGAAAGGTCAGGTACTGCTTTTTCTCCTCGATTGTTTTTATGGTGGGAGGGTTGGCGGTCCCAATGTAAATGCCGTAAGTGTCCCAGTACTCTCCCTCGGAGACGGTTTTATTGACCATATAACCCGGTTCATCCGATTTTGTAAGGATTACAGCGGCCGAGCCATCGCTAAAAAGTGTAGCCAGTACCTTGGATGCGGAATTTTCGTAAGGTCCCCAGTCCAGCCATTTAGTCATGCCGTAGGTGCCGATGACCATCACGTTGTTTATCTCAGGGTCGACCATTATGAACTGCGAACCGAGGGCCAGGCCAAGAGTCTCATCAGCGCAGGCGTCGTTAAGGTCGAAGACGCCGCAATTATTCGCGCCCAGGTGATGCTGGATAATGGGTGAGGTAGGTGGAGTGACGTAGTCCGGGGTATCTGTGGCCAGGATGATAAAATCCAAGTCCTCCGGCTTCATATTTGCCCGTTGCAGGGCATCTTGAGCTGCCCGGACGGACATTGAGGAAGTTGATTCGTCGGGAGCGGACTGAAACCTGACTTTTATCCCTTTGCTATTAAGGTATTTATCCACGTCATAGCCAATCATGGCCCCCAGTTCCGCGTTGGTAATGCGCTTTTCCGGAATGTACATGCCAGTGCCTTTGATTTTGGCATATCTTTGCATCTTCCGTCTCCACAGTATTTTACGATACTTATTTGATATCGGGAGAATATGAAAGGTGATTCACCATTCATATTATCACAAAAAAATAAATTGTCAACGGGTCCGGGGTGAAAAATTTAAAATATTTACAGGCCGGTCGGGTCCTGGCTATCGGAATCGCCGCCCAGGCATGGGACCATGTTCTTCTGGAAACACCACTGCAGGGATCCCGGCAACTTGGTGTGGTCATGGTCTTCAAGCAGGACCTGGGTAAAATCCACTGCATTATATGTATGCCAGTAAAGGAGAGGCGTGTTTTTTAGCTCCGGGTGTTTCTGGATAAAATCGAGCATGGCCGCAAATGTCTTAGCTGTATAGGTCAGCTCCAGCTTTATTTTTTCTGTCTCCCATAATAGCTCCATAGCCGCCTTGCCTTCAGGCGTCACCCTTCCGTACTCGCCGCCGAAGAAATCGTGGATTACGTGCACATCGTCCAGAGAGAACTTAAGCGGAGGAACACTTTTATCGCGGCTGCGGAGCAATGCCATCATGCTGTTGGCAAGGCGCACTATATTCTCCGGCCTGGTTATCCAGAACTCGGCAACCCGCACGCCTACGACCCGGGTTTTCATCCCTGCCAACCTTGTGCCCACAAGCAGGCCTGCCATTGTACCCTTGGAACCCAGCGCACAGAAGATGTACTCCGGTTCCGGTATTAGCCCTGCGTCAATTTGTTGCTTCAACTCAAAGGCGGCATTCACATAACCCAGGCTGCCCAGGGTAGACGAGCCCCCGGGCGGGATAAAGTAGACCCTGCCGTGCTTAAGGTAAACTCCGACGGTCTGAAATCCGCCTATTAGGGTACGGGATGCATAGTGAATCTCGGCGCCGAAATGGCGGTCCAGGAGCAGATTTTCCTGCACGTGATCGGTCAGAGGCTGCTTGATAAGAACCAGGGCTGTTCTCATGCCCAGATGCTTGGCGTGAATGACGGTGGCCAGACCATGGTTGGTTCCGATACCTCCATATGTAATGACCCATTTATAGCCTTTTTTCAAGGCATCCGCCAGTATAAACTCCAGTTTTCGTACCTTGTTACCCCCGTAAATGCCGGATGACAGGTCATCGTGCTTAATCCAGATATTAGGGTAGCCCACCGTCTTGCCAAGGGTTTTAAGCTTTTGCACAGGTGTCGGCCAGTTTCCCAGTGAAATCCAGGGAAGCCGTTTTTCTAATGCAGGATATTTTTCAAATAGAGGTAAAGCCATTTAATAAATCCTTGTTGCCTGCCCTATTTAACAGGCTACACTGAAGCTGCTGACCTGGACTCGACTTTGCTCCCTTCCAGGTGTTTTGCCAGCCGTTTGCCGAGGCCGAGTATGGACAGCACCGGCGGGCGGCCCCATTCGTCCGGTATCACTGAGCAGTCGCAAACATAGAGATTGTCATACTCGGTCTTGAGGTTGGAGTCTACGATATCGTTTATCTTGCAGGTCCCTCCCGGGTGGGAAGCGATCCACCATGTTTTAAAGATGTCTTTTGCGCCGGCGTTAGTAAGTATTTTCTTGGCGCGTTCGTATCCATGCATGAGCTTGCCGCGCTCCACTTTTGTGAACGGTTTCCTGATGTTATTACCCGTAATCTTGCCTCCCAGCGTATCTTTAGCTTTGATCATTACGGTCAGTTGATGCCGGTGCTGCGCCAGCTTATCGATGCGGCCGACCTCGGCAGTGAACATATCATAGATCAGCCAGGGAAGGGTCATGTCGGTCATCAGGTAGCCATCGTCAATCATGTGCTGCCCCATGGCCATCGGCATTTCTGTGCCGCCGTCTATATCTTTGGCTGTGCCGAATACAGCAATTAGCGGGTCATAAAAGAATCGGGCGCCGGCGTTTTTAATGCCGCTGTTCTGCAGCACCTGCGGAGAGCCGATGCCGCCGGCGGCCACTATGACATTGTTCGCTTGGGCGATCTGCTTCTTGCCATTCCGGGTGAATTCCACACCGGTGGCCCTCTTCCCTTCCATGATGACCTTGTTTACCTTGGCCAGATCAAGCAAGGTGGCCCCCTTGTCAGTTGCCTCTTTTACAAACATGCGTGCGTTCCACTTGGCTTGATAAGGGCAGCCCAGGTCACATTTATCGCATTTGGTGCGGCACTTGTCCTGGTAGATGAACTTGTTGAGCTTCTGCCAGTTGTAGCCGAGATCGAGGGCGCTGGAAGCTATACGTTTGGCCATTGGCCCGATCAGCTCATCTTTAAGGGGGGCTACCGGGACTCCTTTTTTAATTTAAGCCACTTCTTTGCG
>Ga0182011_10003915_pt1 | contig 12059 bp, 11 predicted proteins | sample 711E1DmetaG_FD_120481 | JGI IMG/M metagenome (GOLD analysis project Ga0182011, IMG submission 120481) | Permafrost microbial communities from Stordalen Mire, Sweden - 711E1D metaG | ecosystem: Environmental > Terrestrial > Soil > Wetlands > Permafrost | place: Sweden: Stordalen | collected... | reverse complement strand
GAGGCACGAGACCGCCGCCGCCCGCGTGCTCCACCCCGTCAGTCGGGGCCACCGTGGTGCCACCGGCATGGCGTCGTTGTCGGCCGTGTCGGGGACCCCCCGTCGGTGAACTGGTTACGGCTATCCACCCCTCCCCGAGCAGCGGCGGATCGTCGGCATTCTCGACGAAGCGTTTGAGGGCATCGCCACCGCCAAAGCCAACGCCGAAAAGAACCTACAAAACGCCCGCGCGCTCTTCGAAAGCCACCTCCAATCCGTCTTCACCCAAAGTGGCGACGGCTGGGAGGAGAAATCGCTAGAGAAAGTCTGCCTCAAGATAACCGACGGGGAACATCTTCGGCCGAAGGTAACAACAAGCGGCGTTCCATTCCTTTCCGCTAAGGACGTCCTCGATCACGACGTGGTCTTCACGGACTCGCTATTTGTGTCCGAGGCGGACGCCACAAAATTCCGAAAGCGATGTGACCCAGGGATGGGTGACATCTTGATTGTCAGTCGCGGCGCAACCGTAGGGCGTACGTGCATTGTGAAGACCAGCAAGACGTTCTGCCTGTTGGGCAGTGTTATCTTGCTGAAGGTCGGCCCAAACATCTCCTCGGAGTACTTGTCATACGCTCTCAAGTCCCCGGTCCTTCGGGCGAAGCTGGTGACTGCGTCTGAAGCTTCTGCCCAGCAAGCCATATACCTGCGCGATATCAAGCCTATGAAAATCGCGTGCCCATCCCTTGGCGAGCAGAAGGCGATAGCAGGCAAGCTCGACGCTCTCTCCGCCGACACCCAGCGTCTCGCCTCCATCTACCAGCAGAAGCTCGCCGCGCTCGACGAGTTCAAGAAGTCGCTGCTCCACCAGGCCTTCAGCGGAGAATTGTAGGTCAGTCGAACTTGTAAGCGTTCCTTGCAAGTTGGCCAGACGAGCCCGGCGCTGACCGAAAATGGCTTGAATGTTCCCCTGTGTGGGGTACACTCTGGCGTGTGCGCGAGGTCAACAAACATGACTACTAGAAAAACCAAGCGAACGGCTCGGCGAGAAGCGTCGAGGTATCTCGAATCCCTGATGGGAGGGCCGCTGACCCTTGGTGCCGCGCTTTCGGGACTGCGCGAGGCTGAGGCGCAAAGCCTCGCGGAGTTTGCCAAGCTGCTGGGCGTGTCGCGGTCGCACCTGTGCGATATCGAGCAGGGGCGACGAGCTGTCAGCCCGGAAAGGGCGGCACGCTTCGCCAATGCGCTTGCCCAAAGCGAAGCCCAGTTCGTCAGGCTGGCGCTGCAAGACCAAGTCCGCTCGGCAGGCCTCCGACTGACGGTCGACGTGAAGGCGGCATAGGCGCCGTCCGGGGAACTCTTCGGAAATTCCGAACAGTTCGCCGCACTGGGGTATTCTGGAGGCAACCATCCGGAAATTCCGGATAGTTGCCACGCTACGCAGGCCATGAACGAAGCTGAAACTCGCGCCGAGCACATCGATCCGGCCCTCGCGGCTGCGGGCTGGGGCGTGGTCGAGGGCAGCCGCATTCGGCGCGAGTATCCCATCACGCTGGGACGGCTGGAGGGGCACGGGCGTCGGGGCAAGGGGCTCACGGCCGACTATGTGCTCGTCTATCGCAACACCAAGCTGGCCGTGCTCGAGGCCAAGGCGTGGGGCAAGCCGCTGACCGAGGGCGTGGGACAGGCCAAGGACTACGCGGCTAAGATGGCGGTGCGTTTCGCCTATGCCAGCAACGGCCAGGGGCTGTACGGCGTGGACATGGAAACCGGGCGCGAGGGCGTGCTGCCCGGTTTCCCCACGCCCGACGAGCTGTGGAGCCGCACTTTTGCCAAGCAGAACGGTTGGCGCGACCGCTTCGCCGCGGTGCCGACCCCGGACAAGAGCGGCTCGTGGGAGATTCGCTTCTACCAGGAGATCGCGGTCAATCGCGTGCTGGAAGAAATTGCCGCTGGTAAGGACAGGATCCTTCTGACCATGGCCACGGGAACCGGCAAGACGTCGATTGCCTTCCAGATCGCGTGGAAGCTGTTCCAAGCCCGCTGGAACCTGGGCGGCGAGCCGACGCGCCGGCCGCGCATTTTGTTCCTGGCCGACCGGAACAACCTGGCGAACCAGGCGTTCAACGATTTCACCTCGTTCGCCGCGTTTGCCGAGGACGCCTTGACGCGGGTCACGCCCGAGGACATCCGCAAGAAGGGCAAGGTGCCCAAGAACGCCAGCCTGTTCTTCACCATCTTCCAGACCTTCATGAGCGGCCCGCCGAAAGACGGCAAGCCGTCGCCGTATTTCGGCGAGTACCCGCCGGATTTCTTCGACTTCATCATCATCGACGAGTGCCACCGCGGCGGCGCCAACGACGAGAGCACCTGGCGCGCCATCCTGGAATACTTCCACCCGGCGGTGCAGCTTGGCCTGACCGCCACGCCCAAGCGCAAGGACAACGTGGACACCTACGCCTACTTCGGCGATCCGGTGTACGTGTATTCGCTGAAGGAAGGCATCAACGACGGGTTTCTCACGCCCTTCAAGGTGAGGCAGATCTCGACGACCATCGACGAATACGTCTACACGCCGGACGACACCCTGATCGAGGGCGAGGTCGAGAGCGGCAAACGATATGAGGAGAAGGACTTCAACAAGATCATCGAGATCAAGGAGCGCGAAGAGCACCGGGTGAAGATCGTCATGGAGCAGATCGACCAGAACGACAAGACCCTGGTGTTCTGCGCCTCGCAGGTTCACGCGCTGGCCGTGCGCGATCTCATCAATCAGATGAAGACCAGCCGCGATCCGGACTACTGCCATCGTGTGACCGCCAACGACGGCGAGCTGGGCAATGAGCACCTGCTCAACTTTCAGGATAACGAGAGGTCGATCCCCACCATCCTGACTACGTCGCAGAAGCTGTCGACCGGGGTGGATGCGCGCAATATCCGCAACATCGTGTTGCTGCGGCCGATCAACTCGATGATCGAGTTCAAGCAGATCATCGGGCGCGGCACGCGGCTGTACGACGGCAAGGACTATTTCACCATCTACGACTTCGTGAAGGCGCACCACCACTTCAACGATCCCGAGTGGGATGGCGAAGCGATCGAGCCGGAGCCGAGGGATTACAAGCCGGTGGCGCCGCCACCGAAGATGCGTGACCAGGAGGTCGAAAAGAAAGAAAGACCCGCGAAGATCAAGATCAAACTCGCCGACGGCAAGGCGCGCACCATCCAGCACATGATGTGCACGACTTTCTGGCATCCCGACGGCACGCCCATGTCGGCGCAGCAGTTCATGGAGATGCTTTTCGGCAAGCTGCCCGACTTTTTCAAGAACGAGGCCGAGCTGCGCCGCCTGTGGAGCGTGCCGGACACGCGCAAGAAGCTGCTGCAGGGCCTGGCGGAAAAGGGATTTGGCGGCGAGCAGCTCGCCGAGATGCAGCGGATCATCGACGCGGAGAAGAGCGACCTATTCGACGTGTTGGCCCACGTGGCCTACGCCTTGCCGCCGCTCACCCGGGAGCAGCGCGCCGCGCGTGCCAAGCTCGACATCAGCACCCATTTCAACAGCAAGCAGCAGATCTTCCTCGATTTCGTCCTGTCCCACTACGTGAACGTCGGCGTGGAAGAACTCGACCAGGACAAGCTCACGCCCTTGTTGCTGCTGAAGTACCACAACTCCATCGCCGACGCGCTGGACGATCTGGGAAAGGCGGAGGAGATCGGTCGGGCCTTCGCAGGCTTCCAGAAGTACCTGTATCAGGAGCAGGCCGCGGCCTGAGGCCGTCCCTCGACTCACCTCGCACGCGGCAGTGGTGACAGCGGAAAGCCCAAGCGGGTCGCGGCATCGCGCATGCGGGTGTCGTTGGTACACAAGGGCCACGAAACGCATTGTGCGGCGGCTGCCAGGTGGATCGCATCAAGCGAGCGCAGAGCCACATCCGGGTGACACGCGGCCATGATGGCATTCGCGCTCTCAAGAACTGGACGGGCGATTCCCACCAAATTCAGCCGCCGACGGTTGACGTCATCCTCAAGTTGCCGCCAGGCTGCCTTGCGACGTCGGGGCGTGACGGCGCCTTCACGTTCCTTGCGCAGCAGCGCCGAAAAGCACTCGGACAGGGCCAACTCAGCCGACCAAGCGATCTGGCCGTCGACCATGTCGGCATAGAACAGGCTGTCGGGCTCACGCACCAGCAACTTCACCAGGATCGCGCTGTCGAGGTACATGCTAGTCGCGGTCGTCGCGCTCCTGGCGGATCAACTTCTCGGCAGGCGTGACGGGCTTTCGAGTGGCCACGGCCAGCAGGCGCCGGTTCACGCGGTAGCGCGCGCGGACAGGTTGGATGCCCACCAGCTTGGCCTTGGGCCGGCCGTCCGAGGTGATGACGATCTCCTCGCCAGCCGCGGCCCGTTCGAGCAATTCCGATAGCCTCGCCTTGGCGGCACGCACATTCGCCATCATGATGTCAGTGTAGCCACATGTGACCACATAGGCAAGGTGACCAAGTTATCTGAGCAAGCCAAGCGACTGGTCCTTGCGCTGCGCCGCCGGATTCAGCGCCGCTCTGGGGGCCGCAGGGTGACCAGGGTGGCGCCCCATCCGCCGGCGCTCTCGTCTGCCAGTCGGAATGAATCCACCTCGGGCAGGCGGCCGACAATGGCGTGAACCTGGCGGCGCAGAGCGCCGATGCCTTTGCCGTGGATGATGCGCACCTCGAAAATTCCACGCCGGCGGCACTCGGCTAGATACTCGGGCACGAGATCCTTCACTTCTCGGGGCAAGAAGGTGTGCAGGTCCAGGGTTCCGTCGACAGGGAGTTCGGTGGTTGGCTGGCTCACCGCCGATGCCCCTTGCAGGTCAGAAACGCAATCCATTGGCCTTCCGCCGCTGCAAGGCGGCGACAGCCATGACCGCGCGATAGAGCTTTTCCCAACACAAGGCGCAGTCTACCCCGGCGAGCCTCGCCACGGGCGGCCGATGCAGGAGCCGACTGTCCCTAATGCGTGGCGCTGACGTTGGCGGCCCATGCCGAAAAAAATCGAATTGAACCAGGACCACGTTCGTCCATAGAGTAACCACCTAAGGAGAACGCCATGAGAATTTGGGTCGCAGCCACTGCTGTCTTGTTCGGACTTGGAACCGCGCTGCCCGTGCGGGCGGATCCCGACGAGAAGGCGCGCGAACTCCAGCAGGCCGAGCGGCGCAAAAAGGAAGACCGTGCACGCCAGGACCGCGAGCGCGTGGAGCGCGAACGTCTGGATCGCGAGCGCCTAGAGCGCGAGCGTCTGGATCGCGAGCGCCTAGAGCGCGAACGTCTGAATCGCGAGCGCGGGCGCGAAGTCCGGGAACAGGAACGCGCGGCCGGGGAACGGGAAGCTGCAGAACGGGGGCGAGAAATACGCGCGGAGGAAGCTCACAGGGAAGCGCGCGAAGAGGCGTGGCGGCTGCGTGTGCCGCCCCCGGCGCTCAGGACGGAGATGCGGCCAGTCGCCCCTTCGCCACGCCACATTTGGATCCGCGGCTACTGGGGATGGCAGGATGGCCGCCACGTCTGGATGGGTGGCCATTGGGATGAACCGCCCGCGCCAGGCCGAGTCTGGGTCGATGCGCGCTGGGCGAACGAAAATGGCGAGTGGGTTTTCCATCCGGGATACTGGGAGCCGGTCGCCGCCCCGCCCCCGCCTCCGCCTCCGCCCGCCCCTGTGGCCGTTTACGCCGATCCAGCAATAGCAGAAGTCAACATCGCCCTTGGGCCGCCGCCGCCCCGCCGGGTTGAGGTGGTGCCGCGCCAGCCCGGGAACGGGTACCTCTGGATCGAAGGTGACTGGATCTGGGATGGACACCAATACCGGTGGGCGTCAGGGCGTTGGGAAGCCCCTCGCCCTGGTTGGATGTGGGTGCCACCACAATGGCAGCCTGCCGGCGCTCACTACCGGTGGCGGCCTGGCCACTGGCGGCGGCGCTAGCTAGAGTCTGTGACGCGACGGCCGGCCTATGCTACCGGCGTGCACCAGGTCCGGTACTTGGGCGAGCGGCCGTGCACTACATCGAAAAACAGCGAGCGTAGGCGTGTGGTGACGCTGCCCATCTGGCCGGCTCCCACGGGACGGTGATCGATGCGCGTGACCGCGGTGATCTGCGCGGCCGTGCCGGTCAGGAAGATCTCGTCAGCCAGGAAGAGCTCGCCCCGTTCAACCGGACGTTCCTCGACGGTCAAGCCCAACTCCTCGCGCAAGAGCGTGATGAGCGATCGGCGGGTGATGCCCTCCAAGACGCTTTGATCGAGTGACGGCGTGACCGCGATCCCGCGGCGAATGAGGAAGATGTTCTCGCCCGAGCCCTCGCTGACGTGTCCGTCGCAGTTGAGCAGGATGGCCTCGTCGAAACCGGCCAGCTCGGCGTCGCTCTTGGCCAAGGCACTGTTGGCGTAGCTGCCGGTGATCTTCCCGCGCGGCGGGATCACGTTGTCGTCGGGTCGGCGCCAGGACGAGACCGTGCAGTGCGCGCCCTCGGCCTTGTCGATGTAAAGACCGAAGGGCACGGCCACCGCGGCCACAACCGGTTTGAGCCCGTGCAGCCGGACGCCGATCACCTCGTCTGAATAGAAAGCCAGCGCGCGTATGTAGCAATCCTGGCGCAGTCCTTCGGCGCGCACCAGATCCAGCATTGCTGCCGCAGTCGCTTCTTCAGTCAGGGCCAGGTTCATGCGCAGTAGGCGGGCCGACTCGTGAAAGCGCCGCATGTGGTCGGCCAGGCGAAACACGTAGAGCTTGCCCTCGTCCTGGTTGAAGTAGCCGCGAATGCCCGCAAACACCCCGGTGCCGTAATTGAGCGCGTGGGTCAACAACCCCAGCTTCGCCTCGGCATAGGGGATGATGCGGTCGCCAAAAAAGGCCATGCGGGGAAGAGCCATGGGTGCCTCCGTAGGGACCACTTTGTATCTGATATGCGTTCACCGAGCAAGCTTCTCTGGCCCAGTGCTCGTCGAACGCCTCGAAGTAGAAGTACTTTACTTTGTTCGCTTGCGGGTTCATGACCACACGTTTTCCATGGCGGCTATGAGTTCCTTCATCCAAACTCACGAGTTGTCATTTTCGGTCCAGACAAGGGCTCCAACTACCGAGGTGGTTCATGCTGATTTCTAGATGGACATTGGGCGTGTTGTTCCTTCTCTTCGGAACGGCCCTTGCAACGGCTACCCTGGCCGGGGAAGAGCGTCTTCCTTGGCAGAAAGATCCAGGACCCATTGCCGGCCGCTGGTCTGTGACCTGCGAGGAGATGGCGGGAATGGTTGTCGAGTTCAAGGTGGATGGAAAGAAAGCAACCGGGCGCGTCTCGCACCCGGGCAAGGGCGGCGTTTTCGGCTACTCGGTCGGTGAAGAAATGCTTCGGCTGGAGGCCGATGACCACGGTGATTGGGTGGGGCAGCTTCGCTGGCGAGGCCTGGGCAGCAAGGACCGCTGGGACCCGATTCGGTTCGTGGCGACCTCCACCCAACTGGATGCCACCATGACCACGGATGCCTGCTACAAGAAGATGCCCCGGGCTCACTGAGGCTGTGCTTCGCCACCCTGTCACCCGGGGACTCTGCCAGGGCGACTGCGGCGCGGTCAGGACTTGCTCGGCACGGGTCTCTCGATTTCGCCGTCCCTTCCGCCGCGAGCTTGAGGACAAGCATTGATCTTGGCGAGCACCTTGCGAATAGTCGTGGCAAGAAGCACCAGAGGTATCTCCAAGATGACAGCAAGGAACACACGTACAAACCTCCGTCTTGCCGGGCCGGTGGCCCTGGCCATGTCACTCGCGGCGAATTGCGCGGCGCCAGCCAGCCGCGCAGGAGGCTCCGGCGGCAGCGGGGGCGCCCCCCATCTTGGCGGCAGCACAGGCTCGGGAGGTTCGTCGACCTCTGGCGGCGCCCCGGGAGGCTCCGGCGGCAGCAGTCCAGGCGGCGCCTCCGGCTCAGGTGGTACGATCGCCGCGGGCGGCTCCGGCGGTACCAGCAGCACCGGCGGCTCGATCCCCGCGGGAGGGACCTCCGCTAGCGGCGGAAGCAGCGGCAGCGGCGGATCCACCAGCAGCGGAGGCGCGCCTGGCTCGGGTGGCGCCACGGGAGGGACCTCGGCCAAGGGCGGAAGCAGCGGCAGCGGCGGATCCACCAGCAGCGGAGGCGCGCCTGGCTCGGGTGGTTCCACCGGCAGTGGCGGAAATGTGGATTCTGGGCCGCCACCTATTAACTACGCCCTTCCTCCGCCCAACCAACTGATCAATCAGTTCAATATTCCGGGTTGCCAAACTGGAGTCGCGACGTCTCCCGGGGGTGGCAATTGCACGCCGGGGCAAAATGCTTGCGAGGGCACCAAACAAGGTGCGCAAATCAACTTCCTCTGCCCGCGCTTCATGCTCTTTTCCGACGAGATGGTTCAGGCGGCTGCAGATGACGGCAACACCGGTTTTAACTACGCAGTGGTAGGGCACGATCTTGATTACGGAGGAATTGACGGTAATGTGCCAATTAGTTGCTGTCAGTGTTACCAATTGGTCTACAGCCTTCCCGAACAAGAAGCCCAGGTCGGTGGCAATGGCGCTTCGGCCATTCCTATTCCCCCGCCCCTCGTGGTTCAGGCCTTCAACACATCGGCGGGGGGCGGAAAGAACTTCGATGTATTCATGGCCGCGGGAGGATTCGGCGCTTTCAATGCGTGCGATCCGAACTTTTCCGCGATGCCAAGCCCGTCAGGCAAATACCTCTATACTCAGTTTCCAGAGGATGGCGAATCAGGCAGTGGCGGCGAGAATGCCGCCACCCAGATCGCCGGCTGCAAGGGCACCAATAACTTGGTGACCACGGCGAGTCTGTCGTCGACGACCTGCCAGGCAAACGTGGCCACCGCCTGCGGCAAATTCGCATCAAAGTCGTCCACCGTGACCAGCGAATCCATCCATTCTTGCACCCAATCGAATAACCCGAACACTTACTATCACATCAATTGGCAGATCTACGCCAAACGGGTCGAATGCCCGACGCATCTCACCCAGGTGACGGGATGCAAGCTGGCGCCGCAAGCCTTGGACCCGGTGAACCCAGCGGTCACGACCGCGGCCCAAGCTGCAGCGGACTCAAGTTTCAAGTCCGGGTACACGACCACGACCATGCAGGACTGTTGCATGCCGACCTGCGCCTGGCAGAACAACACGAAGGGCCAGAACCTGTCGATGGTGGGGGACTACGACTCGTTCTACTCCTGCGATCAGAACGGCGTCCCCGTCACTGAGTCGAACTGATTCCGGCGGATTTCAACTCATACCTGGTGCGTAGCCCTCTATTTTGCGCCATCGGGGTTTCGCCCGCCGCGTTCTTGGTAATAGCCTTGTAGACGGCGGCTGAGGCCGGGATCGCCTGGTTTTAGCTTCAAAGCGCTCTCGGCATAGGAGATGGCCAAATCCAATCGGTTCTCTTTGGCATAGACGAGCGACAGGTTGCGCAGTGCCATGTCGTAGTCTGGCCGAAGTTTGATGGCCTCCAGGTAGGCGCGCTCGGCCTCGGGATAGCGGGCCAATTTGTAATAGCACAGGCCAAGGTTGTTGAGGAGCAAGGGATCGGGCGAGCCCTGCCCTTTCCGCAGTGACAATGCCACGGCCAGGGCCTCCTGGTATTTTTGTTGGCTGAGGAGGCTGACCAGTGAAGCACCTGGGTCAAGCGATTGGCTTTCGGTTGTCATGGGCTGCCCGGCGAGTTTGGCCTTCAGCCGTTGCAGTTCGCTCATCAGCGGTCCGTTCCCTTGCCGACGGTTGGCCTTTTGGATGGCTTCGTCCAACAACCCCCCCGCCTTTGCTTGCTCACCAGTCTGCATATAGACATTCGCCAACAACCCAATTAACTCAAGGTTGTTAGGCGTCAACGTCAATGCCTTCTTCAAGATGCTTTCGGCTTCAGGCAAACGACCAAGGCGATACAGTGCGAAGCCCGCGTTCTGGTAGGAGGTGGATAGGATGGGTAGGCGCTCGATACTCTGCCGGTAGCATGAAAGGGCCTTCTCCAGCGCCGCAAGGAATCCCTCCTCATCGCCAGCCTTTTCGCGCAGGTCCGCCATCTTGTCGTAGGCGAGGCCCATCTGGAAATAGAAGTCGGCGCTTCGGTGGCCGTCCAGCTCAGTGTTTGATATCTCCGCAATGGCGCTTTGGTGGAGGGCCACGGCCTCTTCGTACTGGCCTGATTCGCGGCTGACAATGCCCAGCGCATTGCGGAGTTCCGCCAAGTTGTACTGCTCGAAGTGGACGAGGGAAGGATTCGCGATCCTGGCAATGCGCTCTTGGGTGAGCTCCATGGATTTGTGGAGAAGAGGCACCGCTTTCTCAGGGGTTGACACAGTGACGGAGTAGTAGCGCGCGAGGGTCCTGGCGGCGAAGATGTTGGCTGGGTCCTTGACAAGGGTGTCGGCAAACAGCGTCTCAGTCTCGTGCCAGGCCCGGACGCGCTGCCAGGTTACGGCGGCGAAGAAGACAACCAAGACCGCCCCCAGAGGTGCCAGGGCCTTGCGGGCCCCTACCCGAAAACGATTTATTGGCAAGTGCGCGCTTCCCGCCGACAGAAGCGCGGTTGCGGCCAGAATCAACCCGAAGGACGCGACAAGCACGTACCGGTCGGCCATGCCCTCTGCCTTTTTCCAGACAGTGAGCGTGGGCAAGACGCCCACGAGGAACCAAAGGATCCCGAAGCAAGCCAAAGGGCTGCGCTTCCGCAAGACCAGGACCCCTGCGCCCAGCAAGAGCAGACTGGCGGCTCCGGCCATGCACCGTGGATCGCTCAGCTTCTCGACGTACCCCTGGTAGGGAATGTGTAGGCCCAAAGGAACGACCATCAGGCGCAGGTAGGAAGAGAGGTTTGCTAGCCAACTGCGGGCGGCTACCGCCGAATCGAAGGTGGTCCCAGAATAGCGCTGGGGAAAGACGACGAGATTCAAGTACACTATTCCCGCTGCCACCGCTGACATCATTGCCAAGTTGACCCAGCGGCGCCGCCGCTCCCCAGCTTCTTTCGCATGGAAAAGCCACATGTGCCCCCAGACCAGCGCCGGCATTACCGTGGCGGGAGGGTTCGCCAGCGCCGCCGCGGCGAAGGCCAAGGTGCTCGCCCAGGTTCGTCTCGACAGATACAGAGCGAAGGAGATGAGCGCTAATGCGCCAGCGATCGCGTAGCCGCCGGCCATGATCCAAGCGACGGCCTCCACGTGGATGGGGTGAATGGCGAATAGCAGGGCGCAGCCGAAGGCGGCCAAAGTTGAAGGCAAGAGCTTGAGAAGAATCCAATAGGCGGAACCCACGGCCAGCAGATAGAAGAGCAGGCTGGTGGCGTGGTAGCCGGTGGGGGAAGTCCCGTAGAGACGGTAATCAATCGACCGAACCAGGGTGTAGATGGGCCGGTAGTAGTCGTGGAGCATCTCTTGTGTGGAGGTGCTGCCGAACATTTGCACCAGGCCGGCGAGATTCAAGGGCCGGTCGTAATGGCCGTATTGGACGATGTAGTCATAGTCGTCCACCAGATTCAGCCGGCCTGACAGGACGCCGGCGCCGACATAGAGCAGAGTGGTGGCGGCCAACAGGGCCGCCAGAGGCAGATGCTTTTTGCAGAACGGTCCCGTGCCGGACGGCGGCGGCGCCTCGATTCTCCTCTTAGACATCGCGCGGGCGATGCTATTGGACCCAGTCGGAACTTGCCTTCGCTGCCAGCCAATTCTTTACCACGGTGCCAAAGGCGGTGAGTGAGGTGAGGGCGCTGTCCGAGAACATACTGGGTGTCCACGCGTTGTCGGTGGCCCACGCTGTCCAGCTCGCTCCGTAACCGTCAACCGACGCCTCGAAATCAGTTCCCCAGGTCGTGCTGGAGGTACTGAGATTGCTGTCGCTGCCGTTGAGCTCGTACCCCCACTCGGTGATGAACACCGGCGCTTTTGCCACCGCTGTGGTGACCTGTGACTTGAAGGACGTGCTCCAATTGCCAGGGTAGACGTGCGCGGTGTACACAAGATTGGTTCCTGTCGGCGGATTACTGGCGGCGTCGCCTGGGTGCTGGTCGTAGCTCATG
>Ga0182011_10003914_pt1 | contig 12060 bp, 10 predicted proteins | sample 711E1DmetaG_FD_120481 | JGI IMG/M metagenome (GOLD analysis project Ga0182011, IMG submission 120481) | Permafrost microbial communities from Stordalen Mire, Sweden - 711E1D metaG | ecosystem: Environmental > Terrestrial > Soil > Wetlands > Permafrost | place: Sweden: Stordalen | collected... | reverse complement strand
CGTGGATTCCCGCTTTCGCGGGAATGACAGGTCGGAATACAGCCCCTAAATCCAGCGCTGTCACCCCCGCGGAAGCGGGGGTCCAGCCTGGCCAATGCCAGACACGAGTTTTCACACAGACTCGAAAGCCGTGGGGAAAAAATCGGGATGGAAATGTCCCTCAAGCCCCGGCAGGGGGGACATAATCACGACGAACCGAGCGGGCTCCCCTCCTTAGTTAAGGAGGGCGCAGGGGGTGGTGGTCGGGCTCCCCTCCTTCGTTAAGGAGGGGGTAGGGGGTGGTTGGTCAGGCTCCCCTCTTTCGTTAAGGAGGGGGTAGGGGGTGGTTGCCGATCATCACCCATGTTTTTGCCTGGATGCAGAGGGAAGAGCCGGGAATCCGCTCGCCCGGCCCTCAACGTTCCGCTTCCAATCTTCAAGATACGGCCCTTTAATGCCTTCGGCGCGTTGGCGAAGCGCGTTCATCTCCTCAGCCTCCAGGGGCTTGAACTGTTGGGCAAAGCGAACGTCGTCCTCTAATTGGCCTATCGTGGTGCAACCAATCGCAGTACAGCAAATCGGCAAACTCAACACGTAGTGCAGGCAATCTCTTACACCGAAGGATTGCAAAAGCTTGCCATTGCCGAAGTTCTTCATGCCCTGGATACCCATTCCGCGTTCCACTGCCACCGGCAAGGTCAATTTCTCAAAACTCAAGTAGCCCGGATCCGCGATGTTCAGTGGCATCAATATGGAGTCAAACTTATCGAAGCCCTTCAGCATATCAAGGTGAATGTTTGGGTCGCGGTGGCCCGTAAAACCGATGAACCGGCATTTCCCTGCCCTCTTGGCCGCTTCGAAGGCTTCGATGGCTCCTCCAGGACCGAATATCTGCTCGACCTCTTCTTTCTCGCCCACCTGGTGAATTTGCCAGAGGTCTACGTAATCCGTTTTCAGACGCTTCAGGGAACCATCGAGTTCCGCTGCAGCGCCCACGCGCGTCCGTTCGTTGGCCTTAGTCGTAAGGAAAATATGTTTTCGGAATGGTGGGAGTACGGCTCCGTAGACTTCCTCTGACCGGCCGTTCCAGTAATCAACAGAAGTATCAAAGTAGTTGATCCCCAGGTCGTAGGCGCGCAACGTAATTGCCTTGGCCTCCTCAAACGAGATCAGGGGGAAACGGCCGCCCGCCTGACCAATCACCGTGAGTTTTTCACCGGTCTTGCCAAACGCCCGCATCGGGATATCTCCGGCCCTGGGCTTCGGCGGTCTCGCTCCATAGGCCGTGGCAGCCAGCCCTGCGAAGACTCCACCCACAAATGTTCTGCGTCTCATGCGACCTCCTCCGGCTTGTTGGATTAACCCGTTGGAAGCGTATTACAAAGATCCTGGAAAAACAACTGAGTGTCCTGCGCTTCCCGCACTATGCCCTCCCGGCTCCGGCCGACCGATCCAGTCGACGCCCACCTAGATCGCGTCGAGCGGGTAGATACAAGCCGCAGAGTTTCTGAGAAGCGAAACTCTGCAATGCAAGGTCGTAATTTCTTGTTTCTTTAGCAAACATTTTGCGACTTGAGTGGGGCGACATCTCCTGTCCATTTACGACATGTCATGACCTGAGCTTGCGCCAAGCGCCTTGGAGTGCGGTAGCAGCAGCTACCGCCTTTCTCGCTCTAGCTCTGGCGCGATTGCGGGATGAATCAATGGCGGAAGGCGGTAGCTGCTGCTACCGCACTCCAAGGCCGGCTTCGCCGGCATAGAGGGCGCCCACATCGAACTCGGACCCACAAAAGACGCCGGCTGGCGCAGAGCGTAGCTCTGCGTTTTTGTAATAAAGTGCAATGGGCCGGGCTCGAACTGGCGTCCATAGATTGCCATGTGTAGGAATGCCGGCGTGTATGGCCAAAGTCGTGAATCGCAGAACTGGGCTCGCTCTGCGCCAGCCCGCTGTTTGTCACTTCATCGGCATTGGTTTCTTGACGCGGCGGAGTGACCACACTTCCTCCGTTCGTCCCATCGCTAGAACTACGGAGCAGAGCGCAAGGAACGTCCAGTTCTGGGAACGGCTACTGTGAGAGCGGCAAGTCCCGTTTGTCATATGCGATCCCAGAGCACCTACTTCGAAATCATTCCGATCGTCCCCAGCCACGTCTCCACCAACTGAGGCCATCCCGTTATCGGAAGTTCCGTGCGCCGCAGCCCAAACGCATGCCCGCCATGCGCATACAAATGCATCTCGACGGGAACCTTAGCCTTCCTCAGCGCAGCATAGTAAACCAGCGAGTTCTCTACGCGGTCTACCGGGTCATCCTCCGCTTGCAGCAAAAACGTAGGCGGAGTCTGGCTGGTGACATGAATATCCGGATTCAACTCAAAAATTTTAGGGTCAAGCGAGAGATGCCCGGGATAAAGAGCCACCACAAAATCGGGGCGGCAGCTTTCTTTGTCGGGCGCATCGACAGCCGGGTACAAACGATGCCCAAAATGCGTGCTCATCGCTGCTACCATATGCCCGCCTGCCGAAAACCCAAGCACTCCAATCTTGTGAGGATCAATATGCCACTCCGCGGCGTGAAAGCGCACAAGCCCGACCGTCCTCTGCGCATCTTCTAACGCCATCGGTGAGTCTGGATACGGTCCTGATTTCGGATATAGTCCCTCACCCGGCACGCGGTACTTCAACAGCACACACGTGATCCCCTTGGACGTCAGCCAGTCGCAGACCTCCGTGCCTTCAAGATCGATGGCCAGAATCTGATAGCCCCCACCAGGAAACACGACCACCGCAGCGCCCGTATGCTTCTCCTCTGGCGCATAGACCGTCATCGTAGGCCGCGAGACGTGGCCCAGATAAACCCATGGCCTGCCGGCGACCAGCGACTCCGTTGCCATCGTCGCATCGTCCTCCGCCCCCGCGACAGGCTGGGGATCGGGCACTCTCCCCGGCCATATCGGCACTTGCGTATGTCCCGGCGATGGCTGCCACACAGGCTTCTGCGCGCTCAGACTGCCAAACGCAGACACAGCACAAAGAGCAAAGATCAAAGGCTTCATCACAATCCCCCAGAGGCAGTATAGAGCAAGACGAACTCTCACCTGAAGATAGGTTCTGATAGCCGTGCTTCTCGTCACTTGACTCCCGAATTGTCGGCCACTCGGAAAGTCCTCTCCGATTGTTCGCTGAGAAACTCATTCGCTCGTTTCACTGCAAGTTACTGCCGGCCAGGAAGTTCCGCCGCTACAAGGGATTCGGCCTGGGAAGTCGCCTGTTCGTCAATTGGTGCAATGCCTTGCGGTCGGCTGGAATCCGGCGTGGAAGGGCATTCTCATACATTAAGATCGGAGCCCGCCTAAAACCAAGTCTTCGCGCGGCCATCCACATTCGGCTCCCGCAAATTACCGCCACACTTCTCACGATTGCATCGTACTTCCTGAAACTCGTGTAAATTTGCAGGCAGCCGCGGATTGGGCGACGAAAGTCCGGATCAAATTTAGCCAGGGGGGGGCACGCGATGCGAGCGTAGGCGTTAAAATAAGGCTACTTGGCCAGATTCGGCCGAGAACAAGGGCAAGCCAATGGAACGGGACGCGCGTCAGCTTGGTTTCTTCGGCCTCCCCGAAGGGGAGGGATAAAGTAGCCGGGGGCAACGCCCCCGGAAAACGCCCCGTGCCTCGACCGACCCTGTAAGGGTCGCAGAAGGGCAGCGTCAGAGTCAAGCCAGACCCATTCCCGCGGTCTGTGCGACCCCTTCAGGGTCGGTAGGCTATCCTGGCAGTTTACCGGGGGCGTTGCCCCCGGCTACTATACGGTGCCCTTGCAGGGCACAGGACCTCGCTCCTCGACGATGGCCGACGCTGACACGGTTATGTCGCCCCGAACGGGGCTGGTTTCCAAACCATGTGGATTACACGCACCCCATAGCTTTCGCTATGGGCTACATTATTCTGCCCCTGGCGGGGCTCAAAAACTCTAAGGGCTAGCCTATTTTAACGCCTCTGCCCGATGCGGCCGGGTGGCCGCAGGGGCGCGGGACCTTTACGTTGGGTGTTTCTTGCAGGAGGGGCGTATCTGCTCGCTGCGCTCCCCTCTCACGGCTCGAGCCGCAAGCGGTCCTTGGCTGCCTTTTCCACGGCGGGGCGCGAATAGAGGAGTGGAAAGTAGTGCCCCTCAATCCAGATCGCGAGCAGGTCGTCATAGTGAGGGCTGCCGGGTTGGGCGCTTTCTCCAGGAACATTGATCCCCTTCGAGTCATCCCAATTGCCCACGTCAAGGACCTCGCGGAAGCTCGCCCCGTGCGTCTGCTCGTAGTTATTTCCGGGATAGGTGGTGGCGCAGACGGTGAATCCATCACCCGGCCTGGCGAGCGGGTCCAAGTCCATAAACCCTGCGCCCGGCAGGCGATCGAGAGGATGGCGCAAGCGCACCACGTGGATCTTTCCCCAGGACCACTGAGCAGGGTCAGGACCTTCGAGCACGCTGAGCTTGTCGACGGCCGTACGTAGCGTGGAGAGGAGCAGGTGGTCGCGCGCGGCTTGGGGCGAAGGGCCGAAGGTGGCCTCGTCAGGATCCTCAAGGTGGCGCATAACGACGGGCAACGCTCCATGACCTTCCAAAATCCTCCAAGCACTTTGGGGCGCCAAGAGCTGATAGACGGAGCGCTGGACTTCCTGCATCCAGATTTCAAACAGCGCCGCGGCGGCGGAGTCGCGATCGATCGAACAGTTCCAGTTGAGCAGCAAGCGTGCGGGCGCGTCAGGCGAGCCGCCCACGGCGTGCGCCAGCAGTGGCTGAAGCTCGCGCGCGGGCAGCGACACGACATCACTTTGCAGGCGGCCCAGGTCTTCCAGGCTCAACTTTTGCCCGTGCGTGGCGGCGTCACTCAACACCTCGCGAATGCGCAGGAAGCGATAGGGCGCCGACCATTCGCTTCCGACCTTGTAGGGATAATCCTCCGGAATCATTCGGTGGTTGGCGCTAGTGACGAAGCCCGAAGTGGGATTGAACTGGTGCGGCAGCTTCGCGGCAGGAATCCAGCCCGACCACTCAAAACCCTGGTCGCCCGGAACGGGCAGTTGCCCGGACCAGTTTTTGCGCAGGGGAGTGAGGCCCATGGAGTGCTCGCCAATGTTCCCTGCCGTGTCGGCGTAGACGATGTTTTCCGGAGGCACTTTCCAGCGGGGCATGGCCGCCTCAAATTGTTGCCAGTTCTGGACGCGATCCAGGGCAAGCGAAGGCAGGTAGCCTGCCGTCCCCGGTTCCGCTCCTACCCAACGCAGGGCCAGGACGCGGTGGTGGGCGGGGTCCTCCCACAGCACGGGGCCATGGCGAGTGAACTTGATCTGCACGCGGACTGAGGGTCTCTCCTTGATCCGGAATCCCTCCTCTTCCACGCGCATCCGCTCCCACCCCGTTTCGGTTTTGTATCGAAGCGGGTCAGCGGCATCTGTAGTCTCGACGTAAAGATCCTGCTGATCCACGGCAAAGACGGTGATGCCCCAAGCGACGTGTTGATTGTGTCCAATGGCCACGCCCGGCAAGGCCGGTTCGCCGGCTCCAATGACATCCCAACCGGGGGCCACGAGGTGCACGACGTAACGCAGCGGGGGCAGGACAATCGCGCGGTGGGGATCATTCGCTAGCATCGGGCGCCCCGTTGTGGTCAGCTTGCCGGAAACCGTCCAGTTGTTGCTGCCTTGAACTCCTGGCTCGGGTGGAAATTCCAGGCGCTCATCACTTCCCGGGAGGTTGCGCAGAAAATCAGCGGATAAGCCGGAGAGGTCCAGGCCCGGAGCAGGATCGAGCTTCACCACGGGATCCAAATCGAGCACCCGCGCGGAGCCCTCCGCGCCCACGAGCGCCACCAGTTGGGCGTGAAAGAGCTCGCGCGCGGCGTTGCCGGTCATGGGAAACCCGGCCATGCGCAGAAGACAGTCCTCAGGCTTCCAGGGCTCGGGGGAAAAACCTGCAAGCCGGAATTCCACCGGCAGGCCGGGTCCCCCGGGCGACGTGAGGTTGCGGATGTCAGCATTGATGCCCTCAGTAAAGGCCTCCAGAATCTCCTTAGTGTCGGGAGAATAACTCGCATACTCAGCCGCCATCGCCCCGCGATAGCGCAGGCGCCGCGCGTTCACGTCGCGTTCGAGCATCGAGGGTCCTAGAATTTCCGCCAGCCGCCCTTGCCCCAGCCGCTTCCAAAGTTCCATTTGGAAAAGGCGATCCTGCGAGGCGACGAACCCCTGGGCGAAAAACAGGTCGTGCTGATCTTGGGCGTAGATGTGAGGCACTCCCCAAGGGTCGCGCAGCACAATAACGGGATGATGTAAGCCGGCAAGTTTGATTCTTCCATTGATGACGGAGAGTGCGGCGTGGGCTTGCGCCTTAAGCGTGGTGTCAGGCAGGGCTTCAGCGCCAGGTGACGCCGCCTCAACCGCCCCGCGCGGCATGCGAGCTGCGGCCCATAACGCCACTCCGGCCGCCACGATCAGAATGGAACGAACGAGATGATCGGTTCCCTTTCGCATGGAGACCTCGATTCGCCCTGGCGCTTCATGGCGGAGCCCATCGTCATCTTAAGATTTGCCAAGGAGACGGTTCCCGGTTCGACCCCAGAACCCCCTCACCCCCAGGTGAGGGGGTCACCTAGCATCGAATTGAAATGCTGAAACCCTTTAAGTGAACAGTATTGCGACTACCCCCCTTTCGGAGCCATGGGCAGCGTGTAGCACAGCGCGGCGGAGCCGCAACCGAGCGTCTTTTGTGGGTCCGAGTTCGATGTGGGCGCCCTTCATGCCGGCGAAGCCGGCCAGCAGCAGCTACCGCCTTCCGCCATTGATTCATACCGTAATCGCGCCAGAGCTAGAGCGAGAAAGGCGGTAGCTGCTGCTACCGCACTCCACGGCGCTTCGCGCCAGCTCAGGCCATGACTTGTCATGAATGGACAGCAGATGTCACCCCACTCAAGTCGCAAAATGTTTGCTAAAAAAAACAAGAAATTACGACCTTGCATTGCAGGGCTCGCTTTCCAGCCCGCCGACCTTAATGGTGGGCGGCTTTTCAAACGGCGGGGGTACTTTCCCCTCCGCGCGTTGGCATAATTCCTTTGTGTTTTCCGCGCCGCCAAGTGCGCGTCGCGATGGAAGAGCCGCAGGGCCGAAGAACGGGCCCTGCGCTGCATCGCCCACCGGAGTAATGCAGGAACGCCGCGGCGACCCTCCGAGCAAGACCGTGCAGGCGCCGCACTGGCCCTCGCCGCAGCCGTACTTACTTCCCACCAGGTCGAGGTCGGCGCGCAAGACACTCAGCAGACTGGCCCCCCCGTCGACATCAACGGAATACTTCACACCATTGATGAGCAGTTCCTTGACTTTCGACATGAAACACCCCCGCGTGAGCAGAGACCCCGAACTCTGGCGGAAAACGGAGTAACCCCCACCACTGTCCCCATTTTACGACGATTTCTTCAGCGCGGAAGGGGCACGTGTCGCGCCATGCATCATTTAACCGGTGGGAAGACTGCCAAGTCCGCTTTCGATATGATAGCGAACCACATCCCAGGTTATCCCACCCCGCGGCGTGTCCATTTCGAGCTACACTAAGGTTACTGACGACCAGCGTTCGGGGCAGAACAGCATCGGGTAAGGCGTTCGAAAAGTTGAGGGTGGGACGATCGGTGCGCCCAGGGCCGCGCCAATGCGTCGAAGCTGATGACCACCCTTTGGTGGAGCGGGAAGACCGAGACAGCAGAGCCCAAGTTTCTCAGACCGGCGGGGCATTCGAACTTAAGCCTTGGCTGGGAGCAATCGTAGAGGAGTGGCAAAGGAATGAACGAATCCCGGGAGGGTGTTGCGCGGCTTGCCTGTTTTGAGCTGTGGGGCGGGAATAGCAAGGCGGCCCATCCGATTGAGCTTCCCGGTTTGCTGGGTTGGATTTCTTGCGCCCCGTTCGGGCAGGCCACGAGCGGCGGCGACGTCCACTATGTATCGGTGTGCAGCAAGGGCCAAGTCTCGCGAGTTGCTCTTGCCGACGTGGCAGGGCATGGCGAATCCGCTAGTTCGGTGGCAGAACGTCTGCGCCGGGTTCTACAGCAACATACGGACAACTGGGACCAGTCATCGCTGATGCGAGATTTGAATGAGACGTTCAAGCGGGACGCGAAGGGCGTGCAATTCGCCACTGCGGTGGTGCTGGGATTCTACTGTTGTGTCTCTCAAATAGGTTTACATACGTAGCGCCGCCCTTTAGGGCGGCATGCCGGGCTAAAGCCCGGCGCTACGAGGGCGTCGGCTCGCCGCGAGATTGTAAAGGTTATTGAGAGACACAACACTACTTCGGGACAGGCGAGCTTCTCTTTACCAATGCCGGCCATCTGCCCTTGCTGTGGCATCACGCTGAGAGCGGAGTTTGGGACTGGCTTGAGAAACGCACCCCATATGCCAAGTCCGTGGCCGGTCTGCCCCTGGGCCTCATCAGCGGAACGGCTTACGCCCAGACCGCGGTTGAGTTGTGTCGAGGTGACCTGCTCCTGCTCTATACGGACGGGATCACGGAATCCTGCGACGAGAGCGGTGCGGAGCTGGGCCAGGAAGGCTCGTTGTCCCTGGTACGCGTTCTGCCGGTCGATCCGCTGCAGGGACCCGTTGCCTTCGGCCACGCGGTGGTTGCGAGGCTCAAGAGGTTTCAAGGAAGCAGGCCTCAGCGGGACGACGAAACACTCGTGCTGATCCAGCGGCAGACAGGAATTGAGCAGGTCGGCGAGATTGAAACGGAGGATGGCTGAGGCTCATCTAATGGACTGCCGTAGGGCCGCTGCCGATGGATAGGAGCGAGCCCCGCCGTTTAGATCCCCTATGCGCCCGTTTCGGAGGCAAGTCAATGGCAAAGCCCGTTGTTATGACGGTTGACGACGACGCGGAAGTATTGCGTGCGGTGGAGCGTGACCTGCGGCGCCGGTATGGGGAGCGTTATCGAGTCTTGGGCGCTGACTCCGGCGCGACCGCCCTGGAGGCGCTGCGGGGGCTCAAGAGGCGAGACGATTCGGTGGGGCTGCTTCTGGCAGATCAGCGGATGCCTCAGATGACAGGAGTAGAATTCCTTGGACAAGCCATGGAGCTCTTCCCAGACGCCAAGCGCGTCCTGCTCACGGCCTACGCCGACACCGATGCGGCGATTCACGCCATCAACGACGCCAGAATCCATCACTACCTGCTGAAGCCCTGGGATCCACCGGAGGAACACCTCTACCCGGTGCTCGATGACCTTTTGGAGGATTGGATGGCGTCGTTCCGGCCTCCCTTCGAAGGTGTTCGAGTTCTCGGCACTCGCTGGTCGCCACATTCTTACGCGATCAGAGACTTTCTAACGCGCAATCAGGCGCCTTACCAATGGGTCGATGTTGAGACAGCGGAGAAGATCGCCGAGGTGCGCCGCCTGGTGAAGGCGGTCGGAGCGGAAGCCTCCAGCTTGCCCATGGTGCTCTTTCCGGATGGCTCATCTTTGGCGGACCCGAGCACGGCGCAATTGGCCGAAAAACTTGGCCTGCGCGTGCGGCCGGAGATGGCGTTTTACGATTTGGTGATCGCAGGCGGGGGTCCGGCAGGCTTGGCGGCGGCCGTTTACGGCGCATCGGAGGGCCTCCGCACGGTGCTGATCGAAATGGAAGCGCCGGGTGGTCAAGCGGGGATGAGCTCGCGCATTGAGAACTACCTCGGCTTTCCTTCCGGATTGAGCGGTGGTGACCTGGCGCGGCGCGGCGTGGCCCAGGCCAGGCGTTTCGGAGTCGAGATTCTCACCCCGCAGCAGGTTGCTGCCGTTCGCGTGGAAGGCCCATCGCGGATCGTCAAGTTGGCGGAGGGAGCGAAATCGGTTGCAAGGTGTTGCTGATCGCGACGGGCGTTTCTTACCGCAAGCTTAGCGTGCCCGGCGCGGAGCATCTGCAAGGGTGCGGCGTCTACTATGGCTCGGCAATGACCGAGGCCATGGCGTGCAAGGATGAAGACGTCTACATCATCGGAGGCGCGAACTCCGCCGGACAGGCTGCGATGTATTTCTCCAAGTATGCGCGACGCGTGGTCATGCTGGTTCGTGGCGAGTCCCTCTCCTCCTCAATGTCGCAGTACCTGATCGACCAGATCAAAAAAACGCCGAACATCCAGGTGGAAACACACGCCCGGGTGGTGGAAGTCTTCGGAGGCGAACACCTCGAAGCCCTTTCCATTCACTGCGGGGACAGCGGCGAAACTGAAAGGGTACCCACGAACTCGCTCTTCGTCTTCATTGGCGCAGAGCCCAATACGGATTGGCTGGCGGGCGTGGTGGAGCGAGACGAGCGCGGCTTTATCCTTACCGGAGCTGATCTGGTGCGCGATGGAAAGCGGCCACCGGGATGGCCGCTGGCCCGTGACCCGTACTGGACGGAAACCAGTGTCCCCGGCATCTTCGCCGCGGGCGATGTCCGCCGGGGTTCGGTGAAGAGGGTTGCGTCAGGGGTGGACGAAGGCTCGATTGCAGTGCAGTTCATTCATCAGTACCTCAGTGTGGTGTGACATGGCGGAAAAACTTACAAGCGATGCGGGCAGAAGTTTGATCGACAATCTGCGCAAGATCGAGGTCTTCGCGGACCTGCCCCAGGAACATCTCGCCTGGTTGGCGGAAAAGCTCGAGGAAAGGCGCTTCTAACCGGGAGAGATCATGGCGCGAGAGGGTGAACATCTGGACCATCTCATCGTGGTCCTTGAGGGAGAGATTCGCATACAACGGGGAAGTGGCCCGGACGCGCTCGTCTTCAGAGGGTATGCCGGCCAGGTTACCGGTTTGCTGCCGTACTCGCGGCTGACGCATTTCGGCGGCACCGCCCAAGCCGTGCTTCCCACCCGTGTTGCGCTGCTGCACAGGAGCCTCTTTCATGAAATGTTGCAGCGAATTCCCCAGCTCGGTCAGCGTTTGGTGGCCATTATGGCCGACCGCATCCGCGAGACCACCAAGATGGAGACGCAGCGCGATAAGCTGATGGCGCTCAGTAAGCTGTCCGCGGGTTTGGCGCATGAACTGAATAACCCCGCCGCCGCGGCGCAACGAGCCACCGCAAGCCTCCGCGAGACGCTTGAGACCGTGCGCGACGCCAGCATCCGGCTCGCCCGTCACGCCCTCTCCCCTGAGCAGCGCGAGATGATTACCCGCTTCGAGCGGGAGGCCGGGCAATATACCGCCGCGATTCCCGAAGACCCCCTGGCCCAAAGTGACCGCGAAGAGCGCATCACCACGTGGCTCGAAGGACGCCACGTGCCGGATGCCTGGAAGATCGCACCATCCCTCGCCGAAGCGGGCGTGGATATACCCAAGTTAGAAAGCTTGGCCGCCCAGGTGGGAGAAAAGGTGCTGTGCGATGCACTCATCCGCATCGCTTCGCTGCTCACCATTTCGAGACTGATCGGCGAGATTGAGATCAGCACCAAACGCATCTCGGATCTGGTGCGTGCGATCAAGGAATACACGTACATGGACCAGGCTGCCATGCAGGAAATCGACCTGCGTCAGGGGCTTGAGAATACACTGACGATTCTCCACCACCGCCTCAAAGGTGGAATAACAGTAGTCCGTGAATATGACGAGAACCTCCCACGAATTTGCGCCTTTGGCGGCGAGCTCAATCAGATTTGGACCAACCTGATGGCCAACGCCATCGAGGCCATGCAAGGAAAGGGTGAGCTGCGGGTGCGGACCGCGCGTGAACTCGACCGCGTGCTCGTCGAGATTGGTGACAACGGACCCGGAATCCCACCCGAGGTTCTGCCGCACATCTATGAGCCCTTTTTCACTACCAAGGGAGTCGGCGAGGGCACGGGTCTGGGACTGGATACTGTTTGCCGGATCGTGAGGAATCACCATGGTGAGATCCGTGTTTCTTCGCATCCGGGCGACACTCGATTCCAGATTTATTTGCCGATCACTCAGCCAAAGGCCTAGTGTAGTGTCTCACGAGTAGCTTTACAATGCGACTGGGCTGTGCTATTGTACGCATCATGTGGAACCCAGCCGCCGCTCTGGATTTGCCGTCGGAACAAAGACAACTTTTGCAAGCTTGG